>Ga0207952_1000895_pt1 | contig 16773 bp, 10 predicted proteins | sample SubbioR12Aug_8Ca_FD_184831 | JGI IMG/M metagenome (GOLD analysis project Ga0207952, IMG submission 184831) | Serpentinite rock and fluid subsurface biosphere microbial communities from McLaughlin Reserve, California, USA - CR12Aug_8Ca (SPAdes) | ecosystem: Environmental > Terrestrial > Deep...
AGCTGCACCAACTGTGCATTATCCATCGACCAATTCTTGAAGGAAAAAGGAATGGAAGAAGTAAAAGTCAACTTCATTGGAGGAGATGTGAGTTTTAATTTACCTGAAGGTGCAAATAAAACAACTATACAAAAAGGCATTCACGATTTAGGCTACCAAGTAAAAGGTGGTGAACTACTAGGAAATCCCAATAAACAATTATTTCAAACGCATTTACAAAGATTTGCTTTTTGTGCAGTCTTTACCATTCCATTGATGTTGCACATGATACCCGGCTTGCATATTCACTGGTTGATGAATCCTTACGTTCAACTGGCATTAACCATTCCAGTATTTATCTTGGGCATGGACTTTTTTGGAAGGAGTGGATTAAAAAGCCTACTTAAAGGAGTTCCGAATATGAATGTATTGGTTGCCATGGGTGCATTGGCTGCATTTGTATACAGTTTATATGGCACGCTAACCAATCAAGCCGATCAATACTTATTTTATGAAACTGCGGCTACCATTATCACATTAGTGTTTCTTGGAAATTGGATGGAAGATAAATCGGTAGAACAAACACAGGTTGCGTTAAACAAGCTGGCTAAGTCTCAAAAGACCATGGCCAATATGATTGCTTATGACAATGAACAAACGGAACATATTTTTCCAGTAGAAAGTACTTCACTTAAAACCGGTGATTTATTATTGATTAGAAGCGGGGAAGCGGTTCCAATGGATTGTAAGATTTTATCTGGAGAAGTTTCGGTTGACGAATCAATTATTACTGGAGAATCTATTCCGGTAGAGAAAAAAGTGAAAGATATATTGATTGGTGGATCAACCATCGTACATGGTACAGTAAAAACCTATGTTACTGCAGTGGGCGAAGATTCTGTTTTAGGAAATATTCTAAAAATGGTTAAAGACGCCCAAACGGAAAAACCACCTGTTCAATTATTAGCTGATAAAATTAGTGCGATTTTTGTTCCAGTTGTAGTGGGTATTTCTTTATTAACTTTTGTTCTAAATTATACAATTGGTTCACAAGATTTTACAGCAAGCTTAATGCGCAGTATTGCCGTACTAGTAATTTCTTGTCCATGCGCAATGGGGCTTGCAACACCTGCAGCAATAGCTGTTGGATTAGGAAGAGCTGCTCGCAATGGGGTATTATTTAAAAACACCAAAACCCTTGAATTATTTAAAGACATTCAACAAGTAGTGTTTGATAAAACAGGCACCCTTACGACCGGACAATTTGCAATTGCCGAATTTGAATTAACCGAAGCCGGTAAATTATTAGGTGAAGCCGAATGTAAGCGTATCGCCTATTCATTAGAAAAATATTCTACTCACCCATTGGCAAAAGCCATTGCATTGGAATGGAAAACCAAGGACGAAATTCGTTTTAGTAAAACAACAGAGGAAAAGGGTTTAGGAATGACCGCTATTGATAAAGAAGGAAATACCTATTCTGCCACTTCATATAAAATGGTCGCTCATTTAACTACAGATACCCAACACAATATTTACTTAGTTAAAAACAATGAATTATTGTGCTCAATCAATTTAAAAGATCAAATAAGGCCAGAAGCTGCATTAATGGTAAAAGCATTGCAACAGAAAGGCATTAAAACTATTTTATTAAGCGGAGACATGCAAGTAAAATGTGATTATGTAGCCAATCAACTAGGTATTGATGAAGTATATGCCGAGCAAAGCCCTGAACAAAAATTAGCTAAAATTGAAGCTTTAACTGCTGTTAAGCCCACTGCAATGGTAGGCGACGGAATAAATGATGCTCCTGCATTGGCAAAAGCAACTGTTGGTGTTTCATTAAGCGATGCAGCGCATATTGCTGTTCAAAGTGCAGAAGTTGTTTTAATGAATCATGGAGTAAAAAATTTAACGCTGGCATTAGGACTTGGTAAACATACTTACCTAACCATTCAACAAAATTTATTTTGGGCCCTTATTTACAATGTGGTAGCCATTCCAGTTGCTGCATTTGGATTCTTAAGCCCTACCATTGGCGCATTGGTAATGGGATTAAGTGATGTAGTATTGGCCATTAATTCCGTAAGATTGAACTTTAAAAAAGTCTATTAATTCATTTGTCTTCGCCCTTACAGATATTACAACAATATTGGAAGCATGCTGCTTTTAGACCCTTACAAGAAGAAATTATTCAATCTGTATTGCAGGGAAAAGATTGTATTGCTTTGTTGCCAACAGGAGGAGGAAAGTCGGTATGCTACCAAATCCCTGGAATTATTCTACCCGGGGTAAGTTTGGTCATCAGCCCATTGATTGCATTAATGAAAGACCAGGTTGACGCATTAAACCAAAAGGGTATTGCTGCAGTGGCTATTCATAGTGGCATGCAAAAAGAGGAAGTAAAGCAAGTGTTATTAGATGCAACTGAATCGGCTTATCAATTTATTTATTGCTCACCTGAAAGACTAGAAAGCCCACTGTTTAATGAGTTTCTTTCACATATACCTTTTAGCCTATTAATTATTGATGAAGCGCATTGTATTTCGCAATGGGGGTATGACTTTAGACCCTCCTATTGTAGAATTGCCGAAACTAAAAGAAAGCTTCGTGCTATTCCAACTATAGCGGTAACAGCCTCTGCTACACCGCTGGTTTTAACAGATATTCAATTACAATTGGGACTGCATGAACCACGCGTTTTTAAGCAATCATTTATAAGGCCTAATATTTCATACAGCTGTTTTGAATCGGAAAGCAAAATCAATAAAATATTAGAAATATTACAAAAAGTTCCTGGAAGTAGTATTGTGTATTGCAACAGTAGAAAGCAATGCAAAAAAATTGCTGAAGCCATATTATTACAAGGAATTAGCGCAGACTTTTATCACGCAGGGCTGAATCAATTACTGAGAGAACAAAAACAACAAAGTTGGATTCAAAATAAAACTAGGGTAATGGTTTGTACCAACGCTTTTGGTATGGGAATAGATAAACCAGATGTTAGAACAGTCATTCACCACGATATTCCAGAATGTTTAGAAAACTATTATCAAGAAGCTGGAAGGGCTGGAAGAGACGAAAAAAGGGCTTATGCCATTTTACTGTGGCAACAAAAAGACCTAAATGAACTGGAACAAAATGGCGAAAAAAAGTTCCCCCCTATTCGCATTATCAAAGAAGTGTATCAAGCAATTGCAGACTTTTTACAAATTGCAGTTGGCAATGGGGAAGGTCTTTATTATGATTTCGATTTCAATCATTTTGTTACCCATTTCAAATTAGACCCTTTATTAGTAGTGAATGTGCTTCGTATTTTAGAACAAGAAGGGCATATCCAATTTAACGAGCAGATCTTTTTGCCTACTCAGGTTAATTTCTGTACAGACAACGAAACCTTGGATCAGTTCGAAATCATGTATCCATCATTAGAGCCGTTAATAAAAGCACTGCTTAGATCTTATGCAGGAATATTTCATAATCGAATTTCTGTTTACGAACAAACACTTGCAAGAATTTGCAGAACAGATCTAGCTAATATTACCATGCAACTAAAACAATTGCATACGCATGGCATTATTGAATATTTACCCAAAAAGGAAACTCCTCAAATTCATTTCTTATTAAATAGGGCGCCTGCACAATTTCTAAATATTAATCAAGATCATTATTTAGAAAGAAAAAAGCTTCATACACAAAGAATGAACACCATCATTCAATATGCAACTTTAAATAAATCTTGTAGAAGTAATTTTATTGGACAATATTTTGGAGACAACAGTTCCATTGTTTGCGGTGTTTGTGACATTTGCTTAGAAAACAAAAGAACAGCGATTGCTGATACTCATTTTAGTCAGATAGAATCGTTATTGAAATCCAATGCTTCCAAAGGAATCAATACAGAAATCTTAATGGGAGAAGCAAAAAATATTTCGCCAAAAAAAATCTGGACCATACTCAACTTCTTACAAGCAGAAAATAAAATCACCATCACTGAAGAAAAAAAGATCTTCTGGTCAAAGTAAATTCTTTACCGTCTTCTGGTACTTGTTCGTGAACTGGATCTTCCTCCTAGGCCCAATGCGCCTAATAGGCTTCTGGTAATAATACTTGCAGCGGTTCTTCCAACTTGTTTTACAATGGGATTATCAAAAAAGCTTTCTTCTTTTTGTTTTCTTGATTGATCATCATTTTCGGAAAGCGATGCCTCCTTAGCGGTTGCTTCCTTTTCTGCAGTTCTTGCTTGTGCTTCTGCTAATTTTTCCGATAATATTTCATGTGCACTTTCGCTGTCAATTACCTGATTGTATTTAGGAACCAATTTACTTTTCGCATTGATTGCATTTATTTCCGCCTCGGTTAATACATCCATTCTACTTTGAGGAGGATTCAACATGGTATGAATCAAGGGCGTTGGAATTCCTTTTTCATTTAATAACGTTACAAAAGCTTCACCAATACCCAATTGTGTCAACAATTCATCTACCTCATAAAAACTAGACTCTGGAAAGTTTTCAGCGGCTTGCTTAATTGTTTTTCTATCAGCTGCTGTAAATGCACGCAATGCATGTTGCACTTTTAATCCGAGTTGACTTAAAATGGAAGCGGGCACATCCTGCGGATTTTGCGTACAAAAAAATATTCCCACTCCTTTAGATCTAATTAATTTAATAACAGTTTCTAGCTGTTGCAATAATGCATCAGATGCTTCTTGAAAAATCAAATGCGCTTCATCAATAAACAATACCAACTTAGGCTTATCCAAATCTCCTTCTTCGGGGCAGCTGGCATACAATTCGGCCAATAGCTGCAACATGAAAGTAGAAAACAATTTTGGCTTGTCTTGCATATCGGTAACGCGCAAAATATTAATCATGCCTCTACCATCATCACTAATGCGCATTAAGTCGTCTATTTCAAAACTTTTTTCACCAAAGAATATATCAGCACCCTGTTGTTGTAATTCAATCACTTTTCGTAGTATGGTTCCGGTAGAAGTGGTAGAAATTTTTCCATAAGATTGTTCCATTTCTGCCTTACCCTCTGCTCCAATATATTGCAACACTCTAATGAAATCTTTTAAGTCTAATAAAGGCATTGCCTGATCATCACAGTATTTAAAAATCATGGAAACCAATCCACCCTGGGTATCATTCAATCCCAATATTTTACTCAGTAAAACAGGACCAAATTCAGACACAGTAGCTCTTAGCTTTACCCCATTACCTCCTGTTAAAGTCAATAACTCAACCGGATAAGCATTGGGTTTCCATTGAATGCCCAGTTTAGCTGCTCGCTCTATGATTTTTTCATTGGAAGAACCCTGGGCTGCAATCCCACTTAAATCGCCTTTAATATCCATCAACAATACTGGAACGCTATTATCACTTAAACACTCACTAATCAATTGTAGGGTTTTAGTTTTACCCGTACCCGTTGCACCTGCAATTAATCCATGTCTATTCATGGTTTTAAGTGGAATAAAAATATTCGCATCGGCAACAACTTCTCCATTCAACATGCCACATCCAATTTTCACTTGCTCACCCTTAAATTGGTATCCTTTCTGAACTGCTTCTGTAAATATTGTTGAGGTACTCATAAATTTGATTTGTTGCAAAATAGCAAATCCCAAATGAAGTACCTTTGATTCATGAAAAAATGGTTGATTTTAGGGGGATTAGGATGCGCCATTGCATTGTCCATTGGATTCAATAATCCCAGCCCTATTAAAACCAAGGCCCAGTTAGGAAAAAAACTATTTTTTGACCCCATCCTTTCAAAAGACCATACTATTAGTTGCGCTAGTTGTCATATTCCTGCTAATGGTTTTGCAGATACGCTCGCAATTAGTTTAGGTGTGAATGCCAGTCCAGGAAGTAGAAATGCTCCAACGGTGATGAATCTTCGTGGTCACGATCCATTTTTTTGGGATGGCCGAGCTGCAAGCCTAGAAGAACAAGCACTCATGCCAATTTCCAACCCGGTTGAAATGGATTTACCCATTACAGAAGCTATTAAAAGGTTGAACAATAGTAAAGCCTATAAACAGTTGTTTATCTCCATTTTTAAACAGCTTCCATCCCCCAAAAACCTTGGACTTGCATTGGCTGCTTACCAAAATACATTGGAGACAGATGAGTCCGCTTTTGATTTAGATCAAATGTCTGCATCTGCAGAAAGAGGAAGACAGCTATTTGTTAGTGATAAAACCAAGTGTTTCGATTGCCATAATGGACCCGATTTTACCAATGATGAGTTCAAGAATATTGGACTCTATGATGGAATCAACCTTACCGATGAAGGGAGATATACCATTACTAAGAATAAAGACGACATTGGTAAATTTAAAACACCAGGATTGCGCAATATTGCTGTAACCGCACCTTATATGCACAATGGCATGTTTAAGACTCTAGAGGAAGTAGTTGAATATTATGACAACCCTTATCAATTTGTGGCCAAGCCCATTAATATCGATTCTACATTAAGAGATCCGCTAAAATTATCTGTTGATCAGAAAAAAGATTTAGTGAATTTTCTGAAAGCGCTTACCGATAAGCAATACCTAAAAAAAGCCCAATAGGATATTTAACAAAAGATTGCACCCTATTGCTCGGGATTTAATAGTAAATTATTGTTATTTCACTCAAAATTTGACACATGGAAGACAAGAAACAATACCAAATATTACTTTGTGAAGACGATACCAACTTGGGTATGGTGCTTAAAAACTACTTAGAGTTAAATGAATACGAAGTAACATTGGAAAGAGATGGACGATTGGGATTAGCCGCTTTTCAGCGTGAAAAATTTGATATCTGTTTACTAGATGTAATGATGCCCAATATGGATGGATTTACATTAGCGGAAGAAATCAGGGATATTGATCCAGATGTGCCTTTGTTTTTCTTGAGTGCCAAAACCATGAAAGACGATATTATTCAAGGATACAAATTAGGTGCCGACGATTATATTACTAAGCCTTTTGACAGCGAAGTATTGTTGATGAAAATCAAAGCCATTTTGAAAAGAAATGAAGAAGAAAATAAAATCAACGACAATATTGAATTTGATTTGGGCGGTTATCATTTTAATCCAAAATTGAGGGAACTGAAGATTGGAAGCAACATGCAAACCCTTTCTCCTAAAGAGAATGAACTATTAAAAATGTTGGCCGAACATAAAAATGATTTATTGCCTAGAGAAAGAGCATTGAAAAAAATATGGGGCAGCGACACTTATTTTAATGGTCGTAGCATGGATGTGTATATTGCCAAATTACGTAAGTACCTTAAAGAAGATACCAATATTGAAATTGTCAATATTCATGGAAATGGATTTAGACTGGTTGCCCCTTAGGCTTAATCGAGTTTAAGTAAATAGCTCTCCAGCTTCTCCTCTTTTCATAACTACCCCTAGGTGATTGTAAGCTTTCAATGTGGCTTCCCTTCCTCTAGGGGTTCTTTGTAAGAAGCCTTCTTGAATAAGGAATGGCTCATATACTTCTTCAATAGTACCAGGCTCTTCTCCTACTGCTGTAGCAATAGTTGTTATACCAACAGGACCTCCCTTGAATTTATTGATAATGGCAGATAAAATACGATTGTCCATTTCATCTAAACCATGCGCATCTACATTTAAAGCTTTTAATCCATGTTGGGTAATACCTAAATCTATCTTTCCATCATTCAGTACTTGTGCAAAATCTCTAACCCTTCTAAGTAACCCATTGGCAATCCTAGGTGTACCACGGCTCCTACCTGCAATTTCAGCAGCAGCATCCAGTGTTATTTTAGTACCTAAAATAGCAGCACTTCTTTCAATAATTTTTTGCAATACAGGTGCCCCGTAATACTCTAGTCTAGACTTAATTCCAAAACGAGATAATAAAGGTGCCGTTAATAACCCGCTTCGAGTAGTGGCCCCCACCAATGTAAACGGATTTAAATTGATTTGAATGCTTCTAGCATTGGGACCTGTATCAATCATGATATCAATTTTAAAATCCTCCATTGCCGAATATAGGTATTCTTCAACCACTGTGCTTAATCGATGAATTTCATCAATAAACAACACATCATTGGGTTGCAAATTGGTTAATAACCCTGCTAAATCGCCGGGTTTCTCTATCACAGGCCCAGATGTTTCTTTGATGCTAACTCCTAATTCATTGGCTACGATTCTACTTAAAGTGGTCTTACCCAATCCTGGAGGGCCATGAAACAATACGTGATCCAAGGCTTCCCCTCTTAACTTGGCAGCTTTAATAAATATGACCAAGTTCTCAATTAATTGAGGTTGGCCGGAGAAATCATCAATCTCCCTTGGGCGAATGGTATTCTCAAACTCCTTTTCGGCAGGGTTCAACGCATTTAAATCGCTATTCAGATTATTATTTGACATAACTCTTCAAAAGTACAAATAAAGCAGTCCTTATCTTTGGTAAAATTATAGGATGGTGCAAAGAAAAGCGTTGGTACTTGGAGCAAGTGGATTAACAGGTTCATATCTACTTGAAATATTGTTAGAATCTGATTTGTATAGTCAGGTGACTATCTATGTTCGCAGGCCATTGGGCAGATCGCATCCAAAACTGGTGGAACAACTCATCAACTTTGCAACCATTGAATCATGGACAGAAGCAGACGATGTTTATTGCTGTTTGGGGGCTACCATCAAAACAGTTAAAACAAGAGAAGCATTTACACTGATTGATTTATATGCACCACTGCATATTGCAAAATTACAATTATCTGCAGGCAGTAAACGTTTCTTAGTGATCAGTGCGGCTGGGGCTAATCCAAAATCAAGTGTGTTCTATAATAAAACAAAGGGCAGACTAGAAGAAGCATTAAAGCAACTCAATTACAGTTCTATTTATATTTTTCAACCATCATTTATTTTAGGTCCAAGAAAAGAAACTAGGTGGCTAGAAGAATTAGGAATCTTTTTTGCATTAAAAGCCATTCCAATCATGAAGGGACGATTCAAAAAATATATTCCAGTGCACGCCAAAGCAATCGCTAGAAGCATGGCTTATTTTGCATCTCATTCAAAAACTGGAATTCATATTATCCCTTCGCATATTATTAAGCAATGGGAGAAACCCGATTTTATTCCAACTACTTAGCCCAGTTCAACAAGTTTAACAAAGTATCTGGGTCAGGGCAATTGTCTAAATATTTATTTCGATCAGCCATACTACAAACCCCTGGATAATCTCCTTTTTTATTCTCCATATTTAAAATCAATTGAAAATGTAAGTGAGGGGGCCATTGTCCGTTTTCATTTGGTGCTCCAAAATGTGCAAAAACTTTACCTGCTTGTATAAAATCGCCTTCAGATAAACCAGTTAAATCTGCCAATGCCAAATGACCATACAAACTATAAAAATGCGCTCCAGCAATTTCGTGTTCTAGTATAATGGTTGCTCCATAATCACCGTAAGCTTCATTAAATGCAAAACTGTGAACAGCACCATCTAGCGGTGTACAAACTTCTGTGCCTGCTTTACCCCAAATATCTACCCCTAAATGAATGCACCTAGCGTTATTTAAGTCTTCCCCATCAAACACCCGACTTCTTGCGTATACGGTTCTATGTTCATTATAGCCACCGATTCCATATAAAGCATCAGCGCACTTTAATGTATCATTGATATAGGTAGAGAAGCGTTCAATATCTTCAATTACACCAGTCGTTAAAGCCTTATTTTCCTCCGTAAAATTCATGCCCAACAATTTTTCTCTCTGGGGATTAAAAGCCACTACAGGCTGAATGACTAATTGCGTCTGCTGGCTTAACCAGAAATAAAAACTATTTGAATCCATGGTTTCTGTTTAATAACTTTAAGTTCCACAAAAATATAGCCTTATGAAGAAGTTCATGCTGTCCTTTTTACTTTCAACAATTATAAGTGCTGCAATGGCACAAAATGACCCATTATGGATGCGCTACCCATCTATATCACCAGATGGTACAACCATCGTATTTAGTTATAAAGGAGACTTGTATAAAGTTCCCAGTGTTGGTGGAAATGCACAATTATTAACCATTCATGAAGCACATGATTACTATCCAGTTTGGAGTAAGGATGGAAAACAAATTGCATTTGCATCAGACCGATACGGCAATTTTGATGTGTTTGTAATACCTGCAGAAGGTGGAACTGCAAAAAGGTTAACCTACCACTCAACAAATGATTATCCATGGGATTTTACGCCTGATAACAAGAGTGTCATTTTTGGATCTGGAAGAAATGATATGAACACATCGGTAAGATTCCCTAGAGGAAATTTATTTTCAAAATTATACAGCGTTCCTGTAACAGGGGGAAGAAGTATTATGCAGATGAGTGCTGGATCTGAATTTGTTCACTACAATACCAAGGGAGACTTATTGGTTTTTCAAGACCGAAAAGGAACGGAAGATGCTTGGCGTAAACACCATACATCTTCAGTAACCAGAGATATTTGGACTTATCAATTAACAAATAAGGAGTATAAAAAAATTACGTCATTTGAAGGGGAAGATAGAGAACCCGTTTTTTCAGCGGACGGTCAATTTGTTTACTACCTAAGTGAAAAAAGTGGCAATCAAAATATTTTTAAACTTTCACTATCTAACAAAGCGGCTGAGCAAAAAATTAGCAACTTTAAAGACAACCCTGTAAGACATTTAAGTATTGCGAATAACAATACTTTATGCTTTACACAAAATGGTGAAATATATACGATACAAGGAGATGGAAACCCTAAAAAAATAACAGTAAAAATAAACAGTGACGCAAGACAGAATGACGAAAAAAATGTTACGCTCAATAGTGGTGCTACTGAAATGTCCTTATCACCTAATGGCAAAGAAATTGCCTTTGTTTTTAGAGGAGAAGTATTTATCAGTTCAGTAGAAGGAGGTATAACCAAAAGAATTACGAATACACCGCAACAAGAAAGAATGGTTGCATTTGGGAAAGATGGGAAAAGCATTTACTATGCTGCAGAACGAGGAGAGAGTTGGGATATCATGAAAACAAGTATTGTCAGAAAGGAAGAACCTTATTTTTATGCTTCTACCCTTTTAAAAGAAGAGGCAATTATTGCTTCTGAAAAAGAAGAGTTTCAACCCGTTATTTCGCCTGATGGAAAAGAGATTGCTTATTTAGAAGAACGCAATGTGCTAAAGATTTTTAATCTTGAAAAAAAGTTGAGCAGAACCATAATTCCTTCAGGACAAATATTCTCTTATAGAGATGGGGATCAACAATATGAATTTAGTCCTGATGGTAAATGGATTGCTGCAAGAAGCAATAAAGGAAGATATGGCGCGTCAGAAGTAATGCTGTTTAAAGCAGATGGAACAGATCAAACAGGAATAGATTTAACAAAAAGTGGATTTGCAGAAGGCAATATTCGTTGGGGCTTAAATGGCAAAATGATATTATGGACAAGTGGTAAAGAAGGTAAAGGACCATTAGCATATCAAGGAGCAAGAGAGACGGATATATTTGCACTCTTTTTAGATAAAGCGGCATTAGATCAGTTCAGATTGAATAAATCAGATTATTCTTTATTTAAAGAAAAAGAGGACAAAGAGAAAAAAGACAGCAGCAAGCAAAAGGAAAATTGGAATCCAGATTTCACCAACTTAGACAACCAAAAAATAAAGTTGACCAATGGCTCTGCAAATATTAACGACTATATATTGTCTAATGATGGCAGTAAGCTGTATTATATGGCTCGTTATGAAAGCGGATCTGACTTATGGGTTATTGACACTCGAACCAGAGAGTTAAAGTCTCTGGCCAAATTAGGTGCTGCCGGTGGTGGATTAGAATTGAGTAAAGATGGGAAAAGTATATTCGTTTTAGCAGATGGCCGTATATCCAAAGTTGATATTGAAGCAGGCAGGGTTAGCCCTGTTAATTTTAATGGAGAAATGGTTTTGAATACTGCTGGAGAAAGGGCATATATTATGGAGCATGCATGGAGGCAGGTGAAGAAGAAATTTTATGACCCGAATATTCATGGTATTAATTGGGAAATGTATCGTAAAAATTATGAGCGATTCTTACCTCATATCAACAACAATTATGATTTCCAAGAATTATTAAGTGAATTGTTGGGTGAGCTAAACGCCTCACATACTGGCGGAAGATATTCACCGCAAAACCCCAATGGTGATGCAACAGCTTCCTTAGGATTGTTTTATGATGAAACCTTAGGTGGAAGCGGATTATTGGTTACCGAAGTAATGCAAGGCGGGCCTTTAGACAATGCAAATTCAAAAATAAAAGCTGGAACGATTATAGAAAAAATAGATGGGGAACCCATAACAGATCAAATTGATTGGGCCATTTTATTAAATCGTAAAGCAGGTAAATCAGTTTTGCTGACTGCTTACCAAAAAGGAAGTTCAGAAAGATTTGAAGAAATAGTGAAACCAATTGCATTAGCTGGAGAAACTGCTTTATTGTATAAACGCTGGATCAACCATATGGATAAAATGGTGAATGAATTAAGTAGCGGCAAAGTGGGATATGTTCATGTGCAAGCCATGAATGATGGAAGCTTTAGAGATGTTTACGAAATTGTAATGGGCAAAAATGCAGACAAAGAAGCACTTATTGTAGACACCCGTTTTAATGGTGGAGGCTGGTTACACGATGACCTTGTTACCTTCTTAAATGGAAAGTCTTATTTAACATTTGCTCCCTATGGTTTTAAAGCAAAAGGAAATGAACCGCAAAACAAATGGAGTAAACCTAGTTGTGTTGTAATGAGTGAAAGTAACTATAGTGATGCATTTATATTTCCTTATGCATATAAGCAAATAGGCATTGGTAAATTAATTGGCAAACCAGTTCCAGGTACCGGAACTGCAGTATGGTGGGAAACACAGATTGATCCTACTATTGTCTTCGGCATTCCAATGATTGCAACCATTGGCGCAGAGGGAAGACCAACAGAAAATTTACAAGTGAACCCAGATATAGATGTAGCAACTCCTTACCATGAAATACTTTTTGGGAAAGATGCACAGATTGAAACAGCAGTAAAAGAAATGTTGAAACTGATAAAGAAATAGGTCCATCCATAATTGGTTCTACATGTAGCAAAAACCCCTTCTAATTTGAAGGGGTTTTTATTTTAATATGCGCTACTCTACCATTGACTAGTTCACTTTAATTGTTTTATTGGCATCGCTAGCACTCACTACTAAAAAAGGTTGATCCTTGTCAATTCGATTGCCACTCATGACTACACCAACTTGCTTTGACGTAGCCAAATACAACTTTGTGCCAACAGCGTACGATACTGCTTTTTTAATACCAGGAAATAAAATATAACCATAAGTAGCATTACCTGTAACCCCAGGACTATAAGATATCAGCGTTACTTTCTTTGGTAGTAATGCTGCATTTTTAAGATAGAACTTGATCAATTTTGATTCCCCAGTTTGAGCAGATAAAGAGTTTGCTACAAAAAAGGCACAAATGATGATTAACTGTTTCATTTTCGTTTTTTTAGATGATTAATTTATTGTTTGATACGATCTATTTCTGAACTAGAACCCGTTTCTCTATCTCTGGCACTTTTTATTTTGTTATTTCCAAAACGGTAGCTGAAACTAATCGCCAAATTTCTGCTCTCCCACTTACGATATGTTCTTAAATCTAAAGTATTCGTAGTGGCTGTTTGCTCCCAACGTTGGGTATTTAACAAGTCGGTAATTGCAAACTTTATGGTAGCTTTTTCTTTTAGTATTTTTTTGCTTACGCCAATATTAATACTTCCCAAAGCTTTCGATTGATAAATAGTAGTGGCATTTTGAAAATTATACCAGCCACTGATATCTGCATTCCAATTTTTACCCAATGAAAAATTTTGACTCATATACCCATTCATACCCCAACTGCTTTGAGAACGATTTTCAAGTGTTCCAAAACCATTCAGTGCTACTTGATAAGACTGATAAAAAGGAGAAAGACTGATATACATATTCCACCAATTATTTACAGGTACTGGACTACTAATACTAATATTGAGCATTTTTCTAGTGCCCGCATTCTGTGGAGTTTGGATGGTATTTTTACCTACTTGATAAGTTAATTGCTCAATATAGTTATGGGTAATACCGTATTGAACTTTAACATTCGTAGCATATTTATAAGTGTAACTCAATTCTGCTCCATAAGTAATTTGAGGTATCAAATAAGGATTGCCTTGCTCACTATTAAACGCATCCAATTGATAAATAAAAGGATTCTGATCTTGGTAATTAGGCCTATCTATTCTTTTGGTAAAAGCAAATCCCAATTGATGATTTTGCTTGAGTTGATACTGAACAAAAAGGGTTGGAAATAAATTTAAATAAGTCGTATCTGGTTTAATGGTGGCTTGTTTAAGTAAACTGGTGGATAAGCCATTTACCGAAGTTTGCTCTGCTCTTAAACCTGCTTGAATAGACCATTGCTTATAATTGGCTTGGGTGCTTAAATAGGCTGCATGAATAAACTCTTTAAATTGAAATTGATTAGACTTTCCTGTATCTGCTTTAAAAATTCCATTTTGATTTTGTGAAACCAATAATCCGTTATTGGCCAATGAATAAACCGACTTAAATCCTGTTTCTAATTTTATTTGATCAGTCAATTTTTGTGTATAATCTGCTCTGATACTACTGATTTGAATATTCACATCTGCTTCATTATTGATGCTATTATTTGAATTATTCAGTTGCGAAGCAGGAATAGTGGTACTAATAACCAAGTTATTTAACCCCGAAAAAAAGAATGTATAGTCTGCATCAATATTTAAACTTTGTTTATCTCCGTTAATCCAGCGATAATTCAAGTTGTAATTATTGCGCTTAAATTGATTGGGGGCAATACTATTGGTTATTACATTGGTATCTAAAACACCCAACTGTTGAATAGCCGTTAAATTGGCATTATCCATATTCGTAAACCTAGTATTGCGCAACCAAAGTATACCAATAGTCGTTTTTTTATTGATGGCGTAATCAACACCAGCTCTGATATTATTTCCACCAAATTGATCTTTTTCAATACCGCGTTGCACCAACTGCTGATTGGATAATTTCCTATCATTATTGGCAATTGTTTCCTGGTAACCTTCATTCATACCCAAATTGCCAAACCAATTCCACTTGTTTTTTCTAAAATTTAAATTGGTTGAAATGCTTGAACGATGATGGGTGCTCTGCGTAAAATTGCCAGATAAAGACCCATTAAATCCATTAGTCAAACTCTTTTTTAGCAAAATATTGATGATACCCGCATTACCAGCAGCATCGTATTTTGATGATGGATTGGCAATGATTTCAATCTCTTTAATATTGTCCGACTCAATACTCTTTAATAATTGAGCAAGGTCTTGTGCAGACAACTGGGTATTTTGATTGTCAATTAACACAGTAACCCCATTTTTGCCCCCCATTTGAATATTTTCATTGGGGTCTACCACTACACCTGGAGCCAGTTTCAACAACTCAAGAGCATTTTGACCAGCAGCAGAAGGTTTTGCTGCAATGTTCAATACTGTTTTGTCTACCAAAGTTCTAATAAATGGCCTATTAGATACAACAGTCAGTTCCGTAGTAACGGTGGCTTTAAGTGTATCTGATAAAGTAGTGTTTTGGGCCTTGGAAAGGGTGCCGATCAACAATAAACAAATCGTCAATAATTTTTGCATGGTTTTCGTTTGTGACTGCAAAATGCACCCACAACAAAAGTTTGCCGCCTCAAATCATTATTTGAGACACACTAACTCCGTATCAAATTATGATATATTGATAATGAGTTAGTTAGAATAGTCAAACTACTTAATTTGATACGTTTTAGGATTGTCTCCAGTGAATTTTTTAAAGGCCCTATTAAATGTGGCCTTGCTATTAAAGCCAGCATCATAAGCCAAACTCATAATAGTCAAATGAGCATTTTGTGGATCGGCCAGATTTTCTTTTACTTCTAGTACCCGATATTGATTTACATAATCATTAAAATTTTTACCGAAACTTCGATTAATAATTTTAGACAACAGAGAAGGGTTGGTACCCAAATGGTTAGCCAAATCGGTTAATGTGAGTTCAGGATTACGATACATTCGCTCCACTAATATTGCGTTTTCCACTTTTTCTTTCCATATGGAGGGAATTACACTGTCTGCGGTTTGATCTGGGCTCGTGAATTCGGCTGGCATCAATACTTCAAAAGAAGCATCTTCCGTCTGTACTTCTAGCGGATGTTCTCCACCCCCAATTAAATTAGGCATTCGATAACGCAAGAAATCTAATTCAAAAGTTTTTTTCTGTTCAATTGAGTTGGCATACCCCGATATAGCAATATAATAGAAAATAAAGGCAAACAATAAATAATACCACCAAGTATCTTGGTAACCAATATTCACCCCTACAAGTCTAAGAATATCTAAAAAAATAGTAGAGAAAAAATATAAAAAACAAGCGATTAAAAAATTACGGACCCATTTAAATTGAACAGTGTCTGCAAATGACAGTTCTTGAACAATAAAAGCTCGATACATTAAATAATAGCGCAAGCTCAACATCAAATAAATCAACAAACTGATAAACCCGATTGCTTGGTACCAAGTATCAAAATCAGGATCATTTTGTCCATCCATTAAATAATAGCGTTTCATTACCAGTAAATCGGTAACTGCTACAATGATGGTCCAAAGGATATAAGCAAAACCGGGAACAAAATGCCAGCGATCCATCTTATTAAATGTAAATCCAGGGTTCAAGAGACTG
>Ga0207952_1000896_pt1 | contig 16770 bp, 35 predicted proteins | sample SubbioR12Aug_8Ca_FD_184831 | JGI IMG/M metagenome (GOLD analysis project Ga0207952, IMG submission 184831) | Serpentinite rock and fluid subsurface biosphere microbial communities from McLaughlin Reserve, California, USA - CR12Aug_8Ca (SPAdes) | ecosystem: Environmental > Terrestrial > Deep...
TGCGAGGGGCCGCCCTCGCGCAAGAGGCGGGCTAAACGATGGGCGGACAGGCGGCCGGAAAGCCGAAAAGGAAAGAGGGCAGGGCGTGGGCGAGGGAGAGCTTCCCCGAGCCTTCAGGCAAGCCCCCGAGGCCTTGGCTGCCCAAGCCGCAAGGAGGGAAGCCCCGAGGGAGGGCGGTGCTCGTCAAGGAGCTGCCCGACGGCGGGTGCCTGATCCTGAACGAGGACGGGACGCACCGCCTCGCCCCCAAGCTGTCCCCGCCCGAGGGGGACGGGTGGGTCGCCTTGCACGAGGAAACAGAGGGAGAAGGCCAAGGAACGGCCGGGGAGCGCTGGAGGGCCAAGCAGGAGCGCAAGGCGAAGGCGGAAGCCGAGCTCGAGGGGCGGACAGCGAGGGAGGCCGAGCGCTCCGCGGCGAAGGGCAAGGGAGGGGGAGCGCCGGAGGGGGAAGGCTAGGAGGGAGGGGAGGGCACGCGAGGCCCCGTCGACGGCGGGCCGGCCGGCGCTTCGTCAGCGGCTTAACAGGGGGAGCGTCATGGCCCCCTCTTGACGACCTGGGATAACGCGCTGCCACCCAAGCCGCTCGCAAGCCCCGTGTCAAGCCCCAAGCCCTCAAAACCGCGAGCGTCCCGCCCTCAAAAGCTCCACGGGCGCTTGACCAGCTCCCAAACCGGGTCGAGCGGCAGGTCCTGGACGCTGCGCACCACGACGAGCGGCCTCCCCTCCTCCCCGAGCAGCGACAGGTACGTCAAGCCCTTCCCCTCCCTCCTCACCACCAGGTACGCGGCCTCCCTCCCCAGCAGCACGTCCCCCTCCTCGAGCTGGGTGTAACGGAAGGCGGCTTCTTGTTTGGCCTTTTTCTCTTGCTTCAAGGCGCCCTCAGGACCTCGCTGCGCACCTGCACGTCGTCGAGGTCGACCAGGAAGGTCCTCCCGGTGAGGAGGTCGAGCATGCGGCCCTCCTTGTAGTAGGCGGAGGTGCTCCCCCAGGTCTGCTTGGTCGTCTCCACGCCGATCAAGACCCACGGCCCTTCGTCGCGCATCAGCTCCATCACGACGTCCCCCACTTTCAAGCTCCTCCACCTGGGGCGGGGCTTGAGCTTCTTCCCGGGGAGGGAGGCGCGGCGCTTCACCGGGGCCATTATGCTCCCAACCAAACGCAAAAGTGCTCTTAGCCAAACGGCTTTCTTAAGGGACCCGTTTCGCTTTGGGCTCCGAGCGGGTTACCCTGAACGGGTGGTGATCGAGCCCGGCGTCCCCCTGTTCGACTACCTCGAGCACAAGGACACGATCTGGGTGTACTACCCGCGGGAGAGGTTCGACGGAGGGTGGGTGTGCGACCGCATGGTCCTCTCCCTCGGGGAGGTGCGCGAGGCCCGGGCCGGGATGAGGGTCTCCGACCGCTTCCTCTCCGCCTTGGCCGGGGAGGTGCCTCCGCGATGAAGCCCGAGGCAGGGCAGGTGTGGGAGGAGGGTTACCCGGAGGACGAGGCCAGGTACACCTACTTGGTCCTGGGCAAGGACTACTCCACGTGGCGCGTCCTCGTCCTCGAAGGGCGCCGCGACACCGCGGGGAAGGTCACCTACTTGGGGGACGGGTGGTTCGACAAGCCGTGGTCCCGGAGGATCGCTTGAGCCGCGTCGGGCAGGTCCATGCCATGATCATCCCCGGAGGGGATTTTTTCCACGACGTCGAAGCGGTCTACCTGGTCGTCGCGCCGACGGCGAAGGGCTACCGCGCCCTCTTGCTCTCCGTCTCGGGGCAGCCGGAGGAGGGCTTGGTGGGCTGCCTCGTCTTCGTCGACGAGCCCTGGTTCGACACCGTCGTGAGGCTGGCTTGAGCTCGCGCGTCGGCCAGGTCTTCATGGGGAGGACGTGGTTCGCCCTCGTCACGGAAGGGCCTTCCCTCCCCCGGCGCAAGGGCTCCACGGTGCGCGGGTGCGACCACAAGCGCACCCCCGACGTGCAAGTGCACACCTTGGCCATCTGGGGCGACAGCGGAGTGCATTGGCCCGTCGAGCGGCGGGAGGACTCGCTTGCAAGCTGGGAGCTTGAAGGGCGGCGGATCGCCTGACCGACCCTGCCATGGTCCGCCGTTTGACGTAACTCGCGATCTCTTTCGTTTTCGGCTCGCTTCTCTCGAGGACGTGGTACTGTCCAGTGGGTGGGGACGGGGTGGATCCGGAGGGCTCGAGCTCCCGCCCTCCGCAGCGCGGAGCTCATCCCCGGTTTGAGCGGTTCGCTTCCCCCTCGGCTCTGGTAGAGTGGCCTCATGCTCGACCCGCGCATCGCCACCAGGAAGGACATCGCCCCCGCCCTCATCGACGCCTCGCACGTCGTGGTCCGGGAGGGCCGGCAGCCGTGCCGCATCGTCCTCTACAAGGGCCGGGACCAGGACCAGTGGGGCCGTCGCGAGCAGTGGATCGTCCACAAGGAGTGCCTCACCACCGGCGTCGCGGTGGACGGGTCCTCCTGCGCCTTCTCCCACGTCAGCTACAGCGACGGGGACTACTGCGACAGCCTCGAGAAGGCCCGGGCCAAGTTCGAGGAGAGGTCGGCGGCGCTGTGATGACCCGCGAGCTCGGGGTCACCTACCTCACCCCCGACGAGGGCCTCGTCACCGTCGTGCGGTCGCATCGTGACCTCGTGTTCGTTCTGGTGCTGCAGGACAACCCGAGGTTCACCAAGCCGATGGCGCCGGGGTCCCTCTTCCCTGTCCTCGTCGACACGGCCTACTGGAACGACAGCGTCCCGTTCTCTTCCCTCCCGAAAAGGGGTAAGGTGCAGACATGATCGACGTCAAAGACTACAAGGAAGCCCCGGGCGGGACCCACTACCGGGTCGGCACGCCCGACGCCCTGATCGAGGTCCTGGAGCGCGCCAGGCTCAACCGGTTCCGCGTCGCCGTGGTGTACGAGGGCGACAGCGTGCCCGAGTTCGGCCGGGTCGGCAGGTCGATGGGGCCGGCGCTGAAGGTGCCCCTCCTCGTCCACAACGCCCGGTCGACCGGCGGCGGGGAGATCTGCACCCGCATCGTCCGGGAGGTCCGCACGGCCGCGGGAGGGCGCCTCCTGTACCCGGAGGAGACGTGAGGCTCCAGGTCGGCGGCGTGTACCAGTCCCGCGACGGGCTCGTCTACGCCTGCGTGCAGGAGTGCGAGGCGGAGACGGTGCGTTTCAAGGAGAAGGGGCCGGGTTACAAGCTGCTCATGCTGGACGGCCCGGCGGCCGGCGCCGTCATCGTCGTGCCGCGAGGGGCCAACGTCACCGTCAGCGTCACGAGGCTCGATTGATCCAGCTGGGAGGGACGTACGTCCACGGCGACCTCAGGTTCGACTCCGCCCACTTCGTCTTCGTCGTCGTGGAGGACACCCCTTACGTGCCCCCGTACGGCAGCGCCGAGAGCCCGGGGTTCCGCTGCCTCGTCGTGTGCGGCGAGTTCGTCAGCGGCGCGGGGCTGAAAGATCAAACCGTGACGCCGGCCGGCTCCCACTTCGTCTGCGCCGCCAGCAGCGCGATCGCCTGCGATTCGGTTCGTTTCCCGCCCGAGGAGTGAGATACTCTCTTCATGACCGACCACGACAGGCGCGACGGCGACGTCAAGCGCATCCAGGCGGAGAACGACAGGCTCGAGCAGATCCCGAACGACCTGGCGCTCAAGCTGGCGCAGGCACACCTCCTGCTGCCGCAGCGCGTCGACGAGCAGCTCCGCCTCATCGCGGCCGGCACCCCGGAGGAGGACATCATCAAGCACGAGACCGCCTGGCTCGACGCCAAGGCGGCCAAGTGGGACCTCGACCGCGAAGCCGTGTCCTGGATCCAGTGCTCCATCTTCATGGCGGAGTTCTCGCGCTGGATCCGCAAGCGCGCCGGCGCCACGTCGTCCGGCGGCCTGCAGGTCGGCACGGCGGCGGCGGTCTACAACTTCAAGACCGAGGAGGTCGAGATCGTCTACAACCCACGCTTCATGGCCTCCGTCGCCATGGACCGCCAAGGCAACGGCGTCGAGCCGCACGGCGCGGCGATCAACGAGCACGAGCAGTTCCACTTGATGCTCAACCACGTGACCGGCCGCCGGCGCGAGCCCCACTCGCTCTGGAACATCGCCACCGACCTGGCGATCAACTCGCTCATCGCGCGCGGCGACACGCCGTCGCGCCTGCCCTCCATGGTCCTCCTCCCCGGCATCGTCCACAAGGGGCCGGTCGACCCGGCGCAGCCGAAGGAGGTCAAGGAGGCGCGAGAGAAGCTTTCCAAGATCATCTTCGAGCTCCCGCAGGAGCAAGCGTCGGAGTGGTACTTCAACAAGCTCAAGACGGAGTCGGAGAAGGAAGGCTACTCGTGGGGCAAGAAGGGGATGAAGATCCCCGGCGCGGCCAAGCCCGGCGAGGACGGCGAAGGCGACGAGGGCTGGGTCATGTTCCCGTCCGACGAGCACGGCGGCTGGGACGACATCCCCGAGGAGCTGCGCGACATCGTCGAGGGCAAGATCAAGCACGCGCTGCGCAAGGCCGCCAACAAGGCGGACAGCTCCCCCAGCGGCTGGGGCAACATCCCCTCCGAGCTCCGCGAAGAGATCCGCGCCTACGCGTTCGGCTCGGTCGACTGGAAGGCCGTCCTGCGCAACTTCTGCGGGAACCTCCGCACGGGCGAGCGCAGCCGCTCCATCAAGCGCATCGACCGCCGCGCGCCGTACATGCACCCCGGCCTCAAGCGCGGGCGCAACCCGTCCGTCGTCGTCTTGACGGACGAGTCCGGCTCGGTCAGCGACGAGATCCTGTCGCGCTTCTTCGGCGCGCTCGACGGGCTCTCCCGCAAGATGACGTTCGACGTCGTCCCCTTCGACCACACGGTCGCGGTCGACGACAAGTTCGAGTGGAAGCGCGGCCAGAAGCCGCGGCTCCAGCGCGTCCGCGGGGGAGGCACCTCCTTCGACGCCGCGATCGAGTACGTCAACGACCCGCGCAACCGCGGCAAGTGGGAGGGCGCCATCATGCTCACCGACGGCGAGTGCTCGCAGCCGCGCGCCTGCCGCATCAAGCTCTGCTACGTCATCGCGCCCGGCCACAAGCTCTTGTTCGAGCCCCGCTCCAACGAGATCGTGGTGCAGATGTCCGAGAAGGACAAGCAGCAAGGCGGGAAGTGGTAAGGAGATAACGGTGCGCTTCCGGCCCTCACTCTGGTAGAGTGTGGGCATGGTGAACCTGGTGGATGTGATAGCCATGTCGGCGAAAGTCGAGCATGGCTTCTCCCTTTCCGAAGAAGAGCTCCTCGCCGCGGAGGAGTGGTACGCGTCGCTGGACGGGCCGAGCATCGAGCACCACGTCGCCGAGCTCGACAGGATGTCCGTCGTCGCGACGACGCGCTTCGTCACCGATGCTGAAGCGAAGAAGATGGGTTGGCACGCCCAAAGGGTGCTCGAGCTCGCGGAGCCCATACCGGCCGGCGGGGGCTTTCACCCCTTGCACGTCTTCATCACGGATTTCACGAAGCGGACGCGCCCGACCCAGTTCTTCTCCGCGAACTTCAAGAAGGTCAACGCGGTCGTCATGCCGTACGCCATCGCCGTGTTCAGCCGCGTGAAGAAGATCTGAGAGCTCTGTTGTCGCGCCGGGAGCGGCATGATGCTCCTACATGCCGACAACGAACCAGAAGATCAATGGCGCCCGCAAGGTGCGCAAGGTGAAGACCAAGGCCCCCGCGTTGAAGGGCGCGCCGTTCAAGCGCGGCACCGTCGTCTACGTGAAGGTCATCTCGCCGAAGAAGCCCAACTCGGCCAACCGCTGCATCTGCCGCGTCCGCCTCACGACGGGCCAGCAGGTCAACGCGTACATCCCCGGCGAGCGCAACACGATCAAGGAGCACAGCACCGTGCTCATCCGCGGCGGGAAGGTGAAGGACCTCCCCGGCGTGCGCTACCACGTCGTGCGCGGCGTGCTCGACGCGGACGCGGCAGCCGGCCCTTCGCACACGAACGAGAAGCGCCGCAACGTGTCGCGCTCGAAGTACGGCGTGAAGAAGCCGAAGGCGGCGTGAGGTGGACCTGCCCGTGCTCGTCACGTCCCAGCTGACGTTCGACACGGGCAGCGACAAGCTCGTGAAGGGCGAGAGCGCCATCGTCATCGCGCTCGAGGACGAGGAGTGGGGCGGAGGGGGCGTGTGGGTGATGCTGTCCATCGACCGGCCGCGCATCATCCGCCACCACTTCCACCAGGCGCCGCCGCAGGTTCTCAAGCGGTGGCTCAAGCCCGACGCTTGACATAAGAGCGGTTTTCTCAAACCAGCTTGCAAGAACGCGCTACCTTGAGGGTGTCGCCGCTGGATCAGCGGCAGAAGGCACCACCATGAAGAAGCGCTTCGTCCGCCCCGTTTACGCCAACCAGAACGCGACCGTCGAGTCGCGCCCGAACTTCGACGCGGCCATCGGCGGCGTCACGTTCACCCAGAACCGAGAGGACGGCTTCGACGTCGCCATCTCGACCGACTCGAGCAACGCGAGCCTGCTCAGCCTCATCGTGGGGCAGACCGGCATCAGCCTCTCCGGCCGCCAGGCGAGGACGCTGCAGCGCGTGCTCAACAAGCACTACGAGAATTGCGGCGTCCCCGCGATCCTCGGCGCCGACTGATCTACAGTCGAACACGCAGGACGGAAGTCCTGCTCACGGGAGAGTAGCTCAGCAGATTAGAGCGCCCGGGTGTAAAAGCCCGGGAGGTCGCTGGTGCAATTCCAGCCTCTCCCACCGCGATGCGAACCGGCGCTTGGTCGCCCTAGTAGGATCGCAACTTGCCCTCCTAGCTCACCGTTAGAGCACCAGCCTTTTAGGCTGGAGGTACCTGGTTTGATTCCAGGGGAGGGCTCCTTGCTTGAACGGGCCAGACCAGCCCGGGTTGGTGGGCGGCGCGCATGGTTGGCAACGACCCCGCTGCCTATCCGGCTTTAACGGCTTTGCGTTGGCGCGCTTTGCTCACAGACGGCCCCTGGGCGGGCGTAGAAGGCGCCGGCGGCTGCGCCGGCCGGATGGCGGTCTGCGGGGTCGCGGGAGGCAGGGAGGACATCCTGGCGGCCGCGGCGGACGCGAGCTCGAGCCTCGACAGCGGCACGAAGAGCTCGCCCCCGTGCTGAGAGCGCACCTTCGCGTTCTTCGCCCCGATCTCGACCACTTTGCCCTGGGTCAGCTTCTTCGTCGTGTTGACCCAGACCACGTCCGTTCCGACGGAGAGGAGGCCGCGCACGTGGTCGCGCCGCCTGTTGCCCTCTTCGTTCATCCACTGCATGAGGACGCCGAACTCCTCGTTGGGGACGGTTTTGATGAGCCCGGTCACGAGGGCGATCACGGAGGACATCTGACCCGCCGGTACGGGGCCGAGGTTGTTTGATGGGATCATCGACGCGTTCATGTTTCTTCTACCTCCCTGGAGGTGCAGCTGCTGGTCAGCACCACTGCTGACAGAGAAACCTCTACGCCGGCCGGAGAGCAAAGCACACCGGAAGATCTCGAGAGATTCACACGGGAGGGCGCTTTTTCCGATGTGGGACACGGTTGCGCTACTCCTATGTTCAGCTGTAAGCGCAAGTCTGTAGGCACAATTGACTATACCGACAGGATTGTCACAGGGCTGGTGTCCTGTATTGTCACTGTGCCACCCTCTTCGCGACGACGTCAAAAACTCTTCGAAAAAAGGTTTGCTTCCTCCTCGTCTCTGGTAATGTCCTCTCATCAACGACACGCCGGACGGCCGGCCCAACCAGGAGAACACGACCATGGCTGCGAAGAAGAACGAGAAGAGCGCGGGCGAGACGATGATGACGAAGATTCGCAACCACGCGAAGCGGGCCTCCGACGACAAGGCCGGCCTCTCGACGGAGGTCCTCGCGAAGGCGGCCGACATCTCCCTGAAGGACGCGTACAGCCGCCTCTGGTGGCTCCAGAACAAGGAGGGCCTCCTCGTGTCCACCGGCAAGGGCAAGGAGAAGGTCTGGCGCCTGAGCTCGAAGGGCCGCAAGTCGTTCAACCCGCCTCCGCCCGCGACCGAGGCCTGAGAGCGCACGTTGCAGGGTGAGGCGGGCCAACGTGAGTTGGCTCGCTTCCTCCCGTTAAGGAGGTATAAGAGAACCATGGACGGCAAGTTCGAGTTCGAGTGCGAAGGCAAGGCCTACCGCTGCACGGTCAAGGCGAGGTTCCTGGTCGAGGTCGCCAACGGCACCTCCAGCTACACCCTCGAGCGCGGCTTCTCGGCGCCTTCGGTCGCGGTCCGCTTCTACGGCGAGCTCGCGGTCGGGGCCAACCAGAAGAAGCGGCTCACCATGATCGACGAGAAGAAGCGCACGGTCCTCGCGCGCACGAAGTAGTTCGCATCTCTCCACCGAAAGGGTACCATCTCTTCAATGAAACTCCTCGATGACACGAAGTCGAAGTACCACGGGAAGAACATCACGACCGTCGTGGTCCCGCCGGAGCTGCGCATCAAGCTGGCGACCGGCGAGGTCTTCGTCGACTACGTCCTCGGCGGGGGCTTCACCCCCTCGACCTGCTGGATGCTGACCGGCGACTCGGGCTGCGGCAAGACCACGCTCGCCCTCACGATCTCCAACGCCCTCACCCGCCTCGGTCACGTCGTCCTCTACAACGGGCGCGAGGAGTCGGTGTACCAGGTCAAGATGGCCTGCGAGCGCCTCGACATCAACGACGGCTTCATCATGGGCGAGGACGTGTTCGTCGGCGACGTCGTCGAGCACGCCAAGCGCCTGCAGGCCGGCCTGGCCAAGAAGAACGCGGCCGAGAAGGACATCAACAAGCATCGGCGCGTCATCATCGTCGCCGACAGTTTGCAGGCCCTCGACAGCGGCAAGTACGACACCGGCCGCAAGACGAAGAACACGCCCATCCAGTGCGCGGAGCAGCTCATCGGCTGGGCTAAGAGCGCCAAGCCGGGGGAGACCTCGGGCGTGATGATGTTCATCAACCACGTGACCAAGTCCGGCAACTTCGCGGGCAACAACACGCTCTTGCACGCCGTCGACGGTCACGTCCACTTCGGGTTCGACCGCAACAAGAAGTCCGACACGTTCGGCGAACGCATCCTCACGAAGCCCAAGGACCGCTTCGGCCCGGCGGTCGCGCCGATGATCGTGGAGATGGGCGAGGGCGGCAAGCTGGCCCAGCGCGTCATCGAAGAGACGGAGGAGGACGAGGAGGACGAGGACGAGGAAGGCCCGCTCTCCCACGCCGCCGAATGAAGCCCGGCGAGTCCTACCGCTTCAAGAACGACCACGCCGAGGCGGTCGTCCTCGTCTTGAAGAAGCCGAGGTTCTACGAGGACCCGCCCGTCGACACCAACTGGAGGCGGGTGGAGGTCCTCGTCCTGGACGTCACGTATCTCTCCGACAACCCGACCGCGCGGCTCGTGTTCTGCGCGGGCGCGGTCATCAGGCCTTACGTGTCCTACCTCGTCGAGCGGATCGGATCTCTCGGCAGGCGGGGTAAGGTGTCTTCATGAACACGACCACGCCCTCGAGCCGCTTCGCGAAGTTCCTCAGCCAGTTCACCTTCATGGTGGAGAACGTGGACACCTCGAAGGGCGACGGAATGAACCGCGTCCGCTGGACAGGCAAGGTGGGCTACGTGGAGCTCGGCTCGATCAGCTGCTGCGTCGCCCGCATCGAGCTTTCGGAGCAGGGGTACCAAGGGAACTACAGCGCTTTCGAGGTGGAGATCATCCACCGCGTCAACGGCAAGCTCGACTCCTTGACGGTCGCGTTCCACGACGCGCTCGACCCGGCCGACCGCTCGGACAACCGCGGCAAGGATCACAAGGGGTTCTGGGGCTGGGCCGCCAACGGCGGGGAGATCGGGTGGTACATCGCCACCCCCACCGCGAATAACGTCAAGAACGTCGACAAGGCGGTCAACGAGTACCTCAAGATGTGGCAGGGTTCGGATCTCTTCGGAAGGCGGTAAGGTGTCCTCATGAGCAACTTTAAAGCCCGCCTCAACGTCGCGTTCGCCGCCATGCGCAAGGCCGGCATCGTCGCCCGGCAGAACTTCTCGTGCTGCGGGTCCTGCGCCGGCTACGAGATCGCCACGGACATCACGGCGATGACTCCGTCGCGCCGCGCGAAGGTCCAGGGCACCGCCTTCTACACCCGCCAGGAGTGGAGCAGGTTCGAGGGCAGCCGCAACCCCCAAGGGATCCACATCCCGTACGGCCAGGTCGGCACGCAGGCGCACGGGGACGTCGGTCTCACCACCGCCGCCGTCGGCCAGATCGTGGCCACCTGCCTCCGCGAGGCCGGCCTCGAGGTCGATTGGGACGGCACGGCCGAGAAGACGATCTACGTAAAGGCTGCGTGAAGCCTTCGGGTCGGTAGTTTAACTGGCAAAACAGCGGCCTCCAAACCCGCACGATCACGGTTCGAATCCGTGTCGGCCCGCCATGTCTCCGTAGCTCAGTTGGAAGAGCAGGACCCTCCTAAGGTCAAGGTCGCAAGTTCGAATCTTGCCGGAGACGCCAGCTCGCTTCTCTCCAACCAGTGGGTAAGATCCCTCATGCACACGTTCATCGCGGTCGTCGCCGCAGCCTTCGTCATCGGCCTGGCCGTCTACGCCGTGCAGGCGCTCATGGGGCCGTGGGCCTGGCTTGCTTACGTCGCCGCGGCCTTCATGGCTTTCATGGCCGGGATGGCGAAGCTCAACGAAGTCTGACGGTTCGCATCTCTCCGAGACAGTGTAAGGTGAATACATGATCGAAGACCCCACCATCGAGTCCGTCACCCTGACCGTCCAGGTCGACCGCGCCGACGTGAGCCGCAAGGTCGAGCGGGCAGTCGAGCTCAACCGCAAGATCAAGGAGGACACCAAGGAGCTCGACCAGCTGAAGGCCGAGCTGCGCGACATCGCGAAGACCGGCGTGTTCCCCAAGACCGAGACCGGCGCCGTGGAGATCCGCGCGCTCGAGTCCGAGCTCTGCGCGACGGTCACGTACCCCAAGGACACGCCGGCCATCATCAAGGGCGTCGACGTCGAGCCGGTCGTCCTGCAGCTGACCACGGGCCAGTTCGACCTCCTCTTCCGCCGCGTCACCGTGATGCAGCCGGTCGAGAAGTTCGAGCAGTCCTTCCAGGTCCTGCCGAAGAAGGTGCAAAACCTCGTGAAGCGCATCGTGACGTGGGTGCCCAACACGCCGCAAGTGAACCTGTCGAAATGAGGTCGCTCGAGGCTTACCTCAAAACGAAGGACCCGGTCAACCCGTGGCACCACGCCGCGAAGGAAGGCCGGGACTACATGACGCCGGAGGACGTGACCGCGGCCATCAAAGCGGGAGGGGAAGCCCTCGTCGTGGCCGAGGCAGTCCTCCAGGCCGTGGACCTGGGGTGCGTGGAGGACTCCTCCTGCACCGCGTTCGCCGCCCTGAGGGCCTTCCGGAAGAAAAGGAAGCGCTGAAGGTTCGGTTGCCTCGCGGCTGCGGTACACTGCTTATGTCACCGCGGCTCCCGCCGCACAACGGAACTTCAGAGGGTAAACACGCATGGACATCAAGCGATTCATGGAGGTAGGGCGCGCGCTCCCCGCGGAGATCAGCGTCCTCGTGCGAGGCGACCACGGCATCGGCAAGTCCGAGGTCGTCAAGCAGATCGCCGCCATCCTCGGCTTCTCCGAGGACCAGATCATCGACCGACGCATGTCGCAGATGACCGAAGGCGACGTCATCGGCCTCCCCAAGATGGAGGGCGGCGTCACCAAGTTCTGGCCGGCCGAGTTCGTCATGCGCGCTTGCAAGGGGCCGGTCTTCCTGTTCCTCGACGAGATCAACCGCGCCACGCAGGAGGTCATGCAGGCCTGCTTCCAGCTGTGCCTCGACCGCGAGCTCAACGGCAACAAGCTCGACCCCGGCACGCGCATCTTCGCCGCCGTCAACTCGTCGGCCCTCTACCAGGTCAACGAGATGGACCCGGCCTTCCTCGACCGCTTCCACGTGGTCGACCTGACGCCGACCGCGGCGGACTTCTTCGCGCACGCGGAGTCCATCGACGAGAAGACGGGCAAGTCCCGCCTCGACCTCGACCTCATCCGCTTCCTCAAGGAGCGCGAGTCGCGCCTCGACCCGTCGGACGCGAACCCCGGCACCGTGCAGCCTTCGCGCCGCTCGTGGTTCCGCCTCGACAAGACGTACAAGGCGAACGGCGTGTACGCTTCCGCCATCGAAGGCGAGGCCGAAGGCAACGCCGCCAAGGGCTTCGCGTACGCGCTCGCCACCGGCTTCGTCGGCGTCGAGGCCGCGACCGAGCTCGCGGACTTCCTCTCCAAGCGCGAGTCGCGCTTCACGGCGCTCAACATCCTGCAGGAGTACCCGACGCACCGCGCGAAGGTCAAGAAGCTCGGCCAGGACAAGCTGAACACCCTCATCGACATGCTGGTGGAGCACTCCAAGCAGCACGTCATCACGATGGAGGAAGCCCAGAACATGGCGACCTTCGTCACCGACCTCCCCGGCGAGCTCCGCGTGTCGTTCATCACGAACTACACCAAGGGCACGCGCCCGACGGCCCTCTTCTCGCAGAACTTCAAGACGATCAACGCGGCGGTCATGCCCCACATCGTCTCGGTGTTCAACGACAAGAAGCAGATGGACGCGACCATCGGCAAGGCCAAGTAACCGACTTGCAGCGACGCGCCGTCACGCTCCCCACCCTCGGGCGTGACGGCGTTCGCCCTTTAAGCGTAGTATCTACGAGCTCGATCACGGGTAGCTCAGTTGGCAGAGCACGCGGCTGTTAACCGCGTCGTCGCAGGTTCGATCCCTGCCCCGTGAGCTGACGGATAGCTCAACTGGCAGAGCATCGGGTTCTGATCCCGAGTGTTGGGGGTTCAAGTCCCTCTCCGTCATCTAGGATATGATCGTGATGGACCGTAGCTCAGCTGGTTAGAGCGTCGCTCTGATAAGGCGAAGGTCGGCGGTTCGACTCCGCCCGGTCCAACCATCCCGCAGAAGTTCAAGTGGATGAACGGCAGCCTGTAAAGCTGTGCTTTTTGCGAAGGGGGTTCAAGTCCCTCCTGCGGGACCATGAGTCCTAAGCCCGCCGACGATTGGTTTTGGGAAGACGAAGACGAAAACAAGCCTAGGCCCGTGGCTAGGTTGTCGATGAGGTCGTGGCTTGAAGGCTTCTGGTTCACGTTCGTCCCGCTCCTGCTGCTCGCGTGGACCCTCGAGTTCATGTCGATCCGGGCCTGCTTCGGCCGCTGACGTCGTCGCTGCGCTGTCCGCCGGCCCGCTGACGCTCACGAAGCTCGGCGATCTGGTCGGCTCGAGGAGGGAGGCCGCGCTGCTGCTCGTCGCGTTGCTGCGCTCGGGCGAAGTAAGCACGGTCGGTCGCCGCTCTGGCTACGCCTATACGTTAGGTTCAGGCCAACATGAGCGAACTCCAGATCAACTTCCGCAGCCTCAAGGACGTCGTCGTGGCGGAGGAAGCCGACGCGCCCCTCGTCATCCGCGCTGTCACACCCACGCTCCCTAGGGGCCAGATGTCCACGGCGGGGACGATGAACAACCCCGCGAAGATGCACACCTACGTGCGCCTCGACGGGCTGCCGAAGGAGCTCGCGGAGCGGGTGAGGACGGCGATCGAGGCGCTCAGCTGGTGAGCTCGGGCGACCCGCCTCGAGGCTGCCCGAACTGCCCCTGCCCTTCGTGCCGGCCGCCCGCGATCGCGCCGTGGCCCGCGAGCCCGCTGAGAACGCCTTACGTGTCGCCCACCGAAGCGTCTGAGTGCGCGTACGACCGCATCGCGCGCGACTACGCGGCCCGGGGCGAGCCGCCGCCCCAGGTCTTGATGCTGTACTGCCCGTGCCGACGATGTAACCCCATCTGCATGTGAAGACATCTCTTCGCTTCTTCTCTTCGTCCTGGTAGGATGGAGACAGGATGAAGTTGAAGACCCTCGCGCCAGGGGACACCGTGATCCGAGACCTCGAGGAGGCTTCGCCGTTGCTCTACGAGCGGCGCGTCGCGACCACCAGGCCGGACGGCTACGGGAACTACCTGCACGTCGCTTACACCTACGTTTTCAGGGACTTAGAGACCTGGGAGGTGGTGCTGATACACGAGACGTTCACCGACGACGTCCTGCGAGCGTCGAGGTGGGCGGTTCTGGAGAGAACGCATCTGCCAGCGTCCTCTGGTAGTGTTCATACAGACGGCGAGGGAAGAAACCTCGTCGACGGAGAAGAAGCCATGAGCCAGAACTTGACCTCACCCACGACCGAGACGACCACGGAAACCACCGCGGAGCCGAAGGCGAAGAAGACCAGGACGGTCGACTACACGCGCACGGACAAGCGCCCCCACAGCTTCCGGTACAAGCGCCACTCGACGTTCGTCGCCCGCAACGGCGCCGTGAACCTCTCGAAAGACGCGGACGGCGCGTTCGTCATCGGCCCCGCGCCGGAGGGCAGCACCGCCGACGCAGGGCAGCTCACGGCCGGCCAGCTCGAGCTCGTCAGCGTGAAGAAGCGCCCGAACGGGAAAACGGCGATCGCGTTCAAGCACGCCGAGCTGGGCGACGTCGTCGCCTACGACGCGCGGGCCGCGCGCGCTGCGCTCCGAGCTGGGTGATCATCCCTTACGACCCTCGGTGGAGCCCTCAGCGCTCCGCCCGGGCGGGAAGGGACCTCGCGTGGTCGTGGCTGGTCCTCAACCGGCTGCCGCTCCCTGACGAGCTCTACCTCAGCAGGGAAGCAGCCGGGAAGTTCCTCAAAGAGGAATGGTTGGGCTGCCATTCGACGAAGGGCAAACGCAGCAGGATCGCGGTGGCCGTCGACGAGTGCGACTTCAGCAACCGCTTCGACACGCCGCGGGGCCTCTACGTCCACGGCCCGGGCTCGTTCGAGGACCACACGGCGCTCGGCGTGCTGTGCCACGAGGTGGGCCACCACGTCGACTACGCGCTCAACCCGAAGGCTTATTCGAGGAGCAAGGTGAGCGGGTTCGCCGAGCTGATCGACTGCGAGGAGGAGGTCAGCGGCGAGGAGTTCAATGTACACGAGTCCTTCGCGGAAGCGATCCGTCTCTTCATCACGAACCCAGCCTTGCTGAGGGAGGGGAGGCCTGCCAGGTGGGACCTGCTCACGCATCAGCTCGGCCTCAGGCCGCTGCACAACGTGGCGTGGCGGGAGGTGCTGGCGAAGTGCCCGAAGTACGTCCGGGCGGCCGTGGAGGCCTGGTTAGCGGACGCGTGAGGAGGGTTCTCTTCTCTGCGTAGAGAGGGTAGGATGTTCTCATGTCCAACGAACAGTCGGAGCGCAAGGTCGGCAAGAAGGGCTTCGGGACGGCGATGCTCGAGCACCTCGGGAAGGTCGACCACGCCACCACTTCCGAGCTCGCCACGCTGGCCGGCGTGACCGCGGAGCAGGCGTACTCGCGACTGATGTTCCTTCAGTCGCAGGAGAAGATGGTCGTGTCCGCCGGCAAGGGCGCGGCGAAGGTGTGGTCGCTGGCCGGCAAGGCTCCGCCGCCCGCCCCGACCATCGAGGCCGCGAAGGCCGACGGCGTCGCCGGCTCCTTCAACAAGAGCCACGGCTGGAAGCCCTCGCTCGCCCCCTACCCCGCTCCGGTCGGCCCCATCACCAAGGGCGAGAACCTCCTCGTCGAGTACCCGGAGGAGTGGCGCCACACCGCGCTCGTCACCGTCCTGCGCGCCCCGGACGAGCAAGGCGCCGCCCAATGCTGGGACGTGCGCAACCAGTGCTACTGCGCTGTCCCGGTCACCCCGGTCGCCGTCGCCAAGTGGGGCGTCAAGCTCGCCGTCGTCAGCGGCGAGAAGAACATGCAAACGTTGGAGAACGCATGAGCATCAAGCAAGTCACCGTCGAGGACCTCTGGCCCGGCGACGTCATCACGGAGCGAGGTGAGCGTAAGCAGATCCACAGCATCGAGGTGCAACCCTTCTACAAGACGGCCGTCATCACTTTCGTGACTCCGTCGGGCCGAGGGATGTACACCGAATACCATTCGTGGGAGGAGCCCGTTCTTCGGGTCGGGTGACCTATCCTCTGGCTTCAACGGAGGCTGGAAAGAACATGGCGAAGGCGACGAAGAAGGCGACGAAGTACGAGCTCAGCAGGTCCGACATCTCGGACAAGCTGCGCGAGCTCATCGGCAAGCTCGAGGACAGCCCGGTGTACGAAACGACCCCTGGCGACCTCGAGAACGTCCTCAACGACATCCTCGGCGAGCTCGAGGGGCTCAGCGACGACGTCTTCACGAAGGCGTACTAGGCTCGGCGAAACGCGAAAGTGCTCGAGGTGAAACGCCTTTCTTAAGGAGCTCGTTTCACCTCGAGCCCGTTTCCCGTTCGACGATCCGGTCTTACCACATCTCCGGTTCGCATCCGAAGAGAACCCGGTAGAGTGTGAAGCATGGGACACGAACACAGCTCGGTCGTCATCGTCGGCTTCACCATGGACCAGGACGACTTCCTCATGCCGTTCAAGACCACCACGGCGGAGAAGTTCCACATGGAGGAACGCTTCGACCAGAAAACCGGCAAGAAGGCGAAGCCGGTCAAGGTCGTCGACGAGGAGCCGAAAGAAGGCTACGTGGTCGAAGGCGAGTTTTTCGAGTACCCGAGCGAAGCGGTCGACGCCGTCGCGGCCATCGTCGGGTGCGACGCCAGCACGCACGGGAACATGTGCACCGGCGAGTACTTCATGGTCGGCATCGAGCCGAACGGGATCCCGGGCGAGCTCAAGCTCACGGACGTCGCCAAGTTCCTGCCCGA
>Ga0207952_1000897_pt1 | contig 16766 bp, 15 predicted proteins | sample SubbioR12Aug_8Ca_FD_184831 | JGI IMG/M metagenome (GOLD analysis project Ga0207952, IMG submission 184831) | Serpentinite rock and fluid subsurface biosphere microbial communities from McLaughlin Reserve, California, USA - CR12Aug_8Ca (SPAdes) | ecosystem: Environmental > Terrestrial > Deep...
TGCGCCGCCAGCAGCCAGAGCAGTGGCCCGCCGCCAGCCAGTACCGTCTTGCCATTCGGCACGAGGCCCTGCGCCTTCAGCGCCGTCTGCGCACCACCCGCGCTCATCACGCCGGGGAGAGTCCAGCCAGGAATGGAGAACGGCCGTTCGAGCGAGCCCGTGGCGATGATTACGCGCTTGGCTTCAATCAGGCGCGCCTGGCCGGCGATCGAGACGCCGACGAGGCGCGTGGGATCGAGGCTCCACACAGTGGCGCCGGTCACGATCAATGCTCCGCTTGCCTTGGCTTCGGTAGCCAGTTCGGTGCCCGCCCAATAGTCCTCACCCAGGACGGCACGGTCTTTGACGGGGCTGAAAGTGATGGCGCGGTAGATCTGACCACCAACACCGGGATTCTCGTCAAACAGCACGGTCGAGAGACCGGCACGTGCAGCCAGCGCCGCTGCGGCAAGGCCCGCCGGGCCGCCACCGATCACAACGAGGTCATAAGACGGTGCGAGATCGGAGGCCTTTGTCATCGTCCGGCCTCGCGCTTGCCCGTTTGCGTCTCGACCGCCATGCCCTCGCGCACCGGCACGAGACAGCCCTGGCGGCTGCCGACGCCATCGACCGTGACGAGACACTCGAAACAGACGCCCATCAGGCAGTAAGGCGCGCGCGGCGCTCCGGAAACGGGTGTCGTGCGGCAATGGTCGATGCCGGCCGCGATCAGCGCCGCTGCCACCGTATCACCCGCCCGCGCGGAGACCGGCTTGCCGTCGACGGTGATGGCCACGGGTGCTCCCGCCTCAGCCAGTCGCTTGAACATGGAACCTCCGTGCGCTGAAGGGCGCGACCAGCGATGAGTCGAGGGCGCCGCGGGCAATCATCGGCGCCACGGTGAGTGCGTGGTTGGCCGCCAGGGTGACGCCGGAATGGCAACAGACGGTGAAGGCGCCAGGATGCGTCTCCGACTCGTCGTAGATCGGGAAGCCGTCCTGGGTCATGACGCGGATCGCGCTCCAGGTCCGCACCACATTGACGTTGGCCAGCAGCGGGAACAGCCGCACCGCACGCTCGGCCTCGGTGGCGCTGACGCCGATCGTGAGGCCGGCGGGATCGACGCTCTCTTCCTTGGAGTCGCCGATCATGACCGTGCCCTCGTCGGTCTGGCGCAAGGTGACCACGGGATGGTTGAGGAACGGCCGAAGCCGCTCGGTAACGACGATCTGGCCGCGCTCCGGCTTCATCGGTGCTTCAAGGCCGACCATTGGCGCCAGGTGCATGTTGGCGTTGCCGGCCGCCAGCGCCACCTTGGCCGCGCGGATCTCGCCGTGTTCGGTCGCGAGCCGGAACTCGCCGCCCTCCTTGGTGATGTTCTCGACACGGTGGCTCGGCAGGTAGGTCACACCGCGCGCATTGATCGCCGTATGAAGCGTACGGAACAGGCGCAGCGAATTGACGTGGCCGTCGAGCGGACAAAAACTGCCCCCCACCACCTCGGGGCCGATATCGGGCAGCATCTTGGCGACCTGCGCGCGGTCCATGATCTCGGTCTTGTAGTCGACGATGCCGGGCTGGTTGTGCAGGCGCTTCAGCACATTGACGCGCGCTTCGAGTTCCCTTTCCGAGAGCGCCAGATGGAAACCTCCGGGCCGCTGGAAGGAGACATCGAGGTCGGTCTCTTCCTTCAGAGTTTGCGCAAAGCCGCCCCAGGCGTTGGACGAGCGGATCGTCCAGCCGGCGTATTCGGGCAGGCCGAGGCCCTTGCTCTGCACCCAGACGAGCGCGAAGTTGCCGCGGCTCGCACGCACGGCGCGGTCGCCCTCGTCGAGCACGACGACCCGACAGCCCTCGCGCGCCAAGCCCCAGGCGGTGGCGACGCCCACCAGCCCGCCGCCTACGACCGCGACGTCGTAACCGCTAGCGGCCATCGCCGCCGCTCCTGCCGACCAACAGACGTTCCAATCCGTAAGCGCGGTCCATCACCACCAGCGCCGCCACGGTGATGACGATCACGCAGGCCGACACCGACGTCACCAGCGGATCGATATTGTCCTGGATGTAGAGGAACATGCGCACCGGCAGGGTTTCCGTGCCGGGAGCGGCGATGAACACCGTCATCGTCACCTCGTCGAAGGAATTGATGAAGGCCAGCGCCCAGCCGCTGGCCAAGCCCGGCAGCACCAGCGGCAGGGTGATGCGCTTCAAAACGATCCATTCCGAGGCACCAAGCGAAACGGCTGCATGCTCGATGGCACGGTCGAGACCGATGGCCGAGGCGAGCGTGAGGCGGAGCGCAAAGGGCAGCACGATGACAATGTGCGCCAGCACCAGCCCGACGAAGGTGCCGCCGAGGCCGATCTGGGTGAAGAAGCGCAGGAAGGCGATGCCCAGCACGACGTGCGGGATCATCAGCGGCGACATGAAGAGCGCCGTCATCGCCTCGCGGCCGCGGAAGCGGTAGCGCGCGATTGCGAGCGCCGCCGGCACCGAGAAGGCGACGGCGATGGCGGAGGACAGCGCGCCCAGCCACAGGCTTCGCCAGAATGCCGAGATGAATTCGGGATAGCGGGCGATGGCGTAGAACCAGCGCAGCGACCAGCGGTCGGTCGGGAACGAGAGATAGCCCGCGGGCGTGAAGGCGACCCAGCAGACGACCAGGATCGGCGCCAGCATGAAGGTCACGAACAGCGTGTGGAAGACGAGCGCCAACGGACCATTTCGGCTCATCCGAACACCTGCGCGTAGCGCCGCTCGACCAGCCGGCTGGCGCCGACCACGACGGCGATCAGGGCAAGCAGCAGCAGCACCGCCACGGCGGCGCCCAGCGGCCAGTTGAGCGTGTTCAGGAATTCATCATAAGCAAGTGTCGAGGCGACCTTGAGCCGGCGGCCGCCGATGATGGCCGGTGTCGCGAAGGCGCTGGCGGCCAGCGCAAAGACGATGATGGCGCCGGAAAGAATGCCGGGCATCACCTGCGGCAGCACGATGCGGCGCAGCACGGTGAAGGGGGCCGCCCCCAGCGCCACGGCGGCGTTCTCGATCTGCGGATCGAGCCGCTGCAGCGCCGCCCAAACCGCCAGCACCATGTAGGGCATCAGCACATGGGCCAGCGCCACCACCATGCCGGTCTCGGTGAACATAAAGGGCAGCGGTGCAGAAATAAGGCCCATCGAGATCAACGCCTTATTGATGAGCCCGCTGTTGCCGCCGAACAGCAGCGCCCAGCCCAGCGTGCGCGCCACCACCGAGATCAGAAGAGGCCCCAGGATCACCAGCAGGAAAAGGCCGCGCCACGGGCTCTTCATGCGGTTCAGGATATAGGCCTCGGGCGCGCCGAAGACCGCCGTCAGCAAGGTGACGAAGAAAGCGATGCGGAAGGTCCGCCAGAACATCTCGTGGAAGTAGGAGTCGCTCAACACTTCCTGCCAGTTCTTCAGGATGAAGACCGGCTCGATGCCCTTGTACTGGCCCCAGTCGTGGAACGAGAGCAGCACCGTCATGGCGAGCGGCACGATCACCACGCCGGCGAACAGCAGCAACGCCGGCAGGCTGAGGAGATAGGGTGCCGCCCTCACGGCGTGGCGCCCCACACGAGGTGCACCATCGCACCCTCGGCCGGCATCGCCTCGCCGGTGTTCTGGCGGATCACCGTCACCAGACCACTATCGGTGTCGACCTGATAGAGCCAGTGGTTGCCCTGGAAAATCCGGGTCCTGACCTTGCCCGCAAGTCCCGAGGTGCCGAACGAAATCTTCTCCGGCCGCACCGTCGTGCCGTTCACCAGGTTGGTCTTGCCCAGGAAGTTGGCGACGAAGGGCGTTGCCGGCCGCTCGTAGGCCTCGTGCGGCGGCCCGATCTGCTCGGCACGACCCTGGTTCATCACCACGATGCGGTCGCTGAGCGCCATGGCCTCGGCCTGGTCGTGGGTTACCAGGATCGTGGTGGTGCCGACGGTGCGCTGGATCTGGCGCAGCTCGATCTGCATCTCTTCGCGCAGCTTGGCGTCGAGGTTCGAAAGCGGCTCGTCGAGCAGCAGGATGTTCGGCCGGATCACCAGAGCGCGCGCCAGCGCCACCCGCTGCTGCTGCCCACCCGACATTTGACGCGGAAAGCGGCTGCTGAAGGCCGCAAGACCAACCAGCTCGAGCGTTTCGGCGACGCGCTTCGTACGCTCGACCGCGGCCACACCTTGCATCTCGAGGCCGAACGCCACGTTCTCGGCCACTGTCATATGGGGAAAGAGCGCGTAGCTCTGAAACACGATGCCGAGGCCGCGCTTGGCGGGTTTTATCGCCAGGAGGTCGCGGCCTTCCAGCCGGATGGCGCCCGCCGTGGGATCGACGAAACCGGCGATCATCTGCAAGGTCGTGGTCTTGCCGCAGCCCGAGGGGCCCAGCAGGGCAATGAACTCGCCCTTCTCGACATCCAGCGAAAGCCCGTCGACGGCCAGATGCGGACCGAACTTCTTCGTCAGTTTTTCGAGGGTGAGGAAGGCCATCAGGCCTCGACCCCTGTGCCGATGGATGTGCCGACGGATGTCCCGATGCGGGTCGCGGCGCCCCCATGCAGGCGATAAAAGGCATCCTGCGGCTGGTCCATGGTCAGGATCTCGGCGTCGGGCACGCGCAGGAACAGGCCGCGCAGCACCCGGCCGATGCCGCCATGAGCGAACACCGCCACCGGCCGCTCGACCGCCAAGGCCGCTATTTCCTCAAGCGCCGGCTGGGCACGTTGAACCGCCATCAGGTAGCTCTCGCCATGCGGCGGCTGATAGTTCCAATGATCGAGCCGCCGTGCTGCCATGGCGCCCGGCCAACCGGCCTCGATCTCGGCGCCGTTGAGGCCGTCCCACTCGCCCCAGCTCATCTCGCGCAGGCGATGGTCGAAGCATTGATCATTATGGGCGAGCCCCGCGGCCTCGGCGGCGATCGCCAGCGTCTCGCGGACGCGGCCGAGCGGGCTCGCGCGCACGATGACGCCCGACGGTTCGTAGCCCGCCTGCCGCATTTCCTCCGCCAACGTCGCGCCCATGGCCTGCGCCTGGGCGCGCCCCGCCGCCGTCAGCGGCGAGTCGAGATGGCCCTGGGCACGCCGCTCAGCATTCCACGCCGTTTCGCCGTGGCGAAAAAGGTAGATGGGATGGTGCACGCTGGATCAGCGCTCCACTTCGCGATTCCAGCGCTTGGTCCAGTCCTCGCGCTGGGCATTGATCGCATTCCAGTCGGGCTGGATCACGAGCTTGGCGCGCACGCCGACCGGCGCCATCTTCAGCTCCGGCATGTTGACGTCGACCTTAGTGTTGACCGGGCCGTTGCCCATCTCCTTGGCGAAAGCCGTCTGCACCGGGGTCGAGATCAAGGTCTTGATGAACTCGTTGGCCAGTGGATTTGCCGACGCCTTGGCAACCGGACAGGCCGAGGCGAGCAGGATCGGCGCGCCTTCCTTGGGATAGATGAAGTCAACCGGGAAGCCCGTGTTGGCAAAGGCCTGGACGCGTCCGGTGCCCCACACGGCAATCTGCGCTTGTCCCGACTGGAAGAGCTCCGTCATCTTGCCCGGCGAGGGCTCGTAGACCAGCACGTTGGGATTGATGTCGGCCTTCATCACCTTGAAGCCCGGTTCGATGTTCTTCTCGCCGCCACCGTTCATGCGGGCGTACATCATTAGCGTGTAGAGACCGTAAGTGTTGTTGATCGGCGGGATGACCAGCAGCTTCTTGAACTTCGGATCCTTGAGGTCGTTCCACGAGGTCGGCGTCGCCCAGCCCTTCTCCTTGAAGGTCTTGGTATTGATCATGAAGCCGGTGCCGGTCTGGCCGACGGCGACTGCCTTGTCGTCCTGGAACAGTGCCGCGGGATAGAGGTCGCCCTTGTCGAGGCCTTCGATCTTGCCGCAGAAGCCGAGCTGGATCGCTTGGTACATCGGTCCATCGTCGACAATGGCGACGTCGATCACCTGGTTGGCCTTCTGTGCCTGCAGCTTGGCCAGTGTGTCGGTCGAGTTGCCCGCGACGTAGTCGATCTTGACGCCGTGCTTGGCCTCGAAGGCCGGAAACACGTGCTTGCGCAGCTGCTGCTCCCACGAGCCGCCGTAGCCTGCGACGGTCAATGTCTTCTGCTGTGCCAATGCCGGCATTGAACCCGCCAACACGACCACGCCTGCGATTGCGCCGAAGCGCGCCAAACGGCCCATCATTCCCCTCCGTTGCGAAGTCCCCTGTAACAGCAATGTCTTTCTGCAGGCACCGTGGCGTCAAATTCGATTTTACCGGCATTTGTATAACAGAATGTTATATTTGGTCGATGCGCGGCCTAAACCCTCGCCAGATCGAAGCCTTTCGCGCCCTGATCCTCGCCGGCAGCGTCGGCTCGGCGGCCAACCTGCTGAACGTTAGCCAGCCGGCCGTCAGCCGAATGATCCGCGATTTCCAGCACCATGTCGGGCTGGTCTTGTTCGAGCGTCGCGGCACCCGGCTGGTGCCGACCAGCGAGGCGCTATCGCTCTATGCCGAGGTCGAGCGCACCTTCGTCGGCCTGGAGCACATTGCCAAGACCGCGACCGAGCTCCGGACACAACGCAGCGGCTTCCTGCGCGTCGCGGCCCTGCCGGCGCTCGCCAATGGCTTCCTGCCGCGCTTCGCCGGACGCTTCGCTGCCGAGCGTCCGCGCCTCGATCTTGTGCTCTCGGGCCTGGTGTCCCATGCCGTCCTGACAGCCGTCGTCCACGGTCAATGCGATCTGGGCTTCGCCGAGGCCACGTTCGAGCATGCCGCCGTCAGGGTAGAACTCATGCCGAAGGCGCCCTATGTCGCAATACTGCCGCAGGAGCATCGCCTCGCCCGTAAGGCGCGGCTGAGGCCCAGGGACTTCGAGGGCGAAAACTTCGTCTCCCTAGGCAGTTCCGGCCTGTCGCGCTTTCGTATCGACCGCATGTTCACCGAGCACGGCGTCAACCGTGTCCTGCGCATCGAGACGCCCTTGTCAGAGATGGCCTGCGCCCTCGTGGCATCGGGTGTCGGCGTCGCGCTGTGCGAGCCGTTCACCGCGCACGAATATGCGACGCGCGGCATCGTGGTCCGACCTTTCGAGCCGCGCATCGAATTCGAGTTCGCGGCGCTCTACGCCGCCGCGCAGCGCACGCCGCTGCTGGCACGCGAGTTCATCGATGGCTTCCGCGCGCACGTCGTCGAGTTCCTGCGCAAGGAGGCGCGACGCCCGCGATCACGAGGATGAAAGCAGGGCGAATGTGAGTTCGTGCTTGTTGTTGTGAAGGTGCTGGACGACGGCGCCCGGGATCGCGGCGAAAGCGTCGGCCGTATCGTGGTCTGTCTCGCCCTGGAACTTGATGGTGCAGACGAAGTTCTTCACCTGCCCCGTCGCCCGCCAGCGCTCCACCAGACGGAGCAACCGCGCCGGATAGCAGATGACGTCGGAGAACAGCCAGTCGACGGCGCCGACGCTGGTGGGTTCGAGGGCGAAGGCGCTCTCGCCGCGCCACTCGACGTTCGGCATGGCCGCGACCTTGGGATCGAGCGGCGCCTTGTCGATCGCCACCACATCTGCACCGAGCCTGGCCAGCACCCAGGTCCAGCCGCCGGGCGAGGCGCCGAGATCCAGGCAGCGTTCGCCGGGCTGCGGCCGGCGGCGCAGCCGCACCAGCGCCTCCCAGAGTTTGAGATAGGCGCGGCTGGGCGGGCCCACCTTGTCCTCGACCAGCTCGACCTCGCCGTTGGCGAAGGGCGCGCTGCAGGCGGCGGCGGCCAGCATCCGGTCAGGCGCCAGCAGGGTCCATGATCCGAGCGGCGCCGTCGGCGCGGCGGCCGGGAACACGACCGGCTTGGCCGAGACATGCGGCAGCTTCCCCTGGATGAGCGCCGCGCGGCGATGATGCAGCGGCGCGTACATCGCCCAGTTACGCTGGATGTCGCGCAACGACTTGGCCGCCGTGCCGATCGACGCGACGGGCAGCTCGACGCAGTCGTGCCAGACGTTCGCGGCCCACGCACACGGCACGGCCGGCGCATCGCTGATCAGGAGCCGGCCATGCGCGGCACGGACCGTCACGCCGCGGCGGGTGAGCTCTTCGCGCGCCTGTGCTTCAAGCCCTTCGACGGCGAGATAAGCGGTCGTCACACTGCGACCGACAGGGTGCGCGCCTTCGTCATGAAATGCTCCGGTGAGAACCTTGAATCTTTTCAACCTCGATGTAACAGACTGGCCATAGCCGATCTGACAAACGTCATGATAGCGTTTTGCAATCAATGGAGGTCGATGTGATGTTCAGCAAGAGACGTATGATTGCCTTGGCCCTCGCCAGCTCGTTCCTGGCGGCCGGAAACGCCTTCGCGCAGGGCGCGCCGGGCACCAAGCCGATGGTCGGCCTGTCGACCGTGACCACCTATTCCGTGAACGGCCGCATCACTGCCATCGATGCCAAGACGCGCATGGTCACGCTGACCCTGCCGAGCGGCGCCACGGTCAGCCACAAGGTAAGCGAAGCCGTCCAGAACCTCGGCGTCGTAAAGGTCGGCGACGAGGTGTTCGTGGCCTACGAGGAAAAGCTGAGCTTCGTGCTGTCCGGCCCCAATGCCAGGCCACCGCGTGACCGCAGTGTCAGCGTCGCCGTCGGCGCGGCCGGTCCCAAGGCCGAGGCCGGCGCGGCCGCGAGCCAGACGATCGCCAACTGGTGGGTGGTCGGCGTCGATGTCGCCGGCGCCAAGCTCTCGCTCGTCAATCCGGCCGGCGGCGAGGTCCGCACCTTCGGCGTGGTCACGCCGGAGGGCCGCGCCGAGCTGCCGCGCGTGAAAACCGGCGATTATCTGACGGCGATCGACAGCCTCGTCCTGATCGTAGCGATCACACCCAAGAAATAGTCAGGAAGCCGGCGGTGCCGGCTTGAACTTCGCGAGCGCCTCCAGACGATCAGGGGCGCTCACCACCTGGGTGCCTTCCGGCACGAGCCCGAGGGCGGCATTGCCGAGCGCCAGCTTGCGGATCGCCCGCGCCGCTCCCTCGCCGCGATCGGCGCCGCGCAATTTCGCGAACGCCTCGGAAATCCGCACGGCCGGCTTGTAGACCAATGGCAGGAAATACGCGGCCTGCGTCCATGGCACCTTGAGTTTCTGGCCGACCTCCCGGCCGAGCAGCCAGTAGGTCGCGCCGCACATGAGCCAGAGCTGGAAACGGCGCATCGGCGCCGACGGATTCCCGACCCCAGCCACCGCTTCGAGAGTCGTGCGCGCGAGGGCAATGCCGTCGTCATCCGGTTCCGGATTGGACAGCATCCAGAGATCCCAGTAGCGCCCGCAGTCGGCCTCGTCGATGTACGGCAACAGCGCCTTCTCAACACCCAGCAGCGCCGCCGTGTGGCGCCAGAAGAGGTAGTAGCCTTCCTTCTCCTCGCCCGTGAACCAGTAGCCCATGCGCTGCAGGCTATCGATCATGAGCTTGCTGAAGCCTACGACCTGGAAGAAGAGATCGCCCTGGTTGATGGGCTCGCCCCAGGCCTTGCGATCCCACGCGCCGGAGCCGCGGATCATGCGCCGCACGAAGGCATGGATCAGGCGGACATGTAGTGTCGTCTTGTAGCCATCCTGGTCGGCACGCAGCCCGCCCGGCCGGTGCAGCTCGATCCACCAGGCATTGGTCTGTACCAGCCGGTGGACAGTGTTCTGCTTCAGGGTCCCGGTCATCACCAGCGGTTTCATGGCGGCCGGCGACCAATAGTCGATCATCAGCGAGGCGCATTGCAGCACCAGTCCGGCGCTGTCGCCAGCGCGGGCGACGGCGGCGGCGCCGCGCGCCATCTTCTCCCATTCTTCGGGCTTCGGCTCCGGCGGCAGCGAGGCGATCAGGGCCGCAAGCTCTGACGGCGCGTCGGGCACCGCCGCAATCCCCTCCTCCAGTGCCTTCAGCACCATCGGCCACCAGCGCCCGTGGAAGGGGTGCAGCGCCTCGACCGCGGCATCGGCCAAAGGGTCGGCATGCATGAGGGCAGCCGCATAGGTCCCCGCCAGGACCCCATGCCGGCGCGATGCTTCAGCGCCGTTGAGAAAGCGGCTCTCCGTCATAGGGTGCGTCTTTGGCATGGGGGTCGGCCGAACACAACGAATTCCCGAGGAAACGGGCGACTACTCATCGCGCCTCGTCAGACTGCCCCTTGCGCTCCTGGCGATGCCGCGGAATTCCAAGGTGAGGCTATTGCCGCTCACGCGACCGTTGACCGAAGCGCTGACCGGCGAACAGTTGCCTTCATACATGCGCAGGTTTCCACTGATCGCTCCGGATGGGGCGACAGCCAGGGAAATCGGCACGGCGCCGCATTCATAGTTGACCATCTCGCCCGTCACTTGCCCGCCGGCGATGCGTAGCTCCATGGCGAGCGGGCGCAAGGCACTCTGCCCGCCGCTCGGCGTCGACGACGACAGCGAACCGACGTAGAGGCCGTTGAAGCTCGCGGCGGGCTGCGTGGGCGGCGGAACAGGCGGGGACGCCGGCGCTGATGGTGATGCCGCGCCGGCCTTTGCCTCGTCGTCGGCCTTGCGCTTTGCCTCGTCGGCCTTCTTTCGCTCGTCGTCGTCGAACTTCGAGACTGCCGCCGAGGCTTCGTGCAACAATGCCTGCTGCTGCGCGGCCGTCAGGTAGCCGGTCGCCGGGTGGCCGCGGCTACGCTGCCAGGCCGCGATCGTCTCGCGAGAGCGTGCGCCGAACATGCCGTCGGTGCCGCGCGTGTCGAAGCCCAGCGAGGTGAGCGCCACCTGGATCTTCTGCCGGTCGGGCTGGCCGAGCCGCAGCGCCGCCTCGGTCGCCTCGGCAACCTTGCGCTCGTCGCCCTCGGTCTTGCGCTGGGCATCGGCTTCCGCCTTCTGCCGAGCCGCGTCCTCAGTGCGCTTCCTTTCCGCGGCGTCGGCGTCGGCCTTCTGCCGCGCCTCGTCGTCCAGCCGCTTCTTGTCGGATGCCTCGGCGTCGGCTTTTCGTTGCATCTCCTCGGCCTTCAGACGTGCCGCCTCGGCTTCGGCCCGCTGCTGTGCCGCCCGCGCGTCCTGTGCGACGCGCCGCGATTCCTCCTCCGCTGCCTGCTGCTTCGCGGCCGTTCCGTTGACCGCCGGCGGCGCCGAGGGCGTTAGCGCGAGATAGCTACCACCCGCCACCACGACCAGGGCTACGGCGGCAAGTCCAACCCACAGGCTCTTGCGTTGTTTCGTTGCGACAGGCAACGCGGCCGCCACCGGTCCGGCCATACGCCGCGGCATGGGCGCGGTAATCGCACGGCCATCGGCGATCGTTTGACCAAGGATCGGCCGCCAGCCTGCGATGCTCTGCGGCCGGTCGCTTGCCTTGACCGCGAGCCCCGCGTCGAGCCCGACCAAGAGGCCGTGCGCGAAGCCCGGCAGCTGCTGGCGGCCGAGCGGCTCGTAGATGTCCTCCATCATGCGATCGAAGACATTGGGCGGCGCCTTGCCCGTGATGACATGATAGAGCGTCGCCGACAGGCCGTAGATATCGGTCCACGGCCCCTGCCTGGCCGCCGTCATCTGCTCCGCAGCGGCATAGCCTGGCGTGAAGATCGCCGTCATCGCCGTGGTCCGGCCGGCCATCGCCGCCCGCGAGGCGCCGAAATCGATCAGCGTCGGCTTGCCCGCGGCGTTGAGCAGGATGTTGGCGGGCTTGATGTCACGGTGCAGGAAGCCCGCGCCATGGACATACTCCAGCCCCTCGAGCAGCGGCCACAGGATGGCGTCGAGGTCTGCCGGGGCGAGCGGCCCCGTCCGCTTCAGCCGATGTTCCAGCGTCTCGCCACTCAGGAGCTGCATCACGAGATAGGCTGTGCCGTTGGCCTCGAGGAAGTCGAACACCCGCACGATGGCCGGTGCATCGTGCAGGCTTGCGAGCGTGCGGCCCTCATCGACGAAGCGCGTCCGCGCCAAGTCGAAATCTGCCGCCTCCTGCGCCGACCGCGGCAACACCGTGGTACCATCCTGGCGTACCGCAAGCGCGATCGGCAGGAACTCCTTGATCGCGACCTCGCGGCCGAGCTGCGTGTCGAGTGCGCGGTAGGTGATGCCGAAACCGCCGTGGCCGATTACGGACACGATCGTGTAGCGTCCGATCGCCTGCCCCGCCGGGAGCGCGACGAAATCGACGCCCGACTTCGGGTTCCGGGGCTCGCTCGTGTCCTGGTTCATGCCTGTTGCCGACGGCGAAGCGTGCCATGCGCCCCACCGACGGGCAATGGGTGGCAGGGCTCGCCCCCGCTTGCTAACGTGGCGCCAACCTGGAGGAATTCATGGCGAAGTTTGGCATCGGAGATTCGGTTCGCAGGGTCGAGGATCCGCGCCTGCTGACGGGTGGCGGGCGCTACACCGATGACACAAAGCTGTCGGCTCCGGCCGCGCGTCTTTATGTGCTGCGGTCCCCGCATGCCCATGCCGATATCAAGGGCATCGACACCAAGGCGGCCAGCAAGGCCCCCGGCGTGCTGCTGGTGCTGACCGGCGAGGATGTGAAGAAGGCGGGCTTCGGCGACGTGCCCTGCCTGGTGCCACTCGACAACCGCGATGGCACGCCGCGCGCCGACACTTCCAGGCCGATGCTGGCCCAGGGCCGCGTGCGCCATGTCGGCGATCCGGTGGCGCTGGTCGTGGCCGAGACGCTGGAGCAGGCCAAGGACGCCTCCGAGCTGATCGACGTCGACTATGCCGCCCGCCCGCATACCGTCGATACCTTCGCTTCGGCCCAGCCCGGCGCGCCGCTGGTCCATGACCACATCAAACACAACATCGTGTTCGACTGGGCGATGGGCGACCAGGCGGCGACCGACGCGGCCTTCGCCAAGGCAGCCAAGGTCGTAAAGCTGCAGATCGTCAACCAGCGGCTGGTCGTTAACTCAATGGAGCCGCGCGGCGCCATCTGCGAATACGATCCCAAGGACGACCGCTCGACGCTGTGGGTGTCCTCGCAGGGCGTCAGCATGATCCGGCCGGTGGTGGCCGACATGATCCTGAAGATCGGCTCGCCCAAGCTCCGCGTCCGCACCGGCGACGTCGGTGGCGGCTTCGGCATGAAGATCTTCGTGCACCCGGAATATCCGATGACCGTCTGGGCCTCGCGCGAGCTGAAGCGCACGGTGAAATGGATTCCCGACCGGCAGGAGGCGTTTCAGAGCGACGTCCAGGGCCGCGACCATGTCTCGATCGCCGAGATGGCGCTCGACAAGGACGCGCGCTTCACCGGTTTCCGCGTCACGACCTTTGCCGCGCTCGGCGCCTATCTCAATCATTTCAGCGTGTTCATCCCGACCCTGGCCGGCAGCTCGATGCTGAACGGGCTCTACACCACGCCCGCGATCTACGTGAACGTGAAGGGCGTGATGACCAACACCGTGCCGACCGACGCCTACCGCGGCGCGGGACGGCCCGAGGCGGCCTATCTGATGGAACGCTTCGTCGATCACATCGCGCGCGAGACCGGCCTCACGCCGGACGAGATCCGCGCCCGCAACTTCATCAAGAAGAGCCAGCTTCCCTACAAGACGGCGCTGGGCGACACCTACGACAGCGGCGACTTCGAGACGGTGATGCGCAAGGGCATGGAGCGCGCCGACTGGAAGGGTTTCCCCGCCCGTCGGGCCGCATCGGCGGCCAGGGGCAAGTGGCGCGGCATCGGCATGGCGACCTATGTCGAGAAGTGCTCGGGCGGCAATCCCGAGACGGTGAAGGCCCAATTCAACGACGACGGCACCCTCACCCTGTTCACCGGCAACCAGACCAATGGCCAGGGCCACGAGACGGCGCTCAGCCAGATCGCCTCGGGCCGGCTCGGCATCGACATCGAGCGCATCAGGATCGTGCAGGGCGACAGCGACGTCGTGCCCGACGGCTTCACCGGCGGCAGCCGCACCATCGCGATCAACGGTGCTGCAACCGTGGGCGTGGCCGACAAGATCATCGCCAAGGGCAAGCCGCTCGCGGCCAACATGCTCGAGGCGAGCGCCGCCGACATCGACTACAGAGACGGCTCGTTCGCGATCGTCGGCACCGACCGCAAGGTCAGCCTGTTCGAGGTCGCCAAGGCCAACAAGGGGGCGCTCGACGACGAATTCACCCGGACGCCGGAGGCCGACACCTTCCCCAACGGCTGCCACATCTGCGAGCTCGAGATCGATCCCGACACCGGCACGCTCGAGATCGTGAACTACAGCGTCATGGACGATTTCGGCCTGGCGCTGAACCCGCTGCTGCTGCAGGGCCAGATCCACGGCGGCATCGGCCAGGGTGTCGGCCAGGCGCTCACCGAACAGACGGTCTACGACAAGGACTCGGGCCAGCTGCTCAGCGGCTCGTTCATGGACTATGCCTTCCCGCGCGCCGACGTGGTGCCGCATGTCCACTTCGACATGCACAACAGCCTCTGCACCACCAATCCGCTGGGCGTGAAGGGCGCGGGCGAGGCCGGCGCCATCGGCGCGCCGCCCTCGGTGGTGAACGCCATCGTCGATGCCATCTTCCCGCACACCGGCCTCAAACACCTCGACATGCCGGTGACGGCGGCCAGCCTGTGGGCGGCGATCCAGGCCAACCGGGGCAAGAAGGCGGCGTAGCTATCCATGCCGAGGCTTTTTCCCGACGCCCCGGTGTCGGGAAAATCGTGTCGGGAAATTCAAGGCGTTGATTGGCAAGGCTTTTCGCCGGACGTTTTCCGACACCTGCGTGTCGATAAATGCGAGCCGTGTCGGAAAACCTCCTCAGGCCGGGCGGGGCATGGCCAAAGATTCAGGGTCGGCATCAGACCGAGGCAGCAACACGGCCGATGTGTTGTTCATCGTGTTCTCTCCACATTAGAGTCCGAGTCCCGAGCGACCGGCAAACCCCTCCACGGGGTCGAAAAGGCCAGTGACCGCATGGCCCATCAAGTGGGCATCGTCCTATGGCCCGGGGCGAGGGTTCGGGCTTGGCGGGGTTTCTCCCCGCTCTTGTGCCAACCACCAGGAGCGGTCCTCCGGTAGGCGACTGGTTGTTGCGATCTGCCAAGTCGGGTCCGGGGACCCGAAACCCCTTGCATCGCCCGCGTGGAGAACGGGACGCCACCGGCCCACGAAAAAGGCCGCTCCGGGCAAGTGAACCGGGCGGCCCGCGCATTACGCACGTCGTGGCAACATATCGAAAAAATACCACGGAACCTGCTGAACCTGTAGATAAGAAATCGCAGACCTGCATTGCGCTTTTTGCCCGCCTGCTGGCACTGCCTGCAGAGGCCGGCGCGGACGTCTATTCCTTGTGGTTGGGAGCACCGCTACGGCGCCTCGTAGCCCATGTAGCGTGAGATCCGCCAACTGCCGTCGGGCTGGCGGCGGAACAGGTCGAGGCCAGGCTCCTTGGATTCCACCGGCGTCGCGGCGCCGGGCAACGTGATCCTGAGGGTCCAGACGAGGCGGACGACGGCCATGTCGCCCGACACGATGACCTCCTTGATGTCGAAGGCATAGGTGAACTGCTTGGTCCGGTCGGCGAGCGACCGGCGCAGCAACGCACACAGGTCGGCGCACTTGCGCTCGGGAAAGCCGCGATAGTCGTAGACGAGGTCGGGCGCGAAGAGATCGCAGATGCGCGCCGCCTCGCGCGCGTTGAAATCGGCGGTCCATTGCGCGAGCGCGCCACGGATCGCCGTCTCGGCCTCGCCGGCGGGCGTCTGCGCCGCCGCGCCGATCGAAAAGAGGCTGCAGGCCAGCAGGGTCGCCAGAAAATTCCGGATCATGGGCCGCCTACCCCACCGCCTGTGCCGCCTCTCGCAGCACCTCGGAAACAGCCCCCACGTACGACTTGAAGATGGCGCCGACACTGTCGTCCGGGCCGGTCCAGTTGATGGTGAAGCAGAAGGTGACCGGCACCTTGCCCACGATCATCTGGCCGGGAAGGCTGAAACAGTGGAAGCCCGCCCATTCGATGCTGCCGCCCTTGGCATAGGCGATGGTGTCGGGCGGCACGACATGCACGATGGCGTCGGCCATCGCCTGGATGCGCTTGAACTCCAGCAGCGTCCCGGGCTTCTGGAAATAAGCGCCGCGCAGCGCCTGGCGATACCAGCGCACCATGTCCTCGGCCGTGCTGGCCATCGTCTGGTGGTCGTTGAGCGCCGGACGCGTGGCGCCAGCCGGCGGCGCCGCGACCGACCGCTGCACGCCCTCCCAACCGAGGTCGACGCCTTCCGGCGCGCCCGCAAGCCAGGAGAATAGCCGGCGCGTCGAGTTGGGGATCTGCGTCGCACCGAGCCCGGCCTCGGCGATCAGCGCGCGCACCTTGTCGACGCCGGCCGCCGCCAGCGCCACGTCGGTCGCGGTGTTGTCGCTGTGGGCGATCATCGCCTCCAGCACGCTGCGCGCCGGCGTCGTGCCCGTGAGATCGAGGAACACCGGGCTGGAGAGCGATCGCACCGTGTCGTCGATCTTCATCTGCTGGTCTTCGCTGAGGCGCCCCGCTTCCACCTCGCGCAGAAATTGCGCCAGGATGAACGTCTTAACCGCGCTGCCGACGAACAGGCGCGCGGCCGGCAGGTGCGAAGCCTGCCACGGTACCGTGGGGTGATCGGCCACGACCAGGCAACTGGCCGACGGCAGGGCGGCGAAGCGGGCGACCGCTGCCTGCACGCGCGCGCCGCCGGCTGGGCCCTGCGCCGCGGCGCGGGAGACGATCGCGGGCGCGGCGAGCGCCGAGACGGCCAGTGCTGCGAGATTGCGACGGCTGAGGTTCATGAGGGCGATCCTCCCCGCAAGATCCCCACGATCTG
>Ga0207952_1000898_pt1 | contig 16737 bp, 17 predicted proteins | sample SubbioR12Aug_8Ca_FD_184831 | JGI IMG/M metagenome (GOLD analysis project Ga0207952, IMG submission 184831) | Serpentinite rock and fluid subsurface biosphere microbial communities from McLaughlin Reserve, California, USA - CR12Aug_8Ca (SPAdes) | ecosystem: Environmental > Terrestrial > Deep...
TCATGACGTGCCAGTCGCTCTGGCAGACGCCCGCCGCCTTCATCTTGACCCGGACTTCCAGCGCCTTGGGCGGATCGAGCTCGCACTCGAGCACCTGCAGCGGCTCGTTGGGCTTGAAGAGAATGGCAGCCTTCATGATTTTTTTCCTCCCGGATCGCGCCCACTCTATATCATCGGATCATGAGCAAAACCCTCCTGATCACCGGTGGCGCCTCGGGTATCGGCGCCGCGACCGCCCGACTCGCTGCCACGCGCGGCTACCAGGTCGCCATCAACTACCGCTCGCGCGATGCGCAGGCGAAGAAAGTAGTGGCCGATATCGCCGCGAAAGGCGGCAAGGCCATCGCGCTTCCCGCCGACATGGCGCGCGAGGCCGACATCGTCCGGATGTTCCAGGAAACCGAGAAGGCCCTGGGGCCGGTCACCCATCTGGTGAATAGCGCGGGCTTCAGCCAGCGGACGCGGGTCGACGAATACGACGCAGCACTTCTGGAGAAGTTTTTCGCGGTGAACGTAATCGGCCTGATGCTGTGCTGCCGAGAGGCCGCCAAGCGCATGTCGACCAAGCACGGCGGCAAGGGCGGCGCGATCGTCAACGTCTCGTCAATGGCCTCGACGATCGGCGGGCGGATCGGCTCGTCGGCCTATGCCGCGACCAAGGGCGCGGTCGATTCCTTCACCAAGGGCTTTGCCCGCGAGGTCGCGCCCGAGGGCATCCGGGTGAACTCGCTCAGGCCCGGCATGGTGATGTCGGAGATGACCGAGGGAAGGCTGAAGGACGCCGCCTTCCGCGCCAGCATCGAGGCGTCGATCCCGATGCGGCGCGTCGGCGAGGTTCACGAGATGGCGGGCGCCATCCTGTATCTGTTGTCGGACGAAGCTTCGTTCATCACCGGTGCGATGCTCGATGCGGCGGGCGGGGGCTACATTATCTAGGCGCGTTCATACGCGCCGGTGCCCAAGGCGCGCCTAGTTGCGCGCCTTATCCACCAAAGCTTTCTCCTTGATCCACGGCATCATGTCGCGGAGCTTGGCGCCGATCTCCTCGATCGGATGCTCCGACATCTTCTTGCGCATGGCCTTGAACGAGGCCTGGTTGACCTTGTTCTCGAGCATCCAGTCGCGCGCGAAGCGGCCCGACTGGATGTCGGCCAGCACGCGCTTCATCTCGGCGCGGGTCTCGTCGGTGACGATGCGCGGACCCGAGCGGTACTCGCCGTACTCGGCGGTATTGGAGATCGAGTAGTTCATGTTGGCGATGCCGCCCTCGTAGATCAGGTCGACGATCAGCTTCACTTCGTGCAGACACTCGAAGTAGGCCATCTCCGGCGCGTAGCCCGCCTCGACCAGCGTCTCGAAGCCCGCCTTGATCAGCTCGACCAGGCCGCCGCACAGCACGACCTGCTCGCCGAACAGGTCGGTCTCGCATTCTTCCTTGAAGCTGGTCTCGATGGTGCCGGCACGGCCGCCACCGATCGCCGAGGAGTAGCTGAGGCCGATCTCGAGCGCATTGCCCGAGGAGTTCTGCGCCACCGCCACGAGGCAGGGCACGCCGCCGCCGCGCACATACTCCGAGCGCACGGTATGGCCGGGACCCTTGGGCGCGATCATGAACACGTCGATGTCGGAGCGCGGCGTGATCAGGTTGAAATGGACATTGAGGCCGTGCGCGAAGGCAAGCGCTGCGCCCGGCTTCATGTTGGGGCCGAGATCGGCGTTGTAGATGTCGGACTGCAACTCATCCGGCGCCAGCACCATGATGATGTCGGCCCATTTGGCGCCCTCGGCCGGGCTCATCACCTTGAACCCGCTGCCTTCGGCCTTCTTGATCGTGGCCGAACCGGGCTTCAGCGCAATGCGTACGTCCTTCACGCCCGAATCCCGAAGGTTCATGGCGTGGGCATGGCCCTGGCTGCCGTATCCCACGACCAGGACCTTCTTGCCCTTGATCAGGTTCACATCGGCGTCACGATCGTAATAGACACGCATTGGGGCCATTCCTCCTGGCAGTGTTTGCTCTGTCTTGCGACGGGGCTTACTAGACAACCCCACCCTCAAAGGCCAGCCTCGAATCCCATGTCCAAGCCCACGTCCGCCATACGCTTTTCGCTCGCACTGCTGCTCGCCGCCCCTGTCCTGGGCGGATGCGGCGATCGCTATTCGACCTTACCGGTGCCGGGCGTTGCCGCCGCACCCATGCCCGGGCTCGACGCCTCCGTCGCCAGCTCCAGCCCCGAGCAGGCCCAAAGGGGCATGAGCGACCATACGTGGTTCTGGACCCGAGGCGGTGGCCCGGCGCAGATTCACTATTCTACAGCTGACGGGAGGGATTTCGTCTGGCTGGTGGGTGAGAGGCGGATCCTGGCCGGCCAGTGGAGGATCGACACGAATGCCACCGCGAGCGGCCAGCCACTGACGCAGATCTGCCTGCGCTATCCCGGCGTCCGGCGGCAGGACCTCAGTGACAGCTGGCTCTGCCGTCCCGCCGGCACGATGTTCGGCGACATGCAGGAGCGCGAGGCTGGCGACCCGCTGCGGTTCGCGGGCCGGACCCAGGCGAAATTCGTGCTGACCCAGACGCCGGCCAGCCTGGCCGAGGTCGAAGGCCGCGTCGCCGCCACGCCTGAAAATCTCGGCTATTAGATCTCGGTTACGAGCAACCGCGCGCCCAGCAGGCCGAGCACGCCGCCCATGAAGCGGTCGAGCCAGAGCTTGGTGCGCCGATAGAAGGCGCGCGCCGCCCCGCCCGAGAACACGAGGGCGAGAAGCGCGAACCAGGCGAACTCGTTCAGGGCCACGATGGCCAGCACCGTGGTGTCCATCCAGGCCGGAGGCTGGGCAGGCAGCAGCGAGATGAAGATGCTGCCCATGAAGACCATGACCTTGGGATTGCTGAGCTGCAGCAACAGCGCCTTCAAGAAGCCCTGCCAGGCACCGGCGCGGACCGCCGACGGGTCGGCTTCCGGCAGTGGAGTGCCGGCATGGCGCAGCAGCATGTAGGCGAGGTAGAGCAGGTAGAGCGCGCCGGCGATGCGGAACGCGAGGTAGAGCCATTCGAAGCGAGCGAACAGCACCTGCAGGCCAAACAGCGCTGCCGCCGCCCACACCAGCGCGCCCAGCATCATGGCAAACGCGGCCAGCAGGCCGGCGCGGCGGCCGGACACGGCCGCTGTCTGGATGACGAGGACGGTCGAGGGCCCGGGGCTGGCGACGGCCAACAGATGGACGACCGCCAGACCAAGCAGAACGACGACGTAGTCCATTAGAGGGCCTCGCCGCCGCGCGACATGGCGACGATGCCGGTGCGGCCGACATCGACCAGGCCGAGTGTCTCCATCAGGCCGATGAAGGTCTGGACCTTGTCGGAATTGCCGGTGACCTCGAAGACGAACGAATCGGCCTTGGCGTCGATCACCTTGGCGCGAAAGACATCGGCCAGGCGGAGTGCCTCGACGCGCTTCTCGCCGGTGCCCTTGACCTTGACCAGCGCCAGCTCGCGCTCGATGTGCGGGCCTTCGACCGTGAGGTCGCGCACGCGGTAGACCGGCACCAACCGATCGAGCTGCGCCTTGATCTGCTCGATGATCATCGGCGTGCCCTTGGTCACGATGGTGATGCGCGACTGGCTCTCCTTGGCGTTGGTTTCGGCGACGGTCAGGCTTTCGATGTTGTAGCCGCGGCCGGAGAAGAGACCGACCACGCGCGCCAGGATGCCCGGCTCGTTGGCGACCAGGACGGAGATCGTATGGGCGACGATCGACTTGTCCGGGCTCATACCAGCGCCATGCCTTCGTCCGACAGCTTGCCGGCCTTGTCGTCGGGGCCCAGCAACATGTCGTTGTGCGCGGCGCCCGAGGGGATCATCGGGAAGCAGTTCTCCTTCTGATCGACGATGACGTCGACGATGACGGGATGCTTCAGGGCGATCATCTCCTTGATCGTGTCGTCGAGCTTGTCGGGCTCGTGGCAGCGCAGGCCCCTGGCGCCGAACGCCTCGGCGAGTTTCACGAAATCGGGCAGCGACTCCATGTAGCTCTCGGAATAGCGGCTGCCGTGCAGCAGCTCCTGCCACTGGCGCACCATGCCCATGTACTGGTTGTTCAGGATGAAGATCTTCACCGGCAGGCGGTACTGCGCCACCGTCGAAAGCTCCTGGATGTTCATCAGGATCGAGGCTTCACCCGCCACGTCGATCACCAGTGCGTCGGGATGGGCAATCTGCACGCCGACCGCAGCCGGGAAGCCGTAGCCCATGGTGCCGAGGCCACCCGACGTCATCCAGCGGTTGGGCTGCTCGAACTTCAGGAACTGCGCCGCCCACATCTGGTGCTGCCCCACTTCCGTGGTGATGTAGTGGTCCATGTTCTTGATGTGGTGGTAGAGCCGCTCGAGCGCGAACTGCGGCTTGATCGTCTGCTTGTCGACCTTGTAGGCGAGGCAGTTGCGCGCCCGCCACTTCTCGATCTCGACCCACCACGCCTTCAGCGCCTTGTGGTCGACCTTGGGCTCCTTGGCCTTCCAGGCCTTGATCATCGCCTCGAGCACCAGCGTGGCGTCGCCCACGATCGGCAGGTCGACGCGCACATTCTTGTTGATCGAGGAGGGATCGATGTCGACATGGATCTTCTTGGAGCCCGGCGAGAACATCGTGAGGTTGCCGGTGATGCGGTCGTCGAAGCGCGCACCGATGTTGATCATGACGTCGCAGCCGTGCATCGCCAGGTTGGCTTCGTAGGTACCGTGCATGCCCAGCATGCCGAGGAACTGCTTGTCCGAGGCCGGGAACGAGCCCAGCCCCATCAGCGTGTTGGTGATGGGATAGCCCGTCATATGGACAAACTGCGCCAACAGCTTCGAGGCTTTCGGCCCGGAATTGATGACGCCGCCGCCGGCATAGAAGACCGGCCGCTTGGCCTTGGCGATCATCTCGATCGCCTGCTCTATCTTCCTGGGATCGGGCTTGGTCTGCGGGCGATAGCTCTTGTGCTCCACCGCCACCTTGGGCGGCGCGACATAGTCGTGCTTGTTCATCAGCACGTCCTTGGGCAGGTCGATGACGACCGGCCCGGGACGACCCGAGCGCGCGACGTAGAAGGCCTCGTGGACGATGCGGGCAAGGTCGCCCACCGCCTTCACCAGGTAATTGTGCTTGGTGCAGGGCCGCGTGATGCCGGTCGTGTCGGCTTCCTGGAAGGCATCGTTGCCGATCAGGTGCGTCGCCACTTGGCCGGTGAGGCAGACCACGGGAATCGAATCCATCAGCGCATCGGTAAGACCGGTGACGGCATTGGTCGCACCGGGACCGGAGGTCACCAGCACGACGCCGACCTTGCCGGTCGAGCGGGCATAGCCCTCGGCCGCGTGCACGGCGGCCTGCTCGTGGCGCACCAGGATGTGGCGCAGCCGGTTCTGCTTGAACAGCGAATCGTAGATCGGAAGGACAGCGCCGCCGGGATAACCGAAGACGACCTCGACGTCCTCGTCGATCAGGGCTTTCACCAACAGATCGGCGCCGGTCGTGGCGGACTCCTCGGGCTTCATCACGCGCTCTCCTCTGACAAATGCGCCGCAAAACGAGTTTTGCGGCGGCGCGGAACATAGAGGGCAGGTTTCGGAGGGTCAACCCAAAAGCGAACTAAACGTAAAGTTTCAGACCTCTGTTTTGGTCAAATATTGCGCGGCGATCTCCAGGGATTGAGCCGACTGCGGGTCGACCACAAGATCTGGTGCCATCTGGTGTCTGAACCACGTCATCTGGCGTTTGGCATATTGGCGGGTGTGATCGATGGCAATCTGGCGCGCTTTCCCAAGCTCCAACTCACCCTGGAAGTAGCGGAAGAGTTCCGGCGCGCCGTGCGCCTTCAATCCCGGCCAGCGCGGATCGGGCGCGCGGTCGAACACCGCCCGTACCTCGGCCAGCACACCTTGGGCCAGCATGGCATCGAAGCGACCTTCGATGCGATCACGCAGCCAGCCGCGCTCGGGCGTCAGCAGCACGGTGGCAAAGCGCCACGGCGCCGGCGCGCCAGCATCGGCCTGCCAGTCGCTGAGCGGCCGGCCGGTCGCCACCGCCACCTCCCAGGCGCGGACATGGCGCTGGCGATCGCCGGGCTTCAGCCTGAGGACGGCCATCGGATCCCTTTCAGCCAGCCGCGCGCGGAAGGTGTCGGGGCCGAGCGACTGCCAGTCGGCGTTGGCCTGCTCGCGGATTTCTGGCGGCACGTCGGGAATTGTGGCGATGCCCTGCATCAGGGTGCGCAGGTAAAGACCCGAGCCGCCGCACAGGATCGGCGTGCGACCTTCCGTCAGAGTGCGCGCGATCTCAGCAGAGGCGAGCGTCCGCCATCGCGCGGCAGAAAGCGTCTCGCTGAGCGGTAGCACGCCGTAGAGGGCGTGCGGCACGCGCGCGCGCTCCTGGGCCGCGGGCTGCGCCGTCAGGATCGGAAAGGCATCGTAGGTCTGCATGGCATCGGCGTTGATCACCGTGCCGGATTGCTGTTCGGCAAGCGCGAGCGCCAGCGCCGACTTGCCGCTTGCGGTCGGTCCGGTGACGACGATGACGCGCCCTTCAGCCATGGCGGGCGAAAAGACACCGCTTGGCCGCCGAATGCAAATCGGCCATTAGAGCCGGACCGTGAACAACGTCTTTGTCCTGATCGCGAATCCCGCGACCCCCATTCTCGACGCCGCCGCCGTGCAGCAGGCGAGCGAACAGTTGAAAGCCGGCGGCGCGGCCGTCGGCGCCGTCGACTGGCTGGCGCCGGGCATCGCCTGCGACCTGCCGTTCGAGCCGCCGTCCGAGGACGCGGCCCCGACGGTGAGCCTGCCTGGCATCGATGCCGTGGCGCTGTCCGCCGAAGGCCGGCGCAAACGGCTGCTGGTGGCCGACATGGAATCGACCATCATCGAGAACGAGATGCTGGACGAGCTGGCCGAGTTTCTCGGCTTGCGAGACCACATCGCCGCCATCACGGCGCGCGCCATGAACGGCGAGATCGATTTTGCCGGCGCCCTCGTCGAGCGTGTCCGGCTGCTGAAGGGCCTGCCGGTCGCCAAGCTCGACGAGGCGGCCGAGCGCATCCGCCCGATGGCGGGAGCGGCGACCCTGATCGCCACCATGCACAAGTTCGGCGGCTACTGCGCCCTGGTCTCGGGTGGCTTCACCTATTTCACCCGGATGATCCACGAGCGTCTGGGCTTCGATTTCGACGCGGCGAATACGCTGAACCATGACGGCCGCACCCTGGCGGGCACCGTCCAGCCGCCGATCCTCGGCAAGGAAGCCAAGCTCGCCACGCTCGAACGCCTGTGCACCGAGCGTCGCCTCGACCTGGCTCAGTCGCTCGGCGTCGGCGACGGTGCCAACGACCTGCCGATGCTGCAGGCCGCGGGCCTGGGCGTGGCCTTCCGGGCCAAGCCCACGGTGGCGGCCCAGGTCGCGGCCCGCATCGACCACGGCGATCTCACCGCGCTGCTCTATCTCCAGGGCTATCGCCGGCGCGACTTCGTCGAAAGGCCCAACCCTTGAGGACAAGCCCATGACCGACGCGCTGCAGATCGTGCTCGCCAAGCGTCCGGCGGGCGACGTCACTGCCGATTGCTTCCGCGAGGAGAAGATCACGCTGCCGGCGCTCGCCGATGGCCAGGTGCTGATCCGGTCCCGCTTCCTGTCGCTCGATCCTTACATGCGCCCGCGCATGACCGAGCTGCGCTCCTACACGCCACCCTTCGAGCTCGACAAGCCGCTGACCGGCGGCTCGGTGGGCGAGGTTGTCGAGTCGAAGAACCCGCGCTTCGCCAAGGGCGATACGGTGATGGGCATGCTGAACTGGGCGAGCCATACGCTCCATGACGGCAAGGGCCTGCGCAAGATCGATCCCGCCGTCGCGCCGCTACAAGCCCATCTCGGCGTGCTCGGCATGCCGGCCTTCACCGCCTGGTACGGCATCACCCACATCTGCAAACCCAGGGCGGGCGAGACGGCGTTCGTCTCGGCCGCGACCGGCGCCGTCGGCCAGGTGGCGGGCCAGCTCGCGAAGCTGGCCGGCGCCCGCGTCGTGGGCTGCGCCGGCGACGAGGAGAAGTGCCAGTGGGCGGTGCGCGAAGCGGGCTACGACGCCTGCTTCAACCACAAGGTCGAGCGCGACCATGGCGCGGTCCTCGACAAGCTCTGCCCACAGGGCATCGATTCGGATTTCGAGAATGTCGGCGGCAAGATCTTCCACGCCGTGTTCGCGCGGCTGAACAATTTTGGCCGCCTCGCCTTCTGCGGCGCCATCTCCGAATACCAGGACGCCGAGCCGATCGCCGGACCGCCCAAGATGTTCACCATCGTGCAGCGCCGCCTCACCATCCAGGGCTTCATCGTCTCCGACCACGCAGCCCTCATGGGCGACTTCGTGGCCGAAGTCGGCGGTCTCGTGAAAGCGGGCAAGCTCAGGAGCTGTGAAACCGTGGTCGACGGCCTTGCCAAAGCCCCGCAGGCCTTCATGGGCCTGCTCAAGGGCGAGAACTTCGGAAAGCTGGTGGTGAAGGTCGCATAAACGCGACCGAGTCGCGTAAACGCGACCTTCAGATCACTTGGTAAGGCGCAGCGCCGCGAAGCGCGGGTCGCCCTGGCGTTCGACGAACAGCAGCACCGACTTCTTTTTCTGCTGCTGCAGCTTGCCCACGATGTCGGTCACCTCTTGCGGCGTGGTGACCGGCTTCTGGTCGACCTCGAGGACGACGTCGCCGGGCTGGAGCTGCTTCTCGGCCGCCGGACTGTTGGGCGTCACCTTGGTGACGATCACACCCTTCACCTGGTCGGAGAGACCGTACTTCTCGCGCAGCTGGTCGCTCACCTTCTGCAGGGTGAGGCCGAGCTGTTCGATGGTCGAGGTCACCGGTTGGTCGGGCTCGGCGGGCTTCTTGGGCCCGCCCTGGGCCGCGGCGTTCTGCTTGTCGGCCTCTTCCTGTTCGCCGACCCTGAGCTTCAGCGGCACTTCCTTGCCCTGGCGCCAGACCACGAGATCGACGGTGCTGCCGACCCGGGCGTTGGCCACCAGCCGCGGGAAGCGGCGCAGGTCGAGGACGTCCTGGCCGGCGAAATTCACGATGATGTCGTTGCGCTTCAGCCCGGCCTTGGCCGCCGGCCCGTCGGCCGCGACATTGGCCACCAGCACGCCGCGGGCACGGTCGAGCCCGAAGCTGTCGGCGATGTCGTCGGTCACGCTCTGGTAGCTGACGCCGATCCAGCCGCGCTTGACCCGGCCGAACTCGCGCAGCTGGTCGGCGACCTGCTTGACGAGATTGGAGGGGATCGAGAAGGCGAGGCCGGCGTTGGTGCCGCTGGGCGAATAGATCGCCGTGTTGACGCCAATCACGTCGCCGTCCTGGTTGAACAGCGGGCCGCCCGAATTGCCCTTGTTGATGGCGGCATCGGTCTGCAGGTAGTCGTCGAGCGAGTCGTTCAGCGAACGGCCGCGCGCCGAGATGATGCCGGCGGTCACCGAATGGCCGAGGCCGAAGGGATTGCCGATGGCGATCACCCAGTCGCCGACCCGCGCCTTGTCCGAATCGCCCCACTTGATGGCGGGCAGTGGCTTCTTGTTGGGCGGCTCGACCTTGAGCAACGCCACGTCGATGCGGCTGTCGGAGCCGATCAGCTTGGCCTTGAGCTGGGTGTCGTCACGGAAGATGACGGTGATGTCCTCAGCGCCCTGGATCACGTGGTTGTTGGTGATGATGTAGCCTTCGCCATCGATCACGAAGCCCGAGCCGAGTGATGTGCCGCGGCGCTTCTGCTCCTCGCCGCCGCGCTTGTCGAAGAACTCCTTGAACAGCTCCTCGAACGGCGAACCGGGCGGAAGCTGCGGCATGTCGCGGAGCCGGGGCCCCTGCTGCGGCACGTTCTGCGTGGTGGTGATGTTAACGACGGTCGGCATCAATTTGTCGACCAGATCGGCGAAGCTTTCGCTGGGTTCGCGCGACCAGGCGGGGGTTGCCACCGCCAAGCCGAAAGCTGTCACGGCCGCAAGTGCGGCGCCCTTCGCAAGACCTTGAAAATCCGAGAGAATCACGTCCGACCTCCAGCGGCGCTCAGGGCCAATCGGTCGGGAACGGCCGGCGCCGCGCGTTCGAGTCAATCCCTACATGAGGGTCGATTGTGGCGCAATTGAAGAGGCCGTGATGTTGCCGTTTGTTACGGCATTCCGGGGCTTTCGCCCAAAAAGAACCGGCGGCGTTGCAGGACTGCAACAGCCGCCGGCCGGTACGATTTTTGCGGTGTTTTGCCGAGCTGCTATTTCTTGGGCAGCGGCGGCCCGGCGGGGTCGTTGAAGTAGCGGAAGAAGTCGGTGTCGGGGCTCAGGATCATCGTCGACCCACCGGCGCCGAAGGCCTGCTTGTAGGCCTCCATGCGCCGGTAGAAACCATAGAAATCCTTGTCCCGGTTAAAGGCCTGGGCATAGATCTTCGTCGCCTCGGCGTCGGCCTCGCCCATGGTGACCTGGGCTTTCAGGCCGGCGTCGGCCTTGAAGACTGCGACTTCGCGATCAGCCGTGGCGGTGATACGGGCCTTTTCCTCGTCGCCCTCGGCGCGGAGCTGGCCTGCCTCGCGCTCGCGGTCGGTCTTCATGCGATTGAAAACCGATTGCGAGTTGGCCTGCGGCAGGTCGGCCCGCTTGATGCGGACATCGACCACTTCGACGCCGAGGTCCTTGGTCTTGGCGTTCACGCGCTTGGTGATGTCTTCCATCAGGTTGGCGCGCTGGTCGGTCAGCACCGCATGCAGCGGCACCGAGCTCAGCACGCCTCGGATCTCCGAGTTGATGAGCGAATCGAGCAGGCCGCGCAGCGCCGGCTCGCCGCCCGGCACGGTCTGGGCGAACAGCTTGGCCGCCACGATCTTGAAGCGGGCATAGGCGTCGACCACCAGGCGTTTCTGGTCGCCGGCGATGATCTCGAACTCCTCGGCTTCGTAGTCGAGTAGCCGGCTGTCGATCCGCTGGATGTCCTGCACCAGGGGGATCTTGGCGTAGAGCCCGGGCTCGGTCTTGGGGTCGCCGACGATGGCGCCGAACTGGCGGACCAGCACCTGCTTGGTCGGATCGACCGTGTAGAAAGTCTGCGTGAACAGGAAGGCCACGACCGCCAGAGCGATCACGATCACGATGGAACGGTTGCTCATCGGGTGGCTCCCTGCGCCGGCTGCGTCTGTCGGGGTGGCTGGGTGACGCCCTGCGTCTGGTTCGATTTCAGCTCCGGCAGCGGCAGGTACGGCAGGACGCCGCCCGGGCCTGACGCGTTCTTGTCGACCAGGACCTTGTTCACGTTGCGCAACACCTCTTCCATCGTGTCGAGGTAGAGGCGCTCGGTCGTGATGTCCTTGGCCTTGGCATACTGCTCGTAGACTTGGCTGAAGCGCTGTGCGTCGCCGCTGGCGCGGGCCACGATCTGGGCCTTGTAGGCTTCCGATCTCTGGATGATCGATTCCGCTTCGCCCTTGGCCCGGGGCAGCACCTGGTTACGATAGGTGTTGGCCTCGTTGATGCTCTTTTCCTTGTCGGCGCGCGCCGCCTGGACGTCACGGAAGGCCGCGATCACCTCCTGCGGCGGATCGACCCGCAAAAGCTGGATCTGGGAGATGCGGACGCCCAGCCCGTATTCGTCGAGCATGCGCTGCAGCAGGTCCTTGGTATCCTGCTCGATGCGGCTGCGGCCCTCGGTCTGCGCATATTGCAGGTTCGACTTGCCGATGATCTCGCGCATCGCGGCTTCCGCGCCGTCGCGGACGTTCTGCTCGGGATTGCGCACGTCGAAGGCGTACTTGAACACGTCTTTGATCTGCCACAGCACGGCGTATTCGATGTCGACGATGTTCTCGTCGCCGGTCAGCATGAGGTTCTCGGTCGAGGTCGGACGCGGCCCGCGAGTGTAGGGCGTTGCGGGCGTCTGGCTGCCGCGCGCACCCAGCACGACGCGGCGCTGGTTCTGGACGTCGACGACCTCCACCCGGCCGATCGGCCCTGGCAGATTGTAGTGCAGGCCGGGCTCGACCGGCTTGCCGTAGGGCTTGCCGAACACGAGCTGGATCGCCTGCTGGTTGGGCTGGACCCGGAAGAAACCGGTGGCAAGCCAGATCACCACGGCCGCCAGCACGATCAGGACGATACCCTTGTAGGATCCGAAGCCGCCCGGGATCAGGTTCTTGAGCCGCTCCTGGCCCCGACGGATGACGTCTTCCATATCGGGCGGACGGCGTCCGCCGAACGGACCGCCACCGCCACCGCGATTGCCGCCGCCGCCCCAGGGACCGCCGCCACCACCGCTACCGCCGCCGCCACCACCGCCGCCCCATGGGCCGCCGCTGTTGTTATTCCACGCCATCGTTCACCTCAGGGGCCGCTCGCAGACTGCCTCGGCGCATTGTCGCTTTTGCTTTCGGGTCGCGCTGCATATATGTGACGGCAGCAACCCCTTCAATCAAGCGGCGACACAAAATTGCCGGCCAGCGGAAGCGAACGAACATGGCGGAAATAACCGAATCGGCCATCCGCAAGGTTCTCGAAAGCGTCATCGATCCGGCATCCGGAAAGAGCGTGGTAGCGCTCGGCATGGTGGGTGGCGTCGCCACCCGCGGCGGCCATGTCGCCATTACGCTCGATGTCGATCCGGCCCGCGGCACCGCCCTGGAGCCGCTGCGCCAGGCCTGCGAACAGGCCGTCCGGGCCCTGCCCGACGTCCTTTCGGCAACCGCCGTCATGACCGCCGAGCGCCCCGCCCCGGCGCCACCGCCGGCACCCGGCGCAGGTCATGGACACGGCCACAGCCACGGTCCGGCCGCGAAGACGACCGGCGGCGGCGGCCGCATCGACGTGCCGGGCGTCAGGCACATCATCGCCGTCGCCTCGGGCAAGGGCGGCGTCGGCAAGTCGACCACCGCCGTCAACCTGGCACTCGGTCTCGCCGCCAACGGCATCGCCACCGGGCTGCTCGACGCCGACATCTACGGCCCGTCGATGCCGCGTATGCTGGGCGTCACGGAAAAGCCCGAATCGCTCGACGGCAAGATGCTGAAGCCGATCGAACGTTACGGCCTGAGCACCATGTCGATCGGCTACATCGTGAACGAAGACACGCCGATGATCTGGCGCGGCCCGATGGTCTCGAGCGCACTGGAACAGATGCTGCGCGACGTGCAGTGGGGCGAACTCGACGTGCTGGTGGTCGACATGCCGCCGGGTACCGGCGACGCCCAGCTGACGCTCGCCCAGCGCGTGGCTCTGAGCGGCGCCGTGATCGTCTCGACACCCCAGGACATCGCGCTGGTCGACGCGCGCAAGGGCCTCGCCATGTTCCGCAAAGTGGCAGTCCCGGTGCTCGGCATCGTCGAGAACATGAGTTATTTCCTCTGCCCCAAGTGCGGCGAGCGGTCGGAGATATTCGGCCACGGCGGCGCGCGCGAGGAGGCGGAGAAGCTTGGCGTGCCGTTCCTGGGCGAGGTGCCGCTGCATCTCGACATCCGCACCACGTCGGACAGCGGCCATCCGATCGTGGTCGACAAGCCCGACAGCCCGCATACCCAGGTCTACAAGAACATCGCCGGCCGGGTGTGGAAGCAGCTCTCCGCCAACCAGCGCGGCGCCCGCAAGGCGCCGACCATCGTGGTGCGTTAGGGCTGGGGCGTTAGCCGCGCTTCTTGCGCCGGGAAGCGCGCTTCTTCGCTTCGCACTTTCCGATCATGCCGTGCACGCCGATCATCGAGCCGGCGACCAGCTCCAGGGCAAGGAAGCGCCGTTCCTCGACCCAGCCGGGGAGCTGGATGTTGAGCGCAAGGTCGCGGCGAAAACCGAACTGATTGTAGTACTCGGGATCGCCCACCAGGATGATCCGGCTGTGGCCCAGCATCCGCGACTGCGCCATGGCATGCCACATCAGCGCCTTGCCGTAGCCCAGCCCACGCAATTCGGGCGAGATCGCCAGCGGGCCGAGCAGGATCGCCGGCCAGCTTTCGTTGATCGTGATCGGCCAGTTGCGGATCGACGCCACCATGCGGTCCTTCTGGTCGATGGCGACGAAGCACAGCTCGCGGATCGGCGGCACGTCCTCGCGCAGGCGATAGACCGTCTTCTGCTGGCGGTCCGGACCGAACGCTGCCTCGTTCATCGCCTCGACGGCGGCCGCGTCGCGCACCCGCTCGCGCACCAATCGCAGACGGCCCGGACTCTTCTGCATGACGGTGGTTATGACAGCGCGCGACGCTGAGCTCAACGCCCTGGTGCGCCTCACAAGGACACGAGCCTGCCGAAGCGGCTCTTAATTGAGTTCGAGCCGGCCCTCCGCTAGCGTCCGGTGATGATCGTCGATGAAATCAAGCTTGTCCTCGCCGCCAAGGCTGACGCCCTGGTGCGCCGGTCGGCCGACGACATGGCGATGCTGCTCCATCCGGACTTCGTCTACGTCAATGCCGGTGGGGTAAAGCTCGACAAGGCCGCCTACATCGATGTCGGCTGCATCTCCGGTAGGCTGATATTTCGCCAACAGCAGGTGAGCGAACTCGAGGTCCGGCAATTCGATGACTTCGCTGTGGCGACCATGCTTTTGAATGACCAATTCTTCAGCCAGCTCGAAGGGCGCGAGGTATCCGGGACCTACCGGTCCCTTTGCGTGTTCAGCAAGAAAGATGGCCGCTGGCAGTGGATTGCCGGCCAGACGATGCGGGCGCCGTCACCCTAGACCCAGCGCCGCCATCAGCTCACGCCACTCGCGGGCGCTCATGCCGCTCGACTTCTGGTCGACCTTCTCGCCTGCCAGCAGGCGCTTGACGATGGCCAGTCCGGTCTTCGACAGATGGGCGCCGCCCATGCGGTATTCCAGGAAGGCGTCGTGGCTGATCGGACACCAGCGCTTCAGCGTGTCGATCATGACATCGGCATAGACGCGGATCTCGTACTGGGCGTGGGCATCGGCGCGCAGTGACAGGAAATGCATGAGGTTGTGGAGGTTCGTCTTCCAGTACCACTGGGTATAGAAGGCGAGCGACAAGTTCATGCGCGCGAGCTCGCGTGCCAGGCCCGACCGCTCGGGATCGAGCGGCTCGCCGGCCTCGCCCTCGTTCAGCATCTCCATGTAGTGCTCGTAGACCAACTCGGCGTCCTTCTTCAGGAGCCCGAAGACGCGCTCGGCCTCCTTGCCGGCCAGCACGGCGTCGCGGCCCTGGCGGTTGGCCTTGCTCTGGGCCGCGAGATGCTCGGGCTTGGGAATGTAGAATTCGTTGTCGAGGATCGAGTAGCGTGCCGAATATTCGTTCACGTTGGCGGTGCGATGGCGGATCCACTGCCGCGCCACGAAGATCGGCAGCTTCACGTGATATTTGATTTCGCACATCTCGAACGGCGTCGTGTGACGGTGCCGGATGAGATAGTTGATCAGGCCGCGATCCTCGCTGACCTTCTTGGTGCCGCGGCCGTAGCTGACGCGGGCGGCCTGCACGACGGCGGCGTCATCACCCATGTAGTCGACGACACGGACGAAGCCGTGATCGAGCACCGGCAGGGCCTGGTAGAGAATTTCCTCCAGGGCCGGGGCGATCGGGCGGAGGGTCGGCTGCGCGCCGGCCCGCGTCTGGTCGATTTCAGCCTGCTGGTCGGTCGAGAGGGGCATCTTCATTCGTCCTTCGTTGGCCGCGGACTCTATGGGTGGCGGACAGGCCCGACCATGGGGAAATCATGGCGCCCACGGGATGCCTTCAAATTGCCGGCCGAAGCGCCTATATAAGTACTGTCGGGAAACCGACTATGGCGATAAACGCCGCGTGGCATAAGCGTTTCGGACCCGGGGGCGGTACCCGGCGCCTCCACCATTTTTCTCCAGACCCCGATCTCAATGAGTGACGGGCGCGGAGTCGATGGGGGCGAAACAGGATCGACGAGCGTGGTAAAGGCGCGGTTTTTGCCCGGTATGGTTCCGCCGTGACGGGCCATTCACAAGTGCTAACGATAACACCGTTACACTCGCTGCTGCCGCCTAAACAGCGGACGTAAGCGCGGTCCGGGGGGCACCGGGCAACAGAAGCCCCCCACTTTCTTTCCACGGCAATGCCCGCTATTGGCATCGTTGACTCTCCCATCATGCGGGCCGATGGTTCGCGTAGTTTTTTTCGACAGGCCATGAACGATCGCTTTCACTACGACGCTCTCGTCGACGACGCGCTGCGCAGCGTCGTGCGCCGCGTGCTGACGCAAGTGGCGGAAAAAGGCCTGCCCGGCTCCCACCATTTCTACATCAGCTTCCGCAGCACCGATCCCGGCGTCGAACTGCCGGAGTATCTGCGCGCCAAGTACCCGGAAGAAATGACCATCGTGCTGCAGCATCAGTACTGGGACCTCGCCATCGGCGAGGAATCATTCGAGGTGACGGTGAGCTTCAACAAGCAGCAGGAGCACATAAAGGTGCCGTTCGCCGCGCTGTCGGCGTTCGTCGATCCCTCGGTGCGCTTCGGCCTGCAATTCGACCGCAAGGAAAAGGCGGCGGGTGACAAGCCGGCGGCGGCGCCGACCGCGCCGACAACGCTGCCGGCACCCGACAAGCGGCCGGCGCAGGCGGCGCCGGCCGGGACCGACGACAAGCCCGAGGTGACCGCCGCGGCCGATGGCGAGGCCAAGCCCGAGGACGCCGCCTCCAAGATCGTCAAGCTCGACAGTTTCCGAAAGAAGTAGACGGGCCGCGTCGATTGCGGCACGCAGGCGCGCCTTT
>Ga0207952_1000899_pt1 | contig 16736 bp, 15 predicted proteins | sample SubbioR12Aug_8Ca_FD_184831 | JGI IMG/M metagenome (GOLD analysis project Ga0207952, IMG submission 184831) | Serpentinite rock and fluid subsurface biosphere microbial communities from McLaughlin Reserve, California, USA - CR12Aug_8Ca (SPAdes) | ecosystem: Environmental > Terrestrial > Deep...
CGTGGAGTTCTATTCGTCGCTCCGCAGCCGCCGCGCGATTGAACGCGCCGACATTTGCCTGCTGGTGATCGACGCGACGGAAGGGCTGCACAATCAGGACCTGAAGATTGCGACGCTGGCCTGGGAGGCCGGACGCGCGATCATCGTTGTCGTGAACAAGTGGGACATCAAGGAGAAGGACGACAAGACCGCCGCCAAGTTCGAGAAGGAGTGTGGGGAAAAGGCGCCGTTCTTCAAGTTCGTTCCGTTCCTCTTTACCAGCGCACTCACGGGGCAGCGCGTCACGAAGACGCTGGAACTCATTGTGCAGGTGCACGAGGAGCGACACAAGCACGTGTCCACCTCGGAAGTCAACGATGCGCTTCACCAACTGGTTGCGCGGCTGCAGCCGCCGCAGGCAGCCGGTCACGAAGTGAAGCTCACGTTCGCCACACAGGTCGATGCGGTGCCGCCCTCGATTGTCGTCTTCTCGAATCATCCCGAGCTCGTCGCGGAGCACTACATCCGCTACCTGCACAACGGATTTCGCGAGCACTGGAACTTCCTGGGGAATCCGCTTCGCATCATCCTGAAGAGGAAGTCGGCGTGAGTCCCGACTGGGGTGGGATCGCCGGAATCGCGATTGCCTATCTCATCGGTTCGTTTCCAACGGCGTTTGTCGCCGGCCGGCTGCTGAAAGGCGTGGATCTGCGGACGGTCGGGTCGGGCAACCTCGGCGCCACTAATGTGTATCGCGAGCTCGGCCTTGCCCCTGCGCTTGTGGTGCTGGTCGTCGACGCGGCCAAGGGGGCCATTCCCGCGTGGGTCCTGCCCGGCTTGCTTGCCGTCGGGCTCACCACGGCGAGTCAGCTACAATGGTGGGGCATCGCCTTCGGGGTCGCCGCGATCGCCGGGCACGCGAAACCGATCTTCCTGCTGTGGCAAGGGGGAGGCAAGGGCGTGGCCACCGCAGCCGGAGTATTTCTTGCCCTCACCCCTGCGCCGGCTGGCGTGGCGCTCGCGGCATTTGGATTGGTCGTCGCTTCGACGCGATTGATGTCGCTCGCCTCGATGATCGGCGCCCTTACACTTCCGGTGGCTCAGTTTGTGCTGGGCGGTGACACTCCCGCGGCGCGGGCAAGCCTGGCCGTATCGGCGTTCGTGATCTGGGCGCATCGGAGCAACATTGCACGACTGCGCGCCGGCACTGAACCGCGCCTGGGCCGCACTCCTGCGGGGAATGCCAAATGAAGTGTGCTGTGATGGGGGCCGGTGCCTGGGGCACGGCGCTGGCGAATCTTCTGGCGGAGAATGGTCACGAGGCGGCGATCTGGTCATTCGAGGAGGACGTCGCTGATTCCATCTCGACGTCGCATGAAAATCCGCGCTTCCTGCCAGGCGTCGCGCTGCATCCCGGTATTCGCGCCTCGCACGACAAGTCCGATGTGCTCGCCGGGACGGAGTTCGTCGTGCTTGCCTCACCGAGCCAGGTGCTGCGCAGCGTGGTGCACGATTGTGTCGGCATCGTGGGTCCCGATGCGACGATAGTCGTCGCAACGAAGGGAATCGAGCGCCAAACACTGGAGTTGATGACCGATGTGGCCGCGGCCGAGTTTCCCGGACGACCCATCGTGGCCCTCTCGGGACCGAGTTTTGCCGCAGAGGTCGCGGCGCGGCAGCCGACGGCGATCGTCGCAGCCTCAGTGAGCCCTGCTGCCGCGGCGCGGGCGCAGGACGCATTCAGTTCGCCGAGTTTTCGGGTCTATACCCACGACGACGTTGTGGGTGTGGAACTGGGCGGGGCGCTGAAGAACGTCATGGCCGTCGCAACCGGAATCTCCGATGGTCTCGGTCTGGGGTTCAACGCGCGCGCGGCGCTGATGACTCGTGGCCTTGCCGAGATCACGCGCCTCGGTGTGAAACTCGGTGCAAGGCAGTCCACGTTTGCCGGCCTGGCGGGCTTCGGTGACCTCGTCCTCACCTGCACGGGAGCGCTGTCGCGAAACCGCGCAGTCGGACTCGAAATTGGCAGAGGCCGCGCGCTCGCGGATGTTCTCGCGGGCCGTGAGACGGTGGCCGAGGGCGTCACGACAACGGAAAGCGCGAAGGCGCTCGCCGAACGGGAAGGCGTGGACATGCCAATCGTCACCGCCGTCCACCGTATCCTTTTTGAACGCCAGCCGGCCCGTTGGGCGCTGGTAGAGCTGATGGCACGTGACCTGCGCAGCGAGGAGGACTGATGGCAACACGAGCGCATGAGCGGCCCGAGCCGGTGCAGGAGTTTTTCTCCATCGGCGAGGTGTGTGAACTCACGGACCTGAAACCGCACGTGCTCCGCTACTGGGAGTCGCAGTTTCGGTTCCTGAACCCAGCCAAGAATCGGTCCGGCAATCGCGTCTATGCGCGTCGCGAAATCGAGTTGGTCCTTCTGGTGAAGCACCTGCTATATGATGAAAAGTACACCATTGACGGCGCGCGGCAGAAACTCGACGAAGAACGAAAGGGTGGTGGACTCAAACCCGCCGCTCGTGTGGGCCTCGATATCGAATCGATCCGCCTCGTCGAGCGCGACCTCAAGGAGATTGCCGCGTTGCTCAAGGGAGAATCCGCCTGATGCGCGTGCTGCTCAGCAACGACGATGGAATCCTTGCCGCAGGGCTGACCTGCCTGGAGCGCGCGGCCGCCGGACTGGGCGAAGTGTTCGTCGTGGCGCCGGATCGCGAACAGAGCGCCACCAGCCACTCGCTCACCTTGCATCACCCGTTGAGGCCTGTGCAGCTCGGTGAACGCCGCTGGCAGGTGGACGGGACGCCCACGGACTGCGTGATGCTGGCGATTGAGGCGCTGCTGCCGGCGCGCCCCGATTTCGTCCTTAGTGGAATCAACCACGGCCCGAACATGGGCGAGGATGTGCTCTACTCGGGCACGGTAGCCGCCGCGATGGAAGGGCTGGCCCTGGGTGTACCCGCGATTGCCGTGAGTTTTGCCGGGCGGCAGGGTGCGGGCACGGTTGAACTGTTTGATCAACACGTCGAGTCGCTTGCGGCGCTGCTCGCGCACCTGACTTCACTGCCGGGGTTTCCACCGGACACGTTGCTGAACGTCAACATTCCGCCCGTGCGGGCATCCGAGATTCGCGGAGTGAAGCTCACACGCCTTGGGCGTCGTGTGTTTTCGGACTCCATTGCCAAGATGCAGGATCCCTGGGGCAAACCGATCTACTGGATTGGCGGGGGCTCAGTGACGTGGACCGAGGGCGAGGGTACCGACATCGATGCCGTCCGGGGCGGGTACGTCTCGGTCACTCCGTTGCATCTGGATATCACGCACCAGGCGCGCCTGCACGACGCGGCAACGTGGTGGACAGCCCCGTAACGTCGGCGGCCAATCAGGCCGCTCCAATGTCGGGTGCGCGACGCCGCCTCGCCGCGGAGCTTCGCGCGAAAGGAATCGCTGACGAGGCGGTCCTGCAGGCGATCGAGCGAACGCCCCGTCACCTGTTCGTGCCCTCAGGCGTTCGGCACCGCGCGTACGAAGATGCGCCGTTGCCGATCGGGAACGGGCAGACGATCAGCCAGCCATTTGTCCACGCGCGTTCGCTGCAGCTGCTCGAACTTACGGGTACCGAACGGGTGTTGGAGGTGGGCTCTGGGTCGGGCTATCAGACCGTGCTGCTCTCGCATCTGGCGCGAGAGGTGTATTCGGTCGAGCGAATCGACGCGTTGGCTCGCAGCGCGGCCGATGCGGTGCATGCGGCTGGTGCGCGTAATGTGCACATCGAATGCCGGGATGGCACGGCCGGTTGGCCCGAGCACGCACCGTTTGATGCGATTGTCGTCGGCGCGGGGTCGCCTGAAGTACCAAGACCCCTGATGGACCAACTCGCGGAAGGGGGCCGACTCCTGACGCCCGTTGGCGATCGCGAGCAGCAGCGCCTCGTACTGGTGCGCCGAAGCGGCGGACGTTTTGCGCGTCAGGACTACGATCCGGTCCGATTTGTTCCGCTGCTGGGCGTGCACGGCTGGGCAGAATGAGCGACGCAATTCGCACCGCGGCGCGAGCCGTGATCCGGGACGTCCCGGACTTTCCGAAAGCGGGGATCGTATTCAAGGACATAACGCCGCTCCTGGCCGACGCCCGGCTCTTTCATGACGTGGCCGGCGCCCTCGCCGCACCGTTTTCCGGCAAGGGAGTGACGCATGTGGTCGCGATCGAAAGCCGTGGATTCATCCTCGGCGGGCCGGTCGCGACGATTTTGGGCGCGGGCTTTGTTCCTGTGCGAAAGCCCGGAAAGCTCCCCAGTCGTTCCATCCGAGAAGACTATGCACTGGAGTACGGAACCGATGCCCTCGAAATGCACGTCGACGCGCTTACGTCAGACTGCCGCGTGCTTATCGTGGATGATGTCCTGGCGACAGGCGGAACCGCGGCGGCGGCGTGTGCACTCGTCTCCCGGGCTGGGGGGCAACTTGTTGGGTATAGCTTTCTGATCGAGTTGGCTGCCCTCCGTGGGCGGGGCCGCCTACCTGATGCAAGGGCGGAGGCGCTCTTGGTGTATTAGTTCGGGGGCGCTCGGGCTACCTCCGGCGCACGGCCCCGGATAGCGTTCATGGCGACAGCAGCCCCCGTAGCTCAGGTGGATAGAGCAAGCGTTTCCTAAACGCTAGGTCGCCTGTTCGAATCAGGCCGGGGGCACTTTACAGAATAAAGCGGAATAGGCAGGGCGCCTCGGCAAGAGCAGTGGCGAGAGCGGCACAACTGCCATCGCGCACGCCATCCGGCTATTTTTCGCAGTCTCAGGAGAACACATACATGGGTACATCGTCACCAGCCTCGCGCCCGGATAGTGAGTGGGACGCCGAGGCACTGAAGGATTGGGTAAGCTCGCGGTCACGGCCGCTGATGATCGGCGCCGCCGTGGTGCTGGTCGGCGTTGCCGCCGTCGCGTTTTCGCGCAGCTCGGCCCAGCGCAAGAACTCACGGGCAGAGGCCGCGCTCATGACAGGACAGAGCGCCTTCTACTCGGGAAACACCGCACAGGCCAAGACCGACCTCGGGAGCGTCATCTCCCGGTACGGTGGAACTGCGTCGAGCAGCCAGGCCGCAATGCTGCTCGCACAGATCCACTACAGCGAAGGCAAGTATGATGAGGGAATTAAGCTCCTGACCGATGTAGCCAAGTCGGCGCCTGGCCCGTTTCGCGCGGGCTTGGCAGAAATGATCGGTTCCGGGTATGCCGATTCCAAGCGGTATGCCGAGGCCGCCGAGCAGTACACCAAGGCCTCCGAGTTCGCAGAGTTTCCGGCCGATAAGGACATCCATCTGGCAGACGCAGCGCGCGTACTGCTTGCCTCAGGGAAGGACGCGGAGGCCCGCAAGATCTGGGAGCGGCTCGCCTCAAATCCGGAGTCAGTGGTGCAGAATGAGGCCAAGGTGCGCCTGGGGGAGATCGACGCAAGACCCGTCGTTCCATAGTCGCTAAGTACAGCTGCGAGAACACGTTAGACATGTCCGTCTGACGTGTTTTCTCGTTAATTTGCTTTGGTCAGCTAGTACGTATAATATGTATTATGTAAAGTACTAACCAATAGCCGTGTGGACAACGGCTAAATGTCGACAAGCTCACCTTCATACACGATGCGGCCCTCTCCCCTCAGGGACGGCTTGATCGCGCCCTCGGGCCCGGCAGCGAGCATGACCGTGAGGAGCCGGCCGGACGATGTTCGCAGCCGCGTCTCGTCCCCGGTTACCAGCCCCCAGTCTCTCAGCAGGACGGCACAGGCCACCGCCCCCGTCCCGCAGGCCAAAGTCTCGCCCTCTACCCCGCGTTCGTAGGTCCGCATGCGCCATTCCGAACCGGCCGGTGAGATGAAGTTGACGTTTGCGCCTGCCGCAAGCGAAGCATGGTGCCGCAGCTCGGCCCCGCGGCGGACCAGCGGCGCTTGATCCGCGTCGGCCGTCAGGACGACAAGGTGTGGAACGCCGGTGTCGACAAAGCCGATTCGGGATTCGCCAAGTTCCAGCGCAATCCCGGCATTTGCCCGAAGCCCGTGAGGAGCTTGCAGGTCGATCTCGGGTTCGCCGGATGCCACCCGGGCGCTGAGGGATCCGACGTCGGTACTGAACCGGAACCCGATCTCTGCAGCCAGGCCGAGCTTCACCGCAAGGCTCGACGTGCACAGCGACGCATTGCCGCAGAGTTCCCCGCGGCTTCCGTCGCTGTTGTAGTAACGGATGCCGAATGGCTCGCTTGTGCTGGCCTCCAGGAAGACCACTCCGTCGGCCCCGACGCCCTGCGTTCGCGAACAGATCCGCCGAATGGCTTCTGGCGAATCGAGCCCTTTAACGGAGTCGGCGCGGCCATCGAAGAACACGAAGTCGTTCCCCGAGCCGCTCATCTTCCAGAACCGACGCCCCTTCACCGCCGACACGCCTAGAGCCGCCCGGTCAGCGCCCAGAATCGGAGGCGCCAGACCATCAGCACGGCTTCTCGCACGATGCCCCCATGCATCTTGCTCGTCCCGTGGGTGCGGTCGGTGAACACGATCGGGATCTCGGTCCAGGAGAAGCCCTTCCTGTGGGCGCGGAAGTTCATCTCGATCTGGAACGCATATCCGTTGGAGCGCACGTCATTCAGGTCAATTGCGGCCAGCACCTCGCGGTGGAAGCACTTGAAGCCGGCGGTCATGTCCCAGATGTGCAGCCCCGTGACCGTTCGCGCGTACACGCTCGCGAAATAGCTGAGCAAGAGACGGCGGATGGGCCAGTCCACGACCGTGACATTGCCGTCGAGGTATCGCGAGCCAATCACAAAATCGGCCTTCTGGGCCGCATCCAGAAACTTGGGGATATGCGCGGGATCGTGCGAAAAATCCGCGTCCATCTCCATGATGTATTCGTAGTCTCGCTCCAACGCCCACCGAAACCCATCACGGTATGCCGTGCCGAGTCCGAGCTTCCCCGCTCGGCGCAGCAGATGGACGCGGGGATTCTCCTTTTCGATGGCCGCCACGATGTCACCGGTACCGTCGGGTGAGTTATCGTCGACAATCAGCACATCCGCTCGCGCATCGCTCCCGAGTACAGAGTAGACCACGTTTCGGGCGTTCTCTCGCTCGTTATACGTCGGGATGATGACGAGTGCGCGGTCGGAGGCCATCAAGTCGCTGCTCCAGCCGTCACCGTGCTCCGGCGTCGGTCAACGACGAACCCAATGCCCATCCAGATCAACGACATCGCGATGGCGGCCAGCGTGATCGCCTTCCCGCGTTCATACGACGCGCTGGTGAAGGTCAGGTCAATGGCTTTCGCGCCGGCGGGAAGTGGCACGCCAATGAACACATAGTTGGTGCGCTCGGTGGCGACCGGCTTGCCATCTACCGTTGCCTGCCAGCCAGGATAGAAGTTTTCAGAGACGACGAGCGCCGATCCTGCGGGGGCTGGTTCGCTCAACGTGAGCGAAATCCGACCGGCTTGGTACTTGGTGGTTGTCACTTTCAGCGTGAGCGGCGTGGGGATCGCCGTCAATGTCACTGCAGGCGTGGACGATGCGGGATCGATGAGGGCGATGGCCTGCGACGGGAAGTTTGGCGTACGTAACTGCTGCGCGAGTTGGTCATCCGGATACTTGGCGATGGCCGGTGCCACCCATGCGAACGGGTTGGCGCCCGCCACCTCGTAGACGGAGACGTCCGTGCCCACCGAGTTCTTGACTGGCCCGAACACCCGCGTGAGGCCCGGCAGCCCGAGCGAATCGTTGTTCACCAGGAAGAACTTCGTGTTCGTCAGGGAATGCATGGTTGGGTTGAGCCACATCTCCTGCGGCTGAAAGATCTGGTATCGCCCAATCTCATTGCCGTGGTAGCCAAAGGTCTGTCGGATCCCGTGTGCCATCAATCCATCCCAGTTCAGGTAGGGATCATTGGCACCGACGGGCTTCGACGGATCCTCAAAGGAGAGCACACGAACGGGTTCGGCCTGCTTCTTCAAGAACTCGATCGCCGGATCCGACGCGAAAATCTCCCTGCCCGGCGCGCCCCATCGCCAATACTGGCGTTCCACTGTCCACAGGTCGAGCGCGCAGAGTGCCGCAATCGCGGCGGTCGCCTGCCAGGCGGCGATCTTCCGATTGCTGAGCGCCAACAAGAGCCCGGCCGCTCCAGCCACGAACACGAACGAACGCAGCGCACCGAATTTGAGGTCAGCCGCGCCGGCAGCAATTCGCGGGACGAGGCGCTCGTCGACCACCAGGGCATCGGCGACGTTGGAGAGCGTCCCGGAAACCGCCAAAACGGTCATCGCACCGGCGAATGCGAGCCAGCCAATTAGGTACCGGCGGGAAACGCCCTTGTCGAGAATGCGTTGGGTGCCCACCGCGGCCAGAATGGCGATGGCAAACGCGACAACAAAGAACATGGTGCTTGGCGCGCGCATGTACTTGACCATCGGCACGATCGCGTACACGAGTTTGAAGAACGGTGTGTGGCCACCGAGGGACCAAAGCAGCGCCATCGTCCCGATGCCGATCCAGCACCAGACGAACCGCTTCGTGGCCGCTGTCAGCGTTGCGCCGAACGCCGCTCCGGCAAGCATCAGCACGGCGACGCCGGCGTACTCACTGTGGAAGTGAATGAAATTGCGGCCCCAATAGTTTTGCAGGATTCCCGAAAACTCGGGGAGATAGAGATTGACCAGTTCCTCAATCGGGAACGAGAAGCTGATGGCGCGCTCCCACCCCAGTCCCTGAGCGCGCGGAGACCACGAGGTAAACTCCGCAGCCGGCATGTACTGGATGGCGCTGATTGCAGTACCGACGGCCACGGCTCCAAGCGCGAATCCGAGTCGCTGGATCGCCACTGATCGGCTGAGCTTTTCGCTTCCCAATCCGCCAAATGCGAGATACGCGCCCCAGATTCCTGCCGCGACCATTGCCTGCTCGAAAAGCTGCGGATGAGGCGTGAGCAACATCAACCCGACCACCGCGGCGAGCAGTCCGAATGCCCACTGCTTGCCGTCGCGAATCGCCCAGCAGAGCACCACAAGAATCACCGGGAAGAGCGCATTGACGAAGATCTTGCCGTCGTGGCCCGGTGAGATGAGCGAGGACACAAATCCCGTCATCATGTACGCCACGCCGCCAATCAGAGCCGGGGCGAAACTGAGGCGCGGGCCGATCCGCAGGAACCAGTAGGTCGCCATGCCGCAGAGCACGAAATGGCCGATCATCCCCCATTGGATCGCGACGTCCACCGGCATGATGAGCCGGAGCAGGAACGTCGGGTAAAACGTGTCGCCGTGCATCGCGCCCACGAAGGGCATTCCACCCTGCAGAAAGGGATTCCAGAGGGGGAACCCGCCGTTCTCGCGGAAGTAATCTGCGGCGAACTGTCGGAACGCCACGCCTGCCCGGAACTGATCACTACTCTCGTCGTAGAGCCCGCGGCCCAACAGTGCCGGCCACGCAAGGGAAAGAGCACAGAGGACGTATGTCAGTGCAGCCCAAGCCGCCGGGAAGCGCGGAGTGAACGTCGAGGCGAGGGGTCGCGGCGGGTCCGACTGCGTCATCACGTCTGCGTGGTCAAAGGTTTGGATCGGCCGCGATGCAGCAGCAGCAGAAGGAGTCCGGGCGTCACCTCGATCAGCGTAAGCCAGACGCGCGACGCAAAAACCACAATCCACGCTGCGCCGCCTGTCGCCAGCCCGAGCTGCCCCATCAGCCGATACAGCACATCCTCACGGACGCCGATGCCGCCCGGCGCCAGCAGGAAGAGAAACCCGGCGATATACGAGCCAGTGAAAGCTGCCGTAGAACGCAGCACGTCGCCAGTTGGCTCACCAAGTACGGCGGCATGCAGGAAGCAGAATGCGATCCCGTATAGCAGCCATGCCACAGTACAGCCGGCGGCGGCAATCCAGATCGCTGACGACGGAAGACGCGGTAACTCAACGGGACGTCGCAGAACGGTTGACGCAACCCGGGCGAGCACCACAACGAGCCAGGGAGCGCCCACGAGCAGCACGAAAGCGATGCCGATACCGATATACGCCCAGCCCGATGCGCCGAGGTCCCCTGCCCCGCAGACGACGGCCACGGCAATTCCGGTGAGCACGTTGATCAGCGAGATGACCAGCGATGACCCCACCGCCGCAACCGGCGAGACCCCTTCCTGCTGCGCCATCACGCCCATCGCGCCGATTTGCCACACTTTTCCGGGGATGTAGCGCCCAAGGTTGGACACAAACCAGATTCGCGCCGCCGCGCCGAATGCCAGCCGCTCGCCCCATGCCAGCACCGTACGCTGCCAGGTCCAGATCAGCACTGCGTAGCTGATCGCCACGCAGGCTGCGGAGGCACCGAGGAACCGCCAGTTGAGAGGATCTGGAAACGGGAACGAGCTGAGTTCTGTCCACTGGTCCTGAACGCGAAGCCCAACAAACACCAGCACCGCGGCGACCGAGATCCACTTGAGTGCCCGCCATGCACGCGGCGTCATTGGCCGGTGATCTCCCGGTAGATCGCCGCATACGCGCCGGCCGCCGCCGTGGGCGAAAAGCGCGCCAGCATGCTTTCACGCGCCTGCGCACTCCCGGAATAGTTGCTCACGGCCGCCGATGAACGGTTCACGGTTTCCGCAATGGCAGCGGCGAGCGCAGGAAAGTCCCCGGGCGCAACCAACGTACCGGTCAACTCGTTCACCACGTCGGTCAAGCCGCCGGAGCGATACGCAATGACGGGCGCGCCAGAAAGTTGTGCTTCCACGGCCACCAACCCGAGGCCTTCATCGCGTGAGGGAATGACGACGGCGGCTGCAGCGCGGTACAGGGGCCCGAGTTCGGCTTGAGGAACCGCACCAAGCCAGCGCACGCGCTGAGCCAGACCCAATGTTTCCGCCCGTGCCGCGAGCGCCGCACCGTCAGGACCATCACCCACCACATCGAGTCCTACGTCAGGCGCGACGAGCGCCAGCGCTTGAAGCAGGTCCGCAACACCCTTCTGCGCATTGAGCCGCCCGACCAGCAGCACGCGACGCTCGCGTCGGCCAGCGTGGAACGGAAAGAGATCCACGTCCACCGGCATGGGTGCCACGCGGACCGATCGCCCGGAACCAAATGCTTCCGCCGTCGTGGCCAGCCAGCGGCTCACGGCCGTCACGACTCGTGCCCTGTGGGCCACCGTCCTGAAGGCCAGCTGCGCCGGCGCAGAGCGCACGGCCAAGCGCACGTCGCTGCCATGAAGGGTGACGACAAGCGGCTCAGCACGACCGGTGAACCGCAGCGAGAGTCCGCTGGGGAACCACCAGTGGGCATGGATCACGTCGGGACGAAATGCGCGGATGGCCGAAAGCGCGGCGGACCGAATGCCGAGGAGCATCCCGCCAAGGGCCAGCTTGGCGCGCCACGACGCTCGTACCTGCTCGGCCATCGTCCCTTCGTAGGCCAGCGTCTCCCATGCGGGGGGCGCATAGTGGAAGCGCGTGAGCGGGATCCCGCCAACGTCATCGCGCGGCGCCAGCCCCGGACCGGCCGGTGCGAGCACGCGGACCTCTGTCCCTGATCTCTGCAACGCCGTCGCCAACCGCAGGATGAATCCTCCGGCAACGTCTCCCGCAAAGCGCGGATACGAATGCGTTACGAACAGAACGCGCATCGTGTGAGGCGCGAGGCCTCAGGCCCCGCGCTTGGTCACACTGCTCGCTTCATCGAGCCGGCGTCGCAACTCGCGCTGCTCGGCACGCAGAGTGGCAATCTGTTCACCGAGCAGTCCCGTGGCGAAAAACACCGACCCGAGAATCAGCGCAGTCTCAATCACGGTCCAGAGGGGACGCGTGCCAAGGTCGGTGGTGAGCAGCAGGATGCCGCTGACAGCTGCCGTGAAAAAGAGGGCGGCGCCGATGAGTCCGAACGCAAGCAGCGGCTTCAGGCTGACGCGCAGCTCAAACCAGACCGCGAACATGTCCAGCACGCCGATGGGTATGCGCGACAGCCCGAACTTCGACTTCCCCGCTTGTCGCGGGTACAGCGGCACAGGGATCTCACTCACGGAGAACCCCTGGGCCGCCGCGATGACGATCATGTACCGATGCCAGTCAGGGCGCACGGGTTGTGAATCCATGATCTCGCGACGATACGCCTTCACGTTGTTCAGGTCGCGCACGGGAATATCGAACAGCAGCCGCGACAGCCCGTTGTAGATGCGCGACACAAAGGCCTTTTCGTACTGCCCCTCCTTCCGGCCGGTGACCATGTCCGAGGCCCCGGCCAGCACAGGGGCCGTGAGTCGGGGGATGTCCTCGGGCTTGAACTGGAGGTCCGCCGGGTAGAACACCAAAACGTCGCCGGCTGCGGCGAGATACCCGGTGCGCAAAGCATCTGCAATACCGCGGGCGCTTCGATGCCGTACGCTCCTCAGGAATGGATAGGTCTGCTTCAGTTCCTCGAGGAGCCGGGGTGTCGCATCGCGTGACCCGTCGTCCACGACAATCACCTCGTAGCGTTCTGTGGTGCGCGCAAACGCCTCGCTGCACAGACGGACAAACTCGGCCAGGTTCTCGGCCTCATCGCGCGCCGGCACGAGCACGGATACATCGACGGCTTGCGTTCGCTCTTGCACGTTGGTCGCTCCGACTGGATTGCTGGTGGTCATACGCGCTTCCGCATGCGGGCCGGCAGCACACCAAGCTGGTCACGGTATTTGGCCACGGTGCGCCGCGCGATCTGAATGCCCTGCCCCCCGAGGATGTCAACGATGGATTGATCCGTCAGCGGATTCTTGTCGTCCTCATCCTTGACTAGTTTCTCGATAGTGGCCTTGATCCCGCGTGCCGAGACGTCGTCGCCATCGACGGTCGAGAGTCCGCTTGAGAAGAAGAACTTCAGCGGCAACACACCGCGCGGCGTTTGTGCGTACTTGTCATTGGTCACGCGACTCACCGTGCTCTCGTGCATGCCGATTGCGTCTGCCACTTCGCGGAGCGTCAGCGGTTTGAGGAACTGGATGCCCTTATCAAAGAAGTCCCGCTGCCGATTGACGATGAAGTGCATCACCTTGAGCATCGTTTGGCGGCGCTGTTCAATCGCTTGAATGAGCCACTGTGCAGCGTTGAGTTTATTGGCGATAAACTCCTTCTGTTCCGCGTCGAGCGACTTGCGGTTTCGGGCAAGGTCGTCATAGGACCGACTCAGCCGCAGGCGTGGAAGATTGCCGTCATTGGTGAAGACCAGGTACTCACCGTCCACCTTTTCCACGACTAGGTCGGGCACAACGTAGTTATCGGGTTCAGCCGATTTGGCCAGGCCCGGTTTCGGGTTCAGCTTCGCAACCTGGTCAGCGGCGGCCTGCACTTCGCCAGGCGTGACACCAAGTGCGCGTGCTACGTCTCCCCAGCGGTGCGCAATCAGCTCGTCGAAGTGATCCCGGACGAGTTTTCCTGCGAGTGAATCTGAACGCGCGTCGTTGCCCAGTTGCAGAAGCAGGCACTCACGGAGATCGCGAGCCCCAATCCCGGGTGGGTCGAGCGCCTGGACGGTGGCCAGCATCGCCGCGACTTCCGTTTCGGTGTACAGCGGCAACGTGGCCTCATCGCGTCCCTCATGCTCGGCGGCAGCAACAATCAGGTCGTTGATTCCCTTCCGGATTTCCTCCAGCGTTGCCGTGAGGTAGCCGTCGGCCGCGATATTGCCGATGAACTCGTCGGCGAGGAGCATCTGACGCGGGTTCAGGTCCAGCAGCTGGAGTTGATCGCGGAGGTGGTCGGCGAGATCCCGCGTGGCAACAGGGACGCGCTCAAAGTGTTCGCGCTCCTCGTTCTCCGCCGTGGTGGCGCCCTCAGGTTCGAATCCGTCCTGCAGGATTGCGTCCCACTTGTCGAGCGCTTCCTCGCCTGGCGCGGGGGTGTCATCTGTGGCAACGACGGACTCGGTACTGTCTGGTTGATTCTGCGCGACATCGTCCTGGTCGTCGGTGTCGCGCACCTCGGCACTCTCGTCTTCGTCACTCGCGGAGTCCCGATCAGCGGCGAGCTCTTCATTCAGGGCCTCCGCGTTCTCGGGGTCGGCATCGTCGTCCGCATCGGACGCATCGGACGCATCGGACGCAATGTCGTCATCCTCTTCCTCGGAGAGTTCGAGAAAAGGATTGACCAGCAGTTCCTGCTTCAGGTGCTGCTGCAGATCCAGCAGCGGCATGTACAGCATATCCATCGCCTGGTACAGGCGAGGGTTGACCTTCAGCTCCTGTCCGAGCCTGACGGACTGGCTGAGGCCCGTCTTCATCCCGACGACCCGTGTTCAGAGAGGAAGCGCGCGCGAAGCCGTGCTGCCAGTGTGGGCCCGAGGTAATCGCGCGCCACCGTGTCGTTGAACACCAGCTCGCGCACTGTCCCGGAGACGCGAACCTTTCCGTCGAAGATGATGTACGCACGGTCGACGATATCAAGCGTCTGCTCAACGTTGTGATCGGTGATCAGCACTCCGATGCCGCGATGCTTCAACGCGGCGACGATCTGCTGAATGTCGTGCACGGCGATGGGATCCACCCCGGCGAACGGTTCGTCAAGCAGCATGAACCGTGGCTGCGTGACGAGGGCCCGGGTGATTTCGAGTCGCCGGCGTTCGCCGCCCGAAAGCGAATACGCCTTGTTGTTCCGCAAGTGCTTGATGCCCAGCTCGTCGAGCAACGATTCGAGTCGCTGCTCGCGTTCGGCCGCCGGCAGTGGAAGTGTCTCAAGAATGGCGAGGATATTCTCTTCGACCGTCAATTTCCGAAAGACGGACGGCTCCTGGGCGAGGTACCCGACGCCGCGGCGCGCACGCTTGTACATCGGCATGCGGGTGATGTCGTCATTGTCGAAATGGATCGAACCGGCATTCGGCGGGATCAAGCCGACGATCATGTAGAACGTCGTGGTCTTCCCCGCGCCATTGGGGCCGAGCAGTGCCACGATTTCGCCCTGACGTACCTCGAGCGCCACGTCGTTCACCACATGGCGCTTCCGGTAGACTTTCACGAGGCCCTGTGCCCGGAGCACGCTCTCGCCGTCAACCCGAGGCATCGCTGCACGGCGCGCAGCGGCGTGTTCGTTGGTCACTCGCAACTGAGCAATGGCGTCGGATCGATTGACGCTCACCAGGTTCCAGACTTCCGGTGCGATACGCCATGCCTCGGCCGTCGTTCCTGGCGTCTGATCCGCAGGTGCAACCGCACCAGCAGCAGCCAGACGCGGGAGCGCCACGACTACCAGATGGTCGCGAATCGCCTCGAGCGACACGCGGTCCGCCTCAACCGCACCCGAGCGCCCATGGGCTTCGGCAGAGGCGACGTGCGCCGCGCGACACGCAACGGTGATGTCGTGTACGTGCGCCAGGCCGTCATCGTTCGCGGCCTCAATCAGCGCTTGCAGGGCGATGGCCGTGGATCGGTCACCCTCGGTGAGTCGTGCAGCGAGGGCGTTCCAGGCATCGGCGGCTTGCGATGGTTCGTTCATCGGGAGCCACCCGGGGGTCGCGTCGGCTTCGCTGCGGTCTTGACCGAATCCGCCACGGGCTGCACGAGCACGCCGCTGACCTGGTCGGTGACGCGAACGCGCGCAAGTTGTCTGTCGTCGCCAAACTCCACGCCAATAACCCTGCCCGTCATGTAGTTGATGGCCGGCATGCTATCCGGCATGGGGACGTTCTCGCGCGCCGCCTGTTGCCAGGACTTCGCCGATCCGCGGGATGTGAGGAGCCGGATGACCGACTTTGAGGTATCAGACCGCGCGGCCGTGTCGAACACCGCTTCGATCGTGTCCCCCGCAAACCAATCGCGTTCTTTGGAGCGAATCTTTGTCGAGTCCGGCAGCGATTCAGCGCGCGCCCCCCGGATGGCGTGCATCGTACGAATCACTTGACCGGGCATCTGCACGTCGATCGAGTCCGCCGTGATCTCCCGTTCCGTCTGCGTTGCCTTGGCTCGCGTTGGACCCCAGGCAATCGCCCGGGAGAGTTTTCTCTCAGAGATACGCAGGTCGATCGTGTCGGCCTGCAGGCTCACTTCGTCGCTCTTGGCGTTGGCGTCCCCGGCGGCGCGCACACGTTCGGCGCTCCGTTGGCGCGAAAAAATGTCGATCTCGGCTGCGTCGAGAGTGAACGGGCTGTCTCCCTTGCCGCGCACCGTGGGCGATTTCCGCAGTGCGGCAAGCTCCCGGCCTTGATCCAGCATGGCCGAATCCGCGGTGGCGCTCAGGTCTGGGCGGTCGATGATCACACGGCCACGCGCGTAAATCAACGAGTCGTTGTCACTGATCACCGAATCGGCGAGCACGTGCGTGGAATCGCGTTTGGTGGAGTCGGTCCCCGCGTCCTGCGCGCTGATCCACGTGTCCGGCCGCCCACCGGCGTCGAGTCGCGAGCGCGTACGCAATCCGGCCTTTGCCCTCAGGTAGGTCGCCCGCGGGCCGCGAAAGTGTGTTCCCGTGCTGGTCCGGCCTACCACATTCCCTTCGGCGACCAGTCGCTCCTCGCCCATGTAGTACGTCATGCGATCGGCCGACAGCGTCACGCGGTTCTCCGTGTAGCGCACGCGCCCGATGAGGTACACCAGGCGTTCGTTCCCCAACTGTTCCGCGCTGTCGGCGGTGACGCGCTGGTCCGTGTTGGCACAGAACGCATCGACGCCCCCGCCAATGAAATCGTTCGTTCGGTCGAGGCCGACGGTGAACCGGGCGTACGTTGTCGTCGGTTGGCCGTTCACCATCACGCTGCGGAACTGGAGGCTGCAG
>Ga0207952_1000901_pt1 | contig 16711 bp, 16 predicted proteins | sample SubbioR12Aug_8Ca_FD_184831 | JGI IMG/M metagenome (GOLD analysis project Ga0207952, IMG submission 184831) | Serpentinite rock and fluid subsurface biosphere microbial communities from McLaughlin Reserve, California, USA - CR12Aug_8Ca (SPAdes) | ecosystem: Environmental > Terrestrial > Deep...
GCACGGGTCTCGGCCTGTCGATCGTGCGCCAGATTGCCGGGCAGATGGGCGGCGATGTCGGCGTGCACAGCGAGCCGGGCAAAGGATCGCGCTTCTGGTTCCGCGTTCGCGCCAGGATTGTTCCCATTGGCGAAGACACGCGTCGTGCGGAACGTCCGGCCCATGAAAGCTTCAAGTCGACCGCCCCGCCCACCGGCTTGCGGGGTCATGTTCTGGTCGTGGAGGACGAGCCGGTCAACCGGAAGCTCATCACCGCGATGCTGTCCAGGCTCGGCCTTGAAGTAACAATGGCGTATGACGGTCAGCAAGGCATCGACGCAACGACCCGCAGCAAGCGGCCGGACCTCGTCCTGATGGATCTCCGTATGCCAGTGCTGGACGGCTATGCAGCCACCGGGCGAATACGACAATGGGAGGCCGCCAACGACCAGTCGCGATTGCCGATCATCGCCCTGACGGCCCATGCCTTCGCAAACGACCGCGAGCTATGTATCGCTGCCGGCATGGACGACTTCCTGACCAAGCCGATCACCTTCGGCCCGCTGATTTCGGCACTTGGAAAATGGCTCCCCCCGGCTGCGGAGCCGCCATTAGTGACGCCGCTGTCGAGCCGCATGGTTAATTCGGTGGATGGTCAAGCGATGATGGCACTGGCCGATGAAATCCAAGCCATGCTTTCCCAGAACAAATACGATGCCATCATTCGCTTCAGAGATTTGCAGGCGGCACTCACGGGTACCGGCGTGGTGGCCGAAATCGAAGAAATCAGCGCTTTGCTGGACGAACTTCGCTTTGATCTGGCATCGGAGCGTTTGCGCCATCTCGCCGTTACGCAAGGCTGGTGCCTTGGAATAGCGGCTCCTGAAGCGCCCAAAAGATAAACGCCGACCGATTGAGACGCGACCAGGCAAGCCGGGCGAAAAAAAACCCGCCATGCAGCGGGTTGGTTTGGGTCTTGCGGGTTGAATCAGACCTGTGCAATACCTTCCAGCATTTTCTGCAACTCGCCGGTCTGGTACATCTCTTTGACGATGTCGCAACCACCGACAAACTCGCCCTTGATGTAAAGCTGGGGAATGGTCGGCCAGTTGGCGTATTCCTTGACACCATTGCGGATTTCTTCGTCAGCCAGCACGTTGACGGTGACAAAATCATCGACGCCGCAAGCCTTCAGAACCTGCACGACAGTGGCCGAAAAACCGCACTGCGGGAAGCGGGCGTCGCCCTTCATGTACAGGACGATGGGATTGGTGGTTACGGTTTCGTGAATACGCTTCTGAACGTCGGACATGATTTCTCCAGATTAAAATTTGAGGTCGCTACAAGCTAAAGGACGAGCAGCAAACCCGGACTCGCCATTGGGCGCTTCCGGCAGGAATAAGTTCCTGCCATTGCGCCGACAAGGGAAATAATTGTGTAGGCGTCAAACCCTGAAACGGGCGGTTGCAGCCCGGACGGAATCGGACAGCACCTGTAATTCACGCGCGGTGGAAGCGGCGGAAGCGCTTGCTGCACTGTTCTCTTCGGCCATTTGGGCAATATTCTCGACATTGCTGGCAACCTCATGGCTGGCGGAGCTTTGTTCCTTCAACGCGTCCGAAATCGAACCGACGGCCAGTTGAACACGCTCGCTACCCTGAGTAATGCCCTGCATCGCTTCTCCTGCCTGCTCTGCCATCGCCACACCCGTCGCCACCCGGCTGACCGCAAAGTCCATCTCATGTACCGCCCCGACCACGCCGGCCTGGACAGCACCGATCATCCCGGCGATTTCCGTCGTCGCCCGAGCCGTTCTTTCTGCCAGCTTGCGAACCTCGTCGGCCACCACGGCAAAGCCGCGCCCGGCCTCGCCAGCCCGGGCTGCCTCAATGGCTGCATTGAGGGCGAGGAGATTGGTCTGCTCGGCAACATCCTTGATAACCTGAACGACGCCGGTAATGCGACTGGAATGCTCTCCCATCTGGTTGATCGCTTCCGCCGAACGTTTGACTGCACTTTCAATCTGTTGCATCTCGACAATAGTGCGCTGGATGACGTCGCCGCCCTGATCCGACAGCTCAGCGGCACGAATACTTTCACGGCGAGCTTCGGCTGCGCTGTCGTTCACCTGATTGATGCTCACCGAAAGTTGTTCGACTGCCGACGCCATGCTGGATGCCGAATCGCTTTGCTCGCTGGAACCGGTTGCCACCTGCTCGGATGCGGCAGCCAGTTGCAGTGAAGAACTGGAAAGGAGGTCGGCATCCTGCTTGAGATTGGAGACCATTTCCCGCAACTCGTTCTGCATTTTGGCCAGTGCGGCGAGCAAGCTGTCCTTATTGGCGGATTTGAGTTGCAATGGCTGCGAAAGATCACCCGTGGCAATCCGCTGGACAGCCGCCTTGGCGTCATTGGGCTCGCCGCCCAGCGGACCTATCACCGAGCGGATCGACCAGATGGCCAGCATGATGGAGAGCAGCAGCGAGCCCAGCAAGACGCTGCCAAGAACCAGATAGGCGCGCTCCGCGACATTCTTTGCTTCCTGGGCGGAGGCCTCGAACAACTCCCCCTGAATTTGCTGAAAGGCGGCAACGGACTGCAGGTAGGCACTGAGTTTCGGCAGCCCGTCCTTGAGGAAAAGCAGCTGGGCATCGGCCTGTTTGTTGCTTTCAACCAGCTTTAAAACCTGCGGATATATTTGGGCAAAAGCTTCCCGCGCCGCCTTCAGGTTGGCGAAGGCATCGCGCCCCCGCTGGGCGTAAAGCATGCTTTCGATTTTTGCCATCGCGTCCACCACGCGCTGGCGCTGCTTGGCAATATCGGCCTGATACACACTCAGATTGTCCTGGTCCTGCAAGAGCAACAACAACTTGCGTGAAACGTCATTGGCGGCATCGGTTATTTCATTGGCGAGAACTGATTTTTTCCAGTCCTGCTCAACGATCTTGCTCACTTCCCGATTGATCTGCCCCATGCCGGACCAGGCAAATCCGACAATAACAACCAAAACGATCAAATTGACGATGGCGCTGAACCATAGCCGCGCCGCCAGCGATAGACTGGAAAACATATTACCCCCCCTTAATACATGAAAACCTGAAGAACAATCCCCCCATTCAGGTAGTCGGGCAGGGTAATGCCAATCAGCCTGTCATTTTTTGACAGATATCAAACAAACCGCCACTGAGACGATCAATTTCCGACAAATCGCGCCAGGTTTCAAATTTGACAAAGTCATTTTCCCGGAGCAAACGCCGCGAAGCCTCGCCTTGATCGTAGCCATGCTCGAAAAGCAGCCAGCGACCGGGATTCAGGTGTGCTGGCGCACCCGCCACGATCCGGCGAATGCAATCCAGACCATCGGCACCGTCGGTGAGCGCCATTTGCGGCTCAAAAGGCAGGCCGTTGAAGGCAAGGTGCGGATCGCCGGCGGCGACGTAGGGCGGGTTGGAAACAATCAGGTCGAAAGTCTCGTCGGCCAGGTTTTCAAACCAGTCGCTCTGGCGGAAATCAATGCTTGCCCCGAGCCGGCCGGCATTGGTGCGGGCCATTGAAATTGCCGCAAAAGACAGGTCGACCGCAGTAATCTGCGCCGTCGGGCATTCCAGGGCCAGCGATATGGCGACGATGCCGGAGCCGGTGCCCAGATCGAGCACTTTCGGTGCGGTCAAAACACGCAACTTTTCCAGCGCCAGTTCGATCAATACCTCGGTTTCCGGGCGAGGAATCAGCACGTCGGGCGAGACCTGGAAAATCCGGCCGCGGAATTCCGCCTCGCCGACCAGATAAGCCAGCGGTTCGCCGGCCGCCCGACGCTCGACCCATTCGAGAAACTGGGCGTAAGCCGGCGCCATCACCGGCGTCTCCGGGCGGGCCAGCAAGTCGGTATGCGAGCAGCCGGTGGCGTATTGCAGCAGCAGACGGGCATCGAGCCGGTCGATTTTTTGCCGTGCTGCGGTCAACGCGGAAAACAGGGTCATTTTCAGTTCTGTTCGGCGAGCTCGGCCAGCTGATCGGCCTGATGCTCGGCGGCGAGCGCCCCGAGCAGTTCGCCCATGTCGCCATCCATGATCGCGGCGATCTTGTACAAGGTCAGATTAATCCGGTGATCGGTGACGCGGCCCTGCGGAAAATTGTAGGTGCGGATGCGTTCGGAACGATCGCCGGAACCGATCAGGCTCTTCCGCGTGCTGGCGATGTGGCTCTGCTGGGCCCGCACCTGAACGTCCTTGATCCGTGCCGCCAGCACCTTCAGCGCCGAGGCCTTGTTGGCATGCTGCGAGCGGCCATCCTGACATTCGGCGACGATGCCGGTCGGCAGGTGGGTGACGCGCACGGCGGAATCCGTCTTGTTGATGTGCTGCCCGCCGGCGCCGGAGGCGCGGTAGGTGTCGATGCGCAAATCGGCCGGGTTGAGATCGACATCGCCGACCTCGTCCACTTCCGGCATCACCGCCACGGTGCATGCCGAGGTATGGATACGGCCCTGGGTTTCGGTTTCCGGCACGCGCTGGACGCGATGGGCACCGGACTCGAACTTCAGGCAGGAGTAAGCGCCATTGCCGCCGATGCGGCAGATCACTTCGCGATAACCGCCAAGATCCGACTCGCTGGCCGAAATCACCTCGACCTGCCAGCGCTGGCGCTCGGCAAAACGCGTGTACATCCGGAACAGGCTGCCGGCAAACAACGCCGATTCATCGCCGCCGGTGCCGGCGCGGATTTCCAGAATGACGCTCTTTTCGTCGTTCGGGTCGCGTGGCAACAGCAGCTTCTGCAGCTCGATCTCGAGCTCGGGCAGACGCGCCTTGGTGGCGGCAATTTCTTCCTCGGCGAACTCGCGCAGATCCGGGTCGGCGAGCATGGCCCCGGCCTCGACAATATCCTTTTCAGCCTGGCGGAAGACATTGAACTGCACGACCACCGGTTCCAGTTCGGCCCGCTCGCGGGAGAGCTTGCGGAATTGCTCCATATCGTTGGCGACACCGGGGGCCGACAACATGCGGTCGATTTCATCGAGACGGTCGACCAGCAGGTCGAGTTTTTGGCGAATGCTCGCTTTCATTTCAGTCAGCCATCCGGCCCGGGTGTTCGAAGGGGCGTAATGGTACCCGAGAACACCACCCATCGGCGACCGACGGCAATTGCCAGCAAGCCTTTCCAATTGCATAATCCGTCGATTATGGAAAGCCACTCATGTTTGCTATCCCCCACTCGCTGATCGCCCTCGCGGAAACCCTCGAACTGCGCTGGAAAAGCTATCGAGAAGGCGGCGACTCCGACGTTTTCGTCGAATTCACGCTGTCGCTGAACAGCCTCACCGAGCAACTCAACCAACAGCATCTGCCCGGCCTGGTGCGCGCCTGCCAGGAACTGGAAAACACCGCCCTCGGCCTGTTCGGCGACAGCTCGACGCACCCGATCACCGACGAAGAAGCCGATGCTATCGAGCACCATCTCGACATCATCCTGAGCGAGCTGCGACGGCACGAAACACCCGCAGTCATCGCACGCCGCGACAGCGACAAGACAGCGAGCGGGGTGGATATCTGGAGCCATCCTCGCCAAATACTGATCGTTTCCCGCACCGAACACCCGTGGACCGCCTCGCTTTCGGAACAGCTCGCCTTTTTCGGCTTCAGTCCGACCGAGCAGCGCTGGGACGAAGTGCCGGAAATGGCCGAACCGCCGCTCGCCATCGTCTTCATCCCGGACCGCGAAGGCAGTATTTATCCACCTGCCGCGATTGCCGCTATCGAAGCCCGGCGCAACCAGTTTCCGACCAGCTATTTTTACTGCCTCTCGGTTCCCTCCAGCCTGGAAAGCATCGTCCGCCTGCAACGGGCCGGCGCCGATGCCTGCGTCCCGGCCGGCAACAAGGTCAGCGACGTGCTGTCGCGCATCCTCGATCTGGTCGCAACCCGCGAACATGAAGTCCATCGCGTGCTGGTCGTCGAAGACTCGGCCACCGCCGTCGCCCATATCCGCCGCTCGCTGTCGCAGCATGGCATCGACAGCAGGGCGATCGGCGACCCGCGCATCCTGCTGCAGGCCGCCGCCGACTACCGGCCGGACGCCATCCTGATGGACATGTACATGCCCTTCTGCACCGGCGTCGAAGTCACCCGCGCCCTGCGCCAGATTCCGGAATACCGTGCACTGCCGGTCATCTACCTGTCCAGCGAAACCGATATCGCGCAGCAGGTCGAAGCCCTGCGCCTCGGCGGCGACCAGTTCCTGACCAAGCCGACCAATCCGATCATCCTCGCCTCCGTGGTCAGGACCAAGATCGAGCGCTACCGCGAAATGCTCTACTCCGGGCGCCACGACAGCCTGACCGGCCTGCTCAACCACTCGGCCTCGAAGGGCCAGCTGGAAACCATGCTGCGCAGCAATACACCGGCCCAGCGTCTGGTGGTGGCGATGATCGACATCGACCGCTTCAAGTCGATCAACGACAATTACGGCCATCCGGTCGGCGATCAGGTGATTCGCAGTCTGGCCTGGCTGCTCCGCGGCCGCCTGCGCAGCAGCGATTTGCTCGGGCGTTATGGCGGCGAGGAATTTATCGTTGCACTGGCCGATGTCGATCTCGAACGAGCCCACAGCCTGCTCGAACGAATTCGTGAGGATTTTTCGCTGCTGCCGCACGCCCATGCCCGCGGCGCGCTGCGCGCCAGCTTCAGTTGCGGTGTCGCCGCGCTGCCCGACTACGCGACTGCCGCAGCCCTGATCGAAGCGGCCGACGCGGCGCTGCTCGACGCCAAGCGCAGCGGCCGCAACCGGCTGGTCATGGCGCCCGGCACGCCGGACAAACGCTCAGTCGTTCGTATGGAGATGAAAGAGACGGGCCGCCACTGACTGCAGTTCGGCCCGCTCGCTGCCTTCGGCCAGATTCAGCGTCTGCGTCGGCGCATGCAGGAATTTGTTGGTCAGGCGCTGCGACAGGTGTTCGAGCACTTTTTCCGCGGCCTCGCCCTTGGCCAGCAATTTCATGGCATGCTCGACCTCATGGCGGCGCATGCGCTCGGCCGAGTCGCGCAGGGAACGGATGACCGGTACGGTATCGCGCGCCTGCAGCCAGCCGAGAAAATCCTGAACCCGCGTGCCGATGATCGCTTCCGCCTCGACCACCGCCGCCTGCCGCGATTCACGGCCGCTTTCCACGACCTGCGCCAGATCGTCCACGGTGTAGAGAAAAACGTCGTCCAGCTCGCCGACTTCGACTTCGATATCGCGCGGCACCGCCAGGTCGACCATGAACATCGGCCGATGCCGGCGCGCCTTGACGGCCCGCTCGACCATGCCGAGACCGATAATCGGCAAGGGGCTGGCGGTACAGGAAACGATGATGTCGTGCTGCGCCAGATGTTCGCCCAGTTCGTCGAGACGAATCGCCGAGCCGTTGTAACGTTCGGCCAACACCCGGCCACGCTCCAGCGTGCGGTTGGCGATGGTGACCTGCTTCGGCTGCCGGGCACAGAAATGGGCGGCGCACAGTTCGATCATTTCGCCGGCGCCGATGAACAGGATGCGCTGTGCCGCCACCGACTCGAAAATCCGCTCGGCGAGATGCACGCCGGCGGCCGCCATCGAAACGATATTGGCGCCAATCGCCGTCGTACTGCGCACCTCCTTGGCGACCGAGAAGGAACGCTGGAACAGCTTGTGCAGTTGCGTGCCGAGCGTGCCGCTTTCTTCGGCGACGCGCACCGCATCCTTCATCTGGCCAAGGATCTGCGGTTCGCCGATGACCATCGAATCAAGCCCGCAGGCGACGCGGAAGGCATGCCGAATCGCTTCCGGCTGATCGTGGGTGTAGAGGTAAGGCGCCAAGTCGGCGCGGTCCACCTGGTGATAGCGCGACAACCACTCGATCACCACTTCCGGCGTTTCGGCCGCGCAGTAGATTTCGGTACGGTTGCAGGTGGAGAGAATCGCCACCTCCTTGACCGATTTGCTATGCGTCAGGTCGGCCAGCGCGCCATGCAATTTATCGGCATTGAACGCCACGCGCTCGCGTATGGCGAGCGGCGCAGAGTGATGGTTGATGCCGAGTGTGAAAATCACCGAATTGGGCTGGATCGCACGAAATGGGGGGCGATTATATCACCGCCCCCCGGCCCGCTTCCCCGATCTGGATCAGAACAAAAACGCCTGTTTTTCCGGCGTTGACCGTGGCAAGGCGTCAGCACCGAAGACTTTCATCTGCCGCGGCCGGAACCAGACGGATTGGCCGGCGGCCAGTTGCAGCGCCTCGTGACGTTCGCGCGACAGCTCGACCTCGATGATCTCGTTGTTGTGATTGAGCTCGACGCGGACCAGCGGGCCGATCGGGTGCACGTGCTGCACCGTCGCCTGCAAACCTTCTGCCAGCGGCTGATGCGCGATGTCGATATCGTGCGGCCGAACGAAGGCGGTGGCTTTTTCAGCAATCTCACCACACCGCTCGACCTCGGCATAGCTGCCGTGCAAACGGCTATGGAAGACATTTACATTGCCGAGAAACTGATAGACGAAGGGCGACGCCGGATTGGAATAAACCTCGTCCGGCGAGCCGATCTGCTCGATCCTGCCGTGGTTCATCACTACCACGCGGTCGGCCACTTCCAGCGCCTCTTCCTGGTCGTGCGTGACGAAGACGCTGGAGATATGCATGTCGTCGTGCAGGTGCCGCAGCCAGCGGCGCAATTCCTTGCGCACCTTGGTATCGAGCGCGCCGAACGGCTCGTCGAGCAGCAGCACTTTCGGTTCCACCGCCAGCGCCCGGGCCAGCGCGATACGCTGCCGCTGACCGCCAGAAAGCTGTGACGGATAGCGGTCGGCCAGCCAGTCGAGCTGTACCAGACCGAGTAATTCCATCACCCGCCGCTTGATGTCGGCATCGCTCGGCCGCTCCTTGCGCGGCTTGACGCGCAGACCGAAAGCGACATTCTCGAACACCGTCATGTGGCGAAACAGGGCGTAATGCTGAAAAACGAAACCAACCTCCCGCTCGCGGGCATGCAGGTGGGTTGCCTCGGCGCCGGAAAACAGGATCTCGCCGCCGTCGGCGCTTTCCATGCCGGCGATGATGCGCAGCAGCGTCGTCTTGCCGCAGCCGGAAGGGCCGAGCAGGGCCACCAGTTCGCCGGTTGGAATGTCGAGATTGATGTTGTCGAGCGCAACGAAATTGCCGAAGCGCTTGGAGATATTGCGGATTTCGATACTCATCAGGTTTTCTCCGGGGCCAGCACCGTGTTCAGCATGTCGGTTTCCTTCTTCATCCGCCATTCGACGATGGTCTTGGCGAACAAGGTCACCAGCGCCAGCAAGGCGAGGATGGAAGCCGCGGCAAAGGCGCCGATGGCGTTGTATTCGTTGTAGAGAATTTCGACGTGCAGCGGCAGCGTGTTGGTTTCGCCGCGGATGTGGCCGGAAACCACCGACACGGCGCCGAACTCGCCCATTGCCCGGGCATTCGACAGAATCACCCCGTACAGCAGACCCCATTTGATATTGGGCAGCGTCACCCGGCGGAACATCTGCCAGCCGGAAGCGCCGAGTGATACGGCCGCCTCTTCCTCTTCCTTGCCCTGCGCCTGCATCAGCGGAATCAGCTCGCGGGCGATGAAGGGGAAAGTGATGAACAAAGTGGCGATGATCATGCCCGGCACGGCGAAGATAATCTTGATGTCGTTGTCGGAAAGCCACGGGCCAAACGTCCCTTGGGCGCCGAAGAGCAGAATGAAGACGAGGCCGGCGACCACTGGGCTGACGGCAAACGGCAGGTCGATCAGCGTGATCAGCAGGCTCTTGCCGCGGAAATCGAACTTGGCAATCGCCCAGGCAGCGGCCACACCGAAGACGATGTTGAAAGGCAGCACGGCCAGCGCGATGACGACGGTCAACCCGATGGCAGAGCGGGTTTCCGGCTCCTTCAAGGCTTCGAGATAAATCGGCACCCCTTGCGCCAATGCCTCGGCAAACACCGCCACCAAAGGCAACGCCAGGAAGAAAAAGAGGAAGCCGAGGCCGACCGTCAGCAAGGCATAGCGCACCCAACGCGGTTCCTGCGCGGCACGACTCGACTTCATGACAGACCTCCGGCCGCTTTCGCCGCAGTCACTTCAAGCGGCTCGTTGTTCTTGTGCCGGTTGGCCGTCCACCATTGAAGCATATTCACCGCCAGCAGCAGCATAAAGGAAAGGCCAAGCATGACCACGGCCAGCGCCGTCGCCCCCAGCACGTCGTACTGCTCCAGCTTGGAGATGATGAGCAATGGCGTGATTTCGGAAATCAGCGGCAGATTGCCGGCGATGAAAATAACCGAGCCGTATTCGCCGAGGGCGCGCGAAAATGCCAGCGCAAAACCGGTGAGCAAGGCCGGGAAAATCGACGGGAAAATCACCCGGCTGAACGTCTGCCAGCGCGAGGCGCCCAGCGTCGCGGCCGCTTCCTCGACTTCCATTTCAATATCCTCGATCACCGGCTGCAGCGTGCGGACGACGAAGGGCAAGGTGATGAAGATCAGCGCCACGACGATCCCCGACGGCGTGTAGGCAATCTTGACGCCGAGCGGTTCGATGTATTTGCCCAGCCAGCCGTTGCCGGCGTACAGCGTGGCCAGCGTGATGCCGGCCACGGCCGTCGGCAGCGCGAAGGGCAGGTCGACCAGCGCGTCGACGAAACGTTTCCCGGGAAAGGAATAGCGCACCAGTATCCACGCGACAATCAGGCCAAAAAAGGCGTTGACCGCAGCAGCCAGCAGTGAAGCGCCAAACGTAACGCGAAACGCCGCCAGCGAGCGCTCGCCCAAGGCGATATCCATGATCTGCACCAAGCCCAGCTCGGACGCCTTGAGCACCATGCCGCCCAGCGGCAGCAGGATCAGAATGGACAGGTAAACCAGCGTGTAGCCCAGCGCCAGGCCGAAGCCGGGCAACACGCGGTGAGTTTTTGTCGCCACTTATTTGCTCTGATAAATCTGGTCGAAGCTGCCACCGTCCTTGAAGTGGGCCGCAAACGCCTTGTTGGCGCCGCCAAACACTTCATCGACGGTAAACGTCTTCACCGGCGGGAAGAAGTGGGCGTACTTCTTCAGCAACTCGGCATCGCGCGGCCGCAGGTAATTCTGGGCGGCATTTTCCTGCCCTTCCCTGGACCATAGATATTCCAGGTAAGCCTGCGCCTGCTTGCGCGTGCCCTTTTTATCGACGACCTTTTCGACCAGAGCCACCGGGAATTCAGTCTGCATCGTCAGACTGGGAATAACCAACTCGAACTCACCCTTGCCGAATTCCTTGGCGATCATCTCGGCTTCGGATTCGAAAGTGATCAGCACATCACCCATCTTGCGCTGCATGAAGGTCGTCGTCGCATCGCGCCCACCGGCGGCAAACAACGGCGCATTCTTCAGCAACTTGCCGACGAACTCCTGCGCGCTCTTGTCATTACCGCCGGGCTGCTTCAACGCCCACGCCCAGGCCGACAGATAGGTGTTACGGCCATTGCCGGTATTTTTCGGGTGCGGGATGATGACCTGCATGCCGCTGGCAGCCAGATCGTTCCAGTCCTTGATCGCCTTCGGGTTGCCCTTGCGCACGATGAAAACCATCGTCGAGGTATAGGGCGAGGCGTTATTCGGGAATTTCTTCGCCCAGTCCCTGGCCACCAGCCCCTTGTCGGCCAGAAACTCGATGTCGTTCGCCTGGTTCATGGTGACCACATCGGCCTCCAGGCCATCGGCCACGGCACGCACCTGCTTGGTCGAACCGCCATGCGACTGCTTGAGCTCGATCGTTTCGCCGGTTTTCTGTTTCCAGTATCTCTGGAACATCGGGTTGAAATCCTTGTAGACGTCGCGCGCCACGTCATAGGAAGCGTTGAGCAGCGTCGCGTCGGCCAGTGCGGCGCTGGCCACCAGGGCCATCAACAGGCCGGAAATCGATTTGCGGAATTGGGGCATGGCTCACCTCGTTGGATAAGACGATCTAATTTAGCGGACGCCTTTATAACCACAAAGACAAAAATTGAATTTATTTATTCCAAAATAAAAAATCGCTTTTGCGGTTGACCGCAGCACGCCATCCAACCCTGTTCTCCAATCTCCCAAGCGGCTATCATTCGGAATTACTCTCGCTGCCGAAAATCAAGATGCGCGCTACCCTGCCAGCCACTCTCCTGCTTTCCGCCCTGCTCGCGGCCTGCACCTCAACCGGCAACCTGCCACCAAGCAAACACATCTCCCAAAGCGGCCAGCTCAAGATCCACCCCGGTCTGGTCGGCCAGCCCGTTCCGGCCGAATTGCAGGAACCGCAGCGTGCCACAGCCAGCAGCGCGGTAACGAACAGCACACCGGCAGCGGCACCGGTTGCCGCTCAGCCCGCGGCCAAGATGGACCAGACCGGTTTGCTGGCCCAGCGCAGCGTCTATTTCGACTACAACAGTGTCGCCGTGCGCTCCGAGTTCGACCCGGTCCTGCAAGCCCATGCCCGTTATCTGGCGGCCAACCCAAAATCCGGCGTCCGGATTGATGGCAATGCCGATGACCGCGGCACGCCCGACTACAACGCCCGCCTCGCGCTGAAGCGCGCCGAAAACGTCCGCGAGGCCCTGATCGGCCATGGCGCACCGAAACAGCAGATCACGCTAAAGTCGCTGGGCGAATCACAGCCTAAACTGAAAGGGCACGATGAAGAATCACGGGCCGAAAACCGGCGCGCCGACGTGGTTTACGGGAAAGAAGACTAAACAGCCGACAAAACAGGCTGCACCGCACAAAATAAAGGCCCTCGTAAAACCGGGGGCCTTTTTGTTGCTTACTGGATACTCCCTGCGCCTTGATGGTGGCATTCAGGCTTCAACGCTGGATCTGTCGATTTGGCCACGAAACTGCGCCAACCATTCTGAAAACGGAACCTCGGACACCTCGGGCATGCGCCTTTCGACTGAGCGACGCCGGTCGCGCCAGCCTTTCGGCGGACCAATATCCTGATCCCGCCGGTCGTCACGACAACGCTTGTCTTTCGAGTCATTCATTTCACACCTCAACAGCGAGCTATCCGATCAAAGCCTGAAAACAGCTCCTTTACATGGGCTCCACTTTATGAGGAGTCCAAAATCGCAGCAGTGAGAAAATTCACAACAGACTGAATTCAGGATGGGACAAGTCATGAGCGGCTGGCGCCAAACACGGCATGATATCGTTAAGCGATGTTGAAAAAGGAAGCTCCTGCGATGAATTGGCAAAAAGCCTCGCCCTTGCCGGCAAATGAGCGCGGCACCAGTGTCGCACTGATCTTTGCCTTGGCCGCCGAGCGTTTGTCGGCCTATTACGAACACGGCCAATGGCTTACCGAAGCCCAGGGCGCCACACTCAGCGCCGATTGGCTGAGTCGGTCAAAGCGCCGCCTGCCGGTCGGCGAACGTCGGCATTTATCCGCCCTGAGCGACCAGCTGGCCCGCCAGATCGCCGAGACGCTCTCACGGGAAGCGGGGCTATATACCGCCCATGAAATGATGGAAGCGCTTGATCCGAACTACCATTCCGAACTCGCCGAGTCGTTGATGGCCGAATGTGAACGCCGGCTCGACAACAGCCTTGCGGACTAAATCAAGCCGCCGAACAGACAACAAAAAACCCGCAAATTTGCGGGTTTTTTGTTGTGCTGCCGGAAAGCTCAGGGGCGCTTGTTGCCGGTGAGTTTTTCGTATTTGACCCAAAGCAGTTCTTCGTTCTCGACGTGGTCAGGATCCTTCGGAATGCAGTCAACCGGACAGACCTGAACACACTGGGGTTCATCGTAGTGGCCGACGCACTCGGTGCACTTGCTGGGGTCGATGACATAAATCTCCTCCCCTTGGGAGATCGCCTCATTCGGGCACTCCGGTTCGCACACATCGCAGTTGATGCACTCGTCGGTAATAATCAGAGCCATAGCCGTTCCTCTCTCGTTTAAACTGAATTTTTCGCCCGCAGGCGCTTTTGGACACAAGGTTGTACAAACTTGCCAACATCCCCGCCGAGGCGCGCAATTTCGCGGACCATGGTGGCAGAGATAAACATGTACTGTTCGCCCGGGGTTAGAAACACGGTTTCGACCTCGGGATAGATGCTGCGGTTCATTCCGGCCATCTGAAATTCGTATTCAAAGTCGGAAACGGCGCGCAGGCCGCGCACAATCACCTTGGCGCCCATGTCATGGACAAAATCCATCAGCAAGGTGTTGAAGCCGACGATTTCGACATTTTTGACGTCCCCCAGGATTTCCTGCGCCATCTCGACGCGGTCAGCCAGTGGAAAGCGCGGCTGCTTCGACGGACTTTCGGCGATGGCGAGAATCAGCTTGTCGAACAGGCTGGCGGCGCGCCGGACGAGGTCTTCGTGCCCCCGGGTGATCGGATCGAAGGTACCGGGGTAGATGGCCACGCGATGATCGAGTTTTTTCAAGCTGTCTGCCGCCGCAATAAGTGAAAATGGACTTCGCCCGCCCTGCCGTGACGTACGGTACGCCACTCGCCAAGCGCTTCGATTTCTTCTTCCGCCTCGACATAGAGTACCGCGTCTTCCTGCAAAACACCGGGCAGAAGTGGCTCCAGGCGGGGTATCCAGCCTTTTTTGTAGGGTGGATCGAGGAAGATCAGATCGAACTTTGCTGTCGTCGAGGCCAAATATTGTAGCGCATCCCCGCGGATGATCTCTATCTCCGGCGGATTTTGCAGCATTTCGGCGTTGTCGCGTAACGCGGCGAGGACGCGTGGCGTCTCTTCAACCAGCACCACCCGGGCCGCGCCGCGCGAGGCGGCCTCGAAGCCGAGCGCCCCGCTGCCGGCGAAAAGATCGAGGCAATGCCAGCCATCCAGTTCCTGCCCGAGCCAGTTGAACAAGGTTTCGCGAACGCGGTCCGGCGTCGGGCGCAAACCCTCGCTGTCGGGAAACTTCAGGACGCGACGACGATAGGCGCCGCCGATGATGCGAACGGAGTTCAATCTGCCGCCACCGTCACGGTCACCAGATCGGCCGGACGAACGTGCCGGGAAAATGCCTGTTTTATGGCGTCGACCGTAACTGCCTGAACGTTGGCCTGATAGCGGTCGAGATAGTCGAGCGGCAAGCCGTAGAAACCGATCGCCGCAACGTTGTCGAGCAGCTTCTTGTTGCTGTCGAGGCGCAGCGGGAAGCTGCCGTTCAGGTTGGCTTTGGCAGCGGTCAACTCCTCCTCGGTCGGCCCTGCCTTGAGGAAGCCGTCGAGCACGTCGCGCGCCACCTTGATTGCATCGTTGGCTTGCGAGCGCTTGGTTTGCAGGCCGATCTGGAAAGGGCCGGTCTGCTTGAGCGGGGCGAAATAACTGTACACGCTGTAGGCGTAGCCGCGCTTGTCGCGCACTTCCTTCATCAGACGCGAGACAAACCCGCCACCGCCCAGCGTGTAGTTGCCGACCAGCAGCGGGAAATAGTCCGGATTGCCGCGCTCGATGGCCGGCAGGCCGATGTAGACATGGGCCTGGCTGGCCGGATGCGGCAGCTTGGTGACGCCATTTTTGGGGGCGAGCGGTGCCGCCGGCAGGCTGGCGACCTCGCCCTTGGGCAGGCCGGCGGCAATGCCTTCGGCAATCAGCTCTGCCTCGGCCCGGGAAATATCGCCGACCAGTGTGATGCTGGCGTTGGCAGCGTTGTAGTAACGGGCATGGAAACCGGCGATATCCTGGCGCGTCAGCGTCGCCACCGTTTCGGGCGAAGCCTGGCGGCCGTAAGGATGATCCGGATACATGGCGGCCCAGAAAGCCTTGCCGGCGATGCTGTCCGGCCGGGTCATCGCTTCCTTGAGGCCAGCGATGGTGCGCGCCTTTTCCCGCTCGATGATCGCCGCATCGAAACGCGGCTGCTGCAGCACGCTACGCAGGATGTCGAGGGCCGGTTCGCGCTTGTCCCTGGCCGACAGCGTGCGCAGGGCAACGCTGGCGCGGTCGGTATCGGCGCCGCCACTCAGGTTGGCGCCGATATCGGCCATTTCTTCGGCAATCGCGCTTTCGTCGCGCCGGCCGGCGCCGAGATCGAGCGTGCTGCGGGTCAGCGCGGCGAGGCTGGATTTGCCGGCCGGGTCGAACATCGAACCGGCGGCAAAATCAACCTGCACGTCGAGCATCGGCAGGACGCGGCTTTCAACGAAATAGACGCGGGCGCCGGCGGGCGATACCCAGTGTTCAATCTTGACGCCGGCCAGTGCGGCTTGGGCGATAAGCAGCATGATTACTGCGGTCAACAGCTTTTTCATAGTTTTTTTGAAGTGCCAGCGGAAGGTTTCATGGTGCTTAATGACGGGTGGCAACAGCCGGGCGGCGGGCTTTGCCGTCGAGTGGCTGCGGATCGAGAACGCCGATGGTCAGCACATCGTCATTGAAGTGTTTTTGTGCGACGGCCTGGATTTCGGCGGCAGTCACTTGCTGCAATTTTTCCAGCATGCGATCGATCTTTTGATAAGGAATCCCGGCCGATTCGTTCTGACCGATTTCCATCGCCTGGCCAAACATCGAATCCAGCTTGTAAACCTGGCTGGCCAGCAATTGCGCCTTGGCCCGCTTCAACTCCTGCTCGCTGACGCCGTCTTTTTGAACATGGGCAATTTCGGCCCGCAGCGCGGCCTCCAGGTCCGCGATCGGTGCATCCCAGTCCGTAACTTTGGACTCCGGCGTTCCCAGCACCAACCGCATCTGCGCCATCCCGCGATACTTCCGCAGCACCTCCCACGCA
>Ga0207952_1000902_pt1 | contig 16659 bp, 15 predicted proteins | sample SubbioR12Aug_8Ca_FD_184831 | JGI IMG/M metagenome (GOLD analysis project Ga0207952, IMG submission 184831) | Serpentinite rock and fluid subsurface biosphere microbial communities from McLaughlin Reserve, California, USA - CR12Aug_8Ca (SPAdes) | ecosystem: Environmental > Terrestrial > Deep...
ACGCTATAACCATAGGAGAACCTCTGCGATTGCATAAGGTCCATAATTTTGGGGAAGTAGAAGCCTATAGCTGCAGTGGCACACCGGTAGACTGTGTTAAACTTGCAGTAGACAAAGTATTACATGGTAAACCTGCCATCTGTATTAGTGGCATCAACCATGGAGCTAATCATTCAATCAATGTGATTTACTCAGGAACCATGAGTGCTGCATTAGAAGCTTCTATTGAGAGTATTCCAAGCATTGGCTTTAGCTTATTAGACTTTAGCATTGAAGCCGATTTTGATGGGGCAAAAAAATATGCACGCATTATTGTAGAGCAGCTATTGGCCAGCAAAAAATTAGACAAGCATATTTGTTTAAACGTAAATATTCCTAAAGTAAAAACCGAACTCATTAAAGGAATTAAAATTTGCTCTCAGGCATATGCCAAATACCAAGAAAAATTTGACGAAAGAAAAGACCCACACGGAAGAAAATATTTCTGGTTGACTGGTGAGTTTGTGAATTTTGACAAGAGTAAGGAAAGTGATGTATGGGCGCTAAAAAACAATTATGTAAGTGTGGTACCCGTTCAATTTGACTTGACCAACTACGAATTAAAAAAGCAGTTGGAAAAAAACTGGAAATTCTAATGCTATTCAATAAAGATCAATTTGGGTTTGGCTTGATACTGGGATTTATTGCTCCCATATTTGGCTTATTTGGCTATTATTATTGGAAGTTCAGTTTATTTACATTGAATGAATTCTTTCAGGTATTAATGCTACAAAAATCTTTATTGAGTGGTATCATCAGCATTGCATTAATTGCCAATGCCATTGTGTTTACGGTATATATTAACAAGCAAAAAGATAAAACAGCCAAGGGAGTATTTATTGCAACATGTGTGTATGCTTTAATCTCCCTTGGCTTTAAGTGGTTTGTTTAATTATTGAGGCGCTTTTTCTTGTTGATTAATTTTGACTCATCTGTTACAAAATAAGTAATTGACTGCTTATGTTTGTATATAACAGTTTCACCATTAAGCTTGGCAGGCTCCCAATTAGGGCTCAATTTCATAACTCTTACTGCTTCTTCCGCAGTACCATAGCCAGGGTTATTCTCAGCTTTAATTTCGCTTAATTTACCTTCTTTGTCAATTATAAACGATAGATTCACCGTATACTTTCCGGGAGGTCCGCCTTTTTCAATTGGTATTTCTCTTTTTATATTTTGGTTTAAAAACTTCGCCCAAGCTTTTAAACCACCTTTAAATTCAGCTGGCACTTGTACTTTAGTAAACGCTTTTTCAGGAGCTAGGCTTTCTTCTTTAAAAGGCATACCAAGTTTGACTGCTCTATCATTGGGATTAAATAAAGTGATTTTAATCACCCCATTCTTACCTTCTTCACCGAAAGTTTCTAACGCTGTTTTGGCATTAATTACTTCAAAGGATTTGATTTTAGATGGATGAATCATACTGATTTCAGACTTATCTATAATTTTACCATCCACCAAAAAAAGTGCTTTAGCATAGTATATATTGATCCTATTTTGAAATTCAAAATAGCCTTTATCTAATGTCATGGATGTGCTTGAATCAGGCTTTACAATACTTGTATCTTTTTGCGCAGCAAAGGCTATAGGTTTATCAATTGATGTTTCACTTTTGGCTTTAAATGCTCCATCAACTAAACCTTTTTCTTTGGCAGATAAATACTTTTGAATTCCATTAAGAATAGCAACTGCTAATTGAGCTCTAAATTCGTCGCTTTTGATTTTTTCAAAATCAGCTGAATTAGATAGATACCCTGCTTCAACTAAAACACTGGGACAGTTTACATATTGTAAAACATAAAGACCTTCCTTTCTACTTTTTATGCCATTAAAGGGCATTTTCAAATCATCCAAATTATTAGCTAGTTGATTAGCAAATTGTAAATGACTTTTGTAACTATTGGTTTTAGCAGGATTGGCAATGTAAATTTCAGTTCCCGACAAATTATTGTTTTTACTGGAATTATAATGCAATGACACAAACAAATCAGGCTTGGCTTTATTAGCAAATGCTGCAACTTCAGCGACTGATTGTGTTTCATCTTGATTGCGAGTAAGCACTAAATTTAATCGACTATTTTGATTCAAGGATTTGATTGCATTGGCCAATTCAAGTGTTAACAAAGATTCTGTGGATTTCCCATCAATACCGTATCCTCCTTTATCTGCACCACCATGACCTGCATTGATGACAATCGTGTAATCTTTTTTCAAATCGATATTGAGGGGTGCAGCGGAAGGGGTAGCATTACCAGCAATATCTTTGTAAATGGTATTAATGACAGATTCAACAGAAATGGGTTGTGTGGTCTCTTTATTTCTAAAAGCTACCAGCACTACAATAATGGCTAATAATGGTAGCACAATCAGTCTTCTTAAATAACTGAATCTTGTGTTTGTTTGCTTGCTTAACATGGCTATACGTCTTTTGATGGGTGAAAAAAAGAAGGAATTGGTTAAACTAAATTGGTGTTGAGGATAAGCTGCAGTAAGCAGCATTTGCGCCAATGATGCTGTGTCACCATTGTCTACACATTTTTTATCTGCAATAAATTCATGAATCATATGCAGCTCTTTTTTGATTAGCCAGAAAAAAGGATTGAACCAGCCTGCAATCAGAATGAGTTGTACAAATAGTTTATCGTAAGAGTGCTTCTCTTTTACATGGGTTATTTCATGTTGCAAAATTTGTTGACCAGTTGTACTAGTCATGTCAATTGCGTCATTCCAGAAAATATACTTGAAGAAAGAATAAGGGGTTCCCTTTGCATTCGTGATGACTAAATCAATTTGCCCAAGTGAACTGGTTTTATTCGATTTGAACAATTGATAAATACGAAACAAAGACACCACTAAACTACCAAGCAATAGCAGCGCGCCTCCTATATACAACAGCTTTAATCCATTCTGCCAACTGATATTATACCAATTCAACTTGAAACTAGATTCAAGTTCGGTATTACTCTCTGCTACTGCAGAAAGCAAATAATAAATATTGGTATCTTCTGAAAAATTCGTCTCATTCCAATGAATCTTTATTAGTGGAACAATCCAAGAAAGTGCTGCAATCGCCAATAAATAAAAGCGATTGTATTGATGAAATTTATTATTACGCAGCACAAGCCAGTAATATCCCATCATAATAGCAGAACAAAAAACTACCTGAAGGAAATAATAAATAGTGGTTTGCATACAATTATTTTTTTGTTTTTTTCATTTCTTGTAATAACAACTCCAACTCTTTTACACTGATGTCTTTTTGTTTAACCATAAAGGAAACTGCATCTGCAAATGACCCTTCAAAATACCCTTCTACTAAATTTCTAATAGAACTTGATGAGTATTCCTCTTTTGTTACTGTTGGATAATACTGATGTACTCTTCCAATTTGGTTCACTCCGACAAAACCTTTGTCTACTAATATTTTTACAATGGTAGCGATGGTATTACTATGTGGTTTGGGCTCAGGCTGAGCATCAATAATGTCTTTTAAGAAAGCGGTTTCCAACTTCCAGATGGAATGCATTATTTGCTCTTCTGCTTTGGTTAATGGTTTCATGATGTACATTTACAAGAGTAAACTTATAACTAAATTTTTAGTTTAACAACTATTTTTTTAGTTATTTAACTATTTATTTAGTTATTCAACATGAAATACTACATAATAGCCGGAGAAGCCAGTGGAGACTTACATGGCAGCAACCTGATCAAACAATTGAAAATACAAGACCCCTCAGCACTTATAAAAGGATGGGGTGGCAATCTAATGGAAGCTGCAGGAGCCCAATTAGTAAAGCATTACAGAGATTTAGCTTTTATGGGATTCGCGGAAGTGATTAAAAATTTGCCTACCATTTTAGGCAACCTGAATTTTTGTAAAAAAGACATTTCAAGCTTTCAGCCTGATGTATTGATTCTTATTGACTACCCGGGCTTTAATTTACGAATTGCTGAATGGGCTAAACAACAAGGAATTAAAATCGTCTACTATATTGCCCCACAAGTATGGGCATGGAAAGCCAATCGCGTAAAAAAAATGAAGCAATGCATCGATTTAATGTTGTGCATTCTTCCATTTGAAAAAGCCTATTTTAAAGACCACTGGAATTGGGAAGTGGAATATGTTGGCCATCCATTAATTGAAGTGATTGAGCAATTCAAAGCAACCCATCAATTTGAATCAAAGCCTATTATAGCTTTACTACCAGGAAGTCGTAAACAAGAAATTGCTAAGAAACTACCCATCATGTTGAGTGTAGCGCCTCATTTTCCTCAATATGAATTTGTGGTAGCCAAAGCTCCCGGCCAGGAAGATGATTTTTATGAACCATTTATGCTTGGCCAACCCAATGTTAGATTAGTAAAAGACAGCACTTATGCGTTATTGTCTCAATCAACAGCAGCCTTGGTTACCAGCGGAACCGCTACATTGGAAACAGCTTTATTTGGTGTACCAGAAATTGTGTGTTATAAAGGAAGCAATATTAGTTACCAAATAGCCAAGCGATTGGTAAAGATCAAATTCATTTCTTTGGTTAACTTAATTATGGACAAGGAGATTGTAAAAGAGTTAATTCAAGATCAACTTAATACAGCCAATTTAGTTCAAGAGCTAACGAATCTTGTAAATAATAAAGCGTTACAAGATCAGCTCAAAGAGGAATACAGTCAATTATATCAACTTCTCGCAGGAGGCGGGCACGCTTCTCACAATGCAGCCAGTTTAATTTCCCAATTTCTTCATAAGAAATAATGGCCACCAACAATTAACGAAATAGCGGAATAATCACTTGCTTAATCAATATGAAGATTACTGCTAATAAAAACATGACCAAAGAAACCCTATTCATGCCATGCATGTATTTCATCCAAGTAGATTTTGGTGCGTTTGGATCGGCTTTCTTAATAAATAAATACTGTTGAATTTGGTTCCAGATTCCCATGGTTGGCAATTTTTACAAAGATAACATGCTGGTGTCATTTTAGTTCAATCAACCTTATACCCTTAGATTTGTTAAAAGACAAAACCTTATATGTTTCAAAAGATTATTCTAATCGCTTGCTTGGCCATCTGTTTGAAAAGTCAGGCTCAAATAGATCCAACTAAAATTGATATCATCCGTGATAATTATGGTGTTCCGCATATTTTCGGAAAAACGGATCCGGATGTTGCTTATGGTTTAGCTTGGGCACATGCAGAAGATGATTTTGAAACCATTCAACAATCATTAATGGCAGGTAAAGCAATGTTGGCTCAATACCAGGGAAAAAAAGGTGCATCCATCGATTATATAGTTCATTTATTAAGAATACCAGAATTAGTTGAAGAACGCTATGATTCAGACCTTGCTCCTGATTTTAAAAGATTATTGGAAGGGTATAGTGCTGGCTTAAACGCTTATGCTGCAAAGCATCCCAAAGAAGTACTCTTAAAGAATATTTTCCCGGTTAGCCCCAAAGACATGGTGCAGTATTCGGTATTGCAACTATGCGTGCTTTCAGGCGCTGATAAAGCCTTAGCCAGCATTTTCGGAGGAACGGTTCCTTTATTAGAGAATTATAAAACACAGGGCAGCAATGCTTTTGCTTTTAATAGCAATAAAACAACCGACGGTAACGTATACCTAGCCATCAATGCCCATCAGCCACTGGAGGGACCTGTTGCATTTTATGAAGCGCATTTAAGCAGCGAAGAAGGATGGAATATATTGGGAGCAAACTTTCCAGGTGCTCCTTCCATTTTACATGGGGTGAATGAATACTTAGGATGGGCGCATACCGTAAATGAGCCCGATAAATTAGATGTGTATCAATTAGAAATCAACCCATCCAATAAAAACGAATATAAATTCGACGGAAAATGGGAAGTATTAGAAGAAAAAGTTGCCCGTTTAAAAGTAAAAATTGCTGGCCTTAAAATCAATGTGAAGAAAAAAGCATTTTGGAGCAAATACGGCCCAACCATTCAAACAGATAGAGGTACATTTTCTATCAGAATGCCCGCACAAATGGATATCCGCGGATTAGAACAGTGGTATCGATTTAATAAAGCCAAAAACTTTACAGAGTTTAAAGCAGCAGTAAATATGAAAGCCATCCCTGGATACAATATTGTATATGCAGATAAGTACGATACCATTTACTATATCAGTAACGGACGAATTCCAATCAGAAATAAAAACTATAATTGGAAAATAACTTTGCCGGGAAATACGAGTGCAACACTTTGGAATCAATTGCACCCCATTGATGCATTACCGCAGGTATTACAACCAAAATCTGGATTTGTATACAATACCAACCACTCTCCTTTTCATTCTACGGAAGGCCCTGAAAATCCTATCGTAAAAGATATTACTATGGGATATGAAACCCTAGAAAACAATCGCAGCAAGCGTTTTGAGGAATTGCTCAAGCCCTTGAACAAAGTGAGTTACGAAGACTTTAAGCGAATCAAATTCAGTAGACAGTTCCCATCCAACTTTTACTTTCCTTACAATATCGATACGCTGTTCATGCTTGACGAAACGAAGTACACCGATATTGCAGACTTAATTTCAAACTTAAAAACTTGGGATAAAATTGCTAATGCAGAAAGTATTGGTGCTGGAACTTTCTTTATGATTACCCACACTGTTTACGACAATCGAGCACTTTACTTAAAACAAAAAACAATTACCGAAAATCAAGCGGTGGAAATACTAAGAGTAGCAAAAACAAAAATGATCACTTATTTCAATAGAACCAATTTGCAATTGGGCGATATTCAAAAACTAGTACGTGGCAATGTAGTGTTACCGCTTCCAGGTTTGCCAGATGTATTGGCTCCAATGTATTCAATACCGTATAAAGATGGCATGTATAAAGGCAATCAAGGAGACGCTTATATTGAATTAGTGCGCTTTACCAAAGACGGACCAATTATTGAAAGCTTAAATGTATATGGTGCATCTGCTAGAAAAGATTCACCACACTACACCGATCAAATGGAAATGTATGTGAAGCAACAAACGAAAAAAATGACTTTAGATAAAGCAACGGTATATCAACAAGCAGTGAAAAAATACAATCCACTTTAACCTTGATGCATAAAGGGTTTTAATAGATTGGTTATTTGTTGTGTTTCAATTATAAAACCATCATGCCCATAGGTAGAGTGAATTACTTCTAACGCCGCATTGGGCATATAGGTTGCCATGAATTGTTGCTCGTCTATTGGACAAAGTATATCTGAGCTAATGCCAATAATTAAAGTAGGCTGCTGTACACTTTGCAAAACGGCTATTAAATTTCCTCCCCTGCCTCTCGCCAAGTGATGACTGTCCATTGCTTTAGTAAGCAGCCAATAACTATAAGCATTAAAGCGATTCACTAATTTTTGTCCTTGGTAATTAATATAAGATGATGCTTTGAAGCCATCTATTTTCTCGGGGTCTGGATCTGTTTGTTTTGCTTGAAAAGTAGCATAATTTCTATAAGTAAGCATTCCTATTGCTCGAGCTGCTTTCAACCCTGCGGCACCAGCTTCTGCAGTGTGATGTCTCCATGTAGCATCTGCTTCAATGGCTAATCTTTGTGCGGTATGCACGGCAACACCCCATGCAGATTCAGAAGGCGAAGTCGCTATTAAAAATAATTTTTTTATAACAGATGGCTCCATCACCGCCCATTCTAATACTTGGTATCCACCCATACTTCCACCCATTAATAATTGTATAGATTGAATACCCAAATATTTTCTCAATAATATATGGGCAGCTACCATATCGCGAATCGTCACTAAAGGGAAATGAGCGTAATAAGGTTGATGGCTGGCTACGTTATTGCTTAAAGGTCCTGTAGATCCATAACAAGAACCAATAATATTGGCGCATACAATAAAATATTCCTCTGGATTAATTAAATATTCCGCTCCTACCAATCCTTTCCACCAATCTGCTGCATCAGAATTTGCAGTCAGAGCATGACAAATCCAAATAATATTGCTACCCGATTCATTCATTTTACCATAAGTATGGTAAGCTATTTCTAATCCGTGTAAAGTTTCACCACATTCCAATAAAAAAGGTGCTTCGCAAGTATAATGCTGTATGGCCATTGTTCAAAATTCTACTACAAAATAAAGACATGTGAAGCGTACCTTTATGAAAATTTTAAAAGCAGCAATAGAATTATGAAAAAGCAAACTCAGGCCATCCGCATTCAAACAGAGCGCACCCAAGAAATGGAACATTCTACTCCACTTTTCTTAACCAGCAGTTTTTGTTTTGACAATGCAGAAGAAATGCGTGCAGCTTTTGCCGATGAATCGGACGACAATATTTATTCTCGCTTTAGTAATCCGAGCGTACAAGAATTTATAGACAAGTTAGTTGCTTTAGAAGGAGCTGAAGCAGGATATGCAACTGCTTCTGGAATGAGTGCGGTATTTGGCTCATTCATGGCATTATTAAAACAAGGAGATCGATTATTGTCTTGTAATTCTATTTTTGGTAGTACACATACGGTGATTTCCAAATATTTACCCAAATATGGTATTGAATATGGCTATATAGGAGCCAATGCAACAGAAGAAGAATGGGAAGCCGCCATTACGCCAAATACAAAAATGATTTACCTAGAAACACCTACTAATCCAGGGCTGGAAGTGTTGGATTTAGCAATGATAGGAAAATTAGCAAAGAAACACTCCATTATATTCAATGTAGACAATTGTTTTGCAACCCCTGTAAATCAACAACCCATTGCATTTGGGGCAGATTTAGTGGTGCATTCAGCTACGAAATGGCTAGATGGACAAGGTAGAGTATTAGGGGGCGCTGTGGTTGGCCGAAAAGATTTGATTAAAGAAATCTATTTGTTTTGCCGCAGTACCGGACCAGCCCTTTCACCTTTTAACGCATGGGTATTGAGCAAGAGTATTGAAACCCTAGATGTGAGAATGGAACGTCATGCTTCTAATGCATTATTTTTAGCCCAATCATTGGAAAATCATCCCTCAATTGCAACATTAAAATATCCTTTCTTACCATCACATCCCCATTATTCAATTGCTACTAAGCAAATGCATAATGGTGGAGGGATTGTATGTTTTGAATTAAAGGGAGGGATTGAAGCTGGTAGAAAATTTTTAGACCAACTCCAAATGCTTTCCCTCACAGCCAACTTAGGAGATACAAGAAGTATAGCTTCTCACCCAGCTAGTACTACACATGCCAAACTAACTGAAGCAGAAAGACTCGCAGTAAATATTACGCCTGGGCTAATTAGAATAAGTGTTGGGCTAGAAAATAAAGAAGATATTTTAGCCGATATTTTGCAAGCGCTTAATTAGTTTTTCTAATTCAACTGCATGAAATACAATTAGCGCCATAATTATACAAAAGCCTAATTCTTGAATACTCAGTGGTTGTGTTTTAAATATTTTATTTAAAAGAGGTATGTAAATAACACCCAGCTGTAAACAAAAAGTAAATAAAACAGAAAGAAATAAGAGGGAATTAGAGAAAAGTCCTTGTTGATATAAAAATGTTCTGTCACTTCGCACTGCTAAAACATGTCCTAATTGAGCAAATGATAAGACAGTAAAAACCATTGTTTGCCAATGCGCAATTTCATTATGTAATGCATATGCTTGAGTAGCTAAAGTCACTCCTGCCATTAAAAGACCAACCCAAACAATATGGTAACCAACCCCATCTGCAAAAAAGCTTTCATCTGATTTTCTAGGTGGACGTTTCATAATATCCATTTCTCCTTTTTCATTTGCCAATGCTAATGCAGGTAATCCGTCAGTTACTAAATTGATCCATAAAATATGAATGGGTAATAAAGGAATTGGCATCCCTAAAATAGGAGCTAAAAAAATTGTCCAAATTTCAGCCCCATTACAAGTCATGATATATTTTATGAATTTTCGAATATTGTCTACAATTCTTCTTCCTTCTTTAATTGCATTTACAATTGTTCCAAAACTATCATCTAATAAAATTAAATCTGCCGCTTCTTTACTTACGTCAGTGCCTGTAATACCCATTGCTACACCTATATTGGCTGCCTTTAATGATGGAGCATCATTCACTCCATCCCCAGTCATAGCTACAAAATGGCCTTTACTCTGCAATGCTTTAATGATTCTAAGTTTTTGATTGGGAGAAACCCTTGCATAAACAGCAATATCTACTACTTGTTGATTTAACTCTTCATCTGTTAACTGTTCCAATTGGGTACCCAACATCACCCTATCTTGCACGCCCATAATCCCAACTTGTATTGCAATAGATTTAGCAGTAGCAGGATGATCCCCTGTAATCATTACAGGCTTTATTCCAGCTTCTTTACACTCTTCAATAACTCTTTTTACATTCACCCTAGGAGGATCCATTAAACCTATTTGACCAAGCCAATCTAAATCATGTTCAATTGATCCACTGCTAATTTGTTGAGGTAGTTCGTCTAACAGCTTAAATCCGTATGAAATTACACGTACTCCTTGTGAAGCCCATTTATCAGACATCGTCAACATTTGATGTTTAGCAGTTGGGTCTAACAAACAAGTTTGTATTGTTTCACTTGCCCCTTTTGTGATGACTAAGAATTGATCACCAAAAGGATGTATGGTAGTCATACATTTTCTATCGGAATCAAATGGAATTTCTGCTACCCGCGGATATTGCTTATATAATTCATGAAATTCAGCAATACCTAACTTGGAAATACAATAGTTTACCAGTGCCAATTCTGTTGACTCTCCAAAGGCCTCCCCTGACTCATTAAATTGAATATCTTGGTTTAACAATGCAGAAAGCAATAAAGGGGTATTTGAAAAAGAGGGGGACAAAACCGTATTTTCAAAATTTTCAACCACTTCCATCTTATTCTGGGTAAGTGTTCCTGTTTTATCAGAGCAAATAAAACTTACTGAACCTAAAGTTTCAACAGCAGGTAATTTTCTAATTAAAGCTTTTCGCTTGGCCAATCTTGCGGCGCCTTTTGCCAAAGCAATAGTAATAAGTGCGGGTAAAGCTTCTGGTATAGCTGCTACTGCCAAACTTATTGAAAGTAATAATAAAGTAAATGGATTTTCTCCTCTTACAAGGCCACTAATAAATAGAATTAAGCAAATCAGTAAAATAATATAAGATAGTTTTTTACCAAAATGGTCCATTCTTCTTTGTAAAGGAGTAGTTGCTTTTTCTTCTTGAAGTAGTCCTGCAATTTTGCCCAATTCAGTAGACATAGCCGTTACAACCACTAATCCAGTTGCTCTACCAGCAGTTACAAGTGTACCCTTAAAGGCCATATTCAACTGATCACCTAAGGAAATATCCTTGTCAGTAATTGTTTCAATTTTCTTGTGAATAGCATTTGATTCACCCGTTAGAGAAGATTCATCAATACTTAAAGCATGAACTTCTATTAATCGTATATCTGCAGGAACAATATTACCAGCTTCTAAAAAAACAATATCACCAGGAACCAATTCTTCTGAAGGGATTATAGCTGGATTCCCATCCCGATTAACTCGAGCTGTAGTTACACTCATTTTTTTCAAAGCCAACATAGACTTTTCAGCCTTATACTCTTGGCTAAACCCTAACAAAGCATTTAATAATACTATGATTAATATAACAACTGCATCAACCATATCTCCCATTATTCCTGATAGAATTGCAGCTACCATTAAAATGAGAATCATGAAGTCTTTAAACTGGTCAAAAAAATAAACCCATGCGGGTTTATTTTTTTTGGTTACTAATTCATTTAGGCCATATTTTGCTAAACGATTAGTGGCTTCTAATTGGGATAATCCGTTGGTTGATGTGCGTAATGCTTTTAGTGCATCATTCACATCAATATTTAAAAACTGTTTAATCATTTTTGATAGTAAAATCTTTTAGGGCTTTTCCTAATTCATCCATATCATGGTTGAATTCTTCTTTAAATTTAGCCCAACCATCTTTACCATCCGCTTTATAATCAGCCATTTTTTTCTTCATATCGGTATTCTTCAACTCTAATGCAGCAATTTTTTCTTTGTACTCTGCTTTTGCTTCTTTTTTATCTGATGCAATTCTTGCATTAAAATCTGCAATACTTTGGGCATTTTCCGCAATTTTAAGTGCAGTTTCAGCTTTAAATTTTTCTACATCTGCCTGATACTCGGCATTTGCGTCTACTAAATTCTCGTTGGCTTCTTGTACTTCTGTTTCAGCTTTTTCTACTTTTTCTGCAGAGGAATTACAGCTGATTAATCCTATTCCAACAAATAAAACTAGCGCAGATAAAATAAATTTCAATGATTTCATGATGATGATTTTGGTATTGGTATTGGTTAAACTACAAAGTGTTAATTATATCGTGCATTTCTTCCTTAGACTTGCCTAATTTAGCTTGTAGTCTACCTAACAATTCATCATGCTTTCCCTCAACTAACAATAAGTCATCATCGGTTAGCTTTGCATATTTTTGTTTCAATTTTCCTTTAAGTTCTCTCCAGTTTCCGAGCAATTCAGTAGTGTTTTTCATATAGTCTTTTTAAATTTTATTGATAAAGACTAAAGGTCACGTTGTTTCAACTGATAAACATTACAGAACAATGCCTAAATAATACATTATTTACAGATTAGTAAAACCTGGTTCTAGATTTCGATATTTGATTATTTTAACGAGGCTGCTGTTTAGTTCTAATAAAAATCATGGCTACAGAAGTTGTTATTAAACCCATAATAAATGCTGCAATAGCTCCTTGTACAGCATAATTTGAATAATTAAAGTTTGATTCTGCTTCAGCTGTTGTTTTATAATAACCAATTTCTACAGAACGCTTAATTACATTTGGAAAATATTCTGGAGTTATTATAAAGGTTGTTATCCATTGTGTAATAGGACTAAATAATGCAATAATAACAGACAAAATAATTCCAGATATCAACCCTTGTTTATAGGAAATATTACCATTATAGTAGACTTTCTTTTTTTCTTTTAAAGCCAAAACCATCACCCAGATGGCGGGAATGGCAAATAAATTTGTTAAATAAAGATGATAGTCTATATAAGTACTATGCAACCCACTTAATTTTTCTAAAAACATCCAAGCCAATCCCATTACAGAGAAAAGAATGGCCCATTTTATTTCAATTTTAATAGTTGGCATAATTAAAGATTTTATTTTTTTGATTGTGGTTGTATTGATTTTAATATTGGTAAATGAATATGGAATTGAATTGCAATTATTCTAACAAGCATCACCACAGCAGCAGCAATTAGTTCTGTCAAGCCTGTAGTCAGTTGAAAATAATGACAAGCGAAATATACCACTCCACCTGCTATACAGGCTAATGCATAAATATCTTTTTGCAATAATAGAGGTACTTCATTCAAGAGAATATCCCTTATAACACCCCCAATAGAACCGGTAATTGCCCCCATTACAATGCAAACCCAAAAAGGGAAATTGGCATCTAAACTTTTAGTAATCCCTACAATAGTTACCAACCCTAATCCAATTGTATCAAATAAAAACAACGTGTTTTTCCATCTGAACAATTTTTCTTTGAATAATAAAGTAGCAAGTAGTGCAACCCCCGTAGTAATAAAATATCGGCTATCTAACATCCAAAATGGGGTAACCCCTAACAATAAATCTCTAATTGTTCCGCCTCCAATAGCTGTAGCCAAGCCTATAATATAGGCCCCCAACCAGTCAACTTGCTTCCCAGATGCTAACTTTATTCCACTTATTGCAAAAGCAAAAGTTCCCACTAAATCTGGCAATATAGTAAATAGATTATCCAAAGCTTAACGAGCTATGCGTTAAGATACAAAAGATTCAAATCAAAAAAGTAGAAATTAGTCATTAATTACCTTATTCACTAAAACCTCTCTATTTAGTTAAACTCAATAATTCATTAAAACTCTCTTCATTTATAATAACATCCGCATGATGATTTAATAATTCATCTTTCGAGCAAAACGCAATACCTAATCCAGCTTCTTTAATCATACATAAATCATTCATGCTATCACCTATTGCAATAGTATTTTCTTTTTGAATATTATATTTATCCAATAAACTCAAAACGGCATTTGTTTTACAAACTGAATGTTTGCAAAGACTCTTGCCACTACTGAATAAAAAAGAAGGTATTTTAACCTCCCCTGTACAAATACTTTTAGAAAACTCTAATTCATTAGATAAAGAAAAGTCCATCCCCAGTTTATGCTTAATATGATTGGTGATACAATCATAGCTATCTGAAATTATACCTACAATATAGCCTCTGCTCTTTAACTCTGCAACCACTTCCTTTGTTCCTTCAATGATAGGAATTGAATCAACCACCTCAATTAATTCATTAAAAGTTTTACCCTTCAATAGCGTAGCAATTTGCTTTGTGAGAATGATTACATCCGATTCGCTAGATCGAATATTCATTAATGCAGGTTTAAAATCAAATTTTACGGCGCAAGCATCTATGAATCTACCTTGTAATAGTGTATTATCCATATCGAATACAACCAATTTATCTAAAGATTCTAATTGGCTATTTAATGCCAATTCCATTTGTGAACGTATTTCATTTAAAACGCCTAGCTCTTCAAAATTATAATTGGGATTATTTGAAGCAGCCGCCTTCATGATAATTGTTTGAGCAACTTCTTTACTCATCCTTCCTAATGCTTGCCATGGCTTACTTTTGTTTTCAATATAGCCAATCTCTACCTCTTTCATTTTTACATTCATCAAAAACATATCAATCAAGATGCCAATGTCAACACCATAATCATCTCTAAAATCTAATTTCTCAAAAACACTTTTTCGGCCAGCAATCATACCACTTAATGGTTGACTAAATTTCAGTAAGTCAGGAAAAAAAATACTTAATAAAGGTTTGGCTGCAAGTTCTGTAACCCTCCCTGCATTCCTACTAAAGGACGACTTTACAAAATCAACTTCACCCTGTAAAATCGGATCAGTTAATAACTTAATGGTAAAGTGAGGATAAGGGTCAATATCACCATCTAAAAAAACAAGAATATCATTCTTAGCACAAAGCACTCCGTCTTTCATAGAAGCTCCCTTTCCAAGTTTTGTACTAGTGATAACTTTAGCCTTATTAGAAAGTGCAATAGGAACTGTTTTGTCCTGAGATTTATCGTCTACTACAATTACTTCCGTAACAAAAGGTTGTGATACCGCAAATTGGATTACGCTAGCAATATTATCTTCTTCATTTAGAGTTGGAATAATCACTGAAATCATAAAGCAGCTATTTTGAATGATAAAATGAATAACTTAAGTAAGCCTCATTCAAATAGCGAATTTTATGCCAAAAGGAAGTATTAAATAATAATAAATAGGTTTCTAACTGAGAATCAATTCACCATTGATAAATATTTTTCCCTATTCTCCCATAGAATCCAACTTAATATTCCAGTTAAAATAATTGCTAATGGTAATCCACTAACAGCTACTGTTGCATGTAATAATAATATACCTACTATTATTGGAAATAGAATAATTGCACCTAATGCCCGAAACTTGGGTACTAATAATAAAAAACCTCCTACTAGCTCAACAACAGCTATTAAAGGCATTAACCATACAACTTCCATTAAAGCAGCATTATCTTTAACTAGTTCTGCAGGCATATCAGGTGGCACTGGTATATAGTTAAAAAACTTATTTAAACCCCCATTTATAAACATCAATGCAAATAATACAGTTGCTACAGTAAATATTTTCTGTTTCATATTGTTGATTTATCCCTAAATATAAAAAGATAAATCAATATATTAAGTAGTCTGTGCTATGTAAAAATACAAGGGCATGCCAATAGTAATATTAACGGGGAAAGTAATTGCTAGTGCCATTGGCAAAAATAAACCTGGATTTGCTTTGGGAACTGAAATTTTCATTGCAGCAGGTACAGCAATATAAGAAGCACTAGCAGCTAAAATTCCAAACATGAATCGATTAGTTATATCATCAGTTACTAATCCACTTGCCCATGCAAACATTGACCCATTTAATAAAGGAATTAAAAATGCAAAAAGAAAAGGGAATACACCAAATGAGAAAAAAGCTTTAAGCTTCTTACCACTTGTGATGCCCATGTCTAAAAGAAAAATTGCTAAAAACCCTTTAAACAAATCATTCGTAAAGGGTTTGATACCTTCAGCTTGTTTGGCATTAGCAACAAAACCAATAAACAAACTTCCTAGTATAAGCAATACACTACCATTGGTAAAAGAATGCTTTATTACCGCTCTTTTTTTGATACCACTTGCTTCTTCTGTATCAAACAAGCTGATTAGTAATAATCCAACAATAATAGCTGGAGACTCCATTAAAGCCATTATAGCTACCATATAACCATGCACATTTAGTTGATGCGCATCTAAATAAGTTACTGCGGTTACAAAAGTAACAGCACTTACAGAACCATAAGAAGCAGCAATGGCTCCAGCATTATAAATATTCAATCGCTTTTTAAGAATGAAGAAAGTGTACAGTGGTATAAACAAAGATATTGCAACTCCCATAAGCATTGACCATGCTATTTCTTGGGTGAAATGCTCATGGGAAAGTTCCTGACCTCCTTTAAAACCAATTGC
>Ga0207952_1000903_pt1 | contig 16603 bp, 13 predicted proteins | sample SubbioR12Aug_8Ca_FD_184831 | JGI IMG/M metagenome (GOLD analysis project Ga0207952, IMG submission 184831) | Serpentinite rock and fluid subsurface biosphere microbial communities from McLaughlin Reserve, California, USA - CR12Aug_8Ca (SPAdes) | ecosystem: Environmental > Terrestrial > Deep...
ACGTCCCGCGCAATGTCGTCATAGGTGACGGGAATATCGGCGCCCTGCGCGCTGCCTTCCGGGACAAACGTGTACCCCGTACCCGGGACGATATCGAGCGTGGCCGGCAGATCGCCGATGCGAATGCGCGGTCCCTGCAGGTCGCCGAGAATGGCGACCGGGCGGCCGGTCTCGTTTGCGATGGCGCGCACGGCGGCGATGACTTTGGCGTGACCTTCGTGTGTGCCGTGCGAGAAGTTGATGCGCGCGACGTTCATCCCGGCCGCCACCATCGCGCGCAGCACTGCGGGGTCCGACGATGCCGGACCGATCGTGCAGACGATCTTCGTCCGCGAGTGAATCACGCGACGCGACTCATTTTCTTCTCGATGCCGGCGAGAAGACCATCAAAAGACTTCTGGAAGGAATCCAGTCCCTCGACGAGCAGCTTGTCCGTCACGCCGTCAAGCGATATGCCAAGCGCTTCAATGGCGGCGATTTCTGCTCGTGCGCCGGCAATGTCGGCGTCGACCGTGCGAGCCACGGTGCCGTGATCGCGGAAGGCATCAAGCGTGGCTGGCGGCAGGGTGTTCACCGTGTTCGGGCCCACCAGCGCCTCGACATACTTCACGTCCGAATACGCGGGGTTTTTCGTGCCGGTGCTGGCCCACAGCGGGCGCTGCACCTGCGCGCCCCTGGCAGCGAGTACATCCCAGCGCGCTCCGGAGAAGCGCTCCTGAAAGAGCGCGTAGGCCAGCTTGGCATTGGCCACGGCCGCCTTCCCGCGAAGGGCCAGCGCAGCAGGCGTTCCGATGGCATCGAGGCGTTTGTCGATCTCCGAGTCGACGCGACTCACGAAGAAGCTCGCGACCGACGCGACCCGCGAGAGCGCACGGCCAGCTGCCGCGCGGTCTTCAAGCCCCGCGAGATACGCTTCGATCACGTTGGCGTGGGCCGCACACGAAAACAGCAGCGTGACATTCACATTGATCCCGTCGGCAATGAGGCGGCGCAGCGCGCCGCAGCCCGCCGCAGTTCCCGGCACCTTAATCATGACGTTTGGACGGTCCACGGCGCGCCAGAGCCGGTGCGCCTCCTGCACCGTGCCCTCCGTGTCGTGCGCGGCACCCGGTGAGACTTCAATCGAAACGAAACCGTCGCTGCCCTGCGAGAGATCATAGGTGCCGCGAAACACGTCGCAGGCGGCACGGACGTCGTCCGTCTCGACGGCCTCGAAGATCGCCCACGGTGTGCGGTCGCCTGAGAGTTCCGCGAGTTGCGCGTCGTACGCGGTACCCTGCCCCAGGGCCTTTTCGAAGATCGTCGGATTGGACGTCATGCCCGTGAGTGCATCGTCGCCGATCCGGCGCGCCAGTTCGCCGCTCAGCACCAATGTGCGGTCGATGTAGTCAAGCCAGATTGATTGGCCGGCGGCATGCAGCGTGTGGAGCGGAGTATGCGGAGTCGTGGGCATGTGGGGACCGGTGTACGGGGAGCCGTGGAAGTCGCGCGAGTGTCGCCGTCGACCGCCTCCGCAAATATAGTCGTCCCGTGAATGCGCCTATTCGGGCTTCTTGTTGGCAAACCCCTGCCGCGTCATCGCGCCCCAGCTCTCGACGCCGCGGAAGTACTTCCAGAATGCCTGCAGGCGAAACCACACCGTCATCTGGCGGAAACCGAGACCTTCGATGAAGGCAAAGGCCAACAGGCGCAATGTGTCGCTCCGCCGGCGATACTTGCGAAACGAAACCTCCTCCAGCACGACGGCCCAGACCGAGAGCAGCGTTCCGTATCCGACGGCGACGGAAAGGAAGAGGAGCCCGAACTGCCAGCTGATGGCCCCAATCAAGAACCCGACGATGGTCAGGAAGTAGCCCGTGACTTCCACTACCGGCGCGAGCAGTTCGCCAAAAACGAAATACGGCATCGCAATCATCCCGGTCGCGCCGTACCGCGGATTCAGCAGCATGCGGCGATGCGAGATCATCGTGCCGATCAGGCCACGGTGCCAGCGCTCGCGCTGGCGGCCCAGTACGGCAACGCTCGACGGCACCTCGGTCCATGCCACCGGATCTGGAATGAACGGCATCTGCGCGTTGATGTTCCTTTCCTTGAGGTAGCGATGGAGCCGTACGGCGAGGTCCATGTCCTCGGTGACGTTGCCGGTGAGGTACCCACCGATGTCGACCATGTATTTCCTCCGGAAAAGACCAAAGGCTCCGGAGATCACGAGATTGCCGCCGAGCCGGTTCCATGCAAGGCGGCCAAAAAGAAACGCCCGCAGATATTCAACGACTTGACACCCTGCCAACCATTGGCTTGAAACGCGCGCGTCAACCACGCGCCCCATCTCCACGCGGCAGGAATTGGCGACGCGAATCGTGCCGCCGACGGCTGCCACGTGTTTCCCAAGCACAAACGGACGTGCGAGCCGCAGGAGTGCGTCGGATTCGATGAGCGTGTCGGCATCGACGGCTAGCACGAAGGGGTGCCGGGCAGCGCTCAATGCCGCATTGAGTGAATCGGCCTTTCCGCCATTGTCCTTGTCGATGACGATCAGGCGGGAATGCATGCGTGAGCGATACACGGCACGAACCGGCTTTGTGGCGATGGTACGCGGATAGGCTGGCGGTACCTGGTAGAGGTCGAACTCCTTGATCAATACCTCGACGGTGCGGTCACGCGACCCGTCGTTGACGAGAATCACCTCGAGCCGCGGGTACTTGAGCGACAGAAAGGAAAGTACGCTGGCCGCGATCGTGACTTCCTCGTTGTACGCGGGCACGAGAATGCTCACGGGCGGCAGCGCGTCCGACGCGAGCAGCCGCTGCAGCACCTCGTCCTCACTCACCTGCCAATGCCGCCACAGTTCCGGAATGGAGACAATGAGCAGGAAGGCGTAGAACGAGTTCAGTGCCAGGAAATACAAGAGCGCAATGCGGTCGGCCGTGGCCAGCCCTTCGCGAACGACCTGAATCCACTCGGCGGGGATCACTACTCAGCCACCAGCTCGAGGAGCGCGCCGTCGCCGAGTCCGCTGATCAGGCGCGCCATGTCCGCGACATAGCGGTCGGGGTCTGCGCGCAGCTGGCCGAGGGCGGCGCGCCCGCGCTCCCCCAGACTTCCGAGCGCGAGGCAGGCTTCGTAGCGGACGTTCCACGACGGGTCGTGCACCACCCGGCTGAGCGGCGCGAGCGCCACGACACTTCCCAGCTGACCCATCGCCCGCGCTGCAGCCGCGCGAACGCCGGGATCCGGGTCGCCACAAAGTGCCCGCAATGCCGCAAGCGAATCGGGGTGCGGACGACGGCCGAGCGCGCGTGCGACGGCACGACGCACGCGTGGGTCATGATGCGAGTCGAGTGCGGCCGCCGCATCGAGTGCACCATTGAGGCGCAGCGCACCGGCAAGCTCAATCCAGCGGCGGAGCGCATACGGTTCCGCGTCCGGGGTCAGGCGGAGCATCAGCTCCGGCTCGACCGCCGTGCGCAATTGCTGGAACGATGCGATCAGGAACTTGCGAATCACGGACGGGAGATTCGGCAACCGGTCCAGCGCGCGACCTATCATCTGGGCGTCGGCCACGCGCGGGAACGCCGAGATGGCCAGCACCGCGACCGCTGGCTGGCCATCTCCCAGGAGGCGTTCGACAACTATGCGATCAGCCGGGCCACCCACGAGTGCCAAGGCTCGTGCCGCCTCGCGACGGTGCCACCAGGCACGGGACGTCGCTCGCCCGAGGATGTCCCGCATCCAGGGTTCGTCGCGAACAGCGGAAGCGAAGGCCTCTCGGGCATCTGACGTCAACACCGATGCGGCGAGCTGGGAGGCCAGGTCGAGCGCGCTCTCTGCCGGCAGTTCGCGCAGCGACCGGATGAACGGCTCGATCACGCCGTCGCCAGCGATCCATCCCTTGAGCGCCACCTGCGACTCCACCAGCAGCACGGCCAGCCGTTCGCTTCGCACCACCGTGCGCCGGCGGCGAAACAGCAGGAATGCGATCAGCCCCGCGAGAAACACCGCCTGCGCAATGGCTGCAACGCCAAGAATGGCTGTGGGATTCAAGCCGGTTTGGCCCGGGAACGCCAGCCGCTCAACTTGGCCGCAAGTATCCGCAGGCTCACCGGCTTGAGCAAATAGTCCACGGCACCGGCCTGCAGGGCGCGGAGCTGTTCAGCCTCCGTGCCGTGCACAGAGAGGAATATGACGTCGAACTGCCCGGGCCTCGCTATGCGCAGGCGCTCGTGGAGGGTGTGCCCATCGAGGCCGGGCAGGTCCACATCCAGCAGGATCATGGTCCGCCCGCTGCGCGACCGCATCCGCAGGAGACCTTCCAGGGCCGAGATCCCATCGGCAAACCGGCGATGCGTCAAGCCGCGGGTTTCGAGCGCAAACACGATGAGATCGGCGAGCGCCGCGTCGTCTTCCACGACGACGACATCCGGCGCCACGTCGGCGTCATCGGCGTTCCACTCAAAGGCCGCAACATTCGCCTCGCGCGCGGCGTTGCGGGCTTCACGCGCCGCGCCAAGAATCGCGACAACCGCGGCTTCCGGTCCCAGTGCCGAACCCGCGATGACTCCGGCCGTCCACGGAGGAGTGTGTTCGGGGCGTTGTCCGGCCTGATTCGCGAGCCACGCCACCGCCGGCGCTGATCCGCCCTTCATCAGCAGGGCAAGCGTGAGTTCGTCAATCAGCCCGGCGATCCCACCGGCCGCAGTCACCGCACCTGCGATCCGACCGCATTCGCGATGCCAGGCGGAGTTCGCTCGCGGCGTGTTGGGAGCGTCGGTCGGGGCGATGACGGCGATGCTCACTCCGCTGCGACCGCGCTGCGCGAGTTCGCTATCAAACTCGCGCAGCGTACGCGAGGGCAGCGAGACGCCGGACGACGCGTGAATTCCCGTGGAAGCCAGCCGGCGCCGTGTGCCCTCGAACAGCGCACCCACGCGGCGCTGAAATTCTGCCGGGGCAAAGGGCTTCAGCATATAGTCGTCGGCCCCGGAGCTGAATGCGCCGTCGCGCGTCCCCACATCGGCGTGGCCACTCAACACCAGCACAGGAACGTTGATCAGCGTGGGCATGGCGCGCACTTCGCGGACAAGGTCGAGCCCGCTGCTGCCGCCGAGTTCGACGTCAATGACCACAAGTGACGGGACCATCGTCGCCAAGGCCGCACGGAAGGCCGTCGGATCGGCCACGGTCTCGATGGACAGGTTCAGTTGCTCAGCGGCGACGCGCACGATGGTGCGCATAACGGGGTCGTCATCCACGGCGAGAACGCTGCCAGTCGCCTCGCGCTCAAAGTCGGCGACGGCCTCCAGCGCGTCCAGCACCTCGGAGGGCTCGGTGCGGATGTCGAGCATGCGGATACCCGCGGGGCCGGCGACCACCGGCGCGTTCGCGGGCGCACCCCCTGCATCGCGTTTCCGCAGCAATAACCGAGCCACCCCCCGCATTTCCTCGAGCCCCTTGGTCGCGTCACTGGCGATCACGGCCTGCGGGGCACCGTCTTCCAGGGCTTCGTCCAGCTCATCCGCGCTTACGCGCTCCACCTGATAGCCCCGCGCGCTGGCCTCGGTCGTGAGCGGAACTCCGACGGCGTCGCGCAGGCCGACGATGAGCAGGCGTCGGCCCGGCACCGTGGTCGTCTCAGCCTCCGTCATCATCTGCTCGCGCAGCGAGCGCGCGAATCGGGCCACGATCGGACTTCTGCGGTCGCGGTCGAGGTTGGGGTCGGCGACCCACTTTTTCACTGCGCCCTCAAGGGCGGCGGCCATCCGTCCGACGCGCGGATACCCGAACGTTGCGGCGCTGCCGTTGAGGCGGTGCAACTCGCGCCGCAGTGGCGTGAGCAACTGCTCAGCCGACGGCTGGCGGGCAAGTTGCGCGGCCAGTTCGTCGAACGCGTCAAGCGTCCCGCGCGCCGTGGAGAGGAACTGGCGGCGGGCTTGCTCCATCACTTCGTCAGCAGAGGCGCGGGGCTGGTGGGCCATTTAATGGCTTACGGCTGACGGTTCACGGTTCACGGAGCGAAGACGCACGGCTGGGAGAGGCAGTCACTCGTTGGGCTCACATCCGCGGGCGGCGGCCGTCAAGTTCCTCGATCGTCTTCGTGCTCGGCGCCCGCTCGCGCTGCAATCGCTTGGCCACCTTCTCTGCCGTTTCCAACGCCCGGAGCACATTCTCGCCGGCCAGTTTGCGAAGCTCCGGGTCGGTCCAACCCCGCACGATCAACTCGGCGAAGAGGTCGGGAAAGGTGGAGATGTCCTCCAGCCCCACGGGAAGATCGTCATCCACGCCGTCGAAATCGCTGCCGATGCCCACGTGGTCGGCGCCTGCCGTCTTCTTGATGTGATCCAGGTGGTTCGCCACGTCGGCCAGCGTGGACTTGGGGGCCGGATGTGCGCCATCCCAGTCGCGCAGGCCGCGCGAAACGGCGGCCGTGTCGCTGCCATGCCGCTGTCGCAGCGCCGACTGCTGCCGCGCGCGTTCCAGCGTGCGGGCGCGAATGGCGGGCGAGACAAACCCGGGTACAAAGGTCACCATCACCACGCCGCCGTTTTTCGGCAGTCGCTGCAGAATTGAATCGGGCACGTTGCGCGGATGGTCCACGATCGCGCGCGCGGACGAATGCGAGAAGATGACGGGCGACTCCGTGACGTCGAGCGCATGGCTCATCACGCCAGGCGACACGTGCGAGAGGTCGACAAGCATGCCCAGCCGGTTCATCTCGCGGACCACCTCACGACCGAAGTTGGTCAGGCCGCCGTGCCGTGCCGAATCCGCGGCGGCATCGGCCCAGTCCAGGGTCACGTTGTGGGTGAGGGTCATGTAGCGCGCGCCGAGGTCGTAGAACGCGCGCAGCGCGCCAAGTGAGTTTTCAATTGCGTGCCCGCCTTCCATGCCGAGCACCGAACCAATTCGCTTGTTCCGGAACGCGCTGCGAATCTCTGCCGCCGTTCCCGCCGGCACAAAGGCCTCCGGGTATTTCGCGATAACCCGCCGAGCAATGTCGATCTGCTCGAGTTGCATCCGGGCGTACCCGTAGGCCTTCACGTCGCCGGGGATGTAGACCGACCAGAACTGCCCGCCCAGTTTTCCGGCGCGAATGCGGGCCAGGTCGGTCTGGTGCGGCGTCTTCTTGCGGAGGTCGTAGGCCTCCACATCGCGCTGCATGCCCGGCTCTTCCCGGATCGCCCACGGGAGGTCGTTGTGGCCGTCGACCAGGGGCGTGGTGGAGAGGAGATCAAGGGCGTGCAGGCGCGCCGCGGCGCGATCCATCGGCGGGCGTACGGCCGGATTCGCCGGACGGCGCGCCGCACCGCGCTGCTGCGCTGCGGCGGTGTGGGGTGCGGTCGCCGCAGTCATTCCGATGAGCAGGGCGACGAAGGCAAGGCGAATCGCAGGTCGACAAGTCATGGGCGGTCGGTGGGTCGAGGCGGAAGGAAATTTTGCGGTCCCGTCGGCCAACCCTGCAGCGCCGACGCCTAATCATACATTTATGCGACGCGCCCGCGTGAGGCGTACGGCGGATTGTCCCATTCTACGCGTGGACCCTACAATGCAACGACTGCTCTTCGTTCTGGCATTCCCGGCGACCCTTTCGGCCCAAACGGTGTCGCGCATCGTCGTGACGCCCGCGCCGGCATCGCTGACGGCTGGCGATACCCTTCGGTTGAAGGCGCAGGCCATCGACGCCGCCGGCAGGCCCGTGCCCGGTGCCACCATCCGATTTCAGCAGGTTGGTGGCCAGTTCGAAGGCATCGTGACGCCCGACGGGCACGTGACCTCGGGCGCGGTTGGCACGCTCCCCGTGGTGGTGAGCGCGGTCGTCGGTAATGAGAAGCCGGTCATTGCACGGGTTGAGGTGCGGGCACTCCCTGGTCCGGCGGCGAGCGTACACCTCGCACCCGTTGTGGCCAAGCTGCTGGTGGGACAGAGCGTGACCATGAAGCCGCGTGTGCTGTCGAAAGCCGGGGACCTGCGTTCCGACGCTGTGGCCTGGACCAGCTCGGCGCCGAACATTGCCCGCGTGACCGCGGACGGCAGCATCGTTGGCCTGGCCGCCGGTCGCGCGTTGATCACGGCGAAGGCAGGGTCTGCGACCAACACGATTTCGATTCAGGTCATTCCGGCCAACGTCGGAACGCTGTCGCTCAGCCCGGCGTCGCCGCAGGCCCGCACCGGCGATGTCGTGCGGTTCACGCTGAACGCACGCGATGCAAATGGGGCGGCGATTGAGGGCCTGACCCCAACGTGGCTGCTCGCCCCCGGCGACGGTGCCATCGACGCTGGCGGCGCGTTTGTTGGATACGAAGCGGGCACGTATACCGTGACGGCCATGCTGGGCCAGCGGACAGCGCAGGCCACGGTCACGCTCACTGCTCGAGACGTGCGGCGCCCGGCGAAACTCCTGGGCTCGGTGGTGCGGAACACCTTTGCGACATCGGAAGTCTGGGTACACCCCACCGCGCCGATCGCCTACCTCGGTACCCACCTCGGCGGTGACCGCGTGTACATCCTCGACGTGTCCAATCCGGGCGCGCCTGCCGTGATCGACTCGCTGATGGTCAATGCGCGCGTCATCAATGACGTGATGACCTCTGAAGACGGCAAGGTGCTGGTCGTGACGCGCGAGGGCGCCGACGACCGGAGGAACGGCATCGTGATCTACGACTCAAGCGATCCGCGGAAGCCGAAAAAGGTGAGCGAGTTCACGGAGGGCGTCACGGCGGGAGTGCATTCGGCGTACGTCTACACCCAGCCCCGGTTCGGCCGCCACATCTATCTGACCAACGACGGCACCGGCGCGCTGCACATCATCGACATCAACGATCCGGCCAAGCCGAAGGAAGTGGCCGTGTGGAAGACGCCGCGCACCGACGCGGGACGTTCGCTCCACGACATTGACGTGCGCGACGGCATGCTGTACGCGAGCTACTGGAACGACGGGCTGGTGATCCTCGACATTGGCAAGGGGACCAGCGGCGGCTCGCCGTCCAATCCGACGGTCGTCTCGCAGTTCAAGTACGACCTGGGCACGCTCTACAAGCAGGTCGAGGCGACGGACGGGCCCGGCTTCATTCGAGGTACGCACACGGCCTGGCGCCACAAAAACTATGTGTTCATCGCCGATGAAGTGTTTTCCCAGTCGGAGATCCAGAAGCTGATGGGCAAGGCGCCGGCGCGCGCCTTTGGGCGGCTGCAGGTGGTGGATATCAGTGACCCGTCGAGCCCAAAGTCGGTGGCGTACTACGAACCGGAGTACGGAGGCGTCCACAACATCTGGATCGCCGGCGACACGCTGTACATGGGTGCGTACAACGCCGGCTTCCGCGCGTTCGACATTTCGGGTGAACTTCGCGGCGACCTGCGAGCGCAGCAGCGCGAAATCGCGGACTTCATGCCCAGCGACCCGAAGGGCTTCATCCCGAACACGACGATGACCTGGGGCGTGGTGGTAAAGGATGGCATCGCCTACATCAACGACTTCAATACGGGGCTCTCGCTGGTCAAGATCGTTCCCAAGTCCGCAATCGTCCCTTGAGGCAGGGGTCTCGGCTCTAGCCTTGAATCATCAGGCAAGAAGAACAGCGATCACCCCAATGCGTCGGACTCATTTGCCATTTACACGGTTTATGCTGGATGCATTCCCCGCGATAGCGCCGAGACCGTTGCTGCTCGGCCTGCTGGTCGCAGGCATACTCCGGGCGCAGACACCGGCGCGGGACTACTACGTGTTTGTCGGATCGGAGAGCGTGGACCGCGTGGCGCTCATCCGGTTTGGGCCGAGCGGCGCAAACGTGGAGCGCGAGCGTTACGTCGGATTCGCGCCGACGGAACTTGCCGGACCACATGGTGTCGGTATATCGCCCGACGGGCAGTGGTATTTCGTCTCGATCGCGCACGGCATGCCGTTCGGCCGCCTGACGAAATACTCCACGGCGGACGATGCGCTGAAGGGCCAGGTGCAACTCGGCAGTTTTCCGGCGTCGCTGCAGGTCTCGCCCAATGGCTACTACGTCTACGTCGTGAACTTCAACCTGCACGGCGAGATGCTGCCGTCATCGGTGTCGGTGGTGGCCGCAGACGAGATGGTTGAGGTGGCGCGAATCCCGACCTGCACGATGCCGCACGGTTCACGGCTTACGGTTGACGGGTCACGGCACTATTCGACCTGCATGATGGATGAGCTGCTCGTGGAGATCGACACGAAGGCGCTTGCCGTCTCGCGTCATTTTCTGCTCACAGCGGGAAAGGAGATGGGGATGGCTGGTCCGCCGTCTCAGCGCGGCGCAGCAGCGTCGCACGATGCCGGCGGGCATGGCATGGACCCGCCGAAGCCGGGCGACATCACCTGTTCGCCCACGTGGGCGCAGCCATCGCCCGATGGCAGACGGGTGTGGGTCGCCTGCAATCGGTCGAGTGAGATCGTCGAAGTGGACGCCGCGAGCTGGAAGGTGGCCCGCCGGATCCCCGCGGGTCCCGGCGTGTACAACCTCGGCGTGACACGCGACGGCACCAAACTCATCGCAACGAACAAGCGCGGCGCGTCCGTGTCCGTCTTCGACGCCGGATCCGGCAAGGAGCTCGCGCGGATCCCCACGACGCGGACTGTCGTCCATGGCGTCGCCATCTCGGACGATGACCGCTACGCGTTCATCTCGGTTGAGGGGACCGGAGCACAGCCCGGCACCGTCGATGTGATCGACCTCGCGTCGCTGAAGAAAGTCGCGAGCGTCGATGTGGGCCAGCAGGCCGGCGGCATCGACTTCTGGAAGAGCGAAAGGCCCCGCTGACCGGGCACACAATCCGCCAGACGGTCCGCGCGACGATCATCGCCGCGGCACTGGTCGCGGCCGCTGGCTCCACTGCGCCGGCGTGGGCACAGGTTGGCGAACCGAATGTGAGCGGACGCGTCCTCAGCGTTGCCGGAATTCCGGTCGCCGGGATCGAAGTGCAGCTCGAGGGGACCACGTTTACCACCCGCACGGACACCCGCGGGCGCTTCGCGTTCACCGGCGCGCCCGGCGGGCCGCAGGACGTTGTCGTGCGCGGCATCGGATATCTCCCGGCCCGCGCTGCCGTGCGCATTCCGGAACGCTCGCTCGACGTCACCATCACGATTCTGGCGCAGCCGGCGGCGCTCGACACCGTGACGGTGCGCGAAAAGGTCACGGTGCTGTCGGGAATCGTGGTGGACGAACGCGACCAGCCCGTGGCCGGTGCCACCGTGCAAATCGCCTCGAGCGACCGACGCACGGTGACCACCGGCGAAGACGGGTGGTTCACCATGACTGGACTGCGCGCCGGGACAATCGTGTTTCGCGTCACGAAAGACGGCTACTTCATGGCCAACAGCGCGGTGCGATTGACCGAGTGGCGGGGCGTGATTGTCCGCCTCGAGACGCTGCCGGAACGCATGGGTGCCACGGCGCGGGGTGACCGCAGCGGGACCAGCAACAACGCGGTCATCGCCTGGCGCGATGCGGCGCTGCGCATGTCGATGCGCAGCGGCCGCGCCATCGTGATTTCGTCAGACGAACTCGCGCCCTTCGCCAACATGGCGCTGGGCGAAGCCATCCTCCATCTCAAAGCCGCAACGCACCTCACCACGGAGCTCACGCGCGCGCGCTCGGCGATCTGCGTGGTGCAGGACGGCCGACGGGCCATCGGCAGCACCACGCTGGACACGTGGCGCGCCGATGAAGTCGAAATGGTCGAGCTCTACCCGCCGGGAACCGACGCCTCCGGCACGGTCGCACGCTACCTGCGCAGCGCCGGCTGCCGCGCGGAGTTCAGCTCCCTGGGCCGATCGCGCGGCGCGTTTTACGCCGTGCTGTGGATGAAATAGCGGCCCCTAGTAGCGGTAGTGCTCCGACTTGTAGGGCCCGTTCACGTCAACGCCGATGTACGCCGCCTGGTCGGCGGAGAGCTTGGTGAGCTTCACACCAATCTTCTCCAGGTGCAGGCGCGCCACCTTCTCGTCGAGTTTCTTCGGCAGGGTGTACACGGCCTTGGTGTTGTACACGGTTCCCGAGACCGTCGGCTTGCCCTGCGCCGCCAGGTGCAGGTCAATCTGCGCGACGACCTGGTTCGTGAACGAGCAGCTCATGACGAAGCTGGGGTGTCCGGTGGCGCAGCCCAGGTTGAGCAGCCGGCCCTCGGCCAGCACCATCACGCTGTGCCCGTCGGGGAAGACCCACTCGTCGTACTGCGGCTTGATGTTGATGCGCTCGATTCCCTCGTAGGACTTGAGCCCGGCCATGTCGATTTCATTGTCGAAGTGGCCGATGTTGCCGACGATCGCCTTGTCCTTCATCTGCGCCATGTGCTGCGCCGTGATGATGTCCTTGTTGCCTGTGGCCGTGATGAAGATGTCCGCGGTGGCGACCACGCTCTCGAGCGTGGTGACCTGGTAGCCCTCCATCGCCGCCTGCAGCGCGCAGATCGGATCAATCTCCGCGATCACCACGCGCGCGCCCTGCCCCTTCAGCGCCTGGGCGCATCCCTTGCCCACGTCGCCGTAACCGAGCACCACCGCGACCTTGCCGGCGAGCATCACGTCGCTGGCGCGCAGGATGCCGTCGGTGAGCGAGTGCCGGCAGCCGTAGAGGTTGTCGAACTTCGACTTTGTCACCGAGTCGTTGACGTTGATCGCCGGGAACAGCAGCGTCCCCGCCTTCATCATCTCGTACAGCCGGTGCACGCCGGTGGTCGTTTCTTCCGACACGCCCTTCAGGTCTTTCGCGACAGTCGTCCAACGCGCCGGATCCTTCTTTAGCTCGGCGGTGAGAAGGTCGAGGATGATGCCGTACTCCTCGCTTTCGGTCGCAGGGTTGTGCTGCGGTACCCTGCCCGCTGCCTCGAACTCCACCCCCTTGTGGACGAGCAGCGTAGCATCTCCGCCGTCATCCAGCAGCAGATTCGGGCCGCTGCCATCAGGCCACATCAGCGCCTGCTCCGTGCACCACCAGTACTCTTCGAGCGTTTCGCCCTTCCACGCAAACACGGGCACGCCCGCGGGAGCGGCCTCGGTTCCCTGCGGGCCCACCGCGACCGCCGCGGCCGCATGATCCTGGGTGGAGAAGATGTTGCAGCTCACCCAGCGCACGTCGGCGCCAAGGTGTGTGAGCGTCTCGATGAGCACCGCGGTCTGCACCGTCATGTGCAGCGAGCCCATGATCTTTGCGCCCGTGAGCGGCTTGCTCGCGCCGTATTCCTGGCGGAGCGCCATCAAGCCGGGCATCTCGTACTCGGCGAGCCGAATCTCCTTGCGGCCGAACTCCGCAAGCGAGATGTCACGCACCTTGAATGGGGGGCGACCGGCGGAGTGTGCGGCGGTGAAGGCGTGAGGGACGGTGGCGACAGTCATTTTTCTGAGAAAGTGAAGGTTTTACAGCCGGGCAACTGCGAGTAGACGGTAGACGGTAGACGGTAGACCGAGTGCGGCAGCGAACGGTGGCTAGAGACGCGCCACCGCGACAAACACTCCGGGATTGGTGGCTGCGGGTTGGGTGGGGACTTCAGCGACAGTCGTGCGCTTGAATCCGGCGTCGTTGGCCCACCCGACGATCTGCGCCGAATCGAAACCCTGCCAGACGTGCCCCATTTGTTCGCGCAGGTCGGCGCGTTCGTGGGCCACGAGGTCGAGGATGATCAGTCGGCCGCCGGGAGCGAGTGCGCGCCGAATCTTCGCGAACAACGCGCCGGGCTCGGCGATGTACTGCAACACCAACGAGAGCACTGCGACGTCGGCTTCGCCATTCGCCAGCGGAAGCTCCTCCAGCGTTCCCTGCCGAACGTCCACGTTCGCATTACCGGCCAGGCGTGCGCGCGCCGCGCGCAACATGGCTGACGATTCGTCAATGGCAATGACGCGTTTCACAAATGGCGACAGGGCGCCGGCCAGCTGGCCGGTGCCGCAGCCGAGGTCGGCCACAGTCCATTCGGCGTCGATCATGCCTAGGAGAGCGAGGAACTCCGCCCGCTGCCCGAACAGTTCGGCGCGCAGCTTGTCCCACTGCCCCGCGCTCGTCGCGAAGAACTTCTGCGAGGTCGTGTGCCGAGCGGCGAGCACACGCTGCACACGAACGGCATCGCGATGGGCCGCCGGCAGCGCGGAGAGGTCCCCCCGTACCGCGTGCCACAGCGTTCGTGCGGCGGCGTCCTTTTCCCACGAGGCAATGCGATACAGATTGCTCGTTCCGTCCTCGCGGCTTGCAACCCACCCGGCGTCAGCCAACGCGCGCAGGTGACGGCTCACCGTGGACTGCGGGAGTTGCAGCGCGCGGTGCAGCTCGCCGACCGTAAGTTCGTGCCGTTCCAGCGCCAGCAGCAGGCGCGCCCGGATCGGGTCGGAGAGGGCGGCCAGTCGGCCGAAGACGGGAGATTGCTTCATCCGTATATCCGGATGAAAGGCTAATCAATCGGACGACTCGGGTCAAGACGTCGGCCGGCGGGCTGGTGCGCGGCTGGTGCGCGGCTGGTGCGCGGCTGGCGCGCGGCTGGCGCGCGGCTGGCGCGCGGCTCGAGGTCCGTCCCCGGAGCCAATCGACCGGACCGGTGTTAGGCCCGCTCCAGCGCGGCGGTGGCGGGACGCAGCGATTCACCGACCCAGCAATGCATGCCGACGCTGGTCAGCCCGGCCTTCGTGAACGCCCGCCGGTAAAATGCCGGTGGCCGGTGGTGCCAGCCGCGGCGGTCGCCAATCACGTCGTCGGCGCTCGTGTACGCCTCGAGATAGGCCACGCCGTCGAGAAGGCCGGCGACCGCTTCCAGTCCGCGCGACAGTTCGGGGGTGCTGACGTACTGCAGCACATCGCAGCAGACGACCAGGTCGTACGGCCCATCGAGTTCGGCCGTCGCCAGCGTACCAAACGTGCCGTAGCGAATGCCGCGCGCCTTTCCGAAGCGCGCGACCACATAGGCGCTGGAATCCACACCCACGTACCGGAGCCCGGGACGGAGCGCGCGCAGCGCCTGCCGCCACGCGCCTTCACCGCAGCCAATATCGAGGGCGGAACGCACGGGGCGCTGCAGCAGCGCTTCGGCGATGCCAACGACCAGCCGCGCCTTGCGCGAGACATCGGCGCCGGTGGCCACGCGGCGGCGCGGGTCGCGATACCACCTATCGAAGTAGGCGCGATCGTAGGATTTGGCGAGCGCGCCCGCGCCCTTCTTGCGACGTGCTGGCATCAGCGCACGACGTACGGTCAGGCGGACTTGATGAACTGCGCGCCCGCAGCCTGCGCGCGTGCCACGGAGAACACCCCGTTCGTTTGCCGGATCACGCCGGGCACGAGGCTGTCGATGAACAGCTGGCGCGCCTCATCAACCGGCATATTTTGCGCCCGTGCAAACTGACCGGCAGCCCGCATCAGCGCGAGATTGCAGCAGAGCACAATCGCGCCGCGCGACATCAATCCGTCGAGCTGGCCTGGCCGGGCGGGGGCGCCATCGGACGCTACGCGCCCGAGGAACGGATTCCGGGTCGTCGGCGCGCCGGTGGCGGGATCGTTGATCTTCATCGACTCACCGAACTTCGCCCGCTCCCAGAGTGCGTGATTGAGTACGACCTGGATGGCCTGGTGGCGGAACACGAGCACCACCGCCATTTCGGCATCGGTGGCGTTGTAGACCTCTTTGTAGCCGGCCATGTAGACCTGCGAATTCGTCATCGCAATGCCGTCATCGATGTTTGCTGAATCGAACACCGCGCGATATCGCGCCTTCTCGATGCGTTCCGTCCATTTCAGGTCCCAGCCACCCTGCGGCGGCGGATACGTCGGAATCCCACCCGGCGCCTGCTGTTGTGCGAAAATCTCCGAGGCTCCGGCTGCGCCGGTTGCGGCAAGCGCCGCGGTGCCACCGATGACATTGGCGATGAAGCGGCGGCGAGGCGAATTCTTCGCTGACACGGACGGATTCTCCACCTAAGGAAGGTCAGGAAAGATACCGCGAACCGGGCGGGTCCGCAGAAGGGCGCCGGAGCAAGAGCGCGGATAGCAGAACGGCCCCGACGGTCACCCCGGCGTCCGCCACGTTGAAGGTGTAAAACCGCCAACCTGAGGTTCCTATATCAATGAAGTCCACGACGCCGTTGGCCGACCGGATGCGGTCAAGCAGGTTGCCCAAAGCGCCTCCGGCAATAAGCCCCAGGGCAACCGCCTGCCCGGCGTCGTGTACTGCCAGCTGACGGTACATCCGGTACAGGATGCCAAGCATCGTCACCGCGACGGCCGACAGCCCCACACGCGAGAACTCGCCAAGTGAGATGTTGAGCGCCGCACCGGTGTTGTACAGCAAGGTGAAACGCACCCAGTCTCCGACCACCGGATGCGGAACGTGCAGCGTCAACGTGGCCTCGGCAATGCGTTTTGTGATGAAGTCACCGCAGGCGACGATCGCAAGCGTGGGCCAAAACGCGACGGTCTTGGCGGCAAGTTGAGAGGAGGTGGCAATCACGGAAATCGGGGTGCGGGACGGTCTCCGTCATACGCCGCTGCGCCGGGCGTAGGTTTCACGCTGTGACGCGCGCCCCGCTCCCGATCGATGCCATCGTGCCGCGCCTCCGCAACGTGCTGCGAACGGGCGCGCGGGCGGTGCTGCAGGCCCCGCC
>Ga0207952_1000904_pt1 | contig 16596 bp, 13 predicted proteins | sample SubbioR12Aug_8Ca_FD_184831 | JGI IMG/M metagenome (GOLD analysis project Ga0207952, IMG submission 184831) | Serpentinite rock and fluid subsurface biosphere microbial communities from McLaughlin Reserve, California, USA - CR12Aug_8Ca (SPAdes) | ecosystem: Environmental > Terrestrial > Deep...
GCCTGCTCTCAAAAAACTGCGCTTCTAAATATAGCGGTCTCGATGTAAACCCAAGTCCATTGATAATCATTAGCTTAACGCATTCTCCAAGGGTCATTTTCACCTGTGGATCAGGTGGAATAAGACTGTCTAGTTTTTCTTGGATTCCAATCTCATCGCAGATAACAGAGACAATCCCCAAGTGATCAAAATTCTTACTCGTATACTCTTCTTCCATAGCACACCCTTCGTTCAAGAAAGGTTTTGATTTTAAAGGAATGATAGGAAAAAATTCTTCCGAAAACAACCCGATACGGACCCACGAAAAAAAATAAGCAAGGCTCTCTTACCTTGCGGAGAGGGCGCGGAATGTGGGCATTAATACTATGCTGTTTACGATCGTCAATTTGTCGACAGCTTTCACGCAGCTCAAATATGAAATTATTTATTGCGTTTGGTATAAAGTCGATCTTTTCTCGTCATTTCGATCCTCGATTCCTCGCCTACACACTTTCGTGTATACCTCGTTATCGGAGATCGAAATGACGAGAAAACCTCCAATTTTTCCAGGCGAAGCCAGTTACGCAAGACTGTTTTAGTTGAGGTCTATCAACTGGGCCAGTTTTTTAGATAACTCCACTAGCTGGTTTTCAACAGTTGCTAAGTTCAGCTTTAGCTTATCGACAAGCTGCGCTGGTGCTTTAGTAATAAATTCTATATTCGCTAGTTGTTGGCTGATTTGGTTTTGCTGGGCAACGAGTTTCTCTTTTTCTTTGATGAGACGGACCTTTTCTTTTTCTTGCATCTCCTTAGGCAAAGGAACGAATAGCTTGAGCGGTCCTACCATAGCAGTGGAGGTCAAAAGAAGAGGTGGTTGCTCTTTTTCATAGGAAATATCCCCCATTTTGACAAGGGCGCGTAAGATCCCTTCATGAGAGTGCGCTAGGCGTCCGCTTGAGCCTTCGAGGTCTCCAACGATAAAAAGATCTGTTGCAGTTCCAGGAGGGATCTGCATTTCAGCTCTAATATTGCGTACTGCGTGCACGATTTGGTCCATAAAAGCAAAGGCCTCTTCAATGGCAGGATCGATATCTTCTGGCACGAGGACAGAAGGGTAGGGGGCTATTGCACAGGCCACCGCGTTTAACGCTTGGAGTGTATCGCAGGTGTAGGGATCGGTTTGTGTTGTAGAAAGCAGGGGAGCAAATTTTGCTTTTAGCAGTTGGAACAGTTCTTCGGTGATGAAGGGAGCCATTGGATGCAGAAGACGAAGAGAGGCTGTTAAAACAATCACCAAGATCTTTTGTTTATGGTTTTTTTCTTCTTCGGTGCCACGTTTGCCAAAAAGAACAGGTTTGGTTAGCTCCAGATAATAAGCACAGAATTCTTTCCAAAAGAAATCGTAGGCAAGTGTTGCTGCCCGATCAAAGGCGTAAGTGCTAAGGCATCGATTGACTTCAGCAATAGTGCGGTTAAGTAGAGAAAAAACCCAACGATCCTCTAGAGTAAGGAGGTCTCTTCTTAAGCCTTTTGCAAGCTCTTCCCCAGAAAGTGACTCGATATTCATAAAAATAAATCGAGCGCCATTCCAAATTTTATTGGCAAAATTTTTGAATTCTTCAAAGCGTCGTCGATCGAGATCGATCTGTCTTGCCTGTGTAGCGCTAGCTGCAAGAGCCATTCGCATAGCATCGGTGCCAAAGGAGTCAATGATTTCTAGAGGATCGATGACATTGCCCTTAGATTTCGACATTTTTTCCCATTTGGCATGCACTTCTGCTGGGATAGGCTTTCCTAAATCATACTCTAGTCTTTCCTTAGCGTCGACATACTGGACGGAGCCTTCTTTATTATAACGCCAATACGATCTTCCATAGATGAGTCCATGCAAAAAGGTCTCAGGAAAAGGTGGTTTGCCAAGAGCATACTTACCCATAAGTAGCATTCTAGCTACCCAGAAAAAGAGAATATCGTGCCCAGTAACAAGGGTGGAATTAGGATAGAAACGTTCAAGGTCTAAGGTTTTTTCAGGCCATCCTAATGTACTAAAAGGCCATAAAGCCGCTGAAAACCAAGTGTCGAGTACATCTTCATCTTGCTGCCAGTTTTCGGGGTTTGCTGCTACTTCCGGGGGAACGCCGTCGCCATCATAGCAAATCATAGTATCAACAGACTCTTTCTTGTACCAAATGGGGATTCTGTGTCCCCACCAGAGCTGTCTTGAAATGCACCAGTCGCGCAGATTATCGATCCAATGGAAATAGGTTGTATCCCAATGAGGAGGGATTAAGGTCACCTGTTTTTCTTCAACAAGAGAACGGAGTTCTTGTTTGAATTGGCTTACACGGACAAACCACTGCTTGGAAAGAAATGGCTCGATAATAGCTTTAGAGCGATAAGAGAGGCCTACACGATGATGATGAGGTTCTACCTTGACTAGAAAATGAAGGTTCTGCATTGCATTAACCACCTCACGTCTTCCATCCTCCATGGTGAGTCCGGCAAACTTGCCTCCCTCTGCATTGATCTTTCCATCAGGTGTCATGATGTTGATCATAGGTAAGCCTAATCGAAGGGCTAATGCATAGTCATTGGGATCGTGAGCAGGGGTAATTTTTACAGCTCCGGAGCCAAAAGTAGGATCAACAAAGGGGTCAGAGACTATAGGAATGAGCCGGTTGCTTAAAGGAAGGGCAACTTTTTTTCCAATAAGTGTTTTATAGCGTTCATCATTAGGGTGCACTGCCACAGCTACATCACCTAACATTGTTTCAGGGCGCGTTGTTGCGATCTCGATAAAACACTCCTTTTCTCCATCGATGGGGTAGCGGAAGCGCCATAGGAAGGAGGCTCTATCTTCGTATTCCACTTCATCATCAGCTAAGGCTGTTTGTGTCACCGGATCCCAATTTACAAGATAGTCTCCCCGATAGATGAGACCATCATCGAACATGGTTTTAAACATTGTTCGTACAGCGCGATTCCTCGGTTCATCCATAGTAAAAGCAAGGCGGCTAAAGTCACAAGAGCAGCCAAGTTTTTTTAGCTGAGTTAAAATCTGCCCACCGCTTTGCTCTTTCCACGCCCAGACATGCGATAGGAACTCCTCTCTAGAAAATTCTTTACGCCGTTTTCCTGTCTTGGCAATGAGCTGCCTTTCTACGACAGTTTGTGTAGCGATTCCTGCGTGATCTGTCCCAGGCACCCACAGGGTCTCGAATCCGCTCATCCGTTTCCAACGAACGAGAATATCTTGCAAGGTGTTGACAAGGGCGTGACCCATATGCAAGACCCCGGTGACATTAGGGGGGGGGATCACGATACAATAGGGTGGTTTTTTAGACTGTGCGTTGGCACGAAAAAGCAAGAGCTGTTCCCAGAGAGAAGCGCATTTTTCTTCAATGAGTTTTGGCTCGTAGGTTTTAGGAAGCTCTAAAGAACTCATATTTCCTCTGAAAGTCACAATACGGAACTGTTGCTGGTCAGTTTATACCAAAGGAACACTTAGTTTCTATTTTTGATTAGAGAGGTAGTTGCAAAACTTAAGTATCAGCGCTTTTCGGAGGATCTTTGGTCAATTTTCGATTCTTCCTGGAGGGTAAAAAATCTATTGTAGAGGGCAAGAGCAGGGAAGAGAACTCCGTCGACGGCCTCTCCATCCTGGATTTTTTGAAACAGTTCCTCTTGAGTCAATTCTATGGTTTCGATTAATTCATAGGGTTCTGTTTTAAGTTGACCTGTAGGGGTGGCGTCCTTGGCTAAGTAGTAGTGGATCTTCTGATCACATATCGCAGGGAGAGGGTATGCAGTACCAAGAAGAATGAATTCTTTCGCTATATAACTGGTTTCCTCTTCAAGTTCTCTTTGAGCTGCCCATGAAGGGTCTTCTCCTGGGTCAACGCGTCCTCCAGGGAGTCCTAAAAGGTAGGTAGCGACAGGATGCCTATATTCGCGATTGATGATGAGTTTGCCCTGTGGAGTTATAGCGAGAACAGCAGATGCCTCTTTGGCGGCCATAAGAACTGTGTACTCAAGAGGTTTTTTTTCAGGGAGTAGAAGCTTGTCAATCCTAAGGTGAAAAAAACCCTTATAAACAAGTTCACTGCTATGGATTAGGGGTTTAGACACTGGTGGAGCTCTTTGCGTAATTGTTGAATTTCTGATACAGCTTTTTTATCATTCTCTGAGCAACGATAGTAAAGAGCTCGTTGTCTTGCAAGTTCTACTTTTTGCCAAAGGAATGGGGTGATCTTGTTTTCAGATCTTCCTAAAAGAACATGAGCTAAGAGAGCTGAAATAGGTGGGTAAATGGTTGTGGAAATATCGGAAAAATGATGTAGAGCAGACGCTTCTCCTTTAGCATATCTAAGCCAGCAGCCGTAGGGAACAAATAGAGGATGTTTCTCTTGCTCAAGATCTTTTTTTTCATAGCATTGGAAGATTTGCTCAGCTTGAGAAAATGCTTTTTTTGCTAGATACAGCTGGGACCACAGACTATCGATTTCTGCATGCAGAATGCTTCCAAAAGAAATCTGTGAAGGTAAAGAGGTTAACCAGGGTTGCTCTGGATTTAAAAGGGTTTCATCAATAGTGGCTTTCATAAGCAGCCACATGGACAAAGGGTTGGGCGAGGAGGTTTGCGCTAGTTGCCATAAAGCCCCAAGTCCTTCTGTCGGTGGGCGAAGAGCTTCCAATGCAAAAACGGCAGAAGGATAATCGGTTTTAAACCCTTCTAAGATATAAGGCTTGGCAAGCCAGAAGGCTAGTTGGATGGTTAGATCTTGCCTTTCTTCCTGTTGAGGTAGTTTGCAGAATAGAGGAAGGGGTTCTAAGTGACGATATAAACTGATGAAAAAATCTTGGTGAGCAGAGGCTTCTAAGAGATCGGGAATTTGTTGTAGGGCTAGTAAAGCGATGGCATAGGTTTCAAACCGACTATAATATGCTGCTTCATGAAGACGAAAGAGCACTTGTGCTGCGACTGTAGAACGCAAAGGGTGTTGGTGTGCTTTGCGAAGAGCTAATTCTAAACATTTGTTTTCTTCCAGCAGATCCTGACTTTCCTTATAGACAAGGGATTTACCCAAGTATTCAAGTGGAGCTGCGGGTCCTCCAGAAAGAGTGCTGAATTGCTCTAAAGCTTCTTCTAGGAGAGTTGTTCTCTCTATGTCAGATTCTCTTTTTTTTGCTAGATCAACTAGAGTCACACCAGCGCGGAAAAGAGCTTCTCTTCCTTCTGTTCTCCCGCGAAAGCAATAAGCAATACGCCGATATTCTTCAAGAGCATCGAGGTCATAACCTTTAGCGAGAAAAGCATCTGGAATGGCCAAGCAATTCACAAGCGCATTGTGACTGCCGACGAAGACATTCAATTGATGCAAAATACTGCCCTCATCCCTTGAAATGATGCCAATATGATTTCCTATTATTGGCAAGGGATTGATATAGTCAAACAGCTGAATGTCATCTAAAAAAGCACAGATTTTTGCTTGCACAACTTCAATACGAAGGTGATAGAGGCGCCCTGTTTCTAAAAAAATGTCCGGGCGGCTTTGCACTTCGATTTGGTTGCGAAATAAAGTGCAACCAAGTCTTTGAGCAGAACCTAGTTTTAAACCCCAGCCTTCAATAGGCCGTTTATGCAGATTACCATCTGGAACACCGAAGAGAACCTCTACTCCAGCGCTTTTATCGACGAGAGTGCATTGAGCTTCGATCTTGAGGTTTCCCCAAAAAGCACTTTTAGACAGCATCATCGAAACCCATTCCATTTCTTCTGGAATTTCTGAAAGAGCTTGATGTTTAGCTAGCAAAACATGTTCTTGGAATTCCCAATCGGTTTTTTTATCGATCCTTAAGCTAGCGACTGGCATCCACTCCGGAAAACCTTCTAGGTATTGTTCTATATTTGCAATGAGTAGGGAAACACTAGAAAATCTTTGACTCTTATCAAACGCAAGACATTTACAAGCAATCTCAGATAATTCACGAGGGATATCGCGGTAAGGATCTGCTTCTAGGGGGGTAATGAGTTGCTCACGGTGCATGACACGGCGGAAACTTTTAATATCACGTCTTTGAAAAGGCACTCTTAAAGCAAGAATTTGATAGAGGATAACGCCAAGAGAGTAGAGATCGCTGAGGATCGAAGCAGGTTGATGGAGGGCTCTTTCAGGTGCGATATAGGCTAGGGTGCCGACTACTTTTCCCGGCCTTGTTAGACTCTCATCTTCTTGAACTTGTTCGTCAAATTCTTCAGCACCTACATCCTCGATATACTGAGCCAATCCCCAGTCGACAATCATGGTCTCGCCGAATTTTCCAACTAGAATATTCTCCGGCTTTAGATCACGATGTAGGATGCCTCGGTTATGGCAGTAAGCAATCGCTTGACAGGCATTTAAGAAAATCCTGACAAGCATAGGAATCGAGCTGCCGATAGGGTGTGCAATATGCCCAGTCTTTTCTTCAAGGCGAGATTTATGTAAAATGGCTCGTAAGGTTTCTCCTTCAATATAAGGCATAGTATAGAAGGGAGTCCCATCCTCTTCTTGGTCAATAGTATGGATGGGAATGATCGAAGGGTGAGAGAGCTTGGCAGCAATTAAAGCCTCGCTTAAAAATCGCGTACGAATGGTCTGGTTATTTTTGAGATCAGAGCGAATTCTTTTAAGAGCTACTTCGCGTTTACAGGAGGCATCATAGGCTAAAAACACCTCACCCATTCCCCCTCGCCCGAGGCAACGGAGGAGTGCATATTGACCAATATTTCCAAGAGATTCTTGATTCATGCTGGGTAGTATATCCATTGAATCAGATATTGATCACACAGCTCTCGAAATTAATCAAGATAAACCAGTATACTACCTCCTATGAAGAAAAAAATTGTACTTACAGGAGATCGTCCTACTGGGCCTCTACATCTAGGGCATTATGTAGGATCTCTTAAAAATCGTATTCTTTTACAGGAAACATGCGATCAATTCGTCATGTTGGCAGACGTTCAAGCGCTCACCGATCATTTTCAGCAACCACAAAAAGTGCGAGAGAATGTCGTCGAGGTCACTTTAGATTATTTGTCTGTAGGAATCGATCCTCTTAAGACAACAATTTTTATCCAATCGCTCCTGCCGCAGTTACCAGAACTGACGATGTATTATCTCAATCTCGTTACTTGGAATCGCTTAAAGCATAATCCTACAGTCAAGCAAGAAATTAAACAGAAAGGCTTTGGAGACAATGTTTCTGCGGGTTTCATGATTTACCCGGTCAACCAAACTGCTGATATTACTGCTTTTCGAGCTAATATTGTTCCTGTAGGAGAGGATCAAAGGCCGATGGTTGAACAATGTAATGAAATTGTTCGGCATTTCAATCAGATTTATCATACAGACGTCCTTGTAGAGGCGGAAGCGATGATCCCCCCTGTTGCCAGGTTGCCAGGTATTGATGGTAAGGCAAAGATGAGCAAGTCTTTGGGCAATGCTATTTACCTTTCTGATGCAGCGGATGTTGTGACTAAAAAAGTAAAGGGAATGTATACAGACCCTAACCACTTACGCGTTGAAGACCCAGGTCAAGTAGAGGGGAATCCTGTATTCACCTATCTGGATGCTTTTGATCCTGATCAAGAGAAACTCAGAGAAATGAAAGAACACTATCAAAGAGGTGGTCTCGGGGATTCTGTCGTGAAAAAAAGGCTTACTGAGGTATTGCAAGCTGAACTTGAGCCCATTAGGCAAAAACGCGCTATCTTTGCTAAGGACTTAGGAGCTGTCATGGAAATTTTACGCCAAGGCACTAAAAAAGCGTATGAAGTTGCTGAAGCCACTTTGCAGGATGTGCGCAAGGCGATGTGTTTAGACTATTTTTGACGTCGTTTAGCTTTTTTCTCCTCTAAGGTTTCCTCAATTTCATGGTTGATGTCCTCTTCTTCGATATCTTCAGGGTGCTCTCTGCTTTCCTGAAATTCTCTTAAAAGAATATAAACAGCGCCCAGCACAAAAAGGATGGGGAGAAGGATTTGCCAACTGATATCAAACTGTACTGTTAAAAAAACTCCACAAAAAACAAACAAGCTCACATACATATCAAAATGACGTCCCAAAAGAAACTGTCGTAAAGATAAGGGGATGCCAATGGCAAGCATGATTCCTGGCCACCACATACCGCTCATAGTGACGATGGCAAGTCCTACTAAAAACAGAGCTGTGCAAATAGAGGATGCGCGTCTGCGCGATGTGATTTGACTCATCGATGACCTCTTTATTTTTGGCGTGGTTTAAAATCGTGTAATATTAGAATTCTTTCGAAACATCCACCTTGGCAAACTGACTTCGATTCTTTCTTAGATATAGGATGCTTCGCACTATATCTGAAAAAAATCGAAGCTATTTCACTCGCCTCACGTTGCCTTCAATTCGACTTCGAACCATGTCCTGTTTTGGAGAGTACACCAAAATAGAAAAACAGTCCAAGAACTACGAAAATAGATAACCAATTAGTATGTAAAAAAATGCACTGTTCCTCTTAAAGTGGATGGGTTTTTTTTAACCGGAGGAGAAATAGTATGTCAGTCCACAAGGCATCAATGACTGCTGAAGTCGATCTTCAAACTATATATGGCATAGGCTCTTTTATTGCTTCCCAGGTACCTAATCTTGATTGTGAGGGGGAAGGGGAACCCCAAGCTCTACATAGAAGATGTTTTAATAAAGGACCTGTACCTCATTCTACTCAGATAGGGCAGGGTATTCTTGTAAAGGTGATGAAGTGTAATCAGATGCCAGAATCTCTCTACAGCCAATATGGAGAGTGGGAAGTATTATCTGGTGGTCCTGGTTCTTTTGAGGAAGTGTTTGATATTGTTAAGCAAACTCTCCATCTGGAGCAGATAGTCAACCCTTTGTTATTGAAGGAGTTACAGTCTAGGGATTATACCCTTTGGGCTGTTCGGTTATGGGAAGGGGAAGAAATAGACGAAGTGAAGCCAGTCAAAGAGGAAGATTATTTTTCTCAAGACGTTATAAATGCGGAGTGGGAAGCGTTTCAAGCCCGTTTAAGACCTGCTGCTTACAATTAAGACACTAAAAAGAAAATGGCCTTGGGTTTTCCAAGGCCATCTTTCTCATTTTAATAATGGAACAAAGCTATTCCTGTGCGATGACAAAATATGCAGGGAAAGCAAAGTTATTATTAGGACGCTCAACTCCGAGTAGCGTCACTTTTTTACCGACCATTTCCTGTAGATTGAGCTTTGTGCTGTATATGTAGGCAAGAGGCATGTCCTTATCTTTAAGGATAAAGTCACCTGGCTTATTCTTAACAGGTGCAGCATAGGCTTCTAGAATACCAGAGATGCAAGTAGCCATTTGTTTTTGTTCTTCGTAGTACTCTTGCATATTATGATCTTCATGGATAGCGGCCCAATTGAGGTAGAGAGCTTCTTCAATAGGCTCCCAGAGTAACATCTTATCCGTAGGCTTGCTTTCATTCACAGCATCTGAAGCGTCAAATGCAACGATCTCTTCTCTAATAAGAGTCGCTTCGTTGCTGATATCAGATTGGTTAGCTTTTGCTTCGAGAAAGGCGATTCTTTTTTGTAAATAATCTTCCTGAAGGCCAACCAAAGCATTATGAGCTTGTTCTACGTACTCAGGCAAATCGGCATAGTCATTCATCACTTTTTTATAAGTGTGTTGAATACGTTCGATATCGATTTCTGCAAAAGGCTTACGTAACTCAGTCTTAGAAAGGAAAGCCGTATTGTCAAGCATTTGCTCGACAGTTTCCTTGCGTTTATCCATTTGGATTCGCACTTCTGGACCGCCAATATTTTCGACAAATTCTTTAGCGACATAAAAGTGCACAGAGGGAGGAACGCCGATCTCTAGCCATTTGGGATTTTCAGCACAAATAGCACCTTGTACTTGATCACCGGAATTAAGATGTCCAAGGACAGAGGACTCTAGATCAGGGTACAATCGTACATTTACGTGATTTCCCTCTACAACATTATCAAGGACGAAGCTGCGGAATATGAAAGCTTTCATGTTCATTGGAGCTTCAACTGCATAAAAGTCACCCTTTTCACCGACAACAGAAACGAGGTCGTTTTTATCGAGTTCTTTAATGATGCGACTCTCAAGGTCAGCATTCAAGCGCACGCGTACTTTTTTAGCGCGAATTTTTCCTGTAAACGGGTTCACAGCCATCTCCACGACAGGAGGTGCGGCAGAGACATGTTTAGCCTCAACAGGCAATTCTTGGGGAGCAGGGAGCAAGGGTTGTTGTAAGGATTCTAAAGAAGCAAATGGTTGAGCCGGTGAAGTAAGCCTAAATTGCTCACTATCCGCTGAAAGATAAGCGAGCGGCATCGATATGACAGCCCCGCAAATATAATTGATCAATTTGGACATAAAGCCTGGTTTCCTCCTGATCGAGATCTAATGAGGCATTCTAGAGCTTGCAATTTTTTCTACCAAGCAATTTCGAAAAAAAGAGGTGGTGTACAAAAGCATATGCTTCATCTTTAGGTGAAAAAATGGTGATGATGTAGGCTTCTTAAGTTTTACCGTAAATAGAAAAGGCGATGGCAATGCCTCGATGTGGAAGGGGTTTTGCAATCGCCTCGAGTTTACTAAGAATTTTCACATCTTGTTAGAACGGACCTTTTTCAAAACTAAGGCTTCGTCGATGTTATGGATGATTTTGGCCGCTTTTCGACTCCAAAATTGGGGGGCTATATACCTTTGTCGATATTGCCCCCCAATCATTTGGATCGAAAAGCGGCCAAAATAATCCACAAAAGCGACTGAACCCAAGTTTTAGTACAGCTTCTTAGGGAAATTCCCGCAGTCCAATGACAACCACAAGTTAGAACAAACAACAACGAATTCCAAACCTTGCGTAAATCGCTTCTTAGGATCCCTTGTTCAGGTGGTAGTTGCAGTTTCATCAGGCTGACAATCAATGCCCATTGCTCATCGGAAAGAGCTTGAAAATTAGCACTCATGATTCCTCCAAAATGATGAGAATCGAAGGGCTGTATCAAATTAAAAAGTTATTTGGATAGGTTCATTGTCTCCTATGCGCAGTCAAGAAAACTCTTCGTGCAATTGCCCTGAATTTTATCTCTTTCTGTTAATTAATACGAGCAACTATTTATTTAAGATTGTAGAATTACAAAATAGCATGATAATCTAAACTGAGATTTAATTACACAATTGATAACCAGAGGAGCTTATATGTCATCAAATATTCCACTTATTAACCAGACCGCAATAAGCGGATTTCCTATAGACCTCGTACAACAACACATTGCTGATTATATCGCAGCCCGCGATGCATTCGACAGTATGGGTGGGCAAGCCTTTATTGCTGATCGAAGAAAAGTTCGTGCTGTGTATTGTAATTCAGCAATAACTCCTGAATCTCCAATTCTGAGAGGGTGGATTTCTACCCTACCTACTCAAGATGTTCAGGAAGAATTTACTCGTAGAATTGGAGAATGGGATTCAAAAATTGCACAAAACATCCTGGCAAGAAGTGGAACTCCAACTATTTCTGATGACCAATTTTTAAAAGAAGTCCAAGCATATTATGATAAACATGCAGAGTTTCTAAATAGTCCTTTCTTTTCAAAATTCACCACAGCAAAGGCAAATCTGAGAAATGACATTCTACCAGAACTTAAGAGAGCTACAGTCGATACAGTAGCAAAACGACTTAATATTAAAGACAAAGAACTGATTGACCGAATGAACTTTGAGTGGAGTTGGAAAGCATAAAAATGATTTCCTGACTCATCATCTATCAGGCAAAAGACTGCTATGATAGAATTATCGATTGACATGTCCTGAACTCCTGTTTTCGTTTAAGCACAAAACAGTGTGCAGAAGGACTTGTCATTTTTCAAGTATTTCATGTGCGGTTTTCTGTCAGAAAAACTCGCGCCTCGCGTTAACTACTTAATACGGCACGAATGTGTTCACAATTACGCTGACCACATGTGCAGCCAATGGGTTCACCAAGGTACACATTATATTGTTCGTTATGATCTAATCGATTTGTGACTTCGTAAAGTTGATCTCCCTTCTGGAGAATATCCCAAGAACAGAATTTAAGATCTTCTTCAGTTACAGTCTCTTCTATGAGAGGTTGAATAGGACGAGGATCATCTTGAGGAACTACAGAATTATGGATCGTGCGCGCGATTTGGCAAAACGTGCAATTACATCCCTCTTCAGGGTGGGGAATCGCTGCTCGATCTTCGATCTCAAGTGTTTTGACAATAGATCCTATTTTCTCAAGGATCTCATGAGGAAGATCTGGGGTGTCAACTGCATTGGGATTATGTTGAAGGAGGGTGCCTATTTTCTCTAGACCTTCCCCGAATCCTTTGATAGGGAGGTGAAAAGCGAGAGACGAGACATCTGCTTTTGGAACGCTTTGGGCACTGGGAGTCATCTGAAAGCCTTGTTCTAAGGCGGTTGCGTGGGCAGAAAAAATGAGTTCAAGGGATCGGGGCAATAGTCCAGGGATTTCTATCCGCCCTCCGTGGATTTGCTCGATAATTAAAACGGGGCCTGTTTTGCTTTCTAGAACATGAAGACTAGTTATATTTGCCCAAGTCGTTGATACATAAGGTGGTATGCTAATAAATTGTGAAGTGATTTTCATGAAATTGCCCTCTCCATATCGTTAGAGAGTTAAAAATGTGAATCTAAGGCCAATTATATATTCTATACGAATTCATTTCAACTAAAATTAGCAGACTACCTGTTTGAGTGCTTGAAAAAAATGCAACAAACTTAATGTAAGCTAGTAAGGCTTAGTTTTTAAGAAAATCATTGTCGTGCGAATGGTGTCTGAGTATTCTGCCACTTTAGCATGGACCGCTCATCTAAAACACCTCTGACAAGGAGCTTGTAGTGACTCGTAAAACCTTCGTAATCGATACCAATGTACTATTGCATGACCCTGAGGCAATTCGCAAATTCGCTGACAACGATGTGGTGATTCCACTCGTTGTTCTCGAAGAGTTAGATGGAATGAAACGACTTGCGGATGAGCTTGGAAGAAATAGTCGTCATGTGATCCGTTACATTGATTCACTCAAAGAGCGTAAGTCGGGAGACCTTCATAAGGGGGTTGCCATTGAAAAGGGTATTACGGTGCGAGTGCATGTTGAAACAAAAGCACCAGAGAGGAAAAATTTTCCCCTACCATTAGACCGTAATGCTAATAAAGTCCTTTGGGTTGCACACCAGATTGGTGAAGAAGGGGGAAAAGCTGTTCTGGTTTCTAAGGACTTTGTCATGCGGGTCAAGGCTGAGGCAATTGGAATAGAAGCCGAAGATTATGAGAACTCTAAATTTTCTTATGATAAACTCTATAAGGGCTATCGTAAAATCGAAGTGCCCAAGCGAGATATCGATATATTTTATAAAGACGGAGCATTACCTGCTCCCACGCGGGATATGGCTCCCAACGAATATTGTATCTTGACCTGTCCTGAGCAATCGTCTGCGGTATGTAAGTACAATCCAGCAACCAAACAACTCGAACCATTGCTTAAGTTAGCACGAGATATTTGGGGAATTCACCCCCTTAACGTCGAGCAAAAATGTGCGCTAGATCTCCTTTTGCGTGATGATATTAAGCTAGTGACCCTCATTGGACAGGCTGGTACAGGTAAGACTTTACTAGCACTTGCAGCGGGTCTTAAAAAAGTATTCGATGAGGGAATATATAGTCGCATTTTAGTGAGTAGGCCCATTATTCCTCTTGGCAAGGATATAGGATATCTTCCTGGTAGCAAGGAGGAAAAACTTTACCATTGGATGCAGCCAATTTATGACAATCTTGAATATCTTTGTCGCTCTTTGGATGGTCACACGACGGGTCACGAAACCCAGAAATGGATCTTAGAAAGTAAAAAGATTGAAATGGAAGCAGTGACATATATTCGGGGGCGTTCCTTGCCAAAGATGTGGATGATTATCGATGAAGCGCAGAACCTCACGCCACATGAGGTCAAAACCATTATTTCTCGTGCTGGGCAAGGGACTAAGGTAGTGCTTACTGGGGATCCAACGCAGATCGATAATCCTTACCTTGATAAGGATTCAAATGCATTAACATTTACAGTGGGCAGATTCAAAGACTATCCTATTTACGGAAATGTTTTGCTTGATCGTACAGAACGTTCGGAGTTAGCTGCAATTGCGGCAGAGGTTTTGTAACTCATTTTACGCGCCAAGAGTCCTTCTCTTGGCGCTACTTTTTCGCTTTGGCAATGGGGGTGTCTTGCCCCGGCGGCTCCAAAAGCAAAAATCTGCTCGGAATCTTCAAGAGAATAAACCCACAGTCCCTTACTTGACTTTGGGGATCTGGGGAATGAAAGTATTAACATCTGGCTTTTTAAAGTCCGAGGGAAAATCGTTGTCCAAAGCAGGAAGCCACACGACGCTTCTGCCAAAGAACAAAAATTCGCCGCGGACGATCAAGTTACCCTGTTTGACCCAGACCTCGGCATCGTAGATTTTTCCTTTTTCAGGATCTAAGATTTTTCCTTTATTTCTTACGCCCTTGTTACGCAAATTCCAGATGATATCAAGTCCACAGTAAAAAGGATTGTCCTTAACACCAGGTGCGCGCTCTTTGGGTGTATAGATGCTATCATGGATATTGCCATCCTCATCAAAAATACCGATAATTCGCCCGTAATGCTTATCTTGGTATTCATAAACGGCTACAATACAGGCTGGTTTGCCGGTTTTGTCATTCATGCTTTTCCAGAAACCGCTGATATCTTGCGCAAACAGCGTTGTATAGAATAGTAATGTGTAGAATGTGCTGAAAAACAAGGTCTTTTTTATCATTTGTCAATCTCCTTTAAAGCCATTGCCTTTAAGAAGCTGTACTAAAACCTGGTTCAGTCGATTTTAAACAGGCTCTTAAGTGGCATTTCTAAGATTTGATACACTGTAGTCAGTGGTCGAGCTATGTGTCAATGGCTTTAGCCTCTGACATGATCTTAGTACAGGCTCTTAGTTTATATGTGCCCAATAAGGGTGATCTTCGACTTTCGTATAGGTCATGGTTTCTTCATCCCAAAGCATGGAAGGATCTAGGTTATCCCCATACTTAGTATGCAAAAAATTAACAACGTGATTAGGGGCCCATACGGTCAACCCATCAAAGTTTGCTTTTTTGAGAGGGAAAACTTGATCAAATGCAAGGGGGCTATGAGAAGGCAACTGGTCAGAGCGTTTCCAGCTATCTGGAAATGCACTATCTTTATAGGTATAGACATAGGTTAAGGTCTTTTTAACGATGTCGATTTTATAATGATAGATATCGATAAAGTTTTTAGTCTCCTTAACATATAGCTTCAGTAGTGTTTTAGGTTGGCTGTAACTCGACCAGTCCTGGATTTGATATTTTTCTGGATCTAAAGTAGCGAGGAGCTTTTTTACGTTGTCGTGATCTTCTTCAAAAATGGCTAGATCGATATCCCAATCCCAAGGAATGATACCACCATAACGATAAGCTCCTAGACAGGTGCCAAAATCAATCCAGTAGAGTACTTGGTGAGCCTCCAATAAAGAGGAGATGTCTTTGAGGGCTTGAATCTCAATTTTTTGTTTCTTTGTTAAGGAGGAAGGACGTTTATGTTTTTGGCAAGGGATGTACTCGTCGCAATAGAAAGTGGTAATGCCCTTTTGGTGATACACATCGCATTGAGGGTTTATAAGAGGTGTATAGATAGCCTTTTTAATCTTATTGTGTCGTTGGCGCACCTCAGAAGAGAGATAAGAGAGCCCTTTAATCGAAATGCCTATGGGTTCGAATATAGGAAGAGCGATAAGAGATAGCAATGTTTTATGCCAGCAGCGGCTTTGGTAATTAAAAGACTGCATCAGCTCAATGTCTGGTTGATTCTTGTCTCGAACGTGAATGGTTTTACCAGCAAATAGATATTGATTGGGAAGTAGAAAAAAATTACCTAAGGATTCAAGAGCGCTTGCATTCGTTGTTTTTGTATTAAGAAAAATACTTTCTCTAATTGCATGAAAGAAAGTAACTACGGGCATCCCGAAGGGCTGCATGACATCTCGAACAAAACTTATAGGGACTGGAATAGCGTCCTCTTCAGACTTGTTCATAGATGAAGTCAGATTTTTATCAGTTACAAGGTGTTTGTCTGTGAGGTCAACGCTTTCAGCAATGGGGGCATTGAAATTTATGGTATCTTGGTTGGGTAGTTCTTCTGCCGGGCTAAACAGAGGTAAAAGAGCAAGGCAACAGGTAAAAGAGCTGAAGATTTTCTTATCTGAGAGCTGCATCGATATTTTTCCTAGCTACAGGAGTTTTCATGTTTTATAGAAAGGGTCAAACGACCATCGCTTTTCCCTATCAAATCCTCAACTTTTCAACGTATTTGGGTAAATCTTTTTCGTTAGTAACCTAAACCATTGCTCGTGTTTTATCCCTGACGGCGTAAAACCCAGTTCTTCAGAACTGGGATACAAGCCGCGTTTTCTTAAAACGCTAATTTCTGTACACTCTTTCCAAAATAGCATCGCTAGACGATGCACGCTATCTTAACGT
>Ga0207952_1000905_pt1 | contig 16592 bp, 20 predicted proteins | sample SubbioR12Aug_8Ca_FD_184831 | JGI IMG/M metagenome (GOLD analysis project Ga0207952, IMG submission 184831) | Serpentinite rock and fluid subsurface biosphere microbial communities from McLaughlin Reserve, California, USA - CR12Aug_8Ca (SPAdes) | ecosystem: Environmental > Terrestrial > Deep...
CGGCCGAAGATGTCGGGCTGATTTCGGTAGTCTTTAATTCCACGGAATCCCGCATACCCCAGAGACACCCCGATTACCCCTGCCCGAAGGGGAATAGTCCGGCTATCTGTTATAAGGACTCCTAGGTGTTTCACCCCATAAAATTCTTGAAGTTTTTTTCTAAGCAAACTCGCAGCGCGAAAACTGTTCTTGGGGAGGAGTATGAGTTTTCCTTGAGCATTTGATTCGTCAATGCCGGCTGTCGCCATGACCATGCCATCTTTCACAGTCAGCCACACATATTTAGTACGGATGGCAAATTCACTTTCTTTGCGTATAAGATCATCTTTTTCACGAATGTTTCGGACGGTTGCGGTTCTTCGTTCGGCCAGAGCAACAATTTTTGAGGTAACAACGAGAATTGATTTTTCTTTGAGCTGGCTAATATGTTCAGTAATGAATGATTCAAGGCTTTCTCCTTCTTTGAATATCCTTGTTTTAATTGCGTTGAGTTGCATAGGAGTTGGGTTTTAGGAATTTTAATCCGACGTATGAGAGGGGAGTATAAAGTGCACCCATAGCTACCTTGTAGAGCCACCAGGTAATAATTAACGTTGTGAGTGTGTTGGTTTCGTACACTCCCAAAAAGGCAATGACCATAAAGATTGCCGTATCTAAAAACTGCGACCATAGGTTGGACAGATTAGATCGAAGCCAGAAGAATCTTGTTTCAAATTTTTCTTTGAAAAAGAAGAAAGTGAAAACATCCTGATACTCGGCAATTAGAAATGCTACCAGAGATGCGATGGCAATACGCATTGAGACTCCAAAAATTAAGTTGTATCCTTCCTCTGCCCACAATCCATTCGTTGACCAAGGCATCCAGAGTGAAATGAGGGAGTAGCCAATGAAGAGTGCAGTACTTATAAATCCAGCCAGAACAAACATTCGGGCGATGCGTTTTCCGTAAACCTCACCTACAATATCAGTCATGAGAAAAACAATGGGAAAAGTAAATACTCCTACTGAAAGGTGAGTTCCAAAAATAAAAGGCATAATCTTCAGGCCAAGTGTATTTGCTGCGAAAAGCGAAGTGAGATAGACCGATAAAGCAATAGTTAGTTTTTTGAGTGATGATTCGTCCATGGGAGAGGATGTAAATTAATAAACAAAAAAACGCCCAATAGGGCGCTATACACGAAGACGCCACTATTGTTTTACGCGCGGAGAAGGTGATAGATGAATCCAGACCAGGTTTGAATGTGATGATTGTGAATCATGATAGGAATACAGTACTAGCTTTGGAGGGCCTTTGTAAAGCCGGTAATGACCCATTTGCCATCTTGGTTTCTGATCTTTAGGGCAACTGCATACTGCGAAGCAGCCTTAGCTCCATCAGCACTGGTGACTTCAATTACCATGCCTTGCACGTCATACGATCCATCCTCGTCGTCTTTATCAACCGCAAAAATTTCTATCCGATCTGGCCAGGGGCTTGAGGTCATTTTTCCAGGAGCCCGCTCTGGAGCCATTTCCCAACCCTCAAGAAGTCCTTGGGAAATATAAGGGCCGTAGTTATCTTTGATGGACTCAAAAACAGTACTCGAAGGAGCGGCGAGCGAAACCAATCGGAGTTTTGTTCCAAACTCTGTTACGAGACTTCTGATCTCCGCTTCCGGGCCACTCACCACCCTATTGGAGATGGAGTACCCAATCGCCACCGCCAAAAGAATCGTGATTCCTATGATGATAATAATGTCTCTGGTTTTCATCACTGAGAGCTATGTCCGGTATCTTTTTTATGATTAGTCTTTGGCAAAATCTCAGAGAGTCTCAGTTTAAGAACAACGAAGAGATAAACAATTTCGAGAATACCCATCGTATTAATAAGGATCAAAGCTAGAAACCACCACGGCTCATTTCGTCTGGCGCTGTGCCAGAGGGCGAGTCCTTTCCAAACGATACTCCAGAGCAGTAGGAGTCCAAATCCGGCTCCAAAAAGAGGTAGCCATCCTGCTCCACCACCCATCATTCCCTGTCCAAAACCGCCACCAAAATTGTTATACATCATAGGAGAATTATACCATTTACTCGTATTCAATCGTAGCGGGTGGTTTTTGAGTTATATCGTAAAGCACCCGATTGACACCCCGTACCTTGCCGATAATCGCACTTGAGATCTTCTCTAAAAGATCGTTTGGGACTTTATGCCAGTCGGCACTCATGCCGTCCACTGAGTCAACAGCTCGGAGAGCAATAACGTATTCGTAAGTTCTATTATCTCCCATCACTCCCACCACCTTAACTGGGAGGAGGGCAGCAAAGGCCTGCCAGATCTTTTCGTATTCTCCCGCCCTCTTTAATTCTTCAATAAACACAGCATCAGCTTCGCGGAGAATCTTGAGTCGTTCTTCGGTAACTTCTCCAATAATGCGCACTGCAAGGCCTGGTCCTGGGAATGGGTGGCGCCAAAGAAGTTCTTTCGGGAGTCCCAAGGCCAGACCTACTCGCCGCACCTCGTCTTTGTACAAATCTTTTATTGGTTCAAGAATTTTGAAGCCCATCTTTTCGGGAAGCGTGAGGTTGTGATGGCTTTTGATTTTTGCCGCTGTTTTTGAAGTCGAGGCGGATTCTACGCGATCTGGGTAAATAGTCCCTTGGGCCAAGTATGCAATTATATGTTTTTTCAGCTCGTTTTTGATTGCTTTCTCGAATACTTCAATGAAGCTATGACCGATGATTTTGCGCTTCTGTTCTGGATCAGAAACACCTTTTAATCGCCTTAAGAAAAGATGACTGGCATCTACAACATGTAACTTTTTGAATCCATGTTTGCGCAAGTGCGACGCCACTTGTTCGACCTCTTTTTTGCGCAGGAGACCGGTATCCACAAATACGGCATGCAAATTATTCCCGATGGCTCTATGAATGAGCGTAGCCGCCACAAGCGAATCCACACCACCTGAAATACCCACGACCACGTGCTTATCTTCAACCTCGGTTTTTACCTCGGCAATAATGTTTTCTGTTACTGAGCTTATTTTCCAATCTTTCTCGGCTTCGCAGATTGAGAATATAAAGTTCTTCAGTAACTGTTCGCCATGTTTGGTATGAGTAACTTCCGGGTGAAACTGGATACCATAGAAATTATTCTTTAAATCCGCGAAAGCGGCGTACTTACAACCAAGGGTTGAGGCAGTTGCCTTAAATCTATTTGGCAGTTTCGTCACCTGATCGCCATGTGAAAACCAAACTATTTCTTTTTGGGATAGATTCTGAAAAATCCCATTTGTATCTCTAACGTTTAGAATCTCTTTCCCGAATTCGCGATGTTTCCCTTTGACAACTTTACCGCCGAGCATATGTGTCATGATCTGATGGCCGTAACAGATGCCAAGAATTGGAATGCCCAGCTTGAAGATTTCTTTGTCGGGTCGAGGACTGCCTTTTTCTAAAACTGACGCGGGACCTCCGGAGAGGATAATGCCCGTAGGGTTACAATTCTCTATTTCCGAAGAGGGAGTATCAAAAGGCAAAATCTCGGCTTTTACACCGAGATCTCGCACGCGCCTTGCTATTAGGTGAGCAAACTGACTTCCGAAATTGAGAATTATGACCATAGTAAATAATATCACTAATTACTGGCCAAAAGAATTTTATTCTACCTCGGTTCAAAGTTGTCAATCTGGGGAGAGGAAGTCCCCGCCGAAGCGGGATTGCTGTTTTCTAAATTCGGTTACTCATTAAGAAAACAGGGAAGATTCTCCAGGTTCGAATCTTCCATTCACTAGAACAAAAATGACACTCGCAAGGAGTATCATTTTTGTTAATGCGGAGAGGGAGGCCTGCCTGCCGGTAGGCAGGGATTCGCCTACAAGTTTTGCCTCGTCGTCACTCGGCAAACTCGCAGGTCGCCCCTCGCGATTTCTTGAGCTCAAGAAATATCGCTGTGGTCTTCGAATCCTCCACGCGAGCAAAGCAGTTTGCTCGCTCTCTTCCTCGCTCGTAAACTCGCTGCGGAGAGGGAGGGATTCGAACCCTCGAGGGAGTTGCCCCCCTAACATCTTAGCAGGATGCTGCCTTCAACCACTCGGCCACCTCTCCATTGATTCTTCTTTTAAGTTGTAGTCGGCCACCCCTGCCTGCCGGCAGGCAGGTCTCCAGGTGTTTCTACAGAATACGGAAAATGGGCTTCGGATGCAACCGGATCTCTTAATTGACAGATAGCATGACGGCGATACACTTCAACGTAGAACGGAGGTGGCTATGTCCCTCAGATGCATGTCAGATAAGAGACGGGCAAGAATGGAGATGGAGATCGTGAGTGATCCCATTCTTGTCCTTGGTGGTACGGTGGCATGTGCGGTAACGGTGCTCGGTCAAATTCTTCGCGAAGAAAGGACTGATGCCTCTGGAGTGATTGAAGCCGCTCTCGAGATGGAAATTCTTTCCGTTGCCGCTGAGAAACCCTTGGAAGAGCTCGTCGCAGACCCAGAGCTTATGGAAACCCACCACAAGCTTCTCGCTTTGGATTATAGGGGAAGGGAAGTTCGGAAGCTTCATCGAATCGCGAGGAACCTGCAGTATGTTTCCATGTGTCTTCAGGGTGGGATTTCAGTCGAGGCCACAAGACTGGAGGCTGCCCGAGAGGACTGTCTCGAACTCTTGAGGCGTCTCGACTACCGCCCGCAGTTGCTTTGTTGAATCCAAGACAGACCCTCGGTCTGTCTTTTTATTTGCGGAGTTACTGATAATCTGGCAGTAGAACTTTCAGCTGCTCATTCAGTTTGGAGGCGTTAAAGAATTGCACACTTTTAATTCCCATCTCTTCGGCGGTCTGAATATTTACGAGGGTGTCATCAATAAAAAGACACTCCTCCGGCTGGGCGTTTAAGCGTGCTAGAACCAATTCAAACGCTTTTTTATTTGGTTTCGAGACTTTATCAGTGAAAGAATAGGCAACCTGATCAAACACTTCATGAATCTTGAATTTTTGATCACAGTACTCAATCCATTCTTTGGCATGAACGGAAAGGAGCGCGAGCGGATAGCCCAACCCCTTTAGTCGAAGAACAATTTCTCGGGTTCCTGGGACCTCGGTGAAGTTTTCCCTAATGTGTTGTTTCAGCCAATCTTTACTTCCAAATTGGGGATACGTTCTAATGACCTCATCGATATATTCATCCTCCCTCACGTGCCCATGGAAAAAATCTTGAGCCAACGGAGTGAGGAGTGGAAATGACTGACGATCATCCACTGCAAGTTGGTGTTTTTTCGCCAACGCAAACCCAGTCTCGTTGGTGCCTGTTATGAGCACATCTGCTAAGTCGAAAATTATATATTTAATCATGGTTTAACAGTTTTCGATGGTTTGTAGGAGAATTTCGATGCCAACAGGTTTCACCAGATGATGTTCAAATCCAACTTCTTGCGATTTGCGCTGATCCTCTTCTTGTCCGTATCCCGATATAGCAATCAGTTTTATGGTTGGGTCGTGTCGCTTTAATTTTTGGCCTAGTTCATGACCGCTCATTGAGGGGAGTCCCAGGTCCAGAAGGGCGATTTGGGGTTTTTCGAGGGCGATGTGATTCAGGGCTGCTTCGGGGTCGTATACCGTCCAAACCTCGTGGCCGTGATGTCGAAGGAGTTTGCTCAAAGTATCTGCAGTGGCGTGGTTATCATCAACAACAAGAATTTTCCTTTTGTTTGAAAAAACGAGTTCAACTTTTCCTTCTTCATTCTCGATTGCGGGCTCTGAGTGTAGTGGCAAAAATATCGTAAAAGTACTGCCCCGATCAATTCCTTCACTTTCCGCCAAGATATTTCCATTATGCATGTCGACGATGCTTTTAGAGAGCATCAGGCCAAGTCCAAGGCCGTCCCGAGTCCTTTCTTTCGACGAGTCAGCCCTGAAAAATGGGTCGAAGACCTTGGATACTGTTTCATAACTCATGCCGATTCCTTGATCCCGTATGCTTACGGAGGCATTGCGTTCTGTTTTTTCTACTACCAAGTTAATACTTCCTCCGCTCGCCATGTACTCAGTTGCATTATTTAAAAGATTGACAAGGACTTGTTCAATTCGAACCGTATCACCCAGGACCATAATAGGTTCACTTGGTGTTGTGATGTGGAATGTGTGATTTTTCTTTTCTATTTTTGGCCGGATAACCTTAGCCGTTTTTTGTACTAAGGCGACAAGATCCATAGGATTTTTTTCGAGTTGCAGTTTGCCGTGAGCAATTCTTGAGACATCGAGAAGATCACCAAGAATACGAGTCATATTTTTCACTTGTTGCTCAGCTATTTCCGTGAACTCCTGAATTGTCGAGCTTTCGACGGCACTACTTTTCTGTGCTTCTAACTGGAGTATTTGAATAGCGTTTAAAACAGGTGAGAGGGGATTGCGGAGCTCATGGGCAAGAATAGCAATAAAATTATCTTTTTTCTTATCGGCGTCTTGTAGCTCGGCGTATAGGTGGCTGATAGTTAATGCCTGTGCAGCGCTGTTGCCGATAAAGTGTGCCAGTTCATGATCTTCTTCTGTGAAGTGTCGAGGTTCCTTAAAACACAAAAGAATCGATCCGTGCGACCTTTTTTTATAGAACATCGGTATCACTACCAGACTTTTCATAAAAGGTCGTGCACTCTCTCGAACGAAATCGCTTTTTGAGATATCTTCGAAGAGCATTGGTTTTGATTCTAGGAGAACAGTGCGACTTACTCCGTCTCTTCGGGGAGCTAAGGGTTCATAGGGCATTTCCGGGCTCTTATAAATGAGCTCGAAATCCTTTGAGTGAGCTCCGCCAAACCACACAAATCCAAAATCGGCCTGCATGACACGGATGCTTGCTTCAGTAAACTTTCTAACAATTGTTTTTTCTTCAGACTCACCTAAACAGTCCACGACTGTTTGGTTTAATAATAATAATTTTTTTGATAACGTTTCCATCTAATAATTAAAAAGGGGAAGAAAAAAATATCTCCCTCCCCATTAGGTTCCCCTGAATGTCCAGGCTTTGAGCCTCGGCATTTCGAGTGGTGTGTGTTCTGCTTGATCTATACACTGGACTGTTGTTCTTGCTCCTCCTGACAGAATCTCCAGGAGAAACTCTTCCATCCACTTTTCGGGGCGTCGCTCGCTGGTCGTGCGGCCGAACTGTTCATTGCCTTCGAGTGGTGTGTCGATCACGACAAGCTGATTCTGGGAATCGGAGAGCATCTTCCCTACGCCGAAGATGATCCTCTCGACCCGAGGAAGGTCTTGATGCTCAAGCAGTGTGCCCAGTTGAGCAATCCTCGTGTAGCGCGCTTCGTCAGACCAGTCGCTGGAATTGAAGAGCTCTTCCGCTTCGGCCCACATGATGATAGCCGGAAGATCAATCCTGTCGGGTTCTTCTCCCAAAGCAGCCAGTATCCGCAGGAGTTCCTTCCGAGCGAATTCCAGGGCCACCTCACTCCAGTCGTAGATCTGGATGTCATAACCAGCGTCATAGGCATCGCCGAGATACTCCATACCTCGTCCTACTCCAACTCCAAAGTGGAGACAGGTGCCGTTTTCTCTGACATTTTTCGGGAGTGGGTCGGGTCCGCGGTGTGCGATTTGTTCCCGGGTGCGCCTTTTCATCTGTCGGCGCATGTAGGAGTCCATCCAGTCCCCGGTTTCGCGAAGAGCGTGCTGGTAGCGCTCCTCAGTCATTTCAAGCGACCCTTCGCGATAGGCTGTTGGTAGCATCGCATACGGGCCGGCCAGTCGGTGATTCCAGCGCTCCATTTTCTGAAACTGATCCTGGGTGAGGCGCTGTTCGGCCAACTGCCTGATGCTTAGCTGAGTTGTGGGTCGGGTTTCCATCCGAGGTCCCAGAGGTCCAGAAGTTTCCACTTTTTTCATAAATTCCCTTCGTCCTTTTTGGGGTCGAATTAAGCCTAGAGCGAAGAGTACTGTCTGGAACTATAGGAAATGTCTCTATAATTGTCCATACAAATTCTTCATCGAGCGCTCACGGAAAAGGAGTGGTAAAATATCCTCATGAATAACAAAATAACCATTGAAGCAATAGTAGAGAATACGATGGACAAAGTGTGGATGGCCTGGAATGATCCAGAGCATATTATGAAGTGGGCGTTTGCTTCGGACGACTGGGAAGTTCCGGAAGCGACCAATGATTTGAAGGTTGGCGGAAGATTTATGACGAGGATGGCAGCGAAAGATAAAAGCGCCGGATTTGATTTCGCAGGAACATACACCGAAGTTGTACCGAACCAGAAAATTGCTTACACCATGGACGGTGATGACGCTCGGACTGCAGTTACACTTTTCGAAGTATTCGGCGAAAAACAGGTGAAGATCACGACAACGTTCGAAATGGAAAACGAAAACCCCGAAGAGATGCAGCAGGGCGGCTGGCAGGGGATTTTGAACAACTTCAAAAAACACGCCGAGACGTTATAGGAGATGTGCGGGGGTTTGATTACCCCCGCTTGACTTTAAGGTTATCAATTGATAACATTAAAAATAATTAAGGTTATCAAAGAAATAAGATGGAACATAAAGTAAAAAAATCCGCCTATATATCCATTCAGGAGTTAGCCACCATACTGGGCATCAGCCGTGTGGCTGTCTTTAAGAGAGTAAAAAAAGGACAAATTCCGGCTCAGAAGATCGGACGTTCTTATGTCGTTTCAGTGGAGGATGTAGAGGATATTGTTGGTGGTTCGAGTTCGGGTATTTTGACAGACGAAAAAAAAGGCGAAATTAACCACGCTATTAAGAAAGTTGTGAAAGAGTACGGGGAGACATTACGACTTTTGGGTAAAGAATAGTTATGCGATTACAGAGACTGAACATATCTGATATCGAGTACGTGGCGCACCGTCTTGCTCAGGAGACTATGACTTGGACGGAACCGATCCCTGACTTTAGTACTCGTTACACCAACGCCCTTGAGCGGTGTATCGAGGCGCCATTTCAGTCGTTCAACGGCAAACAACTATATCCTGGCCTACTCAAGAAGTCCTCTATTTTATTTTATCTAATGGTCAAGAATCATCCATTCCAGAATGGCAATAAGCGCATTGCGATGGCCACATTATTTTATTTTTTATATCGCAACAAGAAGTGGCTCAAAGTGGATAGTCAGGAGCTCTATAACTTTGCTCGGTGGGTAGCCGAGAGTAATGCGAAGCTCAGAGAAGATACCGTGCGAGCGGTTGAAACATTCCTTATGAACTACGTGGTAGATTTGCAGGGGAAGTAAGGATTTAAGAAAAGGTTTTAACCTCTCGTTCTCTCGATTTTGAACAACTTCAAAAAGCACGTGGAAAGCTTATAGTTGCCGCGCAGGTTTTGTTGACATTTTTTCTTTATTATTGTAAAAGTTGGTTAGTCTAATCTGAAGGAGTTATTCTATGGGACGTCGCAAGAGTGGTTCTGTATCTTCCGATCTGAGGATCGCAGACCTGATAGCCAGAGGGTCCCCGCCACCGTCGAAGCTCATGAACATCAAGATCCCGCAGACCGTGGCAGAGCGAGTCGCTCGTATCGTTCGGGAGACGGGAGCGACCAAAACCGACGTCATCATTGCCCTCTTGAACGAGGGCCTCGATGTCGCCGCCGCCGATCCGGATCTTCGGGATCGTTTGCCGAAGAGTCGCCGGGAAGCGGACATTCGTTCCACCGGCGGAGAAGGAGGGGAACAGCTTCTCTGATTCTCTGGTCCCAAGCATAGACCGCACAGCCTTGAAGAGGCTGCGCGGTTTTTTATTGGGAAAATTGACCCTAGAACCCCTCCCTCATTTTTGGGCTAGGCTTATATTAATGAGACTAAAAATGGCGAAGTTATTATTCAAAAGGTCTAGTTTTAGAGATATAAGAGGTATGCTATGATTTGGCTATGAAAGAAGGAGGAAAAGTTTATGATCTCAATGCCTTTCGAGAAAGGAAGAAAAAGGAACTTCCAAAAAATGTTTTTCCTGATAAGCCCGAGTTAGTCGGTCAATCTGACGGAGAAGTGAATAAGGAAGCCATGTTTGGGTTAGAATCCAAAGAGCACGGCGCTAATCATGAGGGATGTTTAGTGTGTGAAGCAGAGCGAGAAGGAATCCCTATATTAGCAGTTTATGATCACTACAAAGATTTAACTTCTAAAAATTTAAGACAAGAAAGTTTCAATCCTCGCCAGTACCAAGAATGGATGAGTAGTCTACGAACCGAAGATTTGATGGAGTTATCCAATAGAATGTTGGCACTCACGGAAGAATATTATCAGACTCACCCGACCTATACGAAGGCGTTAGCTAAAGCTTATGGAGAAAAACTGAGAACAAGATTACTTCCTAATGGATAGTAGGTTTGTAGTAAGTTAAAATTATTGTTTCCCTTTGAGATGCGGTTTTTTATTTGAGAATGGAACCCTAGAAACCCCCTCGGTTTTGGGGTAGGATGAAAATAGTGGAGGGACTTATGAATGTTTCGATTGATCTCGCGATCTCGGGCCACCATGGAAGCATCTTCGAAGGACTGATTGATTGGCAGGCGACCTCTGAGCAGGCGGAAGCAATACCAGAGATTCCGATGTCCCAGTGGCCTTCGGATATGCGAGCTCGCAATAAGGCCAGGTGGGATGCGTATCAAGAGCGTCAGGAACAGAGACAGGCGGAAATCATCCGTCTCAAAGCAAGCTAGTAACCGTCGCCTCGTGTAGAGGTGTGCGGTTTTTTTGTTTGGTATAATACTTCTATGAAAAAATCACCAGAACCTAGGGGAGGTCACATAGAAAGGATTAGTATTCCTAGTGACGATGCTTACCAGTGGATTGTTACGCTTCGAGAGCAAGGATTTTCTGAAGAAGAGGTTGAGTCAGTGATGCTTTATCTAAACGAGGAATTTCTAAATCAAAAACTAGGCGAGATTATTGAAGAAAGGTTAAATCGCATGAATGAGACAACACGGGAGAGAACTGGTGAAGAGATGACTCGGGAGAAACGAGAAGTCATGAGAAAGATAATTACCGCTCAGATCAGGAGGTTGGGTCCCGAGGATATTATGGGGGGCTCTGAGTCAAACTTGGCCTGGTACGAGAAGGTGGCAGAAAAGGCGAAAGAACTAATTCCCGCCATCGACCCCAATCTTCGGGTGAGAGTTGTCTTTATGGATGAAGTGGATAAGGATCAGAAAGTACGGAAAACGATTAAGGTGGAATTTGCCGATTCGGTCAAAGGATTTGTTTGGGCTACTTCTGTGCCCAGGGAGTTTGATCTCGAACGCCATCTCGAGCCTCTGATCCGGCAAAGTTATCAAGCAGTCGAGAGAGCTGCCGGAGAAGCAAGACCTGAGGCGAAGTAATTTCTCTCTAGAAACCCCCTCATTTTTGGGCTTGTCCTGAGCTTAGTGAAGGGCTACGCTTATAGTAATGAAGTTGCTCAAGAAAGTTTCCGCACTCGAAGTGAAGCGAGCCTTTGTGACCGCTCAGAATATCAAGCTGGCGAGAGCAAAAGGAAAAAAATATCTCCCTAAACTCGAGCGGAAAGAGTATCTAAAAAAAGTTGTTGAAGCCAAAAGTAAAGTTCGTAAATTTACAGAAAAACAACTGGACGCCTTCATCTCCGATGAATATAAGAAACGACTCGTGGCTTACGATGGAGCGGATTGGTATCGAGCCAAAGCATCAGTGAGCGAACTCGGAGTGTGGAGGAGGGCTGGTGGGTTGCCGGCCAAGTGGACCTGCTGTCCGCTTAGGGAGACGGCCGAATTTGTAAGGAAGGGAATGGCGATCAATAGCAAGCAGATCAAAGCCCGATCAAAACGGGCCATTCCTCGTATTATGGACCTCAAAGACATTATTCTTAAAGAAGCGTGTTTGTACCCGATAGTTTTTCAGAATAAAACCGGCACCTGTGGTCGTAAGTACTGTCGGACCAATGTGAAGGGGGACATTGATGACGGTTGTATGCGTTCCATCGCCCTTGCGGTTTTCGGGATCAAAACACTGAATATCTACTTTGGGAAGCCAAAAAAGGCTTAATACTTCTGGTTCGCAGACCCTAGAAACCCCCTCATTTTTGGGCTATGATGGGAAAAAGTTAGAATCCCATTGTCTCCAGGCGATTTCCATGTTTGAACCGGTTCGAATCCTAGATGCTCAGCCAACTTGAACATCGTACCTGTGACCAAGACGGGTCACAAAGGGCTGTTAGAGTAGTACCTAATTATGCGATAATGAAGACACTTTCAATTTTATGAAAATAGAAGCTGTCGACTTATTTTGCGGTATCGGAGGGCTAACCTACGGATTAAAGCAGGCCAACATAGATGTTTTGGCAGGTCTCGATAACGACAAAACTTGCCAAGTTGCTTACGAAAAAAATAATGACGCTGAATTCATCGCTACTGATATTTCACAGTATGATTTCAGTGAAATGAAAAGCCTTTTTTCCAAGAAGAGCATCCGGGTTTTGGTTGGGTGTGCTCCGTGCCAGCCCTTTTCTTCGCATAGCTTCAAAGCAAAAAACAGAGAGGAGGACGATCGCTGGAATCTAATTACCTATTTTATTAAGGCGATAGATGTTCTACAGCCGGATGTTATTTCAATGGAAAACGTGAGAGGACTTACTGTCACCGATGTATTCAAAGACTTTATCAAAGCTGTGGAAAAGCGTGGCTATCACATCGACTATAAGGTAGTGTACTGCCCAAACTACGGCATTCCACAAAATCGGAGCAGACTAGTTTTATTGGGATCGAGACTTGGAGAGATAAAAGTACCAGAAAAAACTCACATCAAAGGCCACTACACCACAGTCGCCGATGCCTTAAAAGGACTACCTAAAATAAAAGCGGGTCAAACTAATAAAAAAGACAAACTTCATAAAGCCAAGAATCTTTCTCCGCTAAACTTAGAAAGACTCAGTCAATCTAAGCCAAACGGTACATGGCACGATTGGGATAAAAACTTATTGCCACCTTGTTACCGAAAAAAAACTGGAAAGACGTACACAGCTGTGTACGGCAGAATGAGTTGGGATGGAATATCCCCAACAATTACCACTCAGTTCTATAATTACGGCTCTGGCAGATTTGGACACCCCGAACAAGATAGAGCTCTTTCAATAAGAGAGGGGGCATTGTTACAAACTTTTCCTGTTTCGTATGATTTTGGTGACTATAATTCCATGACGCGAATTGGTAAACATATTGGCAATGCTGTTCCTCCACAGTTAGGATTCGTGATTGGTAAAGCTATTCAAAGTCATATAAAGCAATATGCAACCTCTAAGATTTGAGATATCTCTCACGGTTTTAAATCATCTTGGACGAAATCTGTATCGAAGTTTCGCCACCATTCTTGGTGAAGCAATATCAAATGCGTGGGATGCAGAGGCTGAGAATGTACACATCACCTATAACCCTGAGGAGCGGTATATGTGCATTATCGATGATGGTTTCGGCATGAGCCGAAACGATCTGCAAGAAAAATTCCTAAAGATTGGCTATTCAAAACGAGATAAGTTGGGGCTTCTTTCGCCTAATAAAAAACGTCATCACATTGGTAGAAAAGGTATAGGCAAATTGGCGCTGCTATCTTGCGCCGAACAAGTCGTAGTTTTATCAAAAACAGTAGGTGGAGAATGGAGTGGGGTTATTATAGACAACAGTGAAATTGATCAGGAAATCAAAAAAGGGTCGGGTGTTGCAAGTTATGAGCTAAAAGATGCAGATTCAAGCGTCTACAGAAAGCTTTGTATCGGTGAGAAAGGAACAGTCATTTGCTTTAATGGATTAAAAGAAGAACGAAGTCATACCGAGGAATTTTTAAAAAAGATTATTGCCCTCTATTTCCGTTTTTCATTGATAGATCCAGAATTCAAGATTTTCCTGAATGACAAAAAAGTTACTATTGATACACTGAGCAAACTCGCTGAAAAGACACAGTTTATTTGGAATATCAACGACTACAAATCCGATCCTTATTTAGCAATGATAAAGCCTGCTTGCGATACCATTGCTCTTTCAACTGACAGTCAGGAAATACATGGATTCATCGCATCAGTTAAAAAACCGATGGATCGCAATATTTTTGGTGCGAAAGAGCGTATTGGCGTTGATTTGTTTGTTAATGGAAGGATGCGCGAACTCGACATCCTTAAACATTCGCCATCATCTCAGGTCCCCGAGGAATATCTTTACGGACAAATTCATATCGATTCATTAGATGATGATAGTGAAACTGATCGTTTTACAAGTAGTCGTGAAGGCGTACAGATTGATGACCCCACTTATAAAAAATATCTAGGAGAAATAAAGTCTTTGGTATCAAAAATAATGGATCAATGGGATGATCTGCGTGATAAGTATGGTGGGGATGGTGATCCGGATAACACCAAGAGAGAGTCTTCAAAAATTAAGAAGGCAAAGTCACTCTATCGGGAGGTTGCAAAAGATTATGTCAGTGAATCTGGAAACGAAGGTGGTAACGATGAATTTATTAAAGATCTAGCAAGCGACGCTGCTTTTAATAGCAGTAGCTACGTGCAGTGTTTTATTTCTGAGAATCTATTAAGAAAGCATATTGAAGATAATGGATTGACACCAACGACTTGCTTGAACGCAGACCAAAGCGGAAAAACCTGTACGAATAGATATGATCCTAAAATAGGTCAGATCAGTTTGTGTGAACACTGTAAGGGTGAGAAGGGTAAGCAGAGTTTGATCCAACAAAAGAGCGAGGCCAGTACTTCAATTCAAATCAGAAGTGCTGAAGATAATCTTTTGATGTATCTGGATTACATAGATTTAGCAGAGCTCATTAATAACAAGATACTTAAGGAAGAAGACAAGCCTTACAGACCACTCAGAAATTCTGTAATGCACACGTCTCGCCTAACAGAAGAAGCAAAGACAAAATTGACCTCTGTTTTTCATAACATTGTAGCTACAGTCAAACAATTGATTGGAGTAAGTCCCAGAAAATCTCCGTAAGAACTTAAGTCAAAGGTACTCGGGGTTTGAAATTATTCTAAAACCACTTTTTTATTTATTAGTATTAGTCTACTTTTGAAAGATTGCATCAGCTCGCGCCTTTCTTCAAAAGTCCCTTCTTTCAGGATGTGGGTCGCATATCTAATCGGATCAAAATGTTCTTGAGTGTTCATATTCTGGACGCCTAAGAACGCTTTTTGGAATTCCGCAGCCTCAAGATATAGGGAGAGAAATAACGATTTTATTTAACCCAATCTTCAGAATCCGGGGTGGTATAATACCCCTATGCCAACGTACAACTGGTATGCACAACTGATAAAGCCTTCCTGGGCACCGCCGGCTTGGATTTTCGGTCCGGTTTGGACGTTTTTGTATGTCGTGATTGCGATTTCCTATGGAACCGTTTTTTATAAGGCATTCACCCGGCAAATTCCCTGGATTGTGGCGTTGCCGTTTGCGCTGAATGTTTTGTTTAATTTCGCTTTCACGCCGATCCAGTTCGGTCTCAAAAATAATTTCCTGGCTTCAGTCGATATCGTACTGGTATTGGGAACGCTTATCTGGGCGATGATTGCTATTTCTATCGCTTCGCTTGAGTCGCATATCGAGACGGGTAGTCCCAGTTTTTACTGGATCGCACTGGTGAATATCCCATATCTTCTCTGGGTTCTTTTCGCTACGGTGTTGCAGCTCACAATTATCTATTTGAACCGGTAGATTTTTCCGATGCCGAACGTTCGGTATTTAACCCAATCTTCAGGATGGGGCGTGATATAATAGAATCATGACAAAAAATCCTGGACGGACAGGCAAAGTTGGATATGTTGATGGGTTTGTGCTCGTGATTCCAAAAAAGAATGTGGAGGCCTATCGGAAGATGGCAAAGGACGGAATGAAATCCTGGATGAAGTACGGCGCCTTAAGCTATAAAGAGTGCATCATCGATGATGCCAAACCAAAACACATTACCTTCTTCTTTCCGAAGATGGCCAAGGCGAAACCAGGGGAGACGGTTTGGTTTTCTTATATTGAGTACAAATCGAAGAAGCATCGCGACCAGGTGAATAAAAAAGTGATGGCGGAGATGGATAAGGATGCCGAGAAGTATAAGGATTTTGAAATGCCATTTGATATGAAGCGAATGGCCTTTGGTGGATTTAAAGTTGAGGTGGGTTCTTAAAATAAATCATGATAGCACATACATCACTCATAGTGGGGGACTATAAAAAAACCATCACGGGGTGATGGTTAGAGTGTGGTGCGGCTGTTCATGATCTGGATGGAGCTTTGCCGCGAGTCTACGTTGATGAACTTCACGGCCAGAGCAACCAAGTTCTTTTTCGGGAGCGTCTCCCAGAAGAATTGAGCCACTTCTGAGGGTGTGCGGCCGATCAAGGGAACGAGGTAGGGATTGCCTTGGAAGGGTGGGGGAGGGTCGCCGTCTTTCTCGTAGGTAGAGACGCAGAGTCCATATCCTATCGGCAAGGAGTCATACTGGTAGAAGTATCGTTCGGTACAACCCCAGGGTGCCGGACGAATGATTGCAATCTGGGCCGAGCGAAGGAACGGCTCTTGGGAGTAGAGGGCAGCGATGCGAGGGGTGTTGGTCGGATGGTCTGGCTCGTATCCGATGCGA
>Ga0207952_1000906_pt1 | contig 16587 bp, 14 predicted proteins | sample SubbioR12Aug_8Ca_FD_184831 | JGI IMG/M metagenome (GOLD analysis project Ga0207952, IMG submission 184831) | Serpentinite rock and fluid subsurface biosphere microbial communities from McLaughlin Reserve, California, USA - CR12Aug_8Ca (SPAdes) | ecosystem: Environmental > Terrestrial > Deep...
GTGTTGCGCCACAAAACACAATTGACTGGGCGACAGGCCTTGATTTCACACTCCCCGCCGAATCTCGTCTCAATGTTCAGATTTTTCAGCGCCAGTACTTTAACTACGATAGTGACATCATTTCGGACAAGCGCGAAAACGGCTATAGCCTTCTTTTCAACACCAAAATATTCAATAACTGGGAAGCACAGGCAATATTCATTTCCAGCACAAATCGTACGGACTGGCTCTTCCGGCCACGTATGACATGGAATTTCGAGCGCAATTGGCGCTTACTCGTTGGTGCAGATGTATTCAAAGGCCCACCAACCGGCCTGTTCGGGCAATACGATCAAAAAGATCGCGTGTATTCCGAGGTTCGATATAGCTTCTAATCATCCGTTGCTCAACATTCGGCAGGGATAACTAACGATCCGGAAACAAGGAGTCAGTGGTGGAAAAGCTTAAGGTTCTTTTTTTTGCCGAGGGCGCCACGCTTGCCCATGTGGTCAGGCCGCTCGTGCTGGCTAAGGGGCTGGATCCAACTAATTTCGATGTCGTTCTCTGCCGCCCCAAAAGCTTCTCCAAATTTACAAGCGGTCTGTCATTCCCCGTTCATGATCTCGAATGCCAGGACAGCGATGTCTTTGCGCACAGGCTTGACCGCGGTTCGCCGCTCTATGATTTCCCAACTCTGTGCCACTACGTAGACGCCGACCTGGCCCTGATCGACAGCGAAAAACCTGACATCATCGTTGGCGATTTCCGCCTTTCACTTTCTGTCAGCGCGCGTCTTCGTTCAATTCCCTATATCGCCATCTGCGATGCCTACTGGAGTCCGGAACGGGCACTCAGTCCCCCCCTACCCGTCCTGGGGTTCACTCGCTACGCACCAATCACACTAACTGAGTTCCTATTTCGCCACATCGCCCCCCTTGTTTTTCGCCTGCACGCCCAGCCTCTCGAACATCTTCGGGCGAAATTTGGCCTGCCCACCTTGGGACACGACCTGCGGCGCAGCTATACCGACGCCGACCTGCGCTTGTTTGCCAATTTTCCAACTATCTTCCCAGACGTAACACTTGACGGCAATGCAGACTTCATCGGCCCGATCCCTTGGTCGCCCGACTTCGATGGTGACTTGGAGTTTCTTGCTGGCGAGGGACCATTGACCTATGTCTCCATGGGCAGTTCAGGCAATCCACAAATTATCGAGAGCATTGTTCCAGTATTAGAGGACTACGGAAGCAGAATCGTCATAGCGACAGCCGGAAAACCACTATCCTTGAAGTCGAAGAACACAACTACACAGGTTTTCGATTACCTGCCCGGATCTGTAGTATGCCAGCACGCCAGTCTGGTCGTCTGCAACGGCGGTAGCCCAACCACCAACCAAGCGTTAACCAGCGGCGTTCCAGTCTTGGGAATCGCCCAGAACATGGATCAGTTTCTCAATATGGAAGCAATTGTCGCATTCGGTGCAGGAAGTATGATCCGCGCTGATCGCGCCAAGCCATTCCGATTACGACAAGCCATCGAATCTCTCACCTCCGATCCGAGATATGCGCATCAAGCCCAAGCGCTCGCCGACAGTCTAGGACATGAAAGCGTCTCATCCAAACTGGCCCGTCATATTAAGGCGCAATGCAACAGAAGGAGCGTCAGCGACATCTAAAAAGCTGCTGATATAGCTTATCGTTCAACAAAATGCGCTCATACCTTGAGTAAGTAGCTGATGATTTTCCTTATTGAGTCCACAACCTAGTTCCAACTGCTATTTTGGCTGGAGATATCTGCAATGCCCCTATTTCATTTTCTGCCTAGAAATCCGTTTTTCGAGGTTGTCGGCGGCATCATGTTCGAGAACTATGGCGACAACAAAGTTGCAATGCTAAGCGAGATCGACATGACGCAATGTATCGCTCTCAGAGAAGCCATCGGGAAAGAAACAGGCCAAAAGCCGTCCTATACCGCCTGCGTAGCACGCGCTGTTGCCCTCACACTAAAAACCCACCCCTACGCCAACCGGATCACTCTCGAAGTTCCCTTCTTTAAACGCATTATTCAACTAGAAGAAATCAACATCACTGTAGCGGTCGAGCGAGACACCCCCGGAATTGAGCAGGCAACCTATGCCGGAACGATTGCACGAACCGATGAATTAAGCCTTTCTGAGCTTACTAGCGAGCTTAAGCGCATTGCCAACATCCAAGGAGAACATGGTGAGCGTTGGGAACTGTTCAAAAAAGTCGTAACTAGACTTCCGCCGGCTTTGGCACGATTCATATTGCGTTTTCCTCGACTCTGGCCAAGCCTCTGGATACAACATCGAGGTGGTGCGGTAATGATCTCGTCGCCAGCCAAATATGGCGTTGACATGCTGGTCGGTAACTGGCCGTGGCCTATCGGCTTCTCGTTCGGTCTAGTCAAGGAGCGCCCGGTGGTCATTGAGAGCAATATCGTGGCCAGGCCAACGATGATGTTGATTATGAGTTTTGATCGCAGACTAATGGCCGGAGCTCCGGCTGCGCGCTTTTTCAATGCCGTAGCTCAAACTTTGGTATCAGCTGAATCAACTTTGGGATTTCCAGGTTAGGCCAAGATGGTTCTCACTAACAGGAGGAAGGAAGTGTCGGAAAACTTTACACCCCCCTTCTGTCATAATGCAAAAAACTCCGAGAGAATCACTCAAAGGAATGAATTTAAATGAATTTAACGCACTGGCATGGATATCGCTTAACCGAAGTGCGGGGAAGTTGCTAAGGTAACCCTCAGTGAAATAGAAGAAACCTTTACTTTCTGAATGGAGTCCTCAAATGAAAAACACGCTAAAAGTCTTGGCTACTGCCGTGACCCTATCTCTGAGCGCCAGCGCATACGCTGATATAGTGATTGACGATTTTAATACGTCCCAACTCCCCGTCCTTCAAGACAATACTACTCTTGGAGGTGGCTTCTGGTCGACGGTAGCTGGACCGACAACCTCCATACTTGGTGGTGTTCGTGAGTTGTATGTAGAGCGCACCGGCGGCACTGCCAGTCAGGGCATAAGTGGCCTCGGCACCACCAGCGCCTCCGTTGATGGTGGCACATACTCCTTCAGCAGCGACACCCAAACTGCGGGCATCGGTGTTCTTCGCTGGGACGGCTCCGCTACGGTTGCCGACGGTGCTGGGACACTAGCCGGCAATGTTCGCGGCCTCGGTTTAAACGGGGGTTTGGGCGAGAACTTCACTGGTGTGTCGGAATTTCTAATTGACGTGATTTTCGCCGATCTAGGCTTCTTGTTCAGTATTGGAATTTACTCGACAGATGGCAGTTCTTCAATTGTGACGTTGACATCATCCGGTGGCACTGGTCTCCGCCATATCCCGCTGATTGCCTTCTTGGCCCCCTCCGGCAACTACGATGACCCGTTCAACCCCGGCGCTGATTTAAATGTTAACGTCGTCAATAATGGCTTCGTTTTTGCAGATTTGGCGACTGTTGGTGCCTTGGAGGCCGTGATTAATCCGGGTGGTGGTACGCTAGCCCTTGATTTAACCATCGACTCCGCATCTGCTATTCCTGAACCAGCCTCTTTGGCGCTGGTCGGTCTTGGCCTGCTTGGCCTCGGTGCCACTCGTCGTCGCCTCAAAACAGCCTAATCTGTAACCAAAGAAGGCTTACACAGCCTCCTTTGACAACTAATAAGGCCGTCCGGGATTTTCTCGGGTGGCTTTATTTATTTACCTCCGGGATGCAGGCTTTTAACTTCAACCCCGGAATTTTCAATCATAAGCTGGCTCAAACTCTTGCGTAAAGACCTCGACAGTGGTTTTTCCGACTGCCCCACTCGGCAAAAGAACGCAAAGTGTTCCTCTTGTGTAACACCGACAAGAGTTTCAAATTGCGAAGCCAGAAGCACCGAGCTACGGTTAATTACTGAATCTGCAGATATTTCTCGACCAGCTCTGGCATACCATCTAAATATAACTGGAGTCATCTCTGGCTGGAGATGAAGATTATTTGCAGTTGCAGTTAGCCAAAGGCGTTGCATTACCATCCCGCTCTCAACGTAGTCTTTCAGCGTACTCGGAGGCCTGCGAGGCCGAACTATCAAATGGGCCGCACAAGCTATCGCCGGGATGAAATCAAGCTGGATGCGAGGTGCAATTGTTCCCAAAAGGTAGCGATTAAAGAAATCCACTCTTTTCCAGCTTACCATCACCCATTTCATAAGCTTTGCCGTCAGCGGATCAACACCAACAGCCTCTTCCGGCAATCGATCTTTGCTAAAACGCACCCCCCATTCAATAATGTTTTTATGAACCTGAAAAGCCTCCGGGCAAGTCAATCGAATGTAAGCATTATCCCAAAGTAATCCAGCCACCCGAAGTCGATCAAGGGGGCGTTCAAAAAACTGAACCGAATAGTTGGGACCAACGGCATTTGCAAGGCTCTGGCGCTGCAATTCGCTAAGCGGTGCAGTGCGCATCGGACGCCGCTGTACGACACGTTGCTCTATGTACGGCAGCAGTGGATCTGTTGCCAAATCGGGGTTTTTGGTCAGTAACACATCGTAGACCGGGGCAGTCTCGGTGCAATTCGGCCGAACCTGCCAATCCGTTGAAAGTTGAAAACTGCTAGCGGCAATACGTAAGGTTTCAAGAAGCGCACCATGAGCCATCTGGCTAGGACGGCCTTCAAAATCATAAATCACGTGCTCACGGGTATCAAAGCCATGAATTGCAATATGATTATCAGCCACAATTTCAAAACGCCATGGCTGTGTATTATCCCCGCTGGGCGCCCAGCGTGCGAGGTCGAGTATCTGGATAAGGATATCGCGACTCATCATCAGCCTTTCGTCGCCACCGCCAACTGTCGCCGAACAAGGCTAGACATTAGACGCTGCAAGGGATTTTTGTACCCACCGGGACGCCACGTCCGACTATAGCGCATTCGATATGCGTCGAATTGACTCCCCCACGGTGCCAGTCTGACGCCCCCTCGATCTAGCAAAAGTTTCAAGGTTTCGATGGCAGCAACCCCAGCACAAAGTTGGCAAGCAGCAATGTTAGATGGGCCGCGGCATTCAGCCAGATTGACCCGACTCATATCGGCCACATAGCCGCGCTGCAGCATTGCCGGTGATAACCCGACAAGAAACCGGATAGCCATTTCCATTTCGTCACAACCTTCAAAGCCGAAGTAATCCTCATATGACATGCCGCCCGGCCCGAAAACGAGCAATGCCGTACCCAGCCCTAGAGGTGCAGCCGTAACTACAGGGATACCTTTGCGTTCACAGGCAGAAAAGGTTAAACGACGAGCTGCAAAAGCAAAAAAATCAAGTCCGTCGACATAAACGTCAACATCAGCAAGAAAGTCTTCAACAGAGTCGCTCTGCACGCCCCCCGGAAATAATCGAAGGTCAACTTCCGGATTAATGTCATATGTCATCTCGGCCAGCACGTCAATTTTGGGCTGCTGCAGGCTACTGACAGTCGCACCAACTTGGCGATTGAAGTTGACAACATCGAACACATCAAAATCAGCAATAGTGAATCGACCAATCCCCAAGCGCGCCAAAGTTAGCAAATGAACTCCACCCACCCCACCCAGACCGCCAATGGCTACACGTGATTGACGAAGCCGCTGCTGCTCCGCTTCAGTCACCCAGCCGATATTTCTTGAAAAGGCTTCGTCATAATTAAAGGTCGTCATCATTCGCCTTAATATTGTCAGTTTGGTACTACAATCAGTTTGGAGACATTACCTGAAGCTGAACTTTGCGCCAATGAACAATTTGCTTACGGAATTGCGAGTTGCGATCCGCAACCTCAGGCGTAACCGGAACAGAACACTTGTTGCCTTACTTACGGTTGCCAGTGGACTGATTGCCTATCTACTCGCGGGCGGCTTTATTGAGTGGATCTTCGAGAATATGCGCGAATCAACCATTCGCTCGCAACTTGGCCACATCCAGATCGTCAAACCGGGATATTTTGAAAAGGGAATAGCCGACCCCTACAGTTTTTTATTGCCTGCCAAGTCGATCGAAGTTGAAGCCATCAAGCAGTTGCCGGAAGTTGCAAGCGTCGCTCAGCGCCTCGCATTTAGCGGACTGAGTAGCCATGGGGACACTACAGTCAGCTTCATAGGCGAAGGCATTGAGCCCAATCACGAAGCCGTGATCAGCGATCAGATTCATATTCGATCGGGTAAGAATCTCAATCAGAATGATGAAAAAGCCGCCCTACTCGGCGAGGGCTTGGCTAAAAATCTGGGCGTGAACCCGGGAGACACTATTGTCTTGCTCGTGACAGCCGCCAACGGCACACCAAACGCTATCGAACTGAAGATTTCAGGAACTTTCTTCACATCAGCAAAGGAATTCGATGACAGCGCTCTCCGCATCCCCATTAACTTGGCGCGCAAGTTGTTACGGGTTCAGGGTGCTACTTCATGGGTTCTTCTATTAAAAGACACCAAAACCACAACGCAAGCAGTAGAACGATTGCGCGCATCTCTGCCAGCAAACAAGTTCGAAGTCACACCATGGATGGACCTAGCGGATTTTTACAACAAAACGGTCGTTTTGTTTGGCAAACAAATCAATCTGATGAAATCAATTATTGCCCTCATCATCATTTTGACAATTTCCAATACGCAGACAATGAGCGTTCTTGAACGGACGACTGAAATCGGCACCATCATGGCGATTGGATTGCGGCGTTCGCAAGTGCTGCGCATGTTCATTATTGAAGGTATTTTAATTGGAGTTTTTGGTGGGATTGCAGGCATAACGCTTGGCTATGGAATTGCTGGAATTTTATCGTTCATAGGAATTCCAATGCCCCCACCACCTGGCATGGAGACGGGCTTTACAGCTCAAATTAACGTCACTTGTCTTCTTGCCACAGACGCCTTTGCCCTTGCTTTGATCACCACCCTGATTGCCAGCATCATGCCCGCATGGAAGGCCAGTCGGATGAATATTGTGGACTCTTTGCGGTGCAACCAATGAAAATACCGAGGCAATTTTCATTGGCATTGCGAAATTTGCTTCGCCATCGGGCACGGACGGCGGCAACGCTCGTGGCAATCAGTATTGGTGTAGCCAGTTTGATACTGGCAGGGGGGTTTGTAAAAGACATTTACGTCCAACTAGGTGAAGCGACCATACATTCGCAGACTGGTCATATCCAAATCGCACGCCAAGGCTTCTGGGCAATGCGCACACGATCACCGGAAACTCATATGATTGAAAAACCGGACGAGATCAAGGCGTCTCTGGCTACACAACCCGGGGTCGAGCAAGTAGTCGCCAGAATCAATTTTTCCGGTATGTTAAACAATGGCAAGCGCGACCTTGGAGTTCTTGGCGATGGAATCGAACCAGATGGCGAAGCCAAAATTGGTAGCTTTTTACGCTACATCGAAGGACGCCCGTTAACCAACAAGGACATTGATGGCGTTGTTGTCGGTCAAGGGGTGGCACGCACGCTAGACCTTAAGATTGGCGACCGGGTCACGTTAATAATTAATCTTGCTCAAGGTGCCGTAAATACGCTTGATTTTCAGTTGGTAGGCGTATTCCAAAGTTTTTCCAAGGAATTCGATGCCAGAGCCGTACGTATCCCTCTCACTGCGACTCACGAGCTGCTTGACACCCAAGCAGCACATCTTTTGGTAATGTCACTGGCACATACCGAAGATACAGACCGCATTGCCAGTTCAGTTCGGGAACAAGTCGTTGCCCAAGGGCTTCAGGCGTCAACTTGGCGAGAACTATCTGACTTTTTTGAAAAGACCGTTCGGCTTTATGACGCTCAATTTGGGGTGTTACGCCTGATCATCTTCCTGATGGTGCTCCTCAGCGTGGCCAACAGTATCAATATGACTTTATTTGAACGAACGAGGGAATTTGGGACCCTACTCGCGCTAGGAGACAATCCGCGTAGGGTTTTTGGGTTAATAATGATTGAAAATGCCCTCCTCGGATTTTTTGGCGCATCATTTGGCATGATGCTTGGCTGTATTGCCGCTTGGGGTATCTCAGCCGTTGGCATAGAAATGCCACCGCCGCCCAATTCCAATCTTGGCTACATTGCATTGATTCGCCTAGACCCAATGACCGTTCTAACATCAGGCGCCGTCGGATTTTTTGCGGCTTTTCTTGCCTCAGTTTTTCCAGCACACCGTGCAGCAAATTTAGAAATAGTCGACGCACTCCGTCACGGAGTCTGATCATCATCGTGAAATACGACACGTTGATAATGATTGTTGCAGCGCAATGTGCGCCGTTTCCGTTATGATTAAGACCTACTGATTATGCATGGCTGGGTTAGCCTGCGATCCGCTTGAGGGGAAAATTCATGATTCATTCAGATACTAAATCCGCCACTCAATGGCTGATGATCTCAGTTGTAGCGTTCATTTTGACTGGTTGCGCCAGCAACTATCCGGCAGCCCCCGCTGCGGCGGCTTCCGCAGACTATAACTACATCATCGGACCAGGGGATAACGTAAATATTCAGGTATGGCGCAACCCGGAGCTGTCAATGTCGGTTCCGGTGCGTCCGGATGGGAAGATCACCGGGCCACTGATTGAGGACTTGGTAGCGATGGGGAAGAACCCCACCACACTAGCCCGTGACATGGAGAAAGAGCTGTCCAAGTTCATTCGCGACCCAGTGGTCACGGTCATTGTAACGGGCTTTGTCGGCCCCTACAGCGAGCAGATCCGTGTCATTGGCGAAGCGGCCAAACCCCAGACTCTTCCCTACAAGCAAAAAATGACCGTGCTTGATGTAATGATCGCCGTTGGCGGCATCACTGACTTTGCCGATGGTAATAGCGCAACGATTCTGCGCACTTCGGAAAATAATGCGCAATACCGGGTTCGTCTGAAAGACCTGGTAAAGCGCGGTGATTTTTCTGCCAATGTCGAAATGAAGCCGGGGGACGTACTTATCATCCCGCAAAGCTGGTTTTGATCATTCAATTCTCAATGAATACCACCTCGACCAAAGCCGGGGCGGTCGTAAGCTTGGACTCATAGATGGAAGATATTTTTCGCCAGGCCCTCGTTATCCTGCGCGCAACATGGAAGCATCGCCGCCTGGGAATGCTTGTTGCTTGGGTGGTTGGTGCCATTGCCGCCGGCGTCATTCTGCGCATTCCTGACCGTTACGAAGCTTCCGCCCGAATCTTTGTCGATACCCAATCGATACTGAAGCCACTCATGTCGGGACTCGCGGTACAACCCAACATTGAACAGCAGGTCATGATGCTCAGCCGCACGTTGATCAGCCGACCCAATGTCGAAAAACTGGTACGTATGGCCGACCTCGATCTCAGCATCAAAGGTAAGGCTGAACAGGATGCGCTGATCGACAGACTAATGAAAACACTAAGTATTCAAAGTGTGGGGCGTGACAATCTTTACTCTCTGTCATACCGCGACACGGACCCCGGAAAAGCCCAGCGTGTCGTACAGGCACTGGTGTCCATCTTTGTTGAATCCAGCCTCGGCGATAAACGGCAGGACTCGAACTCGGCGCGCAAATTCATTGAGGAACAGATTCGCAACTACGAGAAAAAACTTCAGGACGCCGAGTCTCGCTTGAAGGATTTCAAATTACGCAACGTAGAGTTACAAACAAGCGAAGGCAGAAGTGGCGTTGACCAACTCTCGGCGTTAAGCACAGAGCTAAACAGTTCACGCCTGGCGTTGAGGGAAGCTGAAAACTCACGCGATGCAATGCGTCGCCAGATTATTGGCGAAGAACCCGTACTTCTGCCGGAAGCATCCTCAGGCGCAGATTCAGGTGTCTCATTACCTGAAATTGATGGCCGCATTGATACTCAGAAGCGCAATCTGGACAATCTCCTTCAACGCTACACCGAGCAACATCCAGATGTAGTCGGAACACGCCGTCTGATCAAGGATCTTGAGGAGCAGAAGCGGCTGGAATTGGTAGCCCGCAAGAAGTTCGCAGCAGCCAACCCCGGCAGTTCGATCAGCAACAACCCAGTCTACCAACAACTCAAGGTCTCACTGGCGGAAACCGAAGCTAATGTAGCTTCGCTGCAGGCTCGAGTTGCGGAGTATGAAGCCCGCTACAAGCGAACGTCTAACCAGTTGAAAACTGAGCCGCAACTTGAGGCTGAGTTCACCCAATTGAATCGTGATTATGAAATTCACAAGAGAAACTACGAACAACTGGTTGGCCGTCGTGAGTCTGCCGAGATGTCGGGAGATCTTGAAGCAACCGGTTCGATTGCCGATTTCCGGCTGATTGATCCGCCGCGTGCCTCGTCCACACCGGTGACACCAAATCGTCTACTGCTACTCCCGACAGGTCTTTTGATTGCCCTCGCCGCTGGCTTGTTGGTTGCTTTTGTGGCTAGTCAAATTCGCCCGGTATTCTTCGATGGAAAATCCCTGCGCGATGAAACCGGCCTACCGTTACTAGGTACAGTTTCGCTTATCCCCAATGAAGCCCGACGTGCCAAAGAGAGGGCAAGTCTGCATCGATTCCTGATTGCCACCGCCGGACTGGTCGTCACTTATGGAGTAGGTATCGCCGTCCTCTCCTTCTTCTCCCAACGTGTAGCCGGAGGTTGATCAATGAGTCTGATTGAACAAGCGGCCAAGCGTCTCGAGCAACTTCGTCAAGCCGGGGTTGAGTTACCAGAAGAGCAGGCGCCACATTTACCGACAGCAAAATCTAGCTCTACCAAGCAAGCGCATGATCCCTTTACTGTCAATGTTACACAGCCTCCAGCAATTGAACCGGCGCAACCAATAGAGAGGTCTGCGTCCGGAAATACGTCAAACAATCGAGTGGAACTCGATCTTGAGGCAATTTCTGCATCCGGCCTTCTCATCCCACAGGCTACGCGTAGCCAACTGGCTGACGAGTACCGCGTCATTAAACGACCGTTGATCGCCAATGCCATGGGCAGAGGTAGTGCCATGATTCAAAATGGCAATCTCATCATGATCACCAGCGCTCTGCCAGGTGAAGGAAAGAGTTTTACTGCCATTAATCTGGCAATCAGTATTGCTATGGAACTCGATAATACCGTCATGCTGGTTGATGCCGACGTTTCCCGCCCTTCCATATTGAACATGCTGGGCCTCCCCCCTGCACCTGGATTGTTGGACGTCGTAGTCAAGAATTCAGTCGACATTTCCGATGTGTTACTGCGAACAAATATCGAGAAATTATCCATCCTGCCCAGCGGCACCGCACAAGCTCGTGCCACAGAACTCCTCGCCAGTGATGCCATGATTAGATTGCTGGATGACATGTCCGGCCGCTACAGCGACCGTATCATCATTTTTGATTCCCCTCCGCTCCTGCTGACTACGGAATCTCGCGCACTCGCGACGCACATGGGACAAATCGTCGTTGTCGTCAATGCTGAAAATACTGCCCAAGTTGCGGTCAAGCAGGCGGTGGCAGCCATTGAGGCTTGCCCGGTCAAGATGATGGTACTCAATCAGGCCAGACAATCCTCTAATGACGGCTACGGGTATGGCTACGGGTATGGCTACGGGTACGGGCATGCAAACTAAGTTTCCAATGAGCCATCTGGCTTCGGGATTTCTATTGTGTTGCCTCAGTACAGGATCATTTGCCCAGCAGAGCATTTCCGGCCAAGATAGCGGACTTGGTGTTCCGTCGGCGTCCGGCCTAGGATCTTCACTTGGTCGCGGTGCGACCGGGGATACGGCATCAACTGAAGGCCGCTCTTGGGTTATCAAACCGCGCGTTTCACTGACGGAAACCTGGACCAATAATGCCAACATCAATCGATCCAGCAATAATAGTCAGAACGAGTGGATTACCGAACTGGCTCCAGGCATTCGGATCGATGCCCGGACTGCCCGCCTCAAGGCCTATTTGGATTACGCGCTTAGCGGCCAGTTTTATGCAAGAGAGTCGGACAACAACCGTTCTCAAAACTCGCTGAACACCTTCGGTACTTTCGAAGCGGTCGACAATTGGCTCTTTCTCGACTTCAATGGTCTCATTGCCCAGCAGACCATTTCTGCCTTCGGAACACAATCAACCAGTAACACCACGATCAACAATAACAGTACAGAAACTGCCACCTACCGCTTGTCGCCCTATATCCGCGGTCAACTGGCTGGCCTGGTCGAATATTCGCTGCGCTATAGCCTGTCTACAACCAAATCCGACTCCGATGCTGTTTCAGATATTGATTTCTCCCAATGGAACGGTCAATTAAGAGGCAGTACACCATTTAGAAATTTGCGGTGGTCCATTGATGGCAATCAGCAGAATACTAGCTACAGCGGAGGGCGAGAAACAGATGCTGCACTTATCCGGCCGATGCTTACTTATTCAATATCGCCCCAGTTTCGCGTTTCATTGAGCGGAGGATGGGAATCAAACAACTATGTTTCGCTAGACCAGGAAACATATAAAACACACGGTTATGGTTTTGACTGGAACCCGACTGAGCGAACCAAGTTTTCTGCTTTCAAGGAACATCGCTTCTTTGGGGATGGACATAACGTCAACTTCAGCCATCGCTTCCCAATGAGCAACATCCAGTTTTCCGATGTACGGGACGTTTCGGTTCTGCCCAATCAATTCACAACCGTTGGCCGTGGTTCAGTTTATGACCTTTTTTACCAGCAATGCTATCAACAGCTAACTCCGAGCTTCCCTTCCGACTCTGCGCAACTCGCATTGGCCGCAGATGCATGCGCCAGTTACCTGCTTAACCAAACGGGTATTCCAGCAAACGCTCAGGTCACCAGTGGTTTCACCACATCACAGGCCACCATTCGCCGAAATCAGCAGTTGTCATTTGCTGTATTTGGTGCCCGTAACTCAATTACCTTCCTCGCCAACCGTAGCGAAAGCCAAGGAGTTCTGGCATCACAATCCAGTATTGATGCCATTTCGCAGAACACGACTGTCAAGCAGCAAGGCTTTGGCATTAATTTATCACATCAACTCAGCGCGATTTCCACTGTGAACCTATTGGGTTCCCATCAAGAAAGTACCGGTAGCGGCACCAACACTCTCAAAACTACAACAACCCTTTACCAGCTCAATGTAACGACCAAACTGGGTACAAAAACCACGGGTTCCCTCAGCGCCCGCCGCTCCGAATTTGACAGCGGTACCAACCCTTATACCGAAAACGCTCTCGTCGGGACCGTTTCATTCATTTACTGAGCGTATGTACGAAGCATTCTATGGCTTGACCAACAAGCCCTTCCAGCTGAACCCGGACCCTTCCTTCTATTTCGGAAGCAAGCAGCATCGCCGCGCCGCCGCCTATCTTGAATATGGCATGCATCAGAACGAGGGGTTTATCGTCATCACCGGTGAAGTTGGTGCCGGCAAAACAACCATCGTCCGCGGCATGCTGGATGGCCTCGATCAGGAAAAGGTTGTTGCCGCCCATCTGGTAAGCACGCAACTCGATGCCGATGACACGCTGCGCCTGGTCGGTGCCGCTTTTGGTCTACGCACCAAGGATGTTTCCAAAGCCGACATACTGATGTCGCTGGAAGCATTTTTGATCAGCATGACCGGCAAGGGGAAACGCTGCCTGCTGATTGTTGATGAAGCACAGAACCTCACTGCACGTGCCGTAGAAGAACTCCGCATGCTTTCCAATTTTCAGTTTGGCAACCATGCACTATTGCAGAGTTTCCTGATCGGCCAACCGGAATTTCGACAGATCCTGCAAAGCCCCCACATGATGCAATTCCGCCAGCGTGTGATTGCGGCCTGTCATATTGGGCCGCTTGATGTCGAAGAAACGCAGGCATACATCGAACACCGTCTGAAGTGTGCCGGATCAAGTGGTATACCAAGAATTCTACCGACTGCCTACGAGGCAATATTCAAGGCGAGCAGTGGTATTCCGAGGCGCATCAACTCTGTTTGCGACCGGCTGTTGCTCTTCGGCTACCTGAGTAGTAAAAAAGAATTCGATACGCCCGATGTCGAAGAAGTTGCCCGCGAAATACATGAGGAAACCATGGGCGGTACGACGCAGTCCGGGGCGTTTTTTGCTATCGATGATGCGTTATCCCACTCATCTTATGTTCAGCCAAATACACCAAAAAGCACTCACCACGGCGATGATCCGGGCGCCTTGCTGGCCAGTCTGAACGTTCAACAGTTTGGCGAGAGACTGAGCCGCCTGGAGCGCAGCATGCTCCAGCTCGAAAAAATCAATAGCACCACATTGACCTTGCTGCAGCAACTGGTCGCCAATGGAAGCCAACTCGCCAAGCCATCTCTTGAAAGCGAAGAAACCAATGTCTGAACTTTGGCCCAATGACCTTGGCCCGATTATCTGTGTCGTCGGCGCTCGTCCCAATTTCATGAAAATGGCACCCATTCTATGCGCTTTCGCAGCGCATCAGCCGGCCATTCCAACCCTGCTCCTGCATACCGGTCAGCATTACGACCGGGATATGAATGACAAGCTGTTCGAGGATTTGCGCCTGCCGCACCCGGATATCAATCTTGAAGTCGGTTCAGGTTCGCACGCTGTGCAAACCGCCGAGGTCATGCGTCGTTTTGAGCCAGTGCTGGACGAAAAAAAACCTTCCTGCGTATTGGTAGTTGGTGACGTCAATTCGACACTGGCCTGCACTCTGGTTGCCGTCAAGAAGAACATTCCGGTGGTCCATGTCGAGGCCGGCCTGCGCAGTTACGACAGGGGGATGCCGGAGGAAATCAATCGTGTCCTCACCGACCAGATCGCTGACCTCCTCTATACCACCGAGCGTAGCGCTGCAGACAACCTCGCCCGCGAAGGTATCGCCGCTGAACGAGTGCGCTTTGTCGGCAACGTCATGATCGACTCTCTGCTCAACAACCGTGAATTTGCCCGCCCGCCAACCGCCTGCATTGCTGCGGTCAACGTCGATCCGGCACTGATTTCCGGCGAACAGGGTTACGGTGTCGTCACTATGCACCGCCCCTCCAACGTCGACCATGCTGAAGTACTTGCTTCACTGCTCGGCGTACTGCGTGAAATATCCGAATCCATTCCTTTGGTGTTTGCCCTGCATCCGCGTACTAAAGGCAATATTGAACGCTTCGGCCTCCAACATCTGATCGACACCCCGCGCATGATCATGTTGCCACCGCAAGGCTATCTGGAAATGCTGGGGCTGATGGCTGGCGCTCGCATCGTACTTACCGACTCCGGTGGCCTGCAGGAGGAAACCACTGCACTGGGCGTGCCCTGCCTCACCATGCGCGAGAATACCGAGCGCCCGATAACCGTCGAGCAGGGCACCAACACCATGGTTGGGCGCGACATTGCCGCCATTCGCCACCACGCAGCTGAAATTCTCGCCGGCCGGGGCAAGAGCGGTCGCGTGCCCGAACTGTGGGATGGTCACACGGCAGAACGCATTGCGGCGGACTTGGCGACCTGGCTGTTGGCCCGCCGGAATGCTGCGGTCAACTGACTTATTGGCCCCAAAATGCCAAGCTCGCCCACTGCCAACGCGCTGACCATCGACGTTGAAGACTACTTCCAGGTCTCGGCCTTTGCACCGCATATTCCGCGTAGCGAGTGGCCGATTCGGGAATGCCGGGTCGAACGCAATGTAGATTGTATTTTGGCCATGCTCGATGAGCACAGCACCAAAGCTACCTTCTTCACGCTGGGCTGGGTGGCAGAGCGTTATCCGGAAGTCATCAAGCGCATTGTCGCCGACGGTCATGAACTGGCTAGCCACGGCTATGGCCATGAGCGGGCGAGCGATCAGACGCCGGCAGGTTTTTTCTCCGACATTCAGGTTGCCAAACTTATTCTCGAAGACCTGGCAGGCTACGAAGTCAAAGGTTATCGGGCACCAAGCTTTTCCATTGGCGAGAAAAACCTGTGGGCTTTTGAATGCCTGGAGCGTGCAGGCTACCATTACAGTTCAAGTATTTACCCGATCAAACATGACCATTACGGCATGCCAAATGCCCCCCGCCATGCCCACAAAATTGGGAGACTCCTCGAAATTCCGGCGACCACCTTGCGCTTTTTGAATCGTAACTGGCCGGCAAGCGGCGGCGGTTATTTCCGTTTGATGCCTTACGAAATGTCTCGCTGGATGATCGAACACGTTAATTCTGTCGACAAACTCTCCGCCGTTTTCTATTTTCACCCTTGGGAAATAGATGCTGGACAACCGCGCATCGCCGGCATCAGCCGAAAAACCCGCTTCCGCCATTACGTCAATATCGGCCGCATGGAAAAGCGCCTCCATCGCCTGCTCGGCGACTTCTCCTGGGGCCGGATGGACGAGATTTTTCTCGGTCAGGCCTGATTCACAATGAACATCAAACTGCTGGACCCTGCCGATCAGGGAAGCGCCAAGCGCTGGGATGAATTCGTCTTCGCCTGCCCGGAAGCGACTTTTTTCCACCGCGCAGCCTGGCAAGGAATTATCAAGGAGGTTTTCCGCCACTCTACTTACTTCTTCTACGCTGAAGAGGCGGGAGAAATCCAGGGCGTACTGCCGGTTGCGCACGTCAAGAGCCGCCTATTCGGCAACGCACTAATCGCCCTGCCCTTTGCGGTGTACGGAGGCGTCGCAGCCAG
>Ga0207952_1000907_pt1 | contig 16577 bp, 19 predicted proteins | sample SubbioR12Aug_8Ca_FD_184831 | JGI IMG/M metagenome (GOLD analysis project Ga0207952, IMG submission 184831) | Serpentinite rock and fluid subsurface biosphere microbial communities from McLaughlin Reserve, California, USA - CR12Aug_8Ca (SPAdes) | ecosystem: Environmental > Terrestrial > Deep...
GGAGGTTCGATCCCTCCCGCCGACACAAGATGTGTTGTGACAGAACTCAAATTTTGTTACATTACATCGGAAAGAGTATGTGCCAGCACCTACTTTTACTCATTTGCGGCTGTAGCTCAACGGTAGAGCACTCCCCTGTCACGGGAGAGGCCGTGGGGTCAGCACCCATCAGCCGCGCATTGTCAAAAACACCCAACATCTGTTGGGTGTTTTTGTATAACTGAAGCCACGGAGTGGTGTTGGGTGCTGACGGGCGGAGCGATGTCTCGCAAGCTTGCGAGATCGCGAGCCGGGGTAGCGACCGAGCCGAGTGGCGACGAGGTGAGAGTTGTGACCAGCACCCAAGAGCCGCGCATTGATTTTGCTTAGAAATTTTAGATAAATTACAATAAATATATGAATAAAAAAATATTAACCACAACCGTCATTGTGGCCATGCTTATGGTTGGTCTTTATTTGTTAAAGTTTGATAAAACATCAGATACGGTTATTCCATTAGAGACAGGTTCAGGGCCAATCACTTCTGGTGAAAATCCTCAGCCAGGTAGCACTGTACACGATTTACCTGTTGAGCCGGCCGCTTCTGTGGTTCGTAAGGATCTTGCCACTAAGTTATATGTTGAGGAAAAGAGTATTGTCATCCTGAAAATCACTGAAACAACTTGGAATGATGGTTGTCTTGGGTTAGGTGGACCGGCTGAAAGTTGTTTACAAGCTCTAGTTCCAGGTTTTAGGATCGAATTGTTAGCAAAAGGGAATACTTATTTCTATCGAACAGATAGAACGGGGGCGTCTTTCAGAGCGGAAATACAGTAAATTTTAGTTTTAATACCACACTATTGAGTCAGCGGGCAGGTATCCACCACCACCAAGACGGGGCAAGCTAGCTCTCGCCAAGGTATCAAATAAAAATACAGACCCGGTTGAGCCTATATTTTTATTTGACTGCTTCTCTGAAATTTTACCAACCCAACATAGTCAACCATCCAGTCGAAGCGAACTGTTGATGCATTGATATTTTACTCAATGGTCCAAAGTATCCAACTGAAGGTGTTACTAATCTAGATGCTTGATATCTAGCAACTGCAGCTTTTGTAAGCTCTCCGTAATAACCTTTTGGTACTCCCATGGGTATTTGTAGAAACCCAAGTTCCGACATCAACCCCTGGAGGACTGCTACACCCTGACCTGTGGAACCGATGGTGAGATCTGCTCCAACTAAGATGTTTGGTGATTCGGCTTTAGCTTGTGGTACACCAACTATCATCACCATTACTACCACAAAAGCAAACCCTACTCTTGTCATGAATCGACTCGATAACTTTAAACTGTTTATAATTTTAGTCATATTATTTTCCAATTAACTTTTAATAAACAAAAAAACTACTTGCAATAGGCTATTAGATGTTGAAAACACAAACTATTGCCAAAACATTCCAGAACAACATCTAAGATGAAGTATACTCAAAGCTCATTAATTATTGATGAATTCATGAAGACCTTTGAAATGGGGGGTGTTTTTGGTATATTTTTTGCAAAAAGAGTTTAAATTAGATAATATTAAAGCCGTTTTTGATGTCGCCAAGATAGCTCAGTTGGTAGAGCACATCCATGGTAAGGATGAGGTCCCCGGTTCGATCCCGGGTCTTGGCTCCGCAATCAAAGAAAACGATTTTTTAGTGGGATTTTGGTATAATTAAAAATGCCCTGATGGCTGGTGGGCATTATCTGATTAAGACAACAATATAGTTTATGAATAATCCAAAACTTTTAGAATGGGTTTTGCGTATCTCAGTGGCCGGGGGATTTTTCGGTCACGGGATGTTTGCGTTGCAAGGTAAGGAGAGTTGGTTCAAATATTTCCAATCAGTTGGAATCAATGATAGCGATACTATCCTAACACTGCTTTTTCTTGTTGGTATTATGGATGTTGCACTTGCCATTCTAATTTTACTGAAGCCTATTCGTATCGCGCTCCTATGGATGGCTTTTTGGGGTCTGTGGACTGCCATGATTCGCTGGCCGGTTGGTCCCGATCCAATATGGGATTTTGTTGAGCGTTGGCCAAACTGGGGGGCACCTCTTGCCCTACTTCTTTTGGTTGGTTGGCCGAAAAATTGGAGAGAGTGGTTAAAATAAAGATATCTAATCACACATATTAATCGATTTTCGATCTGGGAGTTGACTGGAGCATCGGCTTTGGCAGAATGTTTCTGTTAAGCCACCCTAGCTCAGTTGGTAGAGCACCACTTTCGTAAAGTGGGGGTCCGCAGTTCGATCCTGCGGGGTGGCTCATGGCTTCAAAAGAAGAATTAGAGAAGAAAATAAGTGCTATAGAAGAGCGGATGCAAAGATCCGACTTTTGGAACGACAAAGAATCTGCTCAAGGTGCTATAAGAGAGTTGCAAAATCTTAAGGACGAGCTCGAGGGAGTCGGCAAGTATGATAAGGGGGATGCTTTGATGACGATCTTTAGTGGGGCGGGAGGTGATGATGCCGAAGATTTTTCGAGAATCTTACTAGATATGTATAAGAAGTTTTTTGATAGAAAGGGCTGGGGATACACAGTAATACATAAGAATGAGAACGATCATGGTGGATACAGAAACATCACTCTTGAGATAGAAGGTAAGGGGGTATACGGGACGCTGAAGAATGAGTCTGGTGTGCATCGTCTTGTGCGTATCTCGCCCTTCAACGCTAAAAAATTAAGACACACTTCCTTCTCCATGGTTGAGGTGATACCAAAGTTTGAGAAAATTGGGGTGATACAAATTCCTCCAGATGACCTGCGAGTTGAGTACTCAAGATCTTCTGGCCCTGGGGGGCAAAATGTAAACAAGAGAGAGACCGCTGTACGTGTGGTGCACACACCTACAAATCTCGCAGTCCATGTAGAGACGGAGAGGAGTCAGGCTCAAAACAAAGAGAGGGCTATATCTATGCTTGAGGCTAAGCTTTATAAGCTGGAAGATGAACAGAGGAAAGCAAAGGAGAGAGGGATGTATATCTCTAAGACTACAAGTATAGAGTGGGGCAACCAAATACGATCTTACGTTTTCCACCCATACAAGATGGTGAAGGATCACAGGACAGAGGTGGAAGTGAGAGATGTGGAAAAAGTTTTGGACGGCGATATTTATGCTTTCATCGAAGCAGAAAAATCTTTGTAAAAGGGAGAAAGTGTTTTGTCTGAGAGTATAAAAATGGTAAAATAAGAGATATATGATTTTTTTCGATCGGGTGTCGAAGGTCTATCCAGATAGCTTCGTCGCTCTACAAAACATAACCCTGACTATTGAACCCAAGGAGTTCGTCTCTATTGTAGGTCAATCTGGTGCAGGGAAGACCACGCTACTCAAAATGCTTTTGGCCGAAGAGAGGCCAAGTGAGGGTAAGGTCTTCTTCGGTTCAAACGATGTGCACAGACTAAATAAGAGCGAGATCAACGATTTGAGGAGGAAGATAGGTATGGTCTTCCAAGATTACCGTCTCATTTCAGGCAAGACCATATACGAAAACATTGCCTTCACCATGGAAGCATCTGGTCGGACCGATGAGGAGATAGAGAAAGATGTGCCACATGTACTCGAGCTTGTGGATCTTGCGTCTAAGGTTTGGAACTTTCCCCATGAGCTCTCTGGAGGAGAGAGGCAGAGGGTGGCTATAGCTCGTGCTTTGGTCAACCAACCAGATGTGCTTATAGCCGATGAGCCAACAGGGAACCTCGATCCAGTAAACACCTACGACATTGTCCAAATCTTGAAGAAGATAAACGACTTTGGCACAACCGTTATCCTCACCACTCACAACAAGGGGATCATTGATGCTTTAGACAAGCGAGTTATCGTCATGGAGAAGGGGAAGATCATCAGAGACGATAAGAAGGGAAAATATTTTATATAAATTTGGTAGTAGAATGTAACTAAGATGATCTGGACCAATTTCAAACGAATAGTAAAAATCGGCTTTATGAACTTCTGGAGGAACGCTACCGTCTCTCTTGCCTCTGTCTTTATGATGACGGTCACACTAATTGTCACCGGGTTTGTTATCCTCGGTGGTGCTGTGCTCGATAACTCTCTCAATGTCTTGAAGGATAAGATAGATGTGACAGCGACCTTTATCACCTCCGCTTCGGAAGAAGATATCTTGAAGATCAAAGCCTCTCTTGAAAATTTGAACGAGGTCTCGCTCGTCACCTACACTTCTCGTGAGGAAGCCTTGGAAACTTTCAAAGAAAGGCATGCCAATGATCAGTCTATTCTCACTGCTTTAAATGAGTTAAACGAGAACCCTCTAGGCGCCTCTCTCGACATCAAAGCTCAAGACCCATCTCAATACAAAGGTATTGCAGAGTTTCTTGAGGGGTCGAGTGCTCTCTCAAGTGGAGGGGTTAGTATCATAGACCACGTCAACTACTATCAAAACAAGGTGGCTATAGATAAGCTAGGTGACATTATAAAGAGTGCAGACAAGCTAGGTCTTGCTGTGGCTATGGCCTTTATCCTTCTCTCTATCCTTATAGCTTTCAACACTATTCGTCTTACTATCTATATAGCTAAAGAGGAGATAAGTGTGATGCGCCTGGTTGGAGCCTCTACCACCTATATCCAAGGGCCGTTTGTTATCGTTGGCGTCATGTATGGGCTACTAGGGGCTATATTAGCTTTGATCATCTTCCTTCCTATTACATACTGGATAGGCAACACGACAGAAAACTTCTTCATTGGACTTAACCTCTTTACTTACTATCTTCAGAATTTCTTAAGTATTGCTGGCATACTTCTACTCTCTGGAGTGATGGTGGGGGCTATTTCCTCTCTCTGGGCATCTAGGAGGTATCTCCGAATTTAAATTGAAAAAGAGATTATTTTGAGTTATTGTTTGCGGAAAGATTGCCGATTCGTCTAATGGTAGGACGACCGCCTCTGGAGCGGTTAATTGGGGTTCGAGTCCCTGATCGGCAGCAAAATTTAAAATTATTTTATGAATAAAAAATTAATTATCGGTGCAGTGATTATGGCGGTTGTTGTAGTAGTTTTTTTGGTAAATAAGGGAGCAGTAGATTATAAAGACGATAATCAGGATCTTATATATGTAGAACTCCCCGGAGAGGGTAGTGTAGTGGGCAAGGATTTCAGCGTTATTGGTAAGGCTCGAGGCAACTGGTTTTTCGAAGCGTCTTTTCCTATTAAACTCTTAGATAAGGATGGGAATCTTTTGTATACCGCTATTGCTCAAGCAGAAGGCGATTGGATGACCACAGACTTTGTGCCTTTCAGAGCTGAAGTACACGCCCCTGTTTCCTATATCGGTCAGGCTACTTTGGTTTTAGAGAAGGACAATCCTTCCGGCCTTCCAGAACACGATGACTCCATCTCCTTCGATATCGTGGTTGAGTACTAGTTTGAGGTTTTTTCTCGGCTTGCCTTAGGTTTGGTAGAGGAGTATATTGACCTCATGAAAAGCATAGTGGCTATTACAGTTCTCATTATTTTGATCCTTGTGGGCATTCTTATCAATTTGAAATCTTTGGCTCCGACATTGGGGCCTGTGGTAGAAGAGGTTGTGGATGAAGTAGGACAATCACTGGAGAATGCTTCTACCACAGAAACCATGATAGGGGAGACCTCTACAACTAGCGCTACATCAACTCCGTCAGAATAATGGATATAAAGAACATAAGTTCTATCTATAAAATACATGAGACTCGCATCTCATCACTTGCTCTATTTGGAGGATTTATTTTTGATATTCTCACACTTCGTCGAGCCGATACTTTTTTCGAAAATTTTTGGATTATTTTCTATCTTTCTCTTGCTACCACGATCATTCTCTGGCTCTCTATTAAGAGGAGTGGAAAAGAGGGAGGGAGGTTAAGTTTCTGGCTCTTCAGCATTTTACAATTTAGTTTTGGAGGTCTGCTTAGTGCCTTCCTTATCCTTTATTTTAGAAGTGCCGCGCTCTCTGTTAGTTGGCCTTTCCTTCTCTTGCTTCTCATTACTTTCTTAGCTAACGAGAGACTGAAAAGCCGTTATGAAAGACTTACCTATCAGATCTCCTTTCTTTTCCTAGTTATATTTTTGTTTCTTATTTTCTTCGTACCAGTTCTCACCAAGACGGTTGGACCGATCATTTTTTTAGTCAGTGGTCTTTTGAGTTTGGTAATAATAAGAATCTTTATCTTTGTTTTAAGCAGGATAAATAAAGATAATCTATCGCTTCTCATGAAGAATCTGCGCTTGAGCATCCTTTCTATTTTTGTCGTTTTGAATGTTTTCTATTTCACAAACGTTATTCCACCCATTCCACTCTCTCTCAAGCAAGGAGGTGTGTACCAATCTGTAGACCGAGAGGTGAATGGTGACTATGTCTTAAAGAGAGAGAAGCGAGGGTTCAGAGACTACTTCCAGCTTTATCCAGAAATAAGTGTTTTAAGCGGGCAGTCTGTCTATGCTTACACAGCTATATTTAGTCCTGCTAAATTTAATATCAAGGTTGTGCACGACTGGCAGTTTTTGAACGAAGATACTGGCAAATGGCAGAGAGTTTCTAGAGTCGAGTTACCAATTTTTGGAGGTAGGGAGAGAGGGTACAGGACTTACTCTTTTGTAAATGTGAGTGATGGAAGATGGAGGGTCAATGTGCTCACAGAGGATGGTCAAGTCATCGGACGCATTAAGTTTGATGTGAGAGTTGTTGGTACCCCTCCAGAACTTATTCAGGAAGTGTATTAGGTGTATAATGCTTAGCGATATGGATTCCTCGGAGAAAAATAGCCAGAAAGTTGATGCTCAGATATGGATGGTGCTCTTAGGCATTATCCTGCTTTTTTCTGGTATTGTCTTTTTTGCTCGTCATGTAAATATCTCTAGGCAAAATGCTCAGTCTAGGGTCCCTGTGATAGCTAGATATATAAATTATGCTTACGGGGTTAACCTGCGGTACCCTTCAGACTGGAAGCCAGTTGGAGGACAAACCTATGATAGATATGAGGGGAGTGGTGGATTCTTTAGTGTTGGAGCCTCTGGTACAGGGTCTATGACCATGGATAAGGTGATAGTGAATGAGGTTGATAGCCCATTTAAACCATACGGCACAGAGCCTTATACTCAAACTCTAACTATAGATGAGCAAAAGGCCAAACTTATCATGCCATCTCCCGATCAGGATCCTTCCATGCATGGTCAGGCGGTACTTGTCGTAGAGTACCCAGAACCAAAAGTGATAGGTACTCAAACATATAGCTTTCTTATCCTTTGGGCAGACAGGAATAATATTCAAGACATTGCCAGCTCTCTGACTTTTGTAAGATAAAATGGAGAAAGCCACTTTCGCTATGGGATGTTTTTGGGGAGTGCAAGTCCTTTTTAAAAAAGTTGATGGAGTAAAAAATACGACAGTTGGTTATACTGGTGGGCACACACCAAACCCAAATTATGAGAAGGTTTGTGCCGGTAACACAGGTCATGTAGAAGCTATAGAGGTAGAATTTGATCCAAAAGTTGTCTCGTTTGTATCTTTGTTGGAGATTTTTTTTGAACATCACGATCCAACCACCCCCAATAGACAAGGTCCTGATGTGGGTGAGCAGTATCGTTCGGCTATCTTCTATCACAATGAGGATCAGAAGACAGAAGCTTTTGAATTTAAAGAAAGATTAGATAGGAACAAGAGATACAGAAATCCGATTGTGACGGAGATACTACCGGCAGGTGAGTTTTATCAAGCTGAAGAATATCATCAAAATTATGCAGAGAAAAATCCAAGCTACGTCTGTCATATATAAGAAACTTAGAGAACTCAATACTCCGCAAAAAATACAGGATTATTTAAACAAAATCCCTTTTAATCATGAGAGGAGGGGAGAAACGTATCATTCTGTTTACGAGGTTTTAAAGGCTGGCAAAGCACATTGTTTTGAGGGAGCGCTTTTGGCCTGCGCTTCTATCTGGCTTTCCGGCGAGAAACCTTTGCTCATGGATTTGAGGACAGCTAAGGGAGATCTTGACCATGTCGTGGCTTTATACAAAAAAGGAAAATATTGGGGGGCAATCTCTAAAACGAATCACTCTGTACTTCGTTTTAGAGACCCGATATATATTTCTCCAAGAGAGCTTGCGATGTCGTATTTCCACGAGTATTTCTTAAATGATGGGAGGAAAACTTTGAGAGAGTTCTCAAAACCATTTGATTTATCTAAAACCAAACATGACTGGCTTATGGGACAAGATAACCTTTTTCCTCTTGTAGATGAGCTGGATGCTTATCCTCACGAAAAAATTTTACCGAAAGGGGTCAAACTTCGTAGAGCTGATGGAGTGGAGATAAAGGCAGGGAAAATCGAAGGGTAGTTTATTTTGTATCTACTAGACTAAAGGCTTGTCGGAACCCGATAAGAATGATAACTCCAAGGACTAAAAAGATTCCATTTTGTGGAAAAAGGATCGAAGCTATAGATCCGAGTCCAGAACCCAAGATGAGTCCAATAGGTCTTGATAGTCGGTAGATAGATATAAGCCCGACATGGTGTGGGCCCACTTGTTTGAAAAAGTAGCTATCGGTCGTTATCTCCACAAAACTTGCACCTATTCTTGAGACGAAAAGTACTATACCCCACACGACTAAGTGACTTCCTAAGAATGGCATCAAAAGTGAAGCCAATAAGATAAACAGGAAGCCAAAGGACATTATCTCTTTTTCTCCATATCTTCTATCTGCAAGTTCTCCCACTGGCCACTCAAAGAGGACAAACGGTAAAAGCATTACGGTAAAGATGATACCTATTTCTCTCCAAGCGAAACCTATATTTTGATTCAAATATATAGGCAAGAAGATCACCATAATAGCGAAGAAGAACTCCAACACCATTCGAGCCACTGTCACATTTTTTATGTTTGGGAGTTTGTTCCAAGTATTAAAGGGGAGAGGCATGGGTAAGTATCTTTCGGAACCTCTCTTTATTTTCAAACTAAACATCATAAGAACGATAATTGGTAAAAGAAAAAATGCTGCAGTGATATAAAGATCTGAAAAGTTATTTTTGTTTTCTGTTAAAGCAACGAGTATTGGTCCACCCAAGAGAGCAGAGTTGGTGATGGTAAGGTACATCCCTCTAGTTTTGCCAGTAGTTTTGTTATCAGAGACTTCTTCAAGTAAGACATCAAGGGCGTAGTAGATCATCATCGAGACGCTTGCATACACAAGGAAGGAAACTATCGCAACCACAGGTGTTTTAGCCAAAGCTGCTCCAATGGTTGAGAGGAGGGTTATAACGGTGAAAAAGGCGAGGAAACCTCTACCTCCCAAACGGCTAAGGAGCCTCTCCGAGTTTAGAAGGAAGATTATGTTGCCTAAAGCTCCAAAGACATAGAGCCAACCAACCGTAGGGGGGGAGAAGAAGTGTCCGAGAAAGGAGGAGTTGATGTATAGGGTAGCAGCGAAATGTATGGAGAAGAAGAAATTTGCTACAAATATTGCCCGAACCTTTGAAGAGCTCATTGGCAAAATTATACCAAATTAAATAGTAGACCTTAGACTCCGAGGATTACGGGGATGATCACAGGCTTCTTCATTGTTTTTTGGAATACGAATCGAGCTACATCTTCCGACACAGCGTTCTTGGCATAGTCGAAGTTGATTGGGTTCATACCGACAGTGATGGATTCTACTGCGCGCTTGATGACGTGGCGAGTCTCGGTCAGGAGCTCTTGGTTATCACGAAGATACACGAAGCCTCTTGAGATGATGTCTGGAGACTTCTTCAATTTTCCAGTTTTGGTGACTATCATGACGACGATAACGACGAAACCTTCTTCGGCAAGCATTTTTCTGTCGCGGATAAGAACTTCAGAGACATCTCCAACAGAGAATCCTTCTACCACCATGTCTTCAGAAGGAGCCTTCTCTTTTAGCTTTACGATATTATTACCTCCATTTTGCATTTCTATGATCGAGCCGTTGTCGGGGACGATGATGTTTTCGGCTGATGCACCAAGCTGGCGAGAGAGTTCGGCATGCATCTTGAGCATGTAGTGGTGTCCGTGGATAGGCATGAAGAATTTGTACGGTATTTGTTTGTGAAGCCACTCCATCTCTCCTCTCTTGGCGTGTCCTGATGTGTGCACATCGGAGTCAAGATAGGTGATGATCTTACAATCGTTCCTAAATAGGTTATCCTTTAGTTTTGCCACAGCTCTTTCGTTTCCAGGGATGACCGAGGATGATAGGACAATGGTGTCTGATCTTTGGAGTTTTACAAACTTATGAGATTTGTTAGACATCCTCATAAGAGCAGCAAACTCTTCTCCTTGAGCGCCGGTGGCTATCATCATTATTTTGTTTGGTGGATATTTCTCTATATCTTCAACCGGGATGACATGATCCACCTCAACCAAGTTTAGGTGTTTGATGATATCTACGTTGTTCTTCATACTCCTACCTTCTATCACCACTTTCTTGCCATAGCGCTTAGCACTCTTGAAGAATTCTATGATGCGCTCAACTTGAGAGGCGAAGGTAGCAATGATGATCCTGCCTGGTGCATCCTTTACAATGACGTCGATGTTTTTAAGAATGGAAACTTCTGACGGAGAGAATCCAGGTTTTTCTATACCTGTTGAGTCCATAGTGAAGAGAAGAACCTTTCTGTCTTTAAATATCTTGTATTGTTCAACTTCTTTTTCTACAGGTACACCATTCTCATTTTCTATCCTTACATCTCCTGTGTTTACGATATCGCCAAATGGAGTCTCGATAATTACTCCGGTTGAATCTGGAATAGAGTGGGTAAGACCGAAGAAACGTACCTTAAGATCTGGGGTGATAGCTATAGATTTGTCGGAAGAATCTACTATCCTTATATCGAGTGGTGGTAGGTGAGGGAATTCCTCTTGCCTCTTTTTGATAAGAAGTGCACCAAACTCGCGTGTATATATAGGAGGGTTGCCAATAGTGTGCATGATGTAAGGTATGCCACCAATGTGATCTAAGTGACCATGGGTAATGACAACAGCTCGAATCTTGGACTTGTGTTCTTCTAGGTATCTGATGTTTGGCAGGATGTAGTCTACCCCTGGTGTTTCTGCGTCGGTGAATTGGATACCACAATCGATTACGATTATGTCGTTGCCGTACTCGATAGCGGTCATGTTGCGACCAACCTCCTCAACTCCTCCTAAAAGGATGAGACGGATATTACCTGAAGCTAGGGGTGGAATGATATCTGGAGCTTTTTTCTCAGGGATAGCTCGGTCGCTATTTCTTCTGATTGTCTTGTGTCTCAAACCTCTCTTAAAATTCGGATTATTCATTTTGTTATTTTAGTAATTATTGGCAAAAATGTTCCATACAGCATTTGTTTCTATAAACCAATTTCTAATATCAGAGAATCTGTCTTGAGAAGTGTTTAGACTTCCGAACTCCACTCCTTTTATTGACTCCGGTACAACATAGATGAAGTCTGGAGAATATAGGAAGACTGCTGGCACATCGCTTCTGATTATTTGATCAAAAGTTTTATACAGATTTTCTCGTTTCTCTTTATTACCCTCGGTTTGGATGGACTCTATGATCTTATCTACCTGACTATTGGTGTAGAGAGCGATATTAAGTCCAGGGTCATTTCTCTCACTCGAATGCCAGAATGGATATATATCCGTATCTCTTCCAACGATTTCTCCAAAAAGAAGAGCATCGTATCGGCGGGGACGAATAACATTCTGATTCAGATCTCCTGACTCGTAGATAGAAACACTAACCTCTGCTCCGAGTATTTGCCAAGAAGCCTTGAGCATCTCTGCAACATTCTTGAGGTCTGGATTGTCGCTAGTCGAGATCGAGAACGATAATTTGATCGTATCATTTTTAGATTTTTTTTCAAGTATTCCGGTTTCCGTATTTTTCTTCCAACCAGCTTTGGTGAGAGTAGAAGAGGCGAGTTCAAACCTTTCATCAAGAGTAAGTGGACTAGAAGTGCTTTTGATCTCAAATATTCCAGGTGGAAGAGGTCCATGGATAACGTTACCAAAATTGCCTAAAACTTCTTCAACAATCATCTCCTTAGGAGCAGTGAGGTCGAGAGCCTGTCTTACAGATTTATCCAAGAGAGCTTTGTTTGAGTTCTGATTGAAAAATACTCCGAAAACTCTTGGTAATGGAGAGGAAAGAATTTTTCCTCCTCTTTTTTCAATCTCCTTGGTCTCTTCTGGAGAGACACCGCTTAAAACTTCTATTTCTCCTGAATTATAGGCTTCCAGTCGATCTTCTTCAGAAGGATAGAATTTGAATATGTAATGAGATATGTAGGGAGAGGAGATCGTGCTTTTTTCAAATGGTGTAAGGTCATAGAAGTTTGGTATTCCACCAGAATCTCTGGTAACCGTCTCCACCATGTAGGGTCCGGAACCTATTGGTAAGACATTCCACTGACTGAAAGAAAATTCATCGTTAGTGACCGAAGACCAAATATGCTTTGGCAGAATACCCACTGAAAGGTTGTTTATAAAAGGAAAGTACGGTCGCTTGAGGGTAAAGCTGACTGTTTCCTCATCTATCTTATTTACAATTACTCCGGCAAAATCTCTATAAAGAGGGCTCTTTACTCCCGGATCTAAGATTTTTTGAATTGTGAACACCACATCATCTGCGGTGACAGGTTCTCCGTCGTGGAAGATGACACTTTCCTTTAAGGTTACTGTGTAGGTAAGACCATCCTCACTAATATCTACCTTTTCCGCCAAATCGTTTACCATGTCACCACTCAAATCTTTTTTTGTAAGGCCAGAATATATGAGAGACACAAGGTTTTTGTCGGCTTCGGATATTGCCAAAACCGGATTTATGAATCTCGGGTTACTTATAACCCCTTCCGAAACACTTCCTCCCTCTATAGGCACTCTCACAAGGAAGGAGTTGTTTACCTTAAGAAGCATGATGGTGGTAGACCCTATGAATAAGGTAATAAAAAAGTAGAAGATCGCTTTTTCAGCAGAAGTAAAATGCCTAGTTGCTCTTTGTATGGAACGTTCCTTCGGAATATGGAAACGCTTACTCAAAAGCGCCCTTAAGGAATTATTCATGTTGAACTTGATTTTTTAAGAACGAAGGAAGATAGAAGTGATTGAAGTAACAACAAAAAGAATGGCTATCACTATTGTAGCGTTGAAAAGTATTTTTTCAAACCCTCTTCTAGAATATTTAGCATTTCCCAAGGTGTCCGCGCCAAAAGCACTTCCAAGTCCCGCTTCGGAACGTTGCAATAGTATCCCGATTACCAACACAACTGAGAGCACTGCTTGTATATAAGGAATAAGACTCTGCATATTCTGGTATCTCTTGGGGAGGAATTATATCATATCTTGCTATTGACTTCAATTATATTTGCGATAGAATCTCGGCACCATGAAGAAACTTAAACACAAAAGAAACAAAGAATCTAAAGAAAACAAGTTCAAAATTACCCCAACTGGAGACAGGGTTTTGATACGACCATACAAAGGAGAGACAGAGAAGACGGTAGGCAAGATAACTATAATGCTTCCAGATAGTGTTTCGGAAGAGAAGTCAGATAGAGGTATTGTGTTGTCGGTGGGTGATGGTAAATATATTGATGGCAAGCTTATACCAGTAAGGGTGAGAGTTGGAGACAAGATTATTTTTAGCAAATATGGTTACGATGAGATAAATATTGATGGAGAAGAACTTTATTTAGTAAAGGAGGACAACATCTTGGCGATAATCAAGTAAACAAAGTATGGCAAAACAAATAATCTTTAACGAAGAGGCAAGGATGAGACTTAAGAGTGGTGTGGATAAGGTAGCTAACGCTGTTAGGATAACTATTGGTCCAAGAGGAAGGAATGTTGTAATAGATAAAGGTTACGGCACCCCCACGATCACCAATGATGGCGTAACCATAGCAAAAGACATAACCCTCCCAAATAAATTTGAGAATATGGGTGCAGAGATTGTGAAGGAGGTGGCTCAAAAGACAAATGATCTTGCTGGAGATGGTACAACCACTTCGGTTGTCTTAACTCAAGCGCTTGTGGAAGCTGGTTTTAGAAAGACTTTGATGGGTGCAAATCCCATGGGTATAAAAAGAGGGATAGAATCTGCGACCAAAGATGCCATAGAGATCTTGAAGAAGATGGCAAAGCCCATAAAGACCGACGATGAGGTAAAACAAGTAGCAACCATTTCTGCAGAGTCTGAAGAGTTGGGAACAATAATAGCTGACACTATAAAGAAGGTTGGAAAGGATGGAGTGGTGACGGTTGAGGAGTCGCAGTCCTTCGTGGTTGAGAGTGAGGTGGTGGAAGGTTTACAGATTGATCGAGGTTACATTTCTCCCTACATGATAACCAACACAGAGAGGATGGAAGCAGAATATCGCGATCCGCTCATACTTGTAACCGACAAGAAGATATCCTCAGTTAAGGATATTTTACCTCTACTTGAGAAAATCGCTCAAACCGGCAGAAAAGATTTGGTAATGATTGCTGATGATGTTGATGGCGAAGCTTTGACGACTTTTGTGCTAAACAAACTTCGAGGAGGGTTCAATGTTCTTGCGATAAAGGCACCGGGCTACGGAGACAAAAAGAAAGAACTTCTCTCCGATATAGCAGCAGTAGTTGGAGCAAAAGTTGTATCTGAAGAAACAGGATTATCTTTCGATAAAGCTGATCTGGATGTTTTGGGTAAAGCTAAGAAGGTCGTCTCTACCAAGGATGACACCATCATCATTGGAGTAAGCGATAAAAAAATTAAATCAGCTATAATCACAAGATTGGAAAATCTTCGTGCACAAAGAGAGAACGCTACTTCCAAATTTGATAAAGAAAGTTTAGACAAGAGGATCGCTGGTTTGGCTGGTGGGGTGGCGGTGATACGTGTAGGAGCTGCAACAGAGACAGAAATGAAGTATTTGAAACTCAAAGTAGAAGACGCGGTAAATGCTACTAAGGCTGCTATTGCTGAGGGTATCGTGGTTGGAGGAGGCAGTTCCTTGCTTAAGGTTTCTCGTGACTTGGAAGCAAAATACAAAAATTCTAAAGAAGCCAAGACTGTGACAGAAAACATTCGATCGGCAGAGTATGCTTCTGGGTATCTAGCGGTTGTCGAGGCTTTGAGAGAACCTCTAAGACAAATTGCAATAAATGCCGATAAAGATGCTGGAGTGGTGGTGAATGAGGTGATGAAGGGTGGTGCCAACTCTGGTTACGATGCTTTAAATGATAAGTTTGTTGACGATATGTTTGAAGCAGGGATTATAGATCCTGTGAAGGTTGAGAGATGTGCTTTGGAGAATGCTTCAAGTGCTGTTTCGGTACTTTTGACCACAGAAGTAGCTATTGCTGATGAGCCGAAGAAGGAAGATAAGGGTGGTTCGGTTGAAGAAATGGGGTATTAAACTACCTTTATTTTTTTGCTATAATATAAGGCATTATGAAATACTTTCTAATAGTTGCTGGGGTTTTGGTTTTGTGGGTGGTGTTTGCTTACAACCGTTTTGTCGCGTTTGTTAATCGTGCAAAAGAGGCTTGGGCAGACATAGATGTACAACTTAAGAGAAGATATGATTTGATACCAAATTTGGTAAACACGGTTAAGGGTTATGCTTCCCACGAGTCGACCGCTTTTGAGAAAGTAACTGAAGCTAGAAGTAGAGCTATGGGAGCGCAATCTGTTGCTGATCATGGTAAAGCAGAACAAGGTCTCTCTGGTGCACTTAAGTCCTTGTTTGCTATTGCAGAAGCATATCCAGATCTTAAGGCGAACCAAAATTTTCTAGCATTACAAAACGAGCTTTCTGATACCGAGAACAAAATTCAAGCAGCGAGAAGATTTTATAATACTAATGTTCGTGATCTAAATACGAGTATTGAGTCATTCCCAGCAAATATTATTGCCAACTTGTTTAAGTTTTCAAAGATGGAGTTTTTTGACTTAGAGGGGGAGGATATCGCCAAGGAGCCAGTAGCGGTTAAGTTCTAAAACAACAATGGCAACAAATCTTTACACAGAGACGGGTAGAAATATCCGGAAGACTTGGATGCTCATGACAGTCTTTCTTCTAATCGTTATTGGTATTGGTTGGGTGTTTGCTAATGCCTACAATAATCCAGGTATTCTTTATGTTGCTGTAACTTTCTCTGTTTTCATGAACATTTTTTCCTACTGGTATTCGGATAAAATAGTTCTCTCACTTCACAAAGCTAAACCAGTCGATCGCGAAACGCATTTTGATCTTTGGAATTCGATGGAAAACTTATCTATCACCGCAGGTCTTCCTATGCCTAAGCTTTATATAGTGGAGGATGCCTCACCAAATGCTTTTGCTACTGGGAGAGATAAGGAGCATGCGGTTGTATGTGTTACCACAGGGCTACTTCATCTTTTGAATAAAAATGAGATGGAGGGGGTCTTGGCTCACGAGCTCTCACATATTGGCAACAGAGATATTTTGATATCAACAGTAGCTGTGGTCTTGGCTGGGTTTGTTGCCATTTTGTCCGACATTTTCTTGCGTTCCAACTTATTTCATAGTCGCAATCGTGGAAATGGCGGGG
>Ga0207952_1000908_pt1 | contig 16550 bp, 10 predicted proteins | sample SubbioR12Aug_8Ca_FD_184831 | JGI IMG/M metagenome (GOLD analysis project Ga0207952, IMG submission 184831) | Serpentinite rock and fluid subsurface biosphere microbial communities from McLaughlin Reserve, California, USA - CR12Aug_8Ca (SPAdes) | ecosystem: Environmental > Terrestrial > Deep...
AGCCGTTGGCGGCGGCGCAGCTGGCGGTGGTCAGGCCAGCGGACCCGGCGGAGCAGCCGCGCCGCCGGCCCCGCAGGACCCTGGGAACGCCAACGCAACAATGATGCGGATGATGCGCGCCGGGATGCCAATCCTCGCCGGGACGGATACACCGAATGCCGCAAACCTGCACGGCGAATTGCGATCGTTCGTCGGCGCCGGAATGACCCCGTTTCAGGCGTTGCAGACCGCGACCGTCCATCCGGCCCGAATCCTCGGCATCGACGCCGGGAGCATCGAGGTCGGGAAACTCGCCGACCTCGTGCTCGTCGATGGCAATCCACTCGCCGATGTCGGTGCGGCGCACCGCGTGCGTCGGGTGATCGCCAATGGGCGAGTGTACACGATGGCGGAGTTGCTGAAACAGCCCGAGTAACCCCGCCGCCAGCGGCCGGCCTACTGCCCCGTCGTGACTTCCTCATACGCGCACGTGAGGATCTCACGCGGGCCCATCGGTCCGAAGCGTCCGTAAGTCTCAAAGCCCTTGAGCGGGTCGCGCATTGCCATCACCTCGTCGCGCGACTTGCCGGCTTTCACCTGGGCGTCGGCAAATGCCAGCACCGCGCCAAGGTAGGTCTTGAAGCCGTTCAGATCCGCCGCGTTGCCTGTGATCGGGAGACCGGTGTTCGCGTGGCCGAAGATGTAGATGGTGTCGGAACTATGATCCTTCACGGTGCGGTCGAGCACCGTCATCCATCCTCTGAGCGTGGCCCCCGCAGCGCGATCGACGACCGGATGCCGCTGGTTGAAGCAGAGGTCGCCCATGTGCGCCACGTTCGCACGCTCGAACGTGATCACGGCATCTCCGCTCGTGTGCGCCCGTCCATAATGCCGCGCGCGCACCTTTTCGTCGCCAACGTCGGCTGACCAGTTGTCCGTGAACGTCGTGTCGGGGAACAGCTGGTCCGCAGGCGGATTCGCGCCCGGGGGCGTGCGCATGTGTTCATCGGCCTTAGCGTGCGCCACCACCTTCTTGGCCGAGCCCCGGAAGGAGATGTTCCCGCCGGAGTGATCGCCGTGATGGTGCGTGTTGATCAGGAAGTCCACGCCACGTCCGTTCGAACGCTCCTTGAGGCCGGTCAGGAACGCGGTGGCCTCGGCGGGAAACTGGCTGTCCACGGCAACGACCGCTCCGGGATTCACCAGAAATCCAATCGTGCCCCCGCGCATCGTGAAGAACCCGACGTTTCGGCGGATCGGAGTGAAGACCGGCGGGGCGGCCTGCGCCTGCCAAAACGCGCCTGCGAATGCAGGGCGTGCAATCGCCCCGGCGGCGGCAGCGGCGGCGGAAGTCGCAAGGAATTCTCGGCGGGTGAACGACATGAATGGCTCCGGAGTCAATGGCTCGCGCACGCAGCTCGAACGACCTGCGGCGCCGTCGGTGGGATGGCTCAACGGTACGCCGCGTCCAAATCCGTTGCAAGCGGCGGCCGAGAATGACTAGTCGGCCCGCACCACTCCCGGTGGGCGGCCGAGGAACGCGAGAAGTGCGTTCCGCGCTCGATCAAATGCAGGCTTTGCGGCAGAAGGCAGGGGCGTTCCACCAACGTTGCGCAGCGCGAGTGTGGGACTCGTCTGGTTGCCGCCAACCAGAATTTCAAAATGCAGGTGGGCGGCAGTCGAAAGTCCGGTCCGTCCGACATACCCGATGACATCCCCCTGATTCACTCGATTTCCTCGCTGTCCCTTTGCGCTGAAGCGGCTCAAGTGGGCATACCGCGAGACATAGCCATTCGGGTGGCGTACTTCGACCACGTTTCCATACCCGCCGGCATCTCCGGCGCGGACCACCGTCCCATCACCGATACTCATCACCGGAGTGCCCTGCGCCGCCCCGTAGTCCACGCCCTCATGTGCGCGCCTGATGCGGAGAATGGGATGGAAGCGCATCCCGAACGACGACGTGACACGCGCGAACTCGACTGGGGAGCGAAGGAAGGCCGTGGCCAGCGACTTGCCGCTCCCATCGTAGAACACATTGCTGCTGGACGGCGCCTCGAAGTAGAACGCCTCGATCGGGCGATTCCCGACGAAGAGGCGCGTAGCCAATACCCGCGACACCCGGGTGCTGGATTCGGGTCCGCGCGCGCGCTCGATGACTGCGTGAACTGAATCCCCTTTGCGGAGTTCGCGCGACATGTCCACACGGAACTTGTAGACGTCGGCAATCGCGAAGACGAGGCCGTTGTGCGATGCCCCGGGAAAGAGTTCGTCGGCGGCACCGTGCAGCGCATCGTACAGGTTGTTTGCCACCGCGCCGCGCACGACAATCGTATCGACCGTCCAGGGGAACTCCACTTCCCTGGCCGACCACGCCACGCTGTCATCGCGCGTCACCCGAACGTGGCGATCAATCGCCACCTTGAACACGATCTCCGTGGCCGCCGCGCCCGCAGAGTCGCTGATGAACTCGACGGCCATTCCGGGCCGCACGCGCCGCGGGTCGATCATCGGCGTGGCAGCAAGCACCTGCCGCGCCGCCGCACCGTCCAATCCGCCACGCCGCAGAAGAATGTCCAGCGTCTCGCCGTCGCGGAGCGTGTCGCGACGGGTGCGCGCGTCCAGCGCGCGCAGCGAGTCGGCCGCGATATCGGCGCTGGATCGCCCCAACGACGTGACCTGTCGAGCCGCCACCCAGACAGCGAGCGCGGCAGCGACAACCATCACGACGCGTACGATTCCACGACTCACGCCGAATTTCTCCTGATCAGGGCACTTCGGAACCTAAACTTGGATGCGGCTCCGTGGCCGCATTCGGTCCGAGGTTCAGCCCGGCTCTCGCAGTCCCGAAGCTAGATTCCGAATCATCCGTCTTTCGACGCTTGCCGTGACCCAGCTGCAACACACCGCGGACCGCCAACTTCTCGTCGCCGCCCTCGGCACACTGCCATACGCCGAAGCGCTGGATCTCCAGCGGGCGGCCGCGCGCGCGCGACTCGATCGTCGTCTGGATCAGGACTTACTGGTGTTGCTCGAACATCCGCCGGTTGTCACGACGGGCCGAAGTACGAAGGGGCAGAACCTCCTGCTGGATCAGGCGGCGCTGACCTCGCGCGGAATCGAACTCTTTGATGTCGAGCGAGGCGGCGACGTCACCTTTCACGGCCCCGGCCAGCTGGTCGGGTATCCGATCATTGACCTGAAACGCCACAAGGAAGATCTGCATTGGTACCTGCGTGAGCTGGAGCAGGTCCTCATCGACGCACTTGGCGCACTCGGTGTGCCCGCAGATCGGAATCCCGGCAAGACCGGCGTCTGGACCAATGGCCGCAAGATTGCGTCCATCGGCGTCCATGCGCGCCAGTGGGTGACCTGGCACGGATTCGCCCTGAACGTCACCACCGATCTGGCGTACTTCGACGTGATGGTGCCCTGCGGCATTCCTGACGTAGTGATGACGAGTGTCGAGCGCGAACTGCGGGAATCACGCGCTACATCGGCCGTCCGGCCGCCCGGCGAACTGTTCGCCGAGGTGTCGGCGTCGGTCGTGGCCGCCATGGCCCAGCGCTTCAATCTCGAGCCCGTCCTGCTGGCGAGCGCCGACCTGCGCGCCCGCGTCGCCGACGTTTAGCGCGGTTGATCGCTTGGGTACACGGCGCGAAATCCGGTCGCCCGGAAAAGATCCACAAGCATCACCTCTTGCTCGCCGCGCCTGACGCGCATCGTGCCGACAGAATCGATCCGATCGAAGTACGGCGCGAACCGTTCTCGCACATCGTCACCCGCGCGCTGCTTCTTGACGATGATTCCGCTTCGGCCGAGGAACGCGCGGTCGTCCGTCGTGTAGCGGAAATGGTGTGGGTCGGCGCAAAGGCAGAGGACAGGCACTTCTGGCCCCAAACCGATTGCCGCTTTGCCAGCCTGAATCCAGCTCGTCGCCGCCACGAACGCCGGCTCAGGCCCGCCGACCGCCTCGAGCGCGTCCGGCAGCTGGTCCCAGGTTACGAGATCACCAGTGGGATCGTTCCGGCCGAACGCGCCCGGCGCCACGCGCGCGAGCCAACCAGTAGCCGCGTGTGAGGTAAGGATGAGAATGAGCGCGGCATACCCGCGAACACTCCAGCGCAACCACCACTGAGTGCCCATGGAGCCGCGATCCATTCGCTCCACGACCGCCGCACCCAGTATTGGAAAGACGAACAGCCAACCGGGAGCCTGCCAGTGCGGAAGCCCCACATCACCGCGTAGCGAAACGAGCGTGAATCCCACGATTGGTCCGCCGGCCACGCACGCCAGAAACCATCGCTGCGCATCGCGCGGCCCGGAGCGCACAGCGCGCCACGCCGCCGCTGCCAACGGAATGAAGATCCACGGTAGCACCCAAGCCATTTGCCCGGCGATGTTGGCACCGAACGTGTCGAGGTGGATGCCTGCCTTAGGCGCCGCCCGCGCGCCTTGAAAGGCGAACGACACCCACTCGTGTTGTGAGTTCCAGATGATGACGGGAGCAAACATCGCCAGGGCGATCGCGGTGCCGATGTACGGCCCCGGCGCCCTGAGCCAGCGCCGATGTGGCGCTGAGGTCACCAGGAAGGCGGCCGTCCCGGCAAGCACGAACACGCCGTGGTACTTGGAAAGCATCGCCAGGCCGGTGAGCACCCCGGCCAGTGCCCAGTCTGCCACACGATGCGGCGCCGCAGCAGTTCCGCCGTCATCGCCGGGCTCCCCAAAGAGTATGCTGGTAATGCGGTCGACCGCCGCCGTCATGCAAAGCATCAGGGGGCCATCCGGCAGCACCCAGCCGCCGCTACTCAGGCTGAAAACCGCCGACACATTCAGCAGCAGCGCAGCGGTGACTCCCGCGCGTTCAGAGAAGAGCCGACGGCTGATCCGCCAGACGTAGTACGTCGTCCCCGCAAAGCAGAGCACGAAGGGAAGGCGAACCACGACGCTCGCCTCGCTCCGCGCCAACTTCGCCGTCAGGCCCGCCAGCCAGAGATGCAGCGGGGGGTGGTCGAAATACGAGAGGGATATCTGGCGCGACACGGCAACGACATATGACTCGTCCACACCCAGACCGACCGTCGCCGCGAGCAGGAAGCGAACCATCGCGCCAAGGGCGATGATCGTGAGCACCTGGCCGGCGGCGTCGAGCCGCCGGATGGAAAACGAGGAGGTCTCGCTCACTCCTCGTCAGCCCGGCGGGCGCGGTGTGGGTGCGCGGGTCCAGATCACGATCACGCCGCAGGCGGTATCGCGCTGGCGGAGCTTGGATGGCGTCTCGGACGGACCGCGGTAGACCTCGACCGCCTCAATGAGCAGCGGTGAAATGTCATCCATGTGGAAGGTGCCCGGTGGCACATAGCTCCCATCCACGTAATACGACACACGACAGGCGGCGCCCATGTTCACGCCGTTGAGCCCGCCGCGGAACACCGGATTGCGCCCCATGGAAATCACGGTCCTGTCCAATCCGCCGTCGCCCGCAATCACCTTCACGCCTGTCACGGTTCGCAGCAAGTCGCTGGCGTGCTGCGGACGCCGGCGGTCGATCTCCGCGCGTGTGATATAGGCCCCATTGCCGGACATCCGGCGCGCCCAGAACTCCGCCATCCGGCCATTGCCACCGGCCTCACGCACCATCACCGAGTCGAGCAGCTCGGGAATGGCCTTCAACTCGAAATCGAGCTGTCGTGGCTTGTTCTCGTCGAGCGTCACGCGTTCCTCGCTTGGCTCGAATCCAATGCGTCGCACATTGACGCGCACGCGCGACACCGGGGCCGCGATGAACTCGTACACGCCTGAATCGTTCGTGATTGCCCGGAGGTCGGTGTTGACGATCCACACCTCCGCCTTGGCCACCGGCACTCCGTTCAGGTTCGTGACGACACCAGACAGCACGGCGATGCGCGCCTGCGCGGCGACATCGTCGGCAACCAACGACGCCAAGACTGCGGCGAGTGCCGCAGTCGCCCCCCAACGTGCGCCGCCCTGCATCCCTGTGCGCATTGCCACTCCTCGAATGAGTTGCCGCGGGGCGTACATACCAAGGTGGGGGGGCTGCGGACTCCGCAAAATATGGCTTCCCGGCCGTCCGCTGCATACGCGACTCGCCCCAGTGCCCTTTCGGTATATTGCCGGGGTGACTGAACCGGCCCGCCCCTACCCCGCACGCGAGCGCATCGTGCACGCGCGCGATGCCGCAGCCAACGATGCGCTGAACGACGCCCAGGCCGCCGCGGTGGCGCACGCAACAGGGCCGCTCCTCGTTGTCGCCGGCGCTGGAACGGGAAAGACTCGGACACTCGTCCATCGCGTGGCGCGACTGCTGGCCGACGGTACGCGGCCCGAGCGCATCCTGCTCCTGACGTTCACACGCCGGGCTGCCCACGAGATGCTCTCCCGGGTCGAGCGGCTGGCGGGCAGCGACGGACGCGCGGTTCACGGCGGCACCTTTCACGGCACCGCGCACCGGCTGCTTCGCCGCTTCGGCCCACAAGCCGGCATCGGCGGCGATTTCACAATCATGGACCAGGGCGACGCCGAAGACCTGATGCAGCTTTCGCGAGCGCATCTCGGATTTGGCGACAAGAAGAAACGGTTCCCCAAGAAGGAAACCCTGCACCACGTGTACAGCCGGCACGTGAATACGGAGATCCCCGTCCCCGCGATCATCGCCGACGAATATCCGCAGTTCGCTGATCACGAGGAGGCCTTCACCCGCATCTTCGGCGATTACACGTCCCGGAAACACGATCGCAATCTGGTCGACTATGACGACCTCCTTCTCTTCTGGGCGATGCTCGTCGGCGATGCTGACGCGCCGCTGGCCGAGAAAATCGCCGGACTCTATGACCACGTGCTTGTGGACGAATACCAGGACACCAACGTCCTGCAATCGCGGATCCTGCAGGGGATGGCGCGCCGCCACCGGAACATCACGGTGGTTGGCGACGACGCGCAGAGCATCTATTCGTTTCGCGGCGCCACGGTGCGCAACATCCTCGACTTCCCGCGCGAGTTTGCGGGAGCCACGATCGTCGCGCTCGAGGAGAACTATCGATCAACGCAACCCATCCTTGACGTGACCAACAGGTTGATTTCGCGCGCCGAGGAGCGGTACACCAAGAACCTGCACACGCGACGACTCGGCGGAGAGAAACCCTGGCTTGTCACCGCGCACGACGAACAGGCGCAGACACGATTCGTGGTGGACCGCATTCTGGAGCTGCACGAGGAGGGTGTGCCACTGCGTGAAATGGCCGTGCTGTTTCGCGCAGGTTACATGAGCGCCGACCTCGAAATCGAACTCGCCGCACGTCGCGTCCCGTTCGAGAAATGGGGCGGACTCAAGTTTCTCGAGGCCGCGCACGTCAAAGATGTGCTCGCGTTTCTCCGGGTGGCAGAGAATCCGCGCGACGAAGTAAGCTGGTTCCGGCTCCTCCTTCTCCTCCCCGGCGTCGGCGAGACCACCGCGCGTGCCGCGATGGATCATCTCACCGCCAGCGGTTGGGGCCCCTCGGCGTTCGCCGCCTATGAAGCACCTGCGCGGGCGCGGGCCGCACACCGCGCACTCGCGCAGTTGCTCGAGTCACTGCGCAGCGCGGCCGATGCGACCGAAGGCGCCTTGAGCCGGGAAGTCGGCGCCATTCGCAAGTTCTACGATGACATCCTGCGCGAGCGATACGACCGCGTGGAGCCGCGCCTCGCGGACCTCGACCAGCTGCAAATCATCGCCGGCGGGTTTCCCGACCGCGCGGCATTCCTCTCTGCACTCGCCCTCGAGCCGCCGCAGTCCACCCAGGACCTTGGCTTCGGATCTGACAGCGAAGACGACGCCCTTGTGCTCTCCACCGCCCATAGCGCCAAGGGCAAGGAGTGGGACGCCGTATTCGTGATCTGGGCCGTGGACGGATGGATCCCGCTCGCCCGGGCGCTCGGCGACGCCGAACAGGTCGAGGAGGAGCGACGCCTCCTCTACGTCGCGATGACCCGCGCACGCAACCACCTCGCGGTCAGCTATCCGCTCAACGTCTACGACTCACGCCGAAGCGCCGACTACTCCATCGACCAGGTGTCGCGCTTTCTGGATCGCGGCGTGCGTGAGGGAATGCAGCGCGTGGTGGTTGAAGCGCTCAAGTCACCCAACGAGGGCGAACCATCGGGTGCACCGGTGATTGACCTGCGCGCCTTGGCCCGCGGGCGCTTTGGCGCCTGACTCAGCGCTTCGCGAGTCCTTCGGTCAGCTCAATCCGCGTTCCGGCTGGGTCAATAAGGAACGCAATCTTCAGCCCGATACCTGGCACGTCCCTGAACGGACTCTCGAAGACGACACCGTCAGCCGCGAGTTTCCTGGTGAAGGCCTCGAGGTTCGCGACTTCGAACCCGATGTGATCGAGTGAGCGACCCTTTGTCGCTGCCTGCGGTGCGTCAGTCTTTCTAAAGCTGAACCCCATTCCCGGCACGCCCATGGCGTTGACATTTGCGGCGGTCGGCGTGGCCGCACCGAAGTGCTTCGCGTACCAGGCACGCAGCGCGACGATGTCGGCGGCGTAGAAATGGACGTGGAAGTGCTCGATGGGGACGCTCAGCGTCGGCGCCGGGTAGAACTCCACCTTCACCTTGTCCGGAAAGTCCGCCACGATCTCCAGGGAATCATCACGCGTCAGCGTAATTCCGGCAGCCTTGAGTTTCGCGCTCGTGGCCGCGAGATCCTTCACTCGAAATGCCGTGTGGTCGAGCGTGGATCCGATCGAACCCTCGGCGGGCTCCGCCTTGCTCAGGACCAGAAAAATCCCGGGAAGCTTCACGAGCTCGAGCGAACCACTGTTCACCACCTGCGCACCAAAGAGGTCCACCCAGATCTTCTTGTGAGCCGCCGGATCCCGCACCATCAGGTGCAGATGCCCGGAGGAGACGCCCGCTGCGTTGGGAGGAGGCAGCTGAGCCGCGGCAGGCGCAGCCGAAGTCAGGAATCCGGCAAGAAGAAACGCGATGAAGATCTGTGAACTGCGCATGACCTGCTCCTATTGCAAAACGCTGGGCGTAGGGACTACCGGGCTTGTGAATCGTACCGAGGCGCGCCGAGTGCCGCCAGAACCAGCTTGCCTCCGTTCTCCGTCTAAGGTCGCAGCGACGCATATGGGTCGCCGCCGCGTGCGGCCGCCTCGCTGATGCGGTCAAGCGTGGCGCGCACCCTGCGGCCATCACGCTCCCACGCGGCCTCGAAGTCGCCGAGCCCGGTTGCGTAGATCCGCCGGGCGAGCAATGCAGCATTGTCCAGTCGCACGCGCTCGGCAAATGATCGGTCGATAGTCCGTAACTGCGGACCTACGCTGTCCACGAGGTGGCGCCGCAGCCGCGCATACACGGAATCGCGAGCCGCGAGGCGCTGCTCGCGCACGACCGAGTCCGCGCCGTTGCGCCCGTCGCCCGTGTACGGCAACGCCTTGAAAACGGAATCGATCTCGTGATAGCCGCGCTGCCACACGGCGCCAAGCAACAACTCGTCCTGCCACGCGGACTCGGCACGGCGCGCGCGGGCGCTGTCGCCGCGTGAACGAAAGAACTCCACGGCCCCGCGATTCCCTATGAACTCGGCGAAGCTCTCATTGAACACGGCCTCGCCCTTTACATAGATGCGATTGTGGGTCAGCTCGTGAATCACGGTCTGGACCACGAAGAGCGAGTCTGTTGCCAGCGTCGTCGATAGCAGCGGATCATTGAACCACCCGAGCGTCGAGAACGCCGGTGCCGGGCGGAGGTAGGTATCGTAGCCGTCAGATGCCAGCGCGCGTTCCGCGCGCCTGGCCGCATCAACGTCGAAGAATCCCTTGTACGGCACGCGGCCAACCACCGGGAACCACCACGTCTTCGGTACCAGCGCATCGCGACGCGTCCCGGACAGCACCAACACCAGGGTGTCGCTGTCGAGCTGGGTGAACTTCGTGAAGGCATCACGCGCCTCGAGCCCGAGCGAGTCGACAGCGAACCGTCGCGCCTCCTGCACCAGTTGCAACTTCGCCTTGGTCGCGGCCGGGGTGCCCGCGTCGGCAATCATCTCAGTGATGGATTGGCGACGCTTGAGGATCTTCCCTTCCTCCCAGGCGGCGCGCACCAGATACCGCCCCATCGGCGTCACCACGGCCAGCAACGTGGTACCACCAAAGAGACCGAGCAACGCCCAGCCAATCCACCCAAGTCGCGCGCGCACGAGTTTTCGCTCCCTCACCGCGTGGCGCGCCGCGCGTAACGGACGCCGATACGGTGAGTCACCTGATCGATCGTCTCAAAGCGCTCGATCGCATAGTCCAGCTCGACGGGCCCGATCCCGGCACCGATGCCGAATGCGACCGGCCAGCGATCGTCGAAGTCGTCGGTGCGCAACGTGTATCCGCCCCGAAATGCGAGTGATCGCCCACCCTCACTGCGCCAGACCGCTTCGGCGGCCCCAGCGACCGCCTCGCCGCCACCGCGGATGAATCGAAGCTCTGCCATCGGTCGCACCTCGAAGCCACGCATGGTGCGCATCGGCGCGCCGACAGCAATTCGTGCGAGCAACGGCAGGTCCCCGGAAGTGGCGCCAAGCGAGATGGCAGGACCGACATGTTGTATCGCCCCCCCAACGTGCCAGCCGGAACTGCCGCTCCACGCCGCACCGAACGACCCGGCAACACCGCTCCCAGAGAGATCGGCAATCTGGCTGTGGAGGGCCGACACGGTCGCTCCAACGCGAACGGCGCGCGTGGAACCCAATGCGCGCGCGTACCCGAGCACCACGGCGTTGTCCTGCGCGGCCCAGGTGCGTCCCGTTTCAACACCGTCGGCACCGGGCACAGACGTGGCGATCTCGCGAATGGTACCGTAGTCGAGAAGCGTGGCACCCACCCCGAGCGTTCCGCCGAACGCCGGCAACGCCAGCGCGATCGCAGAGAGCTGCGTGGACGCGAGGTACGCCTCGGATGCGAGTGCAACCTGCAGGGTTCCGACTCGTGCGAGCTGCGCTGGGGAACTGAACAGCGCCCACGCATCCCCGCTGACCGCTGCAGATGCATCCGCCAGTCCGAGCGCGCGCGGGGATGTCGGCAGCGTGAGAATCACGCCACTCCGCGAACCGTTGAACTCTTGAGCGGTGAGGGACGCAGACGCGAGCACGAGGGCGGTCCCGACTCCCGCCATCCGCGCCCCTACCGATGCGCGCAACGAATGATTGCTACTCAAGGCCCGGATAGGCCGAGATGTTCCCTGGCGGCGTTCACTCACGGTGGCAGCCTCATCACACCAACCTGTGCGCCCAGCGTCTGCGCGAGCGGAGAGAATGCGGGCGTCGTGAACGACAACCCGACGGCGCTGGTTGCCGCGTCGGTCGGCAGAATGGCATAGACCATCGTTCCCGCGCGCATGGATGATCGGAGGGCTCCACCAGGACGAAGCAGGAATGTGGTGATCGGGAACGGTTGGGCAAAGCCCGCGATCGCTGCCTGTCGCGCCATGAGCTGGCGCACGTTGCGATCCCCAAACTGCAACCGGGCGGGAGTAGCGGTTCGGGCGAACCCGGGCAGTGAGTCCGCAAAGAGCGATAGCGTGAAGTCTCCAAACAGCCGGGCAAACGACTCTCCGGTGGCGGCCTCGAGATTGGCAATGCCAGTTCGGCCGCCTTGGACGAGCCGCCTCAGCACTTGATCGCCTCGTTGCGCCGCGAGCCAGCGCGCGAACAGCCAGCTCGCCCCATGCTCCTCCAGCGAACCTGCACCGACGTACGCGGTCAGCGAGTGTTGCAGCGTGGTGTTCAGGAAGATGTACGCGTTCAGGAGCAGTGGGCTGACGAAGGGACCGGCCGAATCCGGGAAGATCTGTGAAACGTTGGTCCGACCGGACGGCGGCGGGTACCTCGCTTCGAACACGCGCGCACCGAGTTCCTCTGCCACGTGGCTGAGCCCTTCACCAAGCCAGGTTTCTTCACGCTGGCCTCCGCGCACGAGTAAGCGCTCGTTGAACGAGATGAGGTGCTGCATTTCGTGCAGAAACTCGGGCTGCAGCGCACGCACGACCTCTTCTTCGGTGTGCGGGCAGCTGTACTTGCCCGCCGGGTCCGGCACGAAAGCGTGAAAGATCTCCGCACGGTTGCTCCCGGTCGCGCGCTCCAACTGGTCTGGAGGGTAGAAGAATCCTTTCACGTATCCGCGGAAGAAGCAGTCCTCAGCCCGCGCGAGCGCGTTGACCACCGGCGAAAAGAGCACCAGCAGGCGGCCGTCTCCATCCACATCCGGTACGGCACCGAATGTGCGCACGGCCACCGGATACAGGTCGCGATCCATCAAACGCACCAGCGCGACGAGTTGATCGCTGGCGAACGCATTGTCCGTCGTATCGGCGTATGCCACGATGCGATCGCCCGCGTAGCGCACCCGCGCCACCACGCGCTTGAACTTGGAACCGTCGGTCGCGGCGACCACAGAGAACTCTCGCAGTGAGCCAACAACAGGCGGGGACGGTTGGACCCCGGCGCTCGCGCCGTCCTGCGCAGCTGCACGCGAACCCGGCGTCGCCTCTGCACTCCAGCGCGCCGGTGAAGACGAACGGCGGGCGGCGGCAATGCCCGACTCCATTGTTCGAAGCGATCCGTCGAACTCGTCGCGCAGCGACCGCAGCCCGGAACGCTGGAGCGCGCCAAGATCGCCCCCTACGAGCGCAACCAGAGCGGCGGCGGCAGTGCCGCCGTCGGCGCCCAGCCGCCACTCAAACACCGCTGCAGGATCTGCCGGTACGGACGCAAACTGCGCGGCCACCAGGTAGGTGTTGCCACGACCCGCGAGCGAAATGCAACTGCCCAGAAGCGCTGCGGGAACCGTCGTGAATTCGAATGGCGCGAGTGAAAGCGCCGTCCGCGAGCCGGTCACAAGCAGCGACAGGGTATTCGTCGGAGCACCAGCCACCTCAAGCGCCACCGCGACCTCGCCCGCAGGCAGGCACGGCGGCACGACGGCGCGAACGCCACCGCTCGCTGGAATAGCCGATACGAGCTGAGAACCGAATCTCACACGCGCGTCCGCGCTGATCGCTCCAGAGACCTCCACGAACACGGTATCCCCAGCTCCGGCTGTGGCCGGGCGCAGCGCCGTGATCACGAGCGCCTCAGAGCTGAACGCCGTGAGCGCGGTCGAAACCCAGGGCGCCGCCGCCAGCCGCGCCTCCACAACAACCGTGTCGCGCGCCCGAAGTGGCGTGATCCGAACCGATGCGATTCCGTCCAGATCGGTGACCGCCACGCTGTCATCAAATGTGACCCGCCCGGCGCCACCGTCCGGAACACTGAACCGGACGCGAATCCCGGGCTGCGAGGCGCTCGACTCGCGGGTCGTCACTCGAACAACGATCGGGGCAGCGAGTGGCATTCCCACCGGCGCGACCTGTCGGTCACCAGATACCACCGACAGCAGGTATGGGTCACGCCCCTCGAATACGCCGTCGCGAGCGCAGGCCGCCGAAGCCAAACCGACGAGAATCGCGCACGCCATGGCGTGCCGCCGCCTGCCCGAAATGGTCGAGCTCAATAACTGCTTGTATGACAACGTGTTACGTGGCGCCAAAAGGTCCGAAATTCCTTTGACAGGGAGCGTCTCGAAGGGCTACCTTAGAACCCTCAGATGAGTTTCGTACACCTGCACTGCCATTCCGAGTATTCGCTCCTTGACGGGGCGAACCGCATAGACGACCTCATCGCCAAGGCGCAAGAGTTCGAGCAGCCGGCGCTTGCCATAACCGACCACGGTAATCTGCACGCCGCGTGGGAGTTTCAGGAGAAAGCCCGCAAGGCCGGGGTCAAACCGATCATCGGAATGGAGGCATACGTTGCCCCCGGAGACCGGCGTCAGCGCGGACGCTCCACCACGGGTGAACGTTCGTACTACCACCTGGTCCTGCTGGCGCGCGACATCGAGGGCTATCGCAATCTCGTGAAGCTCTCATCGCTGGCCTACACCGAGGGCTTCTACATGAAGCCCCGCGTGGACCGCGAGCTGCTGGCCAAATACAACAAGGGCATCGTCGTCTCGAGCGCCTGCATGGCGGGCGAGATTGCCACGCACCTGCTCTCCGACCGCTTCGACGAAGCCAAGGCAGCCGCCGAGTGGTACGCGGACGTCTTTAGGGATCGGTACTACCTCGAAGTGCAGGCCCACGACGCGGGCGAACAACAGAAACTCAATCAGGAAGTCTTCCGCCTGGCCGATGCCACGGGACTAAAGGTCGTTGCCACCAACGACTCCCACTTCCTGCGCGCCGAAGACCACGACTCGCACGATGTGCTCCTCTGCATCGGCCTGAAGAAGGACCGGTTGGACCACGACCGGATGCGCTACGACAACGGGCTCTATTTCAAGAGCGCGCCAGAGATCCTTCAGCGCTTCCAGAAGCGGCCCGACGTTCTGGAGAACACGTTACGAATCGCTGATGAAGTGTCGGTGCAGTTCGACAAGAAGTACCACCTCCCGGCGTTCCCGCTCCCGAAAGGCGCGAAGACCGAGAACGACTTCCTGGTCAAGCTCTCGACCGCAGGCGCGAAGGAACGCTACGGCGACCCACTCCCGGCCAACGTCAAGGAGCGGCTCGACTACGAACTCGGGGTCATCAAAACCGCCGGCTACGCGGGCTACTTCCTCATCGTCGCCGATTTCATCGCGGCCGCGCGCGAAAAGGGCATTCCGGTTGGTCCGGGCCGGGGCTCCGCGGCCGGCTCGCTTGTCGCTTACGCGCTGAAGATCACGGACGTCTGCCCGCTCAAGTTCGACCTCCTCTTTGAACGCTTCCTGAATCCGGAACGCGTCTCGATGCCCGACATCGACGTCGACTTCTGCGAAGAGCGACGCGGCGAAGTGCTCGAGTACGTCCGCAACAAGTACGGGCGCGATTGCGTCGGCCAGATCATCACCTTCGGTACGCTCAAGTCGCGCGCGGCCATCAAGGATGTCGGCCGGGTCCTCGGCTTCACGCCCGCGGAGACGGACGCGATCGCCAAGCTGATTCCCAACCAGCCGAACTTCTCCCTTACGGTCGCCGAAGCGATCGCCAAGGTCCCCGAGGTCAAGAAGCTCTACGAACAGGACGACCGGCACCAGCAGCTCCTCGACTACGCCACTGCGCTTGAAGGGCTCTCACGTCATGCCGGAGTCCACGCCGCCGGCGTGGTGATCGCGCCGGGTCCACTCGACGACTACATCCCCGTCTGTACGCAGGAGACCAAGGGCTCGGGCGTAAGCGATGAGCAGCGTGTGGTCGTCACCCAGTACGACATGAACGCGCTCGAAAAAGCGGGCATGCTCAAGATGGACTTCCTGGGCCTCACCACGCTCACGATCATCCATCACGCACTGGAGAACATCAAGGCGCGCGGCCGCGAGGTCCCGAACCTCCAGACATTGTCGCTCGACGACGAAGCGACCTATCGCGCACTCCGCGCGGGTCGCACCGCCGGCGTGTTCCAGTTCGAGTCAGCCGTCGCCACGGACATGGTGCGCTCCATGCGCGCCGACCGCTTCGACGATCTGGTGGCGTCCAACGCGCTCATTCGCCCCGGCCCGCTCGACGCCGGAATGCACCGCGTCTACTGCAAGCGAAAGCGCGGTGAAGAGCCGGTCTCCTACGCCCTGCCCGAGCTCGAGGAGATTCTCGCACCCACGTATGGCGTTATCACCTATCAGGAGCAGGTGATGCGCATTGCGCAGCGGCTCGCAGGCATCTCGCTTGCCGAAGCCGACGTGCTGCGAAAGGCCGTCGGCAAGAAGGACGCCGAGCTGATCCGGAAAGAGATCGACAAGTTCGTCGAGAAGGCCGTGGCCAAGGGTCACGACAAACGGATCATTGCCGAGCTTGCGGCACAGATCGAAACGTTCGGCCGCTACGGCTTCAACAAATCGCACTCCGTGGCGTACTCGGTGCTCTCGTACCACACCGCGTACCTCAAGGTGCATTTCCCGGCCGAGTTCATGGCCTCGCTGCTGTCCGCGTGCATCGGCGACACCGACTCGGTGGTGAAGTACATCGCAGAAGCGCGTGACCTGGGCATGGAGATCCTTCCACCCGACGTAAATGAGAGCGGGTATCGCTTCACCGTCATTGGCGACACCAAGATCCGCTTTGGCCTCGGCGCCATTCGAAACGTCGGCCAGAGTGCGATCGAGTCCATCATCAGGGGCCGCGGCGATGACACCGCAGGGGGTTCACCGTCAACCGTGAACCGTACGCCGTACACCTCAGTGTACGATTTCGCGGAACGCGTCGATTTGCGCCTCTGCAACAAGCGCGTCTTTGAAGCACTCCTGCACTCGGGTGCATTCGATCAACTCGGCGGTCACCGCGCCCAGCTGGGTGCCGCGCTCGATGGCGCCATCCAGGCCGCCTCACTCGCCCAGGCCGAAGTGGCGTCCGGGCAGGGCTCGCTCTTCGGGGACACCCCGGCGACGCGTACCGGACCGCTGCGGCCAACCTTGCCGAACGTTCCCGAACTGACCGAGCATGAGCGGCTCACCAAGGAGAAGGAGATCATCGGCTTTTACATCTCCGGCCATCCGCTC
>Ga0207952_1000909_pt1 | contig 16509 bp, 24 predicted proteins | sample SubbioR12Aug_8Ca_FD_184831 | JGI IMG/M metagenome (GOLD analysis project Ga0207952, IMG submission 184831) | Serpentinite rock and fluid subsurface biosphere microbial communities from McLaughlin Reserve, California, USA - CR12Aug_8Ca (SPAdes) | ecosystem: Environmental > Terrestrial > Deep...
CTACCGGTCAGTCGTTGACGCTGTCCAATTCAGCCAAAACCAGACATTCGGAACTACTGTTGGGCTGGAAAATTCGGTTCTCCCCTCAATCGAATAGTCAAACCCTGATTGGCGCGTTCGGCATGTCGTATGGCGTGATTGGCATATATTTGGCGCCGCTGAACTCCTAGACTTCTTACATCCCGAGAACTTCTCTCGGTCTATCAAAAGGAGTCTGAAATGTCCAATCAAGTAGCCCTGATTACTGGCGGTGCCACTGGCATCGGCAAGGCCGTTGCCCTCAAGCTTGTCGCCAAAGGCGTCACTGTCGTCATGAGCGGTCGTCGTGCGGAAGTCGGGCAAGCCGCCGTCGCCGAGGTTTCCGCCGCGGCCCGCAACGGTGCACAAGTTCGCTTCGTGCAAAACGACGTGGCCGATGAAGCTGCGGTCAAGACGATGATTGACAGCATCGTGGCTGAGTTCGGTCGCCTGGACATGGCAGTCAATAACGCAGGCGTGTCCAACGAGACTGGCACTCTTGTGCAGTCGAGCAGCGACAACTACCGTGAGATGGTCGAGACCAACATCATGGGCGTGTACTTCAGCATGAAACACGAACTCGTTCAGATGGTCAAACAAGGTGGCGGCGCTATCGTCAACTTGGCGTCCATCGCCGGCCTGAATGGCATCGCCTGGAGTGGTCCGTACGCTTCGACCAAGCACGCAGTGGTGGGCCTGACCAAGTCGTCTGCTCTGGACCACGCGACCCAAGGCATCCGCATCAACGGTGTGGCTCCTGGCGCCATCAAGACCGACATCATCGCCGTCCAGCTCGGCGGAGGTGACCCCAACTACAACGAAACAAGCATCTCGGCGATGCACCCCATGAATCGCCTGGGCCGCCCCGAAGAAGTCGCCAACGCCATCTGCTGGCTGCTGTCGGAAGAAGCCAGCTTCGTCACCGGTCACATTCTCAACGTCGACGGTGGCTTCCAAGCAAAGTGAAGAACATGAGCAGCACCGCTCCAGACAAATTAAAGGTCCCATCCACTTTGTGGGAGGGCCTCAAGCGGGCCTCGGTCGACCGCGCAGAGGTCATTCGATGCGCAAGCTTGCCTCTGAGTGTGCTGAAGGACGATGCGCCGATTACTACAGCGCAATTCTTCGCCTTGTGGCGTGCCATCGAAAAAGTTAGCCAAGACCCGGGCATCGGCCTTCGTATCGCAACGGGATTGGACGGGGCTGTGATGCCTCTCCCTTTCGTAGCAGCCCAGCACGCTCGAACTTTCCGGGACGCTTTGAATCGGGTCGCTCGTTTTAAGCGACTGTGCGCACCTGAGGAAGTATCGGTCCAAGATTTTGCCGACCACAGCGCGCTTAGCATCATTTGGCCACATGGTGGTTCAGATACAGTTCCTCGCGCTTTAGTCGACGCGACCATGGTGTCGTTCGTGGAGTTGGGACGCAGAGGAACAGGCGAGCGCCTGATACCAATGTCGCTAGAGCTTGCACGACCGCCTGTAGCAAGATTGGCACTTGAGAAATACTTCGGGTGCGACATCAAGTTCGATGCGACCGTCGACCGCATCGCGTTGAGTCGAGAAGACCTAGACAAGCTGTTTGCCACCTACAACAAGGACCTGCTCGATGTTCTCGCTCCGGAATTGGACAGACGTCTTGAACATCATGACGCGTCCGAGTCCGTGACCGAGCAGACAAAGTGGGTTTTGCGGCGTCGTTTGACTGCCGGTCGCCCGGACATTCGCTCCGTGGCCGCTGAACTTGCCATGAGCGAGCGTTCTTTGCAGCGCCGCCTGACTGATGAAGGTGTCAGCTTCCAAGCCCTGGTGACTCAGACCCGACATCAGATGGCTCTGCGGCATTTGGCCGACAACTCGCTCACACTCATCGAAGTAGCCTATTTGCTGGGCTACGAAGACCAGAATTCTTTCTTCCGCGCCTTTCGACAATGGGAGGCGCAAACCCCTTCCGATTGGCGCGCTGCACACGCTGCTGCGTGTCACGCGGGCAACTAAGTGAGTTCCTATGACCCCCACCGAAACCTATGCACCGCTGCAGGCTCTGATTCGTGAATATTTCAAAGGCGAGTACAACGAAATGATGCTCATCTTCGCGGGCTCAGCTGCGTTGACGTGCATTGCCGTTTGGCTCTGGGTTGCGACGCGCTCCGGTTTTGCCTTGGGGTTCGGCGTCACCGTCTTGGCAACTGCGATGCTGCTGTGTGGAACGGCAGCATCACTGCTTGTACGGGACAAGGGCTTGGTCGAAGAACTGAGCTTGAGTATCGGTAAACCTCAACAGAGCCAGGTGTTAGCCAAAGAGCGAGCACGCATAGAGGTTGTGGTATCAAAGTATAGGTATTACCGCTACAGCGCGGCAGTGCTAGCGGCCTTGAGTGTGTTGGGCCTGCTGCTTACAAGCCGAGGCTGGGTGCACGGCGTCGTGACTGGATTGCTTCTGCTGGTGGTCGCACAGGTCGTCATCGACCACTTTTCTGAGCAAAGGGCCACCCAGTACCTCGCAGCGCTTCCGTGAACTGCGGGGGCTTCCCAAGAGGCCTGAGGAGTCGGTGGCCGCTTCGGAAACGACTTAAGTTTCGCTTCGGGCCCTGAGCTGTCCTTCAGCTCATGCACGCAAAGCGGTAATCTGATGGGGCCTACTACATGAATTTAACCGTCAGCTTCGCATGGAACTATTTGCGTTTTTAGATCTGCTGGAGGATGGGCCGTCGCCCAGAGTGCTGGCGCGACTGTCTTTTCTTTCGGCCGAAGAAGGTGGTCGCAGTGGGCCTTGTTGGGGGGTGTACAGACCGAATCACAACTTCGGTGGCCCAGATGACCGGCAGTTCTACATCGGGCAAGTTCAGGTCCCAGAGGGCGAAGTCGTTCACCCTGGAGAGACCCGAAATTTGGAGGTTTGGTTTCTTAACGGACCTGGTCTTGCTGAACTGCTGCAGGTCGGGCGCCAGTGGCGTGTCCAAGAAGGTAAAAACCTTGTGGCCAACGCTGAAATACTTGAGGTGCTCAGTGAGGGCTAGCCCCTTCAAAGCGCAGGTTACACATCAGATTTCGGAAACACCACTGGCTGCTTGTGGCCGAGCTTTGCCTTTCAACGACGGGCAGTAGCAGGCTCACTCCGAACGCGATCGTGAGGGAGGGCGAGAAGGTGTTGAATTGCATCGGTGATAGTCCACTGCTCGAACCCGGGGGTGATGAGAGAGCCGTCGGATGCGACCTCTGAAACGTTGAACCCTTCTTCAACGTCTTCGTAGTAGATGGCTACTTGCCCAAGCTGTGCCACGATAAATACCGATTCGTTCACACCTCCACGCATGACCGATGCGGTGCGAAATGGGACGCGCAAGCGGGCAAACTGTTCGGCGTGTTCTTGCAAACACTTGGCGAGCTGATCGGCCAGTAGTCCCTCCAGCTCGTCACGAGAAATTGGAGTCCAGCGGTTCATAGCTTCTTGAATGAGGGCTCACGGAGGATTCTGACGGACTGGCGAACGGCCGGTTATGGCCGATAGTACGCGTTCAACGACGCAGCGTTGATGACAGCAACCGCTGCGTAGCAGTCGCCCGGCGTGCAAGTATTCACAACGCTGATACAACGACTCCTTCGCCAAGCTGCCTGGTCTAGCTCTACGGATGCGCCAGCGGGCCATGCTTCAGGCTTGCGATCACTCTCTGCGCCCCGAGCACAGGTGTGGATCTCTATAACGCTTAAACCGATCTCTTCCCGAGCGAGAGCGCGGCGATAGCTTTTGGCGAGGCAGTCGCCGAAAATTGATTCAAGCGAGTTAAAGAGTAAGGATTGGATATGAGTGAATCAACGATCTCAGCGAAGGGGCAAACCACCGTACCGGCAGACATTCGGCGGGCCATTGGCGGGGTGCCCGGTACTCGGCTTGTCTGGCGAGTCCTTGCAGTCGGACAGCTGTCCGTGCGCGTAAAGAACAAGAGCGCCGTCGATGTGAAGGGCATTGTCAAGGCGCCCAAGGGCCTGCGGCTGGAAGCTGAACAGATGCGGCCCTGATGATCGCGGCTTCTATCGAAACCGACGTTCTGGTGAGCTTGGCGCTCAGGATGGGCAGTGGAACTCCAGCTCAATTTTCCCAGGCCGTTGCCGTGTTGTTCTGGTCACCAGGATCGTCACATCGTGGCCGAGCATCGCAATCCATTCAAGCATCTTTGCTTCACTCGTGCTGCGGAACTGCCCACGAGTAATCTTCACGATGTCTGCTTGATCCATCCCAAGCAACTGTGCAGCAGCCTCGTGGGTCAGATGTCGCGCCTTGATCGTCCAAGCGATATGTGACGCCAACGAAGCTTTTCGCTGTAACGCCTCAGCGTCTGAGTATCCAAGGTCGGCATATACATTGGTGCTTCCAACTTCAACTGCGTCGGCCATTTCTGAATCCTTGGTGTCTACCTATCCCAAGAGTAGGTTCCGACGACACGGTAGTTGTTCCCGCCATGAACCCCCTTCAAGGCCTGCCTGGGCGATGCGTCGGATTCCAATAGAGCTCTCATTATGAGCTGGCTGCCCACTCACCTGGGCCGCACAAGATTTGCTTGGAGAAGACAGATGACGCTTTGGAGGCCATGTTCGACAAACGCTGCAAGCGATCTTTGGGTCCATCCTGCGATTCGCGATGTGCAATACAGTCGCCTCAAACCAAAGGCCGCAGCACCTTCCTAAAAATGTGCTCCGCCTGCTCCCGCCCCCGCGTCGGGTGATTCAGCACATCCAGCCAGACCTGAATCACATCGGCCACCATCACCCCATCCCGCCGCACCGCCCCACGAAACGTCGATTCCGGAAACCTCGCCACCCGCAGCAGTACCTGCGGCGCCTCCTTCGGAAACGGCTGGAGGGCATTCCATGGATTGCTTCCCGGTGACGCCCGATTGAACCGAGGCATGCGGCGAACGCTGATGTACCTGGGAACGCCGCTCACATGTCCCACGCGGAGCCCATCCGCCGCTGCAAACAGTCCCAGGCAGGCATCTCCTTCGACTGTGCTCAGAAGCTCTCGAACACGATCCTCAATTTGAATGTTGACCAAGAATCGGGCAGGCACATCTGCAGTGCCGTAGGGTGCGACTGCGCTCCAGCGCTCGAACAGTTCCTCTCTCTGCACCAGCGTGAGGAACTCATCGGACTCCAGCAGGAATCTCTCGCGCCGCAGCTGCTGTAGGAACCTGGAGGCGGTCATTGCGGAAACCTGCGCCGCCCGTGCAAGCTCCACCCCATTGCGGTACTGGCCCCGGGGAGCGTTCAGCATCCCCTCTGGCAACTCTGGCGCCAACAAGACCTTCAACATCCACTGGTTCAGATCAGAAAACAGGTTGTCCGTGCGAATCAGCGTGCTCTTGACCTGTCGTGGCCTGTAAGGAACAGCACTGTGGAGATCTGACAGCCCTTCCCCCCGAAACTCACTAGCCCCCTCTGCAGAGACGAAGCCCACGGCCACCTCCGCTGCAAACTCCTGCGCAAAAGCCATCACATTCGCAATGAGCGCTCTCGGAGCATGGTCCACATGCACCACAGCCAGGGGCATGGATCCACGCGACTGAAGGGCATATGCCCGAGCCTCCAGAACGGCTTGGGACAACAGGGGGATCACCCGGTCTGCCCGCCCCTCGGATGTGGCTTTGAGTACCACCCCGTATCGCTTACCCCGCCGCCGAATGACGAGGTCCGGCCCGGTGCTGCCGTGCTCACTGGCCAGGACCTTCCAACCCGCGCCTTCGAACAGCCCAGCCACCTGCTGCAACGCTTGCACAGTTCGTTGGGATGTCTTGGGGGAGGGCATGGCAGCAGTGTCTGTAACATGGCCATGTTATCTAACACGCGCGTGGTAGGCAAACACGTAGGTGGCGTTTCGTGGACGCCCATCCCCAGGGTTGCGAGCGCCAGGGTGCGAGACCAGAATGCAGCATGGCCAACCCCAACGACATGCGCCCCCCACAAGTTCTGACGGACCTGGTCCAGCAGATCGTGGTGGCGTCTGGCAATCCTGAAGGCTTCAACGCCGAGGCTTGGCTGCAGGAGTGGCTAGCTGCGCCGCTCCCCGCCTTCGGAAACCGCCGCCCGTGGGATGTCCTGCAAGAACCCGAAGGGCTGGCGTTGGTCCGAGCAACGCTCTTGCAAATCCAGAAAGGCAGCTTCGCCTAGATCCTTCGTGGCGATCCACCGAGCATGCAGCGAAGCTGGATCTCAGACCTTCGCGGCCTGGCGTATCTTCTTTGCGGCCTTGGCTGGTCCCATGTGTGCCAGTTCCTCAATCTTCGCCAGCTTGTTAGCGCCAGTGCAATCGTGATCAGCAGTGCCAGTCGAACATTGACCAGGGGCTGAAGCTGGTTCCATTAGAAGCCAGCTGTGGATAACTATAGGTTGGATGGTTCGGTAGCACCTCCTTTTTTTGAACTGGTAGTTGGTATTCCCGAGCCGTCAGGCGAGGCCCCCTCCTGCGAGCCCTCGCTTAACTGTGCCGCTGCTGCTTTCCTGGTCTGCTCACGGGTCTTGATGCGCCCCTTGGCTTCGTGCGTGCTGTGGCGGAAGCGGTAGGACTCGTTGCCCGTCTCGATGATGTGGCAGTGATGGGTCAAGCGATCCAGCAACGCAGTGGTCATCTTGGCATCGCCGAACACCGTGGACCACTCCGCGAACGTCAGGTTGGTGGTGATCAACACGCTGGTGTGCTCGTACAGCTTGGACAGAAGGTGGAACAACAAGGCACCACCGGCCTGGCTGAAGGGCAGGTAGCCCAACTCGTCGAGCACGACCAGATCCATGCGCACCAGACTCATGGCGATGCGTCCGGCACGGCCCTGGCTCTTCTCATGCTCCAGGGCATTGACCAGATCGACCGTGGAGTAGAACCGCACTCGCTTGGCGTGCCGGGTGAGCCCAGCAATTCCCAGCGCCGTGGCCAGGTGGGTTTTGCCGGTGCCTGGGCCGCCGACCAGCACCACGTTCTGCGCATCCTGCGTGAACGAGAGGTCCGCCAGTTTCTGGATCAACGCGCGGTCGACCTGCGCGACGGTGAAGTCGAACCCAGCCAGGTCGCGGTGCATCGGGAAGCGCGCCGCTTTCATCTGGTGGGCGATGGAGCGCATCGCCCGATCAGCATCTTCAGCCTGTAGCAGGTGCTCCACCAGCCAGCGTGATGCGGCCAGGGTCGTATCGCCACCTTGCTCCGTCAGATCGGCCCAGGCCGTGGCCATGCCGTTGAGCCGCAGCGCCTTCAGTTGGGCCTGTACATCGATGGAGGTCTCACGCATGATCGACCTCCTGCTCATGGTCCGTGTGGGTGGGGCGCAGCCGGTCATAACGCGCGGTGTCGGCCTTGGGCGCCTGGGTGAGTTGCAAGGACGTCTGCGCCTGCGCTGGCGTGGCCGGGTTGTTCAAGCGGGCCAGCACGTTGCGCACGTGCTCCACGCTAATGCTGCCACTGGGGGCCCTGCCTTCGAGTACCAGCTCGATGGCCACCAGCACCGCTTCCAGCCCAGCCTGCGGCACCACGGCCAGCACCTGTGCCATGACCCGGTCTCCTCCAGGGTGCCTGAGCAGCGACTGGCGCAAACGCAGCAACGGCGCCGGAAGGTCCAGGAACGGCGTGCCATTGCGCAATGCGCCCGGTTTGCGCTGCACCAGGTCGATGTAGTGCTGCCAGTCGTAGCTGGTCTGGCCACTGCCCGGCAGCCGGGCATGGCTGGCTACGACGGCATCTGCGGCCGCCACATCGATTCGTTCGGGATAGACGCGGGTGCTGACGATGTGGCCGGCCCACTCGCACGGCACGGAGTAACGGTTGCGCGCGGCGGCCACCAGGCAGGTGCTGCTGACCCGGGCCAGCCGCTCGACGTAGCCGTTGAAGGGGGCCGGCATGGACATGAGGTGAGGCTTCTCCAACTCCCACATCTCGGCCACGGTGAACTGTCGGTGGATCGGATGCGTGGTGTCGCTCCACACCGAACGACACCGCTCGCTCAGCCAGGCATTGAGTTCGATGAACGAGCCGAAGCGACGGGTCGCGGCTTCGATCCAGATGCGCCTGCGGCTGTCCTGCACGTTCTTCTCGACCACCCCCTTCTCCCAGCCCGAGGCGACGTTGCAGAAGTCGGCGTCGAACAGGTAGTGGCTGCACATGGCCGCGAATCGCGCGTTGACGGTGCGCTGCTTGCCACGCTGCACCTTGTCCACGGCGGTGCGCATGTTGTCGTAGATGCCGCGCCGGGTGACACCGCCAAGCGCCTGGAACGAGCGTGTGTGCGCGTCGAACAGCATCTCATGGCCCTGGCTGGGGTAGGCCACCAGCCAGAAAGCACGGCTGGCGCACAGCTTCAGGTGCGCAACTTGCACGTTGTAGAACACGCCGCCGACGACCATGGCTTCGACGCTCCAGTCGAACTGGAAGGCCTCGCCCAGCTCGAAGCTCATCGGAACGAACGCCTTGGCCGCACTGGCTGCTGACTCCACCCGCCAGCGCCGGATGTAGTCGGTGACGGCGCTGTAGCCGCCGCGGTAGCCCTGGGCCTGTATCTGAGCAAACAAGGCACGGCCGCTGCGCCGTCCCTGCTTGGGGCGATGGCTGTCGGTTGTGAGTGCTTGATGCAGGGCCGGCTCGAATGCCGTGAGCTTGCCATCGAACTTCACCCGCTCGTACTTCGGCACAACATCGCCGGGCGCCTTGAGCCACTTCTTGACCGTGTTGCGCGACAGGCCCGTGCGCTTTGCGATCTCGCTGAGAGAGAGTTGGTCGCGCAGCCTCATGCGCCTGACCTTGCCAATCATGTCCATGGTGATCACCTTGAATCCCTGCTGAAATTCTCAGCAGGTCAGTGGAACACCCTGGTCAATATTGGATTGGCACTTTGCGGTTTAGCTGGTCAAGATTGCATCGGCACTAACACCAGCTGTTTGGTCCGGGGCTGAGCCTGCCCCTTCTCCCACCGCGAGTACGTGAGAGGAGAGACGGCCAGCAAAGCTGCCATCTGAAGTTGCGTCGCTTCCAGTGCTTGGCGCATCTGGGTCAGCATCTCCGGGGCGAACACGAAATCCTCGCGCGCGGCGCGTTTCGAAACTTTGGGTGGATCAGATGGTGCAGCAGCGCTCACAGCCTTGGTCTGGCGTTGAGCCGACTTGAGCTGCGAAGTAAGGCTTTTGACTTCCCGCTTCAACGCTGCGATCTCAGAACGGTGGCCAGTGATCGCCTTGCGCATACCCTGAAGTTCGGGTTTGAGCTCCTTGCGCGCCATGCGAACAACTTCAGCGCGAAAGGCATTGGAAAACGTATTCATAGGCCCAATGGTAACTTTGCCGCCTTATCGCGCACTTAGGGGGCAGACGCACCGTCGTATCACACTCCTTCTTCGTCAGCACAAAAACAAAACCGCCAAAAGCCTGAGCCCATGGCGGTTTGTTTCGGCGGAGATCGAACGAGCGGTACTTACTTCCCAGCCTTGTCCGCCTTGCGCTTGGCAGCCTTGGGATCAACGACAGCCTTGAACTTGGCACCCGCCACAAACTTTGGCACTGTGCTCGCAGGGATCTTCAGCGCAGCACCGGTCGACGGGTTCTTTCCCGTGCGCGCCGCACGCTTGGCGGACTTGAAGGTCCCAAAACCCACCAGCTGCACGGCATCACCCTTCTTGACGGCCGTCTGGATGGTGTCGATCAGCGTTTCCAGCACCGCATTGGCTGCGGTCTTGGACAGGTCATTCTTGGAAGCCAGGATTTCAACGAGTTCTGCGCGGTTCATGGATGCTCACGTGTAGAGGTTGGAAAGGCCCGATTTATAACCTCGCCGCTGACACGGCCCTTGCTGCGACTCAATGCTGCAGTGCACTTCTTGGCAAAAACTCCACTCCCGTGCGTTTGACCAGCTCCTGGTAGCTGATCGGCCGACCCACCGTTTCCCCCTCACGGTTCTCTTGCCAGTGTGCCCAGGCGCTTTGGGTCGTGGCGTCATAGACCAGCTTGTACAGATAGGTTGGCACCTTCACCCCATTGGCCCCAATACGTGGCCCCGCATCCGTGAACACCGGCCCGGTGATCACAAACACATCCCCCTTGGCCCGCTTCACATAGTGCCGCGTGTCCTGCTCGATCTTGTTCCAGGCGCCACCGTTGTGCTGGGCATTTTGGGGGACCATGTTCGCCAAACTGAAGCTCTGGGCCATGGCCGTCGGGGTCGGCATGTCTCCCGCAGGCGCCATGTGCCCACGGCTGTAGCCAGAGTGCTTGTAGTCCTCCAGCTCCGCCCGCTCCCCACTGGGTAGGCGCGCATCCGCAAAGAAGCGCTTCGCCCGCTTCTCGTCAGCATCCTCGATGAGCTTTCGGTTCAGGCGCTGGGCCACAAACACCGGTGTCTTGGTGGTGCCGGAGTGCAGCACCGCAAAAGCTTCATAGCAAAGCTCACGCAACTGCGGCCGGGGCGTGATGGCGGGTGGCGTGCCATTCGCAAAGAATTGCGGGCACTGCGCAAAGGAGGTGGGCTCGGGCGTGAGCAGGGCCGCGCTGTCGAACTGCGGGGAACGCGCCCAGGAAAGATTCGGGAGAGCAACGCCAGCCAGAGACAGGGCCAGCACAGCCGCCAGGCGCACACGGCCTGGCCAAGAGAAGAAGCGATTCACAGAAGGAGCAATCGGGTCGAACAAAACGGAGCCTGATTGGAGCACCGTTCATGTCTCTCTCCTGGCCCGAATACTCGGATCCCGCAGGGTTTTACAGCTGCTTGCAGAGTGGCGCCCCCAAACAGAAAGGGCTCCCCAAAGGGAGCCCTTTCTGCCTGCCCGCCCCTGCGGTTCAGTTAACACTCCCCATGGCAGCAGCACCCGCAAATGCAAAGTGCCACCACCATGGGAAGTCCCGCAACTGCTTCAAACCAATCTCAGCAGTTGGTCTGCCAAATTACATGGCGCTGAATTCGCCGTGGGGGATCTGGCCGGTGCGCACAGCTTCAGCAGCCTGGGCACGCACGGCAGCGCGGTCGGCGCTGGACTTGTAAGTCACCACACGCGAGCCTGCGGGTTCCAGGCTGTGGGTCTTGGCTTCCACGACGGCTTCGGCTTGCACCTCAGCGCGCGTGCGGTTCGTGTCGAACTTCAGGGCGAATTGCGAGCCATCGGCTTCATCAGCATGTGCACCAAAAGCGGCGAAAGCGGCAACAGCGGCGACGGAGAGGAAACGAGCGGTCTTGTTCATGATGAAAATCCTTGAAAGTTAAAAAGCGTCTCAAAAAAGCCGGGTCAAAAACCATTCCTGAACCGGGTTCGGTGAGTCGCCTTGCGGGTTCGGCTCATCGATGGGATGAACTGTACGCCGATGGTGTTCAGAGAAAAACCACTCAGTCGCGAACTGACTGTTCCAGTATTGAAAACAATCCTTCAGCGCCTTCCTGCCCCCAAGCTCCGCGCCGCTGCCCATCTTTCGCTCGCCTTCAAGGCCTATAAAAACTCGCGCGCTTTGAGCTGGCTCTCTGGGATTGAAGCCGGGGATGTGAGGGCGAAAGAGTGCTCCATGGGGGGGCCTCCTTGGGTTCATCCTACATGTGCATTTGTGGCAAAAGCTGTATATTTATCCAGTATTCAACCACAGGAGAAGCAGCGCCATGCAAGTCATCGAATCCACCTATGTCGTCACCCTGCGCGACTACCCCGAAGAGATCCCTGCCAAGGAGCGGATTGCCGCAGAAACCCGGTACGCCAAAGCGCTGGAAAAGCAGCTCGGTGGCCCAGAGCAGGTGGCGGCAGCACTGGACACCATGCACAGCCTGGAAGAGTCGCCGCCCGAGGTGGTGTCGCCTGGTGACCTCACCTTGCTCAAGGCCTGGGGCAAGGCCAGTGCGGCGGCCAAGCAAGCCGGGTTCCGGGATCTGGGCGAAGGAGATGGGGCGTACTTTGAAGTGCGGCTGGTGTGAGGGTGGAAAACGGCATTGAGGAGACAACATGCCGATCGACTCGCCCTGGAGTTACCCGACGCTGATGTGCACGCCACCGGGTGGAGCCGGTGGTGCGTTCCCGACGGAGACCGTGCTACCGCTGGAGGCTGAGGCGTATGCGGTTATGCAGGAGGGTGAGGTCTGGCGGGTGACGGTGAAGCACTCGGGAGAGGTGCTGTACTCGGGGCCGGGACCCGTGGTGCTGGTGGAGTCGCCTGCGCCGTTCTGAAGCAATTTGATTGCACCGCACCGGCTACCGGTTGTATGGTGCAACAGCCAGCAAGGAGTCGATATGTCGATAGACCGTGCCAACTATCCCGGGGTGCCGGAAGACTTTCCTGTGACTGCAGTACCGTCTGCGATTGCGGGCGCTCAGCCCAAGATGAACCTGGTTGAGGAAGGTGGGAAGTTTTACGCCCCGGGCACGTCGCCTAGTGAGGTCATGGCGGCCTTTCAGATGTGTGACGATCTGGTCTCGCAGATGGTCGCGTACTGCCAGAGAAAACTCGCTACCTACGAAGGCAACCACGAGGCGACAGTGAAGGCTGCGTTGAAGGGCCTGCTGGCCAAGCGATGGTGCACCGATGCGCAGTGCGTGTGGATCATGCGCAGGGTGGTGGATGAGCTGCAGTGGACTGTGGGTGATGACGCTTGGGCAGCCTGATGTCCTGGACTGGTTATTGATCGGGTCGTCATGACCAACCCATCTTCCGATAGTCGCCACCTTGGCACACTGGCCTGCGAGGGGTGGTGATCAACGAAGCGGGTCCGCAACGAGAGTGACCCAGGGCTACGAACCCGACGAAGGGCCGCTATGTCCGGCGCAGGTAGCGGCGGTGCAAGCAATGGCCGATGAGGATCTGCCGAAGGGGACGGTTGTTCGCAGAAGCAGTCTTTTTGCTGGAGGATGAGATGCCGAAAAAGCACTCCACCAACCCTTTGCTGACAGCCCGCATCGGCTGGAGCAATGGCTCCCAGACGGTAGCGTTATCGCCCGGCTGCAGGTTTGCCGATTCTGTCCGTGAGGTGTTCTTCCTCCGCGATGGCGAGAGGCTGGTGTTGACCCTGCGTCCGACCGATTGGTCTGGCTTCTTTGCTTCGGGTGTGAAGGCTTCAGCCGACGTCATGGCGTTGCGCGAGCGCTTGCCGATTCAGGAACGTGTGGTTGGACCTCCGGCCTGTTGAGCCCGAGGTAGTACGCGGATTCACGACTTTCTTGTCGTTCATGCGTCCGCCTGAACCGCGGCCGGTAAAAAGCGCGGAGCTGTCTGGCTTGCAGCTGAAGCTGTCACTCGAGATGTGCAGCACTAGGTTGAGCTGAAATCACGTGACTGGCGAACGAAGTGACCGCCGTTCACGAGCAGCACTTGCTCCGAGGCTTGCTGAATCGCCGCACACTGTCAAGATTCGATCGGTGCTAACACTAGGGCCAGGAGCCCACCCAAGATATTCAGACGTCTTGCGGATGATCCATGCGGTTTCTCTTGGACCAGCCCTAGTCCGGTGACAGGCGCGAGCTTCTACGGCCGGTGCATGTCTGTTAGAAGCTTGACGATGTGCGGGTCTCTTACGATGGTCGCCTTGAACGTAGATTCTTTACTGTTCTTGACCACCGCAGGCAGGCAATTTTTGTTTGTGATTCCGCAGAACACATCGATGTGCTCGCCCTTAATCGCTCCGCCCGTATCACCTGCAAAGAAGTAGCCGTCATGCTTGACCGTTTCGCCAGACGGTAGAACAACCTCGACATCCCTCGCTGCGGAAATGTAGATGACGGAGCCAAAGGGAATTGTCTGCTTGTCAACCGCGACCGTCCTGAAAGGCACCAATCGGAAGCCTCTCACCCCATCGCCGTAAGCGCCTTTCGCTTGCGCAAAGTAGGTTTTCCCGACCGCACCTATCCACGGATTGTTCAGCGTGCTCTGTCGCAAAACAGCTGCGCAATCCACATGAGATTTAGTCCCAACTCCTGCGAAGTTCAGTGTCCGAGGCTCACCGTTGAAGGTGACGCGCACCGTTCCCTCGATCGCCCCCAGACACCAGTCTCTCGGCGACACGGTGTCTGAGACGGGAACGCCGGCTCTGCTGGTGAACGCGATGCCCGTTGACACTGCCGGCGCGGAATGCACGTAGTAGTGCGTCGCCCACAACGCAAGCGAGTCATCAGCCTCTGCTGGCTTTGGAATTGAGAACTCAGTCTGGCCCTGTGCATAACAAGTAGCCGTGGAGAACATTGCAAGCGTTAGAAGAGTTCTGAAGAGATGCACGGACGGCCTCCTGTTGTTTGACTTCCTATTGCACCTCTGCCAACTTCGTGTGGCAAGAAAAAAAAGTTTGCTTTTCTTGGCTTGAGGCCAAGAATGCAACTGCACACTTAAGGAGAGAGCTATGACAGCGTCTGTTGAATCGATTCTGGCAGCTGCGCACGCGGAATGGAACCACTGGGGACAGTCCAGATGGAACCTTAAGACTGGCCAGCGGAGTATCCAACACACTGATGACGAGCCAGACTTTGCCAGGCTCGTGATTGATCGCTATTGCGCTATTGGAGGAGGTTCGCCCACGTTAGATCAGATATCGAACGATGACTACGCATGGTCAGCTGTCGGCATCTCTGCTGCCATGAAAATGGCAGGATTCACAAGGCACGAGTTCCCTTTCACTGAGTCGCACTCGAAGTACATCCGGCACTTCGTCGCCGCGAGAGTCAATGGTGACGAGGCCGCCCCCTACTGGGGATTTCGCCTCGATGAAGAGGGCGGTGAACCTGACGTTGGGGACATCGTGGCATACGCGCGCGGCGATCGCATGTCGCACGAGAAAGCAGCCAGATTCTTCGATGCAAAAAAGAGTTACCTATCGCACGGTGACATCGTGGTAGACAAAAGAGTCGGCGAAATAGATGTCATTGGGTTCAACGTCCTTGACTCGGTCACGATGAAAACACTACCTCTACGTGACGACGGACACATCGGCGACCGTACTCACCACTGGTTTGCCATTCTTAAGCATCGCCTGCAGAGCTCCGACTGATCGCTAGAGGAACCGCAACGCCAGCTGCCCCCTTACTAAAGCCGGCACCTGGCGTCGGAACTCCAACAGAGATGTGACCTCACGCCCCCATCGCTGTTGCACATGCTTGGGCTTTACCGCCGACCCCCAGGAGCTGTTTTAGCAACAACACGTCGAGTTCCGAATTAGCACCGTTTTCGATTAAGAAAGTGCGGACCCCATTCACAGAATTGACCGACCGATTCGCAGTAGTATTCACGATGCCAGCTTGTGCTTGCGTGTCGGCAATTACTTTAGAAATGGAGTCTGCAGTAGGCGCGGAAACTCGCACGGCTCTCTGGTTAGCTCGGAGCTTTTTGTAGATAGATGACAACGCAGCATTGATCTGTGGAAATGTCTGTTGTAGAGCCGCCTGTTGAACCGGATCTTCAGTTCCCTGAACATTGCCGTTTGCGTCGAAGAATTTGGTCCATACCCCTTCGCTAACATCCAATACTTGAGTCCTGACGCATTCGACCGCCTCCGCTGCCGCCGCGTAGTTGGCGGCTTGTATGACTGTTTTGTAGTTGTCTTCGAACAGCTTTATCCCGGCGACCGTCCCGGCAACTTGCTTTGCTGCTTTTATCTCGTTGCTTAAGACCAGTGCCGATCCAACGAGCATGCCGACGAACGTTGCGTTGTCGGCTATGTCACGCTCTCCAAGCAGTAGAGATGCCTGCGAATTCCAGTCCCCGATCAGCAAATTAACTTGATATAGAACGGCCTTGCGTGATGTAGCCACCGGCTGAATACCAATCTCACGAGCGACTTTGTCGTACTGTTTTTGCGCATCTCCCGCAGCTGCGGGGCGGCCGTTTGCATCGACGTTGCCTTCATAGAGATGGGATGGCAGCGAAACTCTGGAGGGTGTGGCTCCACAACCAGCAAGCAGCACGAGCAAGGCTAACGTAATGACGATCGGCCTCATGTTCCCTCCAATTCATTGTTGCGAGAAAGCGTACAGCACAATCGGGACGCTTACAACAAACAGATTGCGTTCGCGCGCGGGCCGCTACAGGGTGCCTCTAAAAGGGGAGTCGATGCGTAAGTTGAAAGCGAAAACGCTGATCAACAACTGATCGCGTCGCTGGACCGGTGTTCGGGGCGTTCAAGTGCGCTGGAGGACACCGGTCCTTGTTGCTGTTGCCGGCACGGGCTTCCTGCAGACAACAGATGTCAGCAAGGCCGGCCCCGTAATCACGAGGCCGGACCGCTGTTCATGAACGACAAGTTTTATTCGTGGCTCCGGACCACCGTTCGGCGGATGTATTCAGCGAGGTCAGGGTTTAACACAACGGATGTGATGCCATTCCCTAGATGATTTGCACTTCATGAGCCCATCGTGCTTTCGGAATATTAGGCTGAGGCGACTTGAATACCACTAACTTCGACGGACGACCAACCTTAGGCAGTCCACTGAATGCTGAAAAAAGGTTGCATTTCGCCAGAGCATCGAGGACAAAGACGTTGGTCGCAAATGCTAGGCAGGCCACCCACAAGAAACCA
>Ga0207952_1000910_pt1 | contig 16506 bp, 16 predicted proteins | sample SubbioR12Aug_8Ca_FD_184831 | JGI IMG/M metagenome (GOLD analysis project Ga0207952, IMG submission 184831) | Serpentinite rock and fluid subsurface biosphere microbial communities from McLaughlin Reserve, California, USA - CR12Aug_8Ca (SPAdes) | ecosystem: Environmental > Terrestrial > Deep...
GGGGTCACGCCGAGGATGCGCTTGATCGTGGGATTGTCGCTTTTCATCATCTCGTCGACGTTCTTGGAGGTGATGCCGTACTCCTCGGCCTCGATCATGGCGTACAGCGACCAGCGCACGATGTCGGCGAACTGGTTGTCGCCGTGGCGGACCACCGGGCCCAGCGGCTCCTTGGAGATGATCTCCGGCAGGATGATGTAGTCTTCCGGCTTGGGCGCATTGGCGGCGCGGGTCGCATAGAGACCCGAGGCGTCAGTCGTGAATACGTCGCAGCGCCCGGCGAAGAACGCAGCGCGGACTTCTTCGACCTTCTCGATGACGACGGGCTTGAAGGTCATCTTGTTGGCGCGGAAGTAGTCGGCGAGGTTGAGCTCGGTCGTCGTGCCGGGCTGGACGCAAACCGTGGCGCCGTTCAGCTCCTTGGCGCTTTTCACGCCGAGCTTCTTGTTCACCATGAAGCCCTGGCCGTCATAGTAGTTGACTCCGGTGAAGTCGAAGCCGAGGGCGGTATCGCGGGTCAGCGTATAGGTGGTGGTCCGCGCCAGCAGGTCGACCTCGCCCGACTGCAGGGCAGTGAAGCGCTGCTGCGCGGTGGTCGGCACGAACTTCACCTTGTCGGCGTCGCCGAAGAGGGCGGCAGCGACGGCACGGCAGACATCGACATCGATGCCGGTCCACTTGCCCTGGCTATCGGCCGAGGCGAAGCCTGCGACGCCCGTGCTGACGCCGCAGATGAGACTGCCGCGCGCCTTGATGGCGTCGAGCTCCTTGCCGGCGTACGCCGTCGTGGCGACACCGGCCAGCGTGGCAGCGGCAATGCCGGCCGCCCAGAACTTGTTAAACATCTGGTCTTTCCCTCGTGGTTGCCTCGGACACCCGACCGGCCGCCTCTTGCGTGGCCGGTCACGGGCGATGGCGCAATTCGTAGGCGATCAAACGTGCTGGTGCAACGTTGCCACGTGTGTTTGTCGACAGCGCCCTGAGCGCAGCCGATCAGAGTCGATCCGAACCCTTGGAAGAAAACGGATTGCGCGACCACGGCTCGGCACCCTGCAGACCGGGGTACCGCTCTTCGTCCGACTTCGAGCGGCCGCGGCTGCCGGCGCGTCGTACGTCCTGCTGCCACTGGCGGTAGGACACCAGCGCTTCGCCGCTCAGCGTAATGACTCCGCCCTTTTCCGAGATATAGGGCGCCGGATCGACGAACTGACCGTTCACGATCACCGAGAAATGCAGGTGTGCCCCGGTCGACCGGCCGGTCGAGCCAACGTAGCCGATCAAGTCGCCCTTGCGGATCCGGGTACCCGGACCCATGCCGTCGGCAAACCGCGACATGTGGGCGTAGAGCGACTCGAAATTATCGGCGTGGCTGACTTTTACGGTGCGGCCGTAGTTGAAGTACCAGCCCTGGTGGTTGATCACGCCATCGGCTGCCGCGAAGATCGGCTCGCCGGTCTTGCCCTCGAAATCAATGCCGTTGTGGAAGCCGCCACCGCTCTTGCGGCCGTAGTAGCGGCGGATGCCGAAGGGCGAGGAAATGCGCGCGCCCGGCCGCGGATCGGTCAGCGCGGTGCCGCCCAGCCGGCGGCCGTGTTCGTCGAACCAGCCTTCCGGCTCGTTGGGCGGGGCGAACCACCAGAAGGACTGCTTGTTCTGTCCGTCACCGAGGCTGGCGACGAGGAGGCGCGGGGCGCCATCGACGGTGCGACCCTGGAACACCTCGACCTTGGCGGTGGGCGGGGCGAACCCCGCCAGCGCCTGCGTCAGTTCCTTGAGCGTTGCCGCGCTGGTGCCAGCCGGCGCCAGGCTGGTCACCAGCGTCGCGGCATTGGCTTTGACGACCGTTACCGATCCGGCGACGACCGACCGGGCGCCGGGTCCGGCGGCCGCTGTCGTGCCGGGAACGGTGGAGACCCGTTGATCGTCGTTCTCGGTGGCGCCGGGGGCGAGCTTGAAACCGAACGTGCCGTCGGCGGTCCGCTCAAGTTCCACGGCAAGGGAACTGGCGGAAAAGAGCTGCAGCGCAACCAGGCGCTTCGGCTGGTTGGCGCCCTGGGATGCCAGGATGGCGCGGCCGGAACTGGCTTCCTTGGCATTCAGCTGGCTCAGCGCCTTGCTGACGGCATCGGATGCCGCCCGGGCGTCGGCGGGATCGACCTTGAGGCTGACGAGCTGTTCGACGACGAAGCCGTCGCTGCCGATCGCGAAGGGTTGGATATCGTCATTGGAGGCGGCCTTCGCGGGCGCCTTGAGCTGGTTCTTGCTGGGCGCCTTGACTTGGGCCATCGACCCGGCGGCGCAGAAAAGCTGGAATGTGGAAACGGCGAGAGTAGCGGTCAGAAGGGTGCGAACGGTTCGCCAGCGCTGGGCGCGCTCATCGCGCGTTGTCGTGGACGCCATTAGCCTCTCCCAATCCATTGAACTCAACAAACTCTTGTAGAGGCTAATCAACGAATTCACCGACCTCCCCCGGTCGGCGCCCCCCGCGATGCCCCGCGTCGGGCGATACTGGCTACGGACTATCCACAAGTCCAACAAAAAGTTGCAAAAATGCAACACTCGTGCAATGTGGATAACTCGTTGCTATGGCACGATTTTTTGTCTCTAGGAACGACGCCGGTCACGAAAGGTCACAGAGGTCTGCGCGGCTGCATGAAGAGACTCCCGCAGTGCGGGATAGCTTGCCAACAGGCCGGCGGCCTCCGCCATCTCCTCCACGTCGTTGAACATGGGAACGCCGGCGCGCTCCATTGTGGCGAACCAGTCGGCCTTGCCCGGCAGGGTGCCCATCATGCTGTGAAGCAGAGGCAATCGGGAGGTGGCGGCAAGATCTGCCAGCCGGGTGATCACCGGGCTGGCATCGACCATGAATGGCACGACATGGATCATCATGACCATGTCGTAGGCTTGGGCGGCATGGTTCATGGCCGCCTCAAAAGCGAGCCCGAAGCGGTCTTCCCGGGCATCGGCGAGCAGGTCTATCGGGTTGGCGACTGAGGCTTCCGGCGGCAATTGCTGGCGTAACACCTCGGCCATGGCAGTCGGCAGGGGCCCGAGGTCAAGCCCTTCGAGCGCGGCCCGGTCGGCGCAGAGCACGCCGGGGCCGCCCGAATTGGACAGGATCAGCGCCCGCTCGCCGAGGCCCTGCGGGAAGCGGCCGAAAGCCTTGGCGGCCAGCAGCAGCCGACGCAGGCTTTCCACCCGGACAATGCCACAGGAGGTGCAGAAGGCGTCGATGGCGGCATCGTCGTTGGCGACCGCCCCGGTATGCGCCGAGGCCGCCCGCCCGCCGATCTCGGTCCGGCCGCCAAACAGGGCGATTACCGGCTTGATGGCGGCCACGGCGCGGGCGACACGGCGGAAGCGCTCATGATCCTCGATCGATTCGACATAAAGAAGGGCCGCGCCGATTTCCGGGCGATCGCCCAGCCAGGCGAGGTAGTCCTCGACACCGAGATGGACGGCATTGCCAACCGACACCACCGACATCAGCGGCAGGTCGCGGGCATTGGCCTTGTCGATGAACTCCTCGGCGAGCGCCCCGGATTGAGAAATGAAGGCAAGACCGTTCCCAGAGCCGGCCGTGGCACCAGGTGGCAGGTCGCGCAGGAACGTCACGGCGAAGCGCCAGGTCGGATCGAGATGGACGATACCGGCGCAGTTCGGTCCCGCGATGGTGAGGCCGCGGTCGGCCGCGAGCTTCAGCAAGGCTTCGTTGCGCGCGATGCCGACAGGGCCGGCTTCGGCGAAGCCCCCAGGCAGGATGAGAAGATTGCGAATGCCGCGATCGGCCGCCTCGCGCACAGCCTCGAGAATCGCGTCGGGACGGATGACGATAACGGCAAGATCGACCGGCGGGTCGATGGCGCCGATAGAAGTCACCGAGTCGTAACCGAATATCGTGCCGCCCTTGGGATTGACCGGCACCACGCGACCGCCATATCCGGCCTGGCGCAACATCTGCATGATGGCCCCGCCGGATGACGTCGCCCGCTCGCCGGCGCCGACGACGGCGATGCTGCGGGGCGCGAAGAACGGCGAGAGATCGCGTGAGTGCACGGTCATGACGAATTGTTTGCAGCACAAACAATAGAGGAGAGCAAGATGTCCGATCCGATCGAGCTGCTGATTCAGGGCCGGGCGCACGACCTAGGCGGCGGATTTGCGGTGCGGCGTGTGCTGCCGAGTGTGAAGCGCCGAATGGTCGGGCCGTTCATCTTCCTCGACCATTTCGGCCCGATGGACGTACCGCCGGGCGGCGGCATGGAGGTGCGGCCACACCCGCATATCGGTCTCGCCACCGTCACTTACCTGTTCGACGGCGGCATCTTCCATCGCGACAGCCTGGGCTATGCGCAGGCGATCCGGCCGGGCGACGTCAACTGGATGACAGCGGGCAGCGGTATCGTCCACAGCGAGCGCACCGAGCCAGAGATGCGCGCCACTGGCTTTCGCATGCATGGCGTCCAGACCTGGGTGGCCCTGCCCAAGACGCACGAGGAGGCAGCACCGGCGTTCGAGCATGTCGAGGCTGCCAGGCTGCCGGCATGGAGCGAAGGTGGCGTGGCGCAGCGCCTGATCGTCGGCACCTATGCCGGCCACACGGCGCCGACCACGCACTTCTCGCCGATCTTCTACGTCGGTGTGGAAGCGGCCGTCGGCGCGAAGCTTGCGATTTCGCCTGAGCACACCGAACGCGCCGTCTATGTAGCGGATGGCTCGCTGACGATCGGCGACCGTCAGCTCGGCGTCGGCGACCTCGCGGTATTGGCCCCGGGACAGGCTGCCGAGGCGCTGGCGGGTGCGCAAGGCGCGAAGGCCATGCTGCTAGGCGGTGCGACCATGGACGGGCCGCGCCACATCTGGTGGAACTTCGTTTCCTCGAGCAAGGAGCGGATCGAGGCGGCCAAGGCCGATTGGCGCGAGCAGCGGATAGGGAAGGTGCCGGGCGATTCCGAATTTATCCCGCTACCGGACAAGTGACCGCCGTTACGCGACAGGCGGCGACCAGCTCGTCTCCTCGTCGAGCGGATAGACCGGTCGCGGCAGCTTGGTCCAGGTGAAATTTGCCAGCACCGGCGACGTCAGGCCCGGGCAGTCGACTTCATAGATCTGTTCGGGCTTGAAGAACTCGTCGAAGCCACCACGGAAATGGCCGCGACTCTTGACGACGACCACGCGCGCCTGGGCGATGTCGAGGCCAAACATCTCGAATTGCCGCGGATCCATGCACTGGCAGCGGTTGCTGATGACCACGACCTGGATGCCGCCGAGATCGAGCAGGGCCGAAGGGCCCATGTCGCACGAGACGTTCCTCAGCACGCCGCGGCGGCCGACATATTGGCCGTCGGAGAGCTTGCTGATCTTGGCCTCACAGTCGAACGGCAGGGAGAATTCCTGGTGCTCCTGGGTATTGAACGAGGCGGTGAAGATCGCGCCTTCGCCCAGTTCATGGGCCTTTGCCGCGAGCGCTGCATCGTTGAACACGCCGAAGAAGACGCCCTGCGCCTTGGCGCTCTTGAGCGCACGCAGGAGATAGGTGGTGTTGCCGCGGCCGCCACCGCCGGGATTGTCGGCGACGTCGGCCAGGATGATCGGCTTGCGCCGCCGGTCGCGACCGACCGAGACGGCGAGCTGGACCGCGTCACCGAGCGACATCATCGCGCGCTTGAAGCGCTCCTTCATGCCCCAGGCTCGCTTGGCGAGGTCGAGCGACAGGTCGGCAGCGGCCTTGCGATTGCCGTTGCGCGCCGTGACGACGGCCGTGAGGCCGTTCTTGGGGCTGTCGCTATAGGCGAAGCCCGCCATTACGGAGACGTTCAGAATGTCCCCACCGACCTTGGTTTGGCCGTACTTGATCAGGTCCGCATAGGGGCCGCGGGCCGTCAGCAGAGCGATCTGTGGCGGCACCAGGGGGATCTTCACCATCTCGACGGCCGTGCGCGCGCCGGCCAGCAGCTCACGCATGTGCTTGGCCGCTTCGACGCCGCGTTCGTAGATGTCGGTGTGCGGGTTTTCGAGATAGCCCACGAAGACGCTGAGATTGTCGATCATGCGGCGTGAGACGTTGGCATGCAGGTCGAAGACCGAGACGATAGGCACGTCGGGTCCGGCGACGCGACGTAGGATCTCGAAGAGATCACCGTCGGGATCGTCGGTGCCCTGCGCCAGAGCGGCACCATGGCAGGAGACGAACACCGCATCGACCGGCAGCACCGACCTGAGACCGCTTTCGATTTCGGCGAGATAGGCTTTGAAGAAATTCTCCTCGACGGGACCGCCGGGCTGGGCGAGCGCCACGCGCAGCGGCACTGGAGTCCAGTCGCCCGTACGGTCCATCTCGGTGAAGAAGCCGGGAAGGTCGGGCATGGTGATCGACTTGCCGGAACGCGCTTCGCTTACGATACGGTTGCCGCGGATATCGACGTCCTGCTCGAAATCTGCGGCCGTGGTGACGGGCGAGAACCGGTTGCACTCGATGGCGAAGCCGAGAATGGCTATTCGCGGGTTGTCCTGGGACAACATTTCCTCCTAGCGCTGGCGAGCGAGAAACGTCTCGACCAGTCTGTTGAACGTAGCGGCCTCCTCGAAATATGGCGAGTGGCCGGCGTCGGCCATTAGGGCTGCTTCGCCGCAGGGCAGGGTTGCCGCGATGGCGCTTGCCAGAAAGGGCGGGAAGACCACGTCTTGGCCGCCGGCGATCAGAAGCGTGGGCACATTGAAGGCTTTCAGCTCCGCCGTACTGCGTGTCGCCGTGCGGCGGAGGCCCGCGCGCAGCTTCTCCTTGTCGAGCGGGCCGGCCATTTCGTCGATGCTGCGGTAAAGAAGATGGAGCGCCGGCCAGCGTTCGGCGGCCCGGACGCCCATCGCCGGATGGATTCCCCTGGCGACGCCGTCCTTGAGCCTGGCTTCGGCGTCCTCCTGCCACGCATCGTACTGCTTGCCGCCCGAGGGGTCGCAGCCTCGACGGTCGAGCGTGCCGGACGTCGAGCTCAGCACCAGCGCCTTCACCCACGTAGGCTGGGCGATGGCATATTCAAGCATGGTCCAGCCACCCATCGACTGGCCGACAAGCCGCACGTCTGGAAATTTCAGATGGTCGATCAGGGCGGCAAGGTCGCCGGCGTAGTCGGCGGGATCGGGGCCGTCGGCAACGGCTGCCGACGGCGCAAAGCCGCGATGGGCGAAAGCGACACAAGTATAGTGCGGCGCAAAGTGCGCGACCTGCTGCCACCAGCTGAGATGATTGCCACCGAGGCCGTGTGCGAACAGCAGCGCCGGCCCGCTGCCCGTGACTTCGTAGTGGAGATCGCCGAACGGCCGCTGCAGTCGGCCGATGGTGCGCTTGGGCATGCCGCGGGAGATCATGGCTGATCCTCTCAGAAGAGAACCAGCCTAGAGCCCAGGATGCCGAGCGGCCAGCGGCCGGCGGCGAACAGGCGAAATTTGCTTTCGAAAGGTGAAGCAGCGTCTTCGGCAAGGCGCGCGACGGCCAGTTGATAGACCGCCTGGGACGCGGCGCCCGCCGCGACATGGATCGAAGCCGCCGCCGCCTTGCCCATGCGGGCCGCGGCGGTCGCGGCTTTGCCGTGCACCAGGTCGCCGGTTTCCGCCGTGAGGTCGGTGAGCGAGGACCATAGCGTGCGCTCGGGATAACGTGCCTCGGCCGCGGCAAGCGCTGCCCGTCGCAAGGCCTCCTCGCGGTCCCACCACGCCGGCGTCCAGTCGGGCGCCTTCAGCAGGCGTTCAGCATCGGGCCAGTCGCGGGCCAGGCCGATCTCGACCGGGCCGAAATCCAGCGCTGCGGCATATGCCCTGGCGTCGCTGCGGTCGCCTTCGGTGAGCGGCTCGCCGAGGGCGGCAAACCACGACGCGGCGCGAACTTCTGTGCGCAGCGCTCCCAGAAAGATACTCACGCCGCCTGCCGGACCTCCGGCAAGGTGAGGCCGTACTTTGTCGCCACCTCGGTGGCGCGCGTCACGAAGTCCTGGCGCATTTCGTCGTTGGTGCGCTGCTTGATCTTCCACTTGCGGAAGGTCTCGTTGTTCCTCGACTTCGAGCCACCGAAGAAGGACGGCAGGTAGGGATAGTATTCGTCGACCGCCGCCTGCAGCCGCGCCTTGCCGTCGAGCGTCTTCACGAGCTCGGCGGAGAAGTCCTCGCCGAACTGCGCGTGAAAGCGCTCTTCCGGCATGGTGGCGCGCGCGAGATTGCGCAACGGATGGAACGTGCAGTGCAGGAGGTCCTCGACCTGCAGGATTTCGGCAAGGTCGGCCAGCAGCTTGATGGCGACAAATTCCTCCCAGGTTTTCAGCGGGAACTCGAAGATAGACAGCGGCTTCTTGCCCGTGCCGGGGACCATGCGTTCCTCGGCAATGCCCATCTGCAGGCCGAGCTGCTTGAAGCGGACGTGATGGCCGTATTCTTCCATCGCCACGCGGCAGGTCAGCCACTTGGCGTAGGGTGTCGGCGCATAGGCAATGGCCGGCTCGTCGAACACTTGCGCGCCGTAGAGTTCGTTGATGGCATGGCTGATGACGAGCTTCGAGACGGCCTCGCGGTACTCGGCGGGCGCATCCTTCAGCTCATCGACGGTCTTCACGACGATGTCGGTCATGGTGGGTCTCCTCAGACGAGCGGTTCGGTATTGAAGGCTTCGAGATCGGTGGTGAGGTCGGTGAACTTGGGGCCGAGCTTGGCGACCAGATCCTGCGCCAGCGTCGCGGAGGTTCCCGCCTCCAGCGTGGCGACGGGGCGCGGCTGGCTGAACAGGAAGACTTCGCGCCCGCGCACCCCCAGCAGCTGACCGGTGATGGCCTTGCCGGCCGGCGAGCAGAGCGCCGTCACGACATTGGCGACATGGTGGGCGCTGATCTTGAGCGCGCGCTCCTTATAAGTCTTCTGTGCCTCGTTGGCCGGCTGGATGATGTCGGTGACGCGCGTGCGTGCGAAGGGCGCCACGGCATTGGCCGTGATCTGGGCACGCGCGAGATCCATCGCGGTGACGCGCGTCAGGCCGAACAGGCCTGCCTTGGCGCTGGCGTAGGCCGCCTGCCCGAGATTGCCGTACAGCCCGGCCGACGAGACGATGTTGACGATGCGGCCCCAGTCGTAGCCATCCTTGCCACCGCGACCCGATTTGCCCTGGTCACGCATGACGCCCGATGCTGAGTTGATGAGATAGAAAGCGGCCGAGAGGTTGTTGCGGATCACTGCATCCCAGTCGAGTGGGTCCATGCGAAATACGAAGGCGTCTCGCAGAATGGCTGCGTTGTTCACGACGATGTCGATGCCGCCATAGGTCTTCACGGCGAGGTCGACGAGCTGCTTGGCCGCGCCGGGCGAGGCGACGCTCTCGGTGAAGGCGATCGATTTGTTACCAATGGCCTCGGCGACTTCCTGCGCCACCGAAGGATCGCCGCCGTCGCCGGCGATCGAAGCGCCGTTGTCCGCCACGATGACGCTTGCGCCTTCTTTGGCTAGCGATTCAGCGATGGCGCGACCGATGCCGCGACCGGCGCCGGTGACGATGGCGGCGCGTCCTTCCAACAGTCCGGTCATTGCTGCGCTCCCGTTTTCTTGTTGGTGCTGGCCATCTCGGCCGCGGTGTAGAAGGCATCGGCGTGGACGTCGATCCGGCGCATGCCGCGCCGCTCGAGAAGCCGGGTCGCGGCCTCGACCATGACCGGCGGCCCGGCAAGGTAGGCCTTGCAGCCGTCGACTTCGTCGAAGTCGGCGGCGACGGCGTCGTGGACCAGCCCGCAACGGCGGGTCATGCCGTCGCCTTCGCTCAGCACCGGGATGAAGTGAAGGTTCTTGTGGCGGCCGGCCAGCGTGGCGAAATGGTCGTGCAGGTAGAGGTCGCGCTCGCTGCGGACGCCGAAGTAGCAATAGATGTGCTGCGGTAGGTTCTTCTGCAGGGCGCGTTCCACGATTGCCTTGATCGGCGCCATACCGGATCCGCCGGCGACGGCGATGATCGGGCCGCGATGGGCCTCGCGCAGATAGGAGGCGCCGAACGGTCCCTCGACCCGCACGCTGTCGTCGATCTTGAGCCGGTCCGAGACATGGAGGCTGGTGGCGCCACCGGCCGTGCGGCGGATGTGGAATTCCAGGATCGGGTCGCCCGGCACGTTGGCCATCGAATAGTCGCGCGGCGGGCAGCCGTCGAAGGTGACGGAGGCGAATTGGCCGGCGGAGAAATCGAAAGGGCCGCCCGAAACGATTTCCAGGCGCACGCGCTTGATGTCATGCGTGGCATTGTCGAGGCTGACCACTTTGCAGGCGAGCACGCGGCGGGGATGGACGATCAGGTCATCCTCCTCGAGCCAGGCGACCTCGCAGTCCTCCCAGGGGACGGCGCGGCAGGCCAGGATCAGGCCACGCTCTTTCTCCTCGTCGGAGAGCGCGAACTCGGAATAGCCCTCCATCGTCACCTCGCCCTTGACGAGGTGCGACTTGCAGGCGCCGCAATTGCCGGACTGGCAGCCGAATGGATAGGAGATACCGGCGTCGAGGGCGGTCTCCAGGATGGTGGCGCCGGTCGGCACGTCGATGGTGCGGTCGGCCTGGGCGATACGGACTTTGAAGCTCATCGGGAACTGTGTGCGAGAATTTGTTTGATCCCCAAACAATCGCCGTTTACCACTCGCACCATGAGTCGTCCACCCGCCAGACCAGCTTCCCCGAAACTTGACCGCGGCGTGCTGCCGACGCTGCTGGGTTACGTGCTGCGCCGCACCCAGTCGGCGGTGTTTGCCGATTTCGCCGCCACCTTCCAGGCGGCGGGCGCGGCACTGACGCCGGGGGAATTCGGCCTGCTGATCCTGGTGGCGCGCAATACGGGCCTCAGCCAGATGGCGCTGGCGCGGGCGTTGGGCATTGACCGCTCGACCCTGGTGCCGATCCTCGACCGCCTGCAGGCGCGCGGCCTGCTGGTGCGGCGGCGCTCGCCGACCGACGGGCGCACGCATGCGCTGGCGCTGACGCCGGCCGGCGACAAGGCGCTCGTACGCTTCACCGGCCTGGTGCGGGCGCACGAAAAGCGCATTGCCTCCCGCCTTTCGACCGCCGAAACGCGCACGCTCATCGGGTTGCTGGAGAAGGTGCGGGCCGGCACGCGTTCGCTATAGTCCGCCCCTTTTTTGAGTAATAGCCCATGACCTCCGCGCATCCCGATTTCAGCCATATCGCCGGCCAGTCGATGAACGACACCGATCTGCTCGCATTGATGCGGGCCAATCCGCCGGAGCCCGTGAAGACACTCAATGGCGAGTTGATCGACATCGATTCGGCACGCGGTACCTGCCGCTTTCGGTTCGAGGTCGTGCTGGCCTTCTGCCATTCGCATGGCCGCATCTGTCAGGGCGGGTTCCTGACCGGCATGGTCGATACCGCGATGGCCAACGCCGCCATCGTCAAAGGCAACCTTGCCGTCGCGGTGCCGACTCTCGAGCTCAAGATCAGCTTCTTTGAGGCGATGGGGCCGGGCGTCGTGTTCGCCGAGGGCCGGGTGATGCGCTGGGGCGGCTCGGTCGGCTTCCTCGACGGCGATCTCACGGACGAGAAGGGCCGGCTGATCGTCCATGCCACCTCGACCATCAAGATCGTACGGCCGAAGAAGTCCTAGCGGTGAGCGATGACGTCGGCGAGAGCTGAAGGGAGTCCTTTGGAGTCCTTCGCTGCCGGGCGACGATAGGTACCGACAGTGGCCTTGCGCGGCTTCAGGCGCACCAGGCCTTCGGCCATCGTGACGGCGGCCTGGATGCCGTCGACCAACGGCACGGGCACACGTTCCCTGATCTTGTTCGCTAGGCCGGCGAGCGGCGCGCCGGCCAGGATCACGACGTCGGCGTCATCGTCCTTGACGGTGCGCAATGCCAGATCGATCAGGACCTGCTCTTTTTCCTCTTGCACATCGTCGATCGAGTGAAAGCCCTCGTCGAGAGTACGGATGGCGGCGCAGCGCCCGGAGAGACCATGCCACGTCACGATCTCCGCGAACCATGGCTCGAGCGAGCGCGAGAAGCTCACGATGCCGAAGGAGCGGCCCAGCATGCAGGCCGTCAGCATTGCCGCCTCGGCCATGCCGACCACGGGAAAGTCGAACAGTTCGCGGGCGCCGCCCAGACCGGGATCGCCGAAGGCGGCAACGATGGCGGCGTCGATGTCACCGCGCCTCTCCGCCAGCATTTCGAGCGCCGCGGCCGCCCCGATGGCCGCCTCGGCGCGGGTGGCGATATAAGGTACGCCGCGCGGCGCGGTCATCGGAAGAAGTTCGGTTCCCGGACTGGCCACCAGTTTGCCGGCGGCGACGAGCCGGTCGGTGACGCCGATCGAGGTGTTGGGGTTGGCGACCAGGATTCTCATAGTCCCTCTGTCCGCAAGTTCCGTGCCGGGATCAGGAAGGAGCGCCCTTCAGCCGCGCCACTTCCTCTTCCAGTTCCTTGATCCGCTGCGTGAGCTGGTTCACGGCCGGTGCAATTTCGGCCTCGCTGTAGCGCGGCACGATGTGCTGGCGGCAGTTGATGTCCCAGGCCTCGATCCTGAAGGCGATCGCCCGTTGCGGCTTTGCCTTGTAGGAGCGGTCGACCAGCCGCTCCATGAGTTCGGCGTCATCCTCGACCACGCGGGCGCGGCCCCAGAGCTTCAGTCGCTGCTGGGTGGCGAAATGCGGAATGAAGATGTGGGCCCGGTCGTTCTCCTTGAGATGGCCCAGGGTAACGTATTGCCGGTTGCCGGCGAAATCGGCGAAAGCCAGCATGTGACTGCCGATCGGTTTCAGGAAGCCCGCCGGCCCGCCGCGGTGCTGGACGTAGGGACGGCCGTCGGCGCTGGCCGTTGCAAAGAAGAAGGTGTCGATCGCGGCGAGGAACTGACGCAGGTCGTTGGTGATCTCGGTTTGCCAGTCGCGGTCCTCGAAGGCCTCCCGCGAGCCGAGACGCGTCTGCTCCGCCTTGACCGCCGGCGAGAACAGCACGTCTTCGGGCCTATCCATGGCTACTCCAGTTTCTTGCCGAGTTCACCCGCCACTTCCTGGATGAACTGCCAGGCGACGCGACCCGAGCGCGAGCCACGCGTGACCGACCATTCAATTGCCTGCTTGCGCAACGCTTCCGCTGGCACGCCGAGCTTGTAGTAGGCGGCGTAGCCCTCGATCATGGCGAAGAACGTGTCCTGATCGGCGTTGTGGAAACCGAGCCAAAGGCCGAAGCGATCCGACAGCGAGACTTTCTCTTCGACCGCTTCCGACGGACTGATCGCGGTCGAGCGTTCGTTCTCGATCATGTCGCGTGGCATCAGGTGGCGGCGGTTGGAGGTGGCATAGAAGACCACGTTCTCCGGCCGGCCCTCGATGCCGCCCTCGAGCACTGCCTTGAGCGACTTATAGGCCGCATCCTGACCGTCGAACGAGAGGTCGTCGCAGAACACCAGGAAGCGGCGCGCCGATCCGCGGATCTTCGACAGCAGCGCCGGCAGGGACGGGATGTCCTCACGGTGGATCTCGACCAGCGCCAGCGGGCCCGGCGGGCCGCCCAGTTCGCGGTTCACGTGGGCATGAACGGCCTTCACGATCGAGCTCTTGCCGGCGCCGCGCGAACCCCACAGCAGCGCATTGTTGGCCGGCAGGCCCTTGGCGAAACGCCGGGTATTCTCGAGCAGGGTCTCCTTCTGGCGGTCGATTCCCATCAAAAGGTCGAGACTGACGCGGTTGACCTTGGGAACAGCCTCGAGCCGGTGGCCGGCCGCATGCCAGACATAGGCTTCCGCCGCCCCGATGTCGGCGCCGGGGGCGGCCGGCGGGGCGAGGCGGTCGAGCGCTTCGACGATGCGTGAAAGTGTTGCTTTAAGGTCTTGATCCATCATTGCCGGCCGCGTGAAAGGGGGCGACCATATCGCCCCGCGCTTGCATTGCAAAGCGGGCACGGGCCGCTATAGTCCGCGCGCTTTTTCGACGGCCGAAAGATCAGGAGCAGAAGATGTTCATTTCCCCAGCGTGGGCACAGGCAGCAGGCGGCGGCAGCGGGGATTTCCTCGTCCAGCTGTTTCCGCTGATCCTCATCTTCGTTGTCTTCTATTTCCTGCTGATCCGCCCGCAGCAGTCCAAGATGAAGGCCCAGCGCGAGATGCTGAGCGGCGTCAAGCGTGGCGACCGCGTCGTCACCGGCGGCGGCATCATCGGCTTGGTCACCAAGGTGATCTCCGACAACGAATTGCAGGTAGAACTTGCCGACGGCGTGCGGGTACGCATCGTCAAGCAGACCATCACCGACATCCTGACCCGCGGCGAGTCGGTGCGCGGCGCCAAGGATTCCGATGACGACGACAAGCCGATGCTGCCGCCGCCGCCGCCGGCGAGCGAAAGAAAGAGCCTGCTCGGCAGCCTGTTCGGCGGCAGGAAGTAGCAGGACTGGCTTGGAGAAGTAGGTCGGGATGCTCAACCTTCCGCGCTGGCAAACCATCGTCATCATCGCGATCACGATGCTGTCGGGCCTGTTCGCGCTGCCCAACATGCTGCCGACCAGCGTCCTCGACGCACTCCCGCATTGGTATTCGCAGAATCGGATCAATCTCGGCCTCGATCTGCGCGGCGGCGCCCACTTCCTCCTGGAAGCCGATCTGCGCAGCGTGCTCACAGAACGCCTGACCAACCTCTCCGACACGGTCCGTGCCGATATGCGCAAGCAGCAGGTCGGCATCAAGGACGTCACCGTCGAACCCGGCCGCGCCGTGATCGTCGTCCTGCGCGACGAGACCCAGCGGACCAAGGCGATCGACGCGATCCGCGCCCTCGACCCGACGCTGGCGGTATCGGGCAACGGCGACACCATCCGGGTCGCCTATTCGGAGCAGGAGCTGTTCCGCCGCAAGAAGGAAGTGATCGACCAATCGATCGAGATCTTGCGCCGCCGCGTCGACGAGACCGGCACGCTCGAGCCGACCATCGTGCGCCAGGGCGACGAACGCATCCTGCTGCAGGTGCCCGGCATCAAGGACACCACTGACCTCAAGCGCAAGATCAACCAGACCGCCAAGCTCACCTTTCATCTCGTGAACGAGGACGTGGCGGCGGCCGGCGCGAACATCCCGGCGACATTGCCCCCCAACACCTTCCTGGTGCCGACGCGTGAGGGCATGCAGGAACTGCGGCGGACCAATCCCAAGGCCTGGGAGGATATCCAGGCGGCCAATCCCCGGATGTCACCCGAGCAGATCTGCCGGCGCTACCAGCCGCAGTGCCTGCCGGTGCTGAAGCGCGTGGTCGTGGGCGGCGAGGATCTCGACGACTCCAAGGCGACCTTCGAGCAGCAGCAGGGCGGTCGCCCGATCATCAGCTTCACCTTCAATTCGGCGGGCGGCCGCGCCTTCTGCGCCGCCACCCGCGCCAACATCGGCAAGCGGCTGGCTATCCAGCTCGACGGCGAAATCATCAGCGCCCCGGTGGTGCAGAGCGCGATCTGCGGCGGCAGCGGCATCATCACCGGCACCTTCACCACGCAGCAGACCCAGGAGCAGGCGCTGCTGCTGCGCTCGGGCGCATTGCCGGCGACACTCACCATCATCCAGGAGAGCACCGTGGGCGCCGACCTCGGCGCCGACGCGATCCGCGCCGGCACCGTCGCGGCGCTGGTCGGCACCGCCCTGGTGGCGATCGTGATGTTCGTGGCCTACGGCCCGGTATTCGGTGGCTTCGCCAATCTCGCCATGCTGGTCAACCTGCTGATGGTGTTCGCCGGCATGTCGATCCTCGGCGCCTCGCTCACGCTGCCTGGCATGGCGGGTCTCGTACTGACGGTCGGCATGGCGGTTGATTCCAACGTGCTGATCTACGAGCGCGTGCGCGAGGAGAAGGCGCTCGGCCGCTCGGCCTTCAGCTCGATCGCCACCGGCTATGAACGCGCCATGTCGGCCATCATCGACGCCAACCTCACGACCCTGATCGCGGCGGTGCTGCTGTTCGGCTTTGGCTCGGGGCCGATCCGCGGCTTTGCCACCACGCTGTCGCTCGGCCTGCTGACCTCGATGTTCAGCTCGACGATCTTCACCCGCATGCTGCTGGCGGTGTGGGTGCGCTGGCGGCGCCCCACCGAACTCGTGATCTGAGGCACCGCCATGTGGAAGCCCGTTCACCTGTTCGCCTTCAAGAAGAAGTTCGATTTTCTCCGCTGGCGCAAGGCGGCCCTCATCCTGTCGACGCTGATCAATGTCGTGGCGATCCTGGCCGTCGTCTTCGTCGGGCTCAACTTCGGCATCGACTTCAAGGGCGGCATCGCCCTTCAGGTGCGCGCCAAGCAGGGGGTTGCCCAGCTCGATGCATTGCGCGCCACCGTGGGCGGCCTCGGCGTCGGCGAGGTCTCGCTGCAGGAATTCGGCGAGGCCAGCAGCGTTCTGATCCGCATTCAGCGCCAGGAGGGCGATGCCCAGTGCGTGGCCGGCGCCCAGCGCGTGATGCAGAAGCGCGCCGGGGCGGGCTGGCAGGCGAAGCCCGGCCCGGCCGGCACCGGC
>Ga0207952_1000911_pt1 | contig 16468 bp, 18 predicted proteins | sample SubbioR12Aug_8Ca_FD_184831 | JGI IMG/M metagenome (GOLD analysis project Ga0207952, IMG submission 184831) | Serpentinite rock and fluid subsurface biosphere microbial communities from McLaughlin Reserve, California, USA - CR12Aug_8Ca (SPAdes) | ecosystem: Environmental > Terrestrial > Deep...
ATTGTTTATCCTGTTAGTCCTTCAAGACCAACTGTATTTTATAAAACAGCTTACAAGAGTGTAATGGATATTCCTAAACCTGTTGATCTTGCAGTAATTGTCATCAACAATCTTTTGGTTGCAGATGTGTTGGAAGAATGTGGCAAGAAAAAAGTTAAAGGTGTTATCATTATCACTGCTGGTTTTAAAGAAGTTGATGAAGAAGGTGCAAAAAGAGAACAAAAACTAAAAGATATTGCTAAAAAATACAAAATACAAATCATTGGACCAAACTGTCTTGGTGTCATGAATCTTGATCCAAAGACAATGATGAATTCTACTTTTCTTAAAGTAACACCAAAGTCAGGTAAAATTGCACTTGTATCGCAAAGCGGTGCAATATGTGCTGCACTTGTTGAAGATGCTAGTGCACAGGGAATTGGTTTTTCTGCAGTGGTTAGTATGGGAAACAAAGCTGCAATGAGCGAAGTTGACATTCTTAAGATGTTAGCTAACCACAATCAAACCAAAGTTATTGTAATGTATTTAGAAGACATGGGAGACGGTCAGGAATTTCTTAAAGTTTGTAAAAACATTACTAAAAAACTCAAAAAACCTGTTCTTGTTTTAAAATCTGGACGTAGTCCTGAGGGTGCAAAAGCTGCAATGTCTCATACTGGGGCTTTGATGGGCTCAGATGAAATCTATGATGCATTACTAAAACAATCAGGTGCTATTCGTGTTGATACAATGGAAGAACTATTTGATTATGCAACAGCTTTTTCAAAACAACCACTTCCTTCTAAAGGAGAACTTGTAATTGTATCAAATGCCGGAGGACCTGCAATTATCTCAACTGATGCTTGTTCTAGATTGGGAATTAAAATGGCAAATATTGAAAGTATTCGTCCACAGATTAATGCTGTAATTCCTCCTTGGGGAAGCTCACGTAATCCTGTAGATATTGTAGGCGATGCTGATTTCAATAGATTTAACAATGTATTGGATCGTGTTTTAGCACATCCTAATGTTGGTTCTGTAATTTCAATGTGTACTCCATCTGGAACTTTAAACTATGATAAATTAGCAGAAGTAATTGTTTCCATGTCAAAAAAACACAAAAAGACAATGCTTGCAAGTTTAATGGGACTAGATGAAGGAATTACTAATAGAGAAATTTTAGCTGCAGGTGATGTTCCATATTATACATATGCAGAAGGAGCAATTAGAACACTAGCTGCAATGCTCAAATTTGTAAATTGGATTAAAACACCTGAAGGAAAAATTCCTAAATTCAAAGTTGACAAACTAAAAGCAAAGAAAATTTTTGATAAGGTAAAAAAAGAGAAACGACCAAATCTTTTAGAAGAAGAAGGACAAGAAGTTCTTAAAGCATATGGATTGCCATTGCCAAAAAGTGCACTTGCAAAAACAGAAGCAGAGGCAATAAAGATTGCAAAGCAAATAGGCTATCCTGTAGTGATGAAAATTGCATCACCACAAATTATTCACAAATCAGATGCTGGTGGTGTTAAAGTAAATCTTACAAATGAATCTGAAATTAAAGAAGCATTCAAGACAATTATTGCAAATGCCAAAAAATATAATAAAAAAGCCGAGATAAAGGGAGTTCTAATTGTAGAAATGGTAAAAGGTGGCAAGGAATTGATTATTGGTTCTAAACTAGAGCCTGGCTTTGGTCCTGTTATCATGCTTGGCATGGGTGGCATCTATGTGGAAGTTCTCAAAGATGTTACATTCAAACTTGCACCAGTAACAGACAAAGAAGCAGATGACATGATAGCATCTATTAAAACTCAAAAACTACTCCAAGGAGTCAGAGGAGAAAAACCGTCTGATATTGCAAAACTATCTGAATGCATTCAGAGATTATCTCAATTGGTTACTGATTTTAAGGAAATAAAGGAGCTTGACATGAATCCAGTTTTAGTAATGGAAAAAGGTAAGGGCTGCAAGATTCTTGATGTTAGAATTGGCATATAATCGTAATTTACTCGTAAAATTTGGTTGGTATAGTTTTAGAATATTTATACAACATAGGAGTAAATAAAATTACATGGCTAATGTCCTAAAGACAATTAGAACTGGAAATGATTACATCGAAAGTCTAAGAGGCCGTGATATGACAATCTATCTATTTGGAGAACTAGTAAAAGAACCAGTAGATCACCCAATGATCAGACCATCAATTAATGCAGTTGCAGAGACATATGATTTGGCTGTACGTGAAGAGGCACTTGCTTCTGCACATTCATCTCTTACTGGATTAACTGTTAATCGATTTTTACACATTGCAGAAAGCGCACAGGATTTAGTTTTACAAAACAAAATGCAAAGAAAACTTGGACAAAACACTGGAACATGTTTTCAGAGATGTGTTGGAATGGACGCATTGAATTCTTTACACTCTACTACATTTGAAATTGATGAGAAACACAAGACAGACTATCATAAAAGATTTTTAGAATTTGTAAAGATGGTTCAAAAAGAAAATCTTGTAATTGGTGGCGCCATGACTGATCCAAAAGGAGATCGAAGTAAGGGGCCAGCAGAACAAGATGATCCTGATTTGTTTACTAGAATAGTTGACAGAGATGAAAAAGGAATCTATGTTTCAGGTGCTAAAGCACATCAAACAGGCTGTATCAATTCACATTGGATAATTCTCATGCCTACTGTTAGATTAACTGAAAATGATAAAGATTGGGCAGTTGTTGGTGCAATTCCAGCTGATGCTAAAGGTGTGACTTACATCTATGGAAGACAATCATGTGACACAAGAAGTATGGAGGAGGGTGATATTGATGATGGTAATGCAAAGTATGGTGGACAAGAAGCACTTATGATATTGGATAGAGTGTTTATTCCATGGGATAAAGTGTTCATGCATGGTGAATATGAATTTGCATCAATGTTGATTGAACGTTTTACTTGTTATCATAGACGCAGTTACGTTTGCAAAACAGGCTTAGGTGATGTCTTAATTGGCGCAGCAGCAGCAATTGCTGATTACAATGGAGTTCCAAATGTATCTCATATTAAAGATAAAATTATTGAGATGACTCATCTAAATGAAACAATTTTTGCTGCTGGAATTGCATCATCGCATCAAGGCCACAAAATGAAATCAGGAGTATATCTTAATGAAGATGTATTGGCACAAGTTTGTAAACACAATGTAACACGTTTTCCATATGAAATTAGTAGACTTGCACAAGATATTGCTGGTGGTCTAGTTGTAACACTACCTTCTGAGAAAGATTTCAGACATCCCGTTGCAGGTCCATTACTTAAAAAATATCTTAAAGGTCGAAAGGGTGCAGATGTTGAAAATAGAATGAGAGTTCTCAGACTAATTGAAAACATGACATTGGGACGAAATGCTGTTGGTTATCTTACTGAATCAATGCATGGAGCAGGTTCTCCACAAGCCCAGAGAATACAAATTCAAAGACAAATGCAAATTGGATATAAGAAGAATCTTGCAAAAAATCTTGCAGGAATTACAAATGATATTGAAGAGCCAAACGAACCATCTGATTATTTTAATCGTATTTTCAAAACTAAAGATTCAATTCTATAGTTTTAGATATTTTTACTTGGATATTTAATTCAAAAATAATCTTAATGATTGTGGAAAATCATTCTTGTTCTTTCTCTGAATCTTGTTTTTTTGCTTCAGTAGAACTATCATTGTCCTGATTTGAATATGCTTTATCTTTTTCCAGTTTGTCTAATTCTGGAATATCTGTAGTGGACTCTGGATTAGAATCATTTTTCTTAAATGGATCCTGCAAACTAAGTTCTTTCTCATTTTTCTTTTTAGTCATTTGCTTTACGACCATAATTCCAATAACAATTACAATAATTACATAGTTGATTGGAGGTTTGAGTAGTTGAGTTACATAGCCTATCTGTGGAATCACATATGCTACTTTACCGATATACTCTTCTTCAGTAATTGGAAAGTCCGTTCCTGGAATTGACGCAGGGTTAGCGTCTCCTTTCGTTCTGATGGTTCTTGGCTCATCATCAATAATAGATGCAACTCTATGAACAATTACTCTATCATGTCCTGAGGGGCGATTAAAGACAATGATATCTCCAACTTCAATGTCTTCAAACGGCACATGTCCTTGAACAATCAAAACATCATACACTTCTAAAACAGGAATCATACTTCCGCTTGCAACTACATAAAATGGATTTTGTGTTCCAAACACAACTTGTAGACCAATCCAGATCACAAGTACTCCTATAGCTACAATTAAGATGTCTTTGAGTATTCCTTTTGACATTAATTTTTTGTTCAACATTTACATTTCCTATTGATTAACTGACTAGATTTATTGACACTTATTGTAGCTTACTGCCACATTCTTCACAGAATTTGGAACCATCTTTGTTTGAAAATCCACATTTTGTACATTTTCCTGGTTGTGGAGCTTGATGTGCAGTAGCTGGATTTCCTAAAAGAATTACCTCTCCTACTTTTCTTATGCTATTCCATGGGATACTTCCCTCAGTTCCATCATTTTTTATAATTAGCAATACTACTGACTGATTAGAATCAATTCCAACTTGTTTTGCATGACCCATTTTTTTAGCATTTTCATCATACACTGCTAATCCTTCAATTGAGCTAATTGCAGAAGCTGAACTTGGTTGTGTAGATGGTTGTGCAATAGATTCCGTTTTTGTTTGAGGTTGTGTTGGTTCTGGAACTTTCGGTGTAACTGTTTGACTAGAAGGCTCTAATGGTTTTGCACTTCCCACATCTACTGTTTCATTTTGTTTTTTAAACTCTCTATATTCTGCTATTACTGCTTTACAAGAATTACAAATGTATTGACCTTTTTCTGCAAGAATTAAATTTTCTGCAACCTCTTCATTTGGATTTTCAAATTCAATTTTTGGAGGACCTTCAAATTCTTTTTCACATGTATTGCAAAAATGTTTAGTAATTTTTTGACTATCTAATCTACCAATAGGTGCTAAAAATAGATCTGGACCTCCCAAATTACCTTTCATTTGTTGTTGGTCATTTACAGATGCCATGACGTAACCCCCAGATCCTCTTAATTTTTTAAGTCTAAGCTCAGCACTCATGTTTCAGTTTTATTGAAACGACATTTAAGTATATATCATTAAATCTAATTTTTGATTTTCTATCCAACAAAAAATACGGTGTAAACTCTTGTGAACATTTTTAGGTATGTTCAATAAATTATAATTATTATGGGAATAACAGAAGTTTCAGATGCAAAGTCTTGGGAAATCAATGTGATTAACTCTGATATACCAGTGTTTGTTGACTTTTGGGCTCAATGGTGTGGCCCATGTAGAATGGTTAGCCCAGTAGTTGAAGAATTGGCAAATGATTATCAAGGTAAAGTAAAATTTGTCAAAGTCAACGTTGATGAGGCTAATGAATTAGCATCCAAATACAATGTCTTTAGCATTCCAACCTTAATTCTCCTTAACAAAGGTGAAATAGTTAGTCAGCAAGTTGGTGCAGCATCAAAAGAATCATACAAAAATATGATTGATAGAGCGTTACAAGCATAAATCATTACACATCTTTCTATTTTTTGATCCTAAAGTAATTAATATTCCAAAAATAAAGCATCAGTATGTCGTTTGGTGAAGTAGATACTCTGAATATGCTTTTTGATAAACTACAAAGCTTGTTTGATGAATCTCAAGGTTACTATGAATCGTTTCTTGACACAAATAACATGTACAAAAAAGGTTTACTAAGTGATAAAGAATTTTTTCAAAAATTAGGTGATTATGTTGTAGCTTATTCTGCACTAGAATTTTTAGCAATCAAAGTAATTTTTGAACTGAAAAAATCTCGTGGAGCAGGTACCGGTAACACTCAATCACCTGGATTGATGCCAGGAATGGGACAACCTGGAATGATGAGTGGAATGGGAATGCCAAGATCAGGGTCTGCTCAAAATCCTGTCGGTGGACCTCCTGGAATTGTATCTGCAAAAGAGGCATTTGGTGATGTAGGAACTTTACCATCTCCAGATCCATCATTAATGCCAAGAAGAACTGTTGAATCTAGTGGAAATGGATGCAAGTCATGTGGTGCATCATTAAGACCAAATGCAAAATTTTGCACAAAATGTGGAACTAAGGCCTAAAATTATTTCTAAAAATTAATCTTGTGTTGTACCACATTCAGGACAGAATTTTGCTGTATTTGATAGAGTTGTACCGCATTCAGAACAGAATTTTCCATCTTGGGTGGTTTGTGAGAATGCATTTCCATAAACGTTTGAGCTTTTAACAGCACCAGATGGTTCGTATTTGTCATCATCAATTAAAATTGGTGCAAAGTCTTGTTCTACCATAAATGTTAACATTCTTGGAAGAGAATTTTCTTTATTTTCAGGATCTGGAACTGTATCTCCTAACCAAAATGCAAATCTCATAAGAGTTAGTTCTGGTGTGGAAAATGCAAGAGTGTGTTTAGACATATATTCTTGTGCTGCTTTTTTTCCATCAAAAACCTTCATGGAAGACTGTAATCATTGTTTATGTATAATAGTTTCTGGAAAAATTATTAATGGACCGGGGGGGAATTGAACCCCCGACATCCTCGTTGCGAACGAGGCATTATACCACTAAACCACCGGCCCGTGCATTACCTCTAAGAGATGTGTTTTTATTCATTTTCTAAAAAAAGTACTCAAATATGCATGAAAATTATTTTCAATTATTTTTTTATATGTAAACCATATATTCCAAATTATATTTGTATATTGGTGGGAAAATCCATAAAGCAAAGAATCAATGGTATCAAAAAATCTGTTTCAGACGTTGAAAAAGATATCGTAGACATTAGCAAAGAGCAACGTGGAGGAATAAAAGAAGAGTACAAGGATATTGAAAAGATCAGACACCATAAAGAATTAATTTATTATAAAACAGACGCTCTTGCTATAATAAGTCGTAAACTGGGAGGATTTGATGAATTTCTTAAAATTGTTGATGAGTTGACTCGAGAGGGATATTGGATGATGCATTCTGAAGATGTCAAAAATATTCTCGGAAATTTTGGATTAAGTGCGCCTGGTCAAAATCGAGGAACATTATATTATTTTCAAAACAAAAAATACATCAACTAATATTTTATTTGTTTATCGTTAAGGAACTGTCAAGTGAACACCAACACAGCTAAAGTTAGTTCTATCTCTAATTTCAGAATCTTGAGATTTAGAAAATTGATATATGAAAACCGTATCTTGTAGGTATGTACCATAACTTGTAATCTCACATTTGTCAAATTTCCAAGTTTGAATTGTGGTACCTTTTCCATCTAACACATCAATGTCAATGTTAAATTTGTTAAGAAGGCTTCCTCTATCCATCCAATCGCTTACAAATTTGTAGAATTGTTTTTTGTCAGCACTTGGCAAAGATTCTAAAAAGAATTTTGGGTTAATGTCTCTAAATTCATACATTCTACCGCGTGGATCATCTGCTGTACCTGCTTTGGATGTAGTCATTTCAAATTTTTCAAAATACGTTGATGAAATTGGAGCTACAATGTTGGAAATAGTCACTTTAAAACTCTGAGCACGTTCTTCATCTGTTACTGATGTTTGAGCTGCAGTTACTTCAGTAATTGGAATTTGGATAATTCCATTTGTAATAAGATATTGTAATGATTTGATATAATCTGATTCACTAATTGCTCCTTCAGACCACCATTTTGCATTATTTTTAATCCAATCAGGAATATTTGAATTATTTGCAAAAGTAAGAGTGGAAAATCCAAAGACCGGTAAAACTGTAAAACCAAATAAAAGTAAAACGAGTAATTTTTTATTCATAATGAATTTACCACTACTTGAAAGTAAGATAAATACTTTGAAGTAAATTTTCATATTAAAATAAAAAATGAGAGGCTATATTTGAGAATAATGAATCTTACCGTGTTCTAACTTCTATTATTATCGTGAACAACCTATCAAATTTTATCCAAAATTATCTAAACCTAAGTTTATCTCAACGCATAATAGACTGCAAGACATGAAAATTTTCTGATGACGTATGATACCGTGATCACAAATTCACACATAATTTTACCTCAAGGAATGCTTGACAAAAATATCATAATTGATGAAGGAAAAATTGTTGGTTTCACAAACGATATTCCTGCATGTGATCATAAAATAAATGGAAATGGTCTAATCTCAGTACCTGGACCAATAGATACCCATGTTCATTATGGAGTATACTCACCAATAGATCAGGCTGCAAAAACAGAGTCACATGCTGCAGCTATTGGCGGAATTACAACGATGATGAGAATGTTACGACTTGGAAATTCATTTAAAAATTCATTGTCAGATCAACTAGAAGCTGCATCAAAAAATCATTATATTGATTATGCAATTCACGCATCTATTTTTACTCCCCAACAAATCAAAGAAATGTCATACTGTATTGAAAAAGGAATTACTTCATTTAAAATTTACATGAATCTTGGTGGTGATGTTGGTCATGTGTATATGGACATGGCACCATATTCAACTCAATTATCAGAAGCGACAGTAAATGTAACTGATGAAATTGTAGAAGAAATTGTAAAAAATGCCGCATTACTTGATTGTCCTGTTTTAGTTCATGCCGAAGATTATGAATCATGTGCATGTGGAATAAAGACAGCTAAAGAGAAAAATCGTGATGGACTTCCTGCATGGTCTGAGAGTCGTTCTCCAGACTTTGAAGCAAAGGCAATAAAAACAATTTCAAAATTTGGAAGAGATTATGATTGTACAATATATTTTGTTCATATTGGTTCTCAAAAAGCATTAGAGCAAATTAAAGAAGAACGAAAACTAGGAACTAAGATTTTTGTTGAAACTTGTCCACATTATCTTACACTGTCTTATGAAAATCAAAAAGGATATCTTGCCAAAGTTATGCCTCCAATTAGAACCGCTCAAGATAATGCTGCAGTATGGGATGCATTATCTCATAATCAAATTGATACTATCGGAACAGATCATGTTGCAAATCAATTAAAACTAAAACTTGGTGGTACAGATGTTTGGGGGGCTCTAGCTGGATTTCCAGGCATAGGTACCGTTATTCCAATTTTATTAAGTGAAGGCGTAAATAAAAACAGAATCTCTCTTGAGCAATTTGTAAAATTTACTAGCACTAATGCTGCTAAAATATTTGGCATGTATTCAACAAAAGGAACGTTGGATAAAGGTGCTGATGCTGATATTACAATGATAAATTTAAAAAAAGAAAATAAGGTTTCCTCAGAATTATTTGGTGGTTTTTCTGACTACATTGTATATGAAGGGATGTCCCTGAAAGGATGGCCTGTTAAAACAATAGTAAGAGGTCAACTTGTCGCGGAAGATTTTCAAGTTGTTGGAAAACTAGGCCATGGAAAGTTTGTTCAACGCTCTATTTCCTAAATATCGATTTTTTAATAAAATATTGAATTGGATCTTAAGACCAGCAACGGTTAGTTGTTTGGTGAGAGACCCAACTATTCATGTTTTATCAAAATAGTATTTAGATCCTACTGATAATTTCTACGTGAGTCTTTTAAGGAAAATTTCTAAACTTACAATGGTTATCATACGCTAATGGAGTCATTCGCCTGCTATAACCAAACCATCGTCCAAGACTTGGGCACTTTGGCCCAAGTCTATTCATTAATAGTGGATCATTGATCTGAACAAATCGTTCATGGATCTTTTAAACTAATTTTCATTATATTGTGATATGTTAGAAAATACTACTGAACAAAACCCTGCTTGGGAAGAAGTTAGAGGCTTATCGTGGCTAATTTCTGATGATGAATAATTAAAAAGCATCTCTCAAATTGTAATGATTTTTTTAACACTACTATTTTTCGTAAAATCATCTTCTAAATTATATCAAATTTACCGCTTGTTTTAGCTCTGTAAATCACATCGGGTTTTCTGATAAATATTCCGGATTCTACTACCCCCGTAACTTGTTTTATTTTTTGAGATAGTGCCTTTGGATTTTTTATTACTCCAAAATCGCAATCAAGAATAATATTTCCATTCTCTGTAAAGAATGGATATCCTCTATCAATTGAACGTAGTTCTGCATTTCCTCCTAATTTTTTGATTTCATGGATAACTAAATTTCTTGCTTGAGGATGAACTTCGACTGGAACTGATCTTGTAAAGTTTTTAACAAATTTTGATTTATCTGCCATTACTACTACTTTTTTTGCAAGATTAAACAAAATATTTTCTCGTAATAAAGCTCCACCACCCCCTTTGATAACAAATTTTTGTGAATCAATCTGATCTGCACCATCAAAAACGACATCAATATGATCAACTTGATCAACTTCCACTAATGGAATTCCTCCTTTTTCAGCAATTAATTTAATTTGTAATGATGTTGGAACTCCTTTTATGTTATAATTTCTTATTTTTATAAATGATGAAAGAGATTTAACAAATGCTGTAGATGCTCTACCACTACCTAATCCAATTACAAAATCATCTTTTACAAATTTTAATGCATCAGTTGATAATGCCTCAATGGCACCATCATAGGACAATTATTCTACCTCGGCTTGTTCAATTTTTGAGAGTACTTTCATTATTTCGCCTTTGATCTTATCTAAATCATCTGAACTATCTTCATCAAAGTCATCATCTAATACTGTAGTTGGATTTGTTTTCTTTGGTTCTGGAAGAGCCTTATGCTCAGTTATTTTTGCAATTTCTTTGTTTATGTCTGGTTTTGTTTCAAATTTGATCTCTGGCTTTGTACTGATTTCTTGTATGATTTCAATTTTATCTTCAATTTTTGGTTGAACAGTTTTAATCTCTTCTTTCGGTTGGATCATTTCTTGAACGATCTCTTCTTTCGGTTCAATTGTTTTCTCAAATAATGGGAATTTTGGTTCTTTATTTGAAAATCTAGTTAATGTAGTTAATTCAAATGATTGTCTAAAATTTGGTTGTGGTATTACAATTGGATCTATTTTTGTTTCTTTTGGTTTTTCAAAATTGAATATTTTCTTATTTTGTTTTGCTTCTGGTTTTGTGTCAACAGCTTCTTCTTTTATTTCTGAGGTAGGTGAATTAACAGCTATGATTTTTGATGATAATTCATATAATCTATCATCAAGTCTTGATAGCTTTTGATCCATTAATGTAATTAATCCATCACCGATAGGTCCTAAATCTGGATGGTGGCTTGCATCTTCAAGCTTTTCTAATTTTGCAAGTACGATTCCTAATTGATGTTGATACTTTAGTAGTAACTTGTCTTTTTGAATTTTTGGAAAATCATAATCTGTTTGATATAGTCTAGAAATTGTTTTTGTTAGGATGTCTTTCTCGATTTTTAAAGAATTAATTTGAGTTCTAATGTGTGAACTAGCACCTAGACTAAGTAACTGTGTTTTGTTTCTTGGCATTTTTCTTGCAGCAGCTGCTGTAGCAACACCAGCTATAGAACTAAGAATTATTGCAATCTCTTGCATCTACGTATACCATTTAATCCAGGAATACTTTCTGCGTTTAGCCTCTGGGAATCCACAACTTGCACATTGGTGGTGTCTCTTATGAAATGCATTATTACCACATCTTCTACATCTAATGTGTACTTTTTTCTTTGTAAAACCACCCATAGAAGTTGTGCCGCGTGTCATCTCAATTCACCTAATTTGCTGCTGGTGGAGGAGATATCATCACAACATTGTCTCCTCTTACAACAATGGTGCCTAGGCTTTTTGAATTGCCCTCAGTAGGAATTTCCTCTGATGAGTCAAGTAGCAGGTTCATGTGCTGATCAAAACCAAGTAGATTACCTCTAATGGTCTTACCGCCTTTGAGCTTTATCAATACTATTTGATTGATACTCTCATCCAATACTTTTACTGCCATATCAACGGACATTATATCACTTATTGGCTTTGATATTGAGGGATTATATTAAAATTTCATTGGTGTAACTTTGAACTATGCTCAGTAAGGCAAGTTTGACACTTTTTTCCAAGATTTCTCATGATTTCATCTAAAATCAACAATCCATCTCTCTTTGTTGCATTTGTTGGATCTCCCCAAATTCCGCTTTTTGTAACTTTTGGAAATGATTTTGATGCTAATTGCCCTAACTTTTTGATTTGTTGTTGTTTCATTCCATCTGTTACAAGTCCCTTTTTGGCCAATTTCATTTTGGTGTTTTTTGAAATTGCAAGCATCAATGAGGTCTCAACAAATCCAGCATGATCAAACTCTCTTTGCATAAAATGCCAATATGAAAGTGAAAAAACTCTGAGTTTATTTTTTGATAATTTTTTGAATTTCACATCGATGTTTTTTAATGGTTTTAGGTTTCCATGATGTCCATTAATAATAAAAACTGTTTTGATGTTATTTGCAAGAAGTGACTTACACAAATCAATCATGATAGTACGTAGTGTTGTTTCTTTGATACTGATGTTAAAAAACGGTGAATGTTCAAAAGACACTCCATATGTTAATGTAGGTAAAAGAAAACAATTCATCTTTTCTGATAATCTTTTTGCTATTTCTGTAACAATATCTGAATCGGTAGAAATTGGTAGATGTGGACCATGTTGTTCTATTGAGCCTACTGGAATTATTGCAATTTGTTTTTTCTTTTTAATGGTTCTCCTTAGTTCGGGATCAAATTGGGATTTAATTTCTACCATTTATTTCACTTTGACTTGACATGAACCTTTCTCCAACGAACCTCAAGTTTGTTTTCTAGGTGCATCTTTGTGGCTTTAAGCAAAGTGTCTGCTTCCAATTTTTGACCTTTAGATTTAATTTCCTCTAAAGAATCATCTGGATCAACTTTAAAAGAATCCTGGAAAATTATTGGTCCCTGATCCAAGTTTTCTGTTACATAGTGGGCAGTTACACCAACTATTTTTGTTCCTCTCTCAAATGCTTGTGCATATGCAAGTGCACCTGGAAACGCAGGTAAGAGTGATGGATGAATATTGATTATTCTATTTGGATACCTCCACACAAAATTTGGACTAAGTATTTTCATATATCTTGCAAGAACAATTAGATCAATCTCATATTTTTTACAAATTTCTAATATTTTTTCTTCAGCTTTTTCTTGATTTGATTCTAAGATTGTAATAAATGGGATTCTTGCTTTTTTTGCTATTGGTTCTAATGTTTTTTCAGTACCTATTATTACTGAAATACATCCTTTCAATGATTTCTTTTTGGCAGCATCAAGTATTGTTTCTAGACATCGTGGTTCTTTTGTAACTAGTATAGCAATATTTTTTTCAGAATTTGTTTCATGATGTGTACTTACATCCATTTTCTCTTTTTTTGATAATAATTGAATTCCAGAATCAAACTTTTTTACATTTACTATCTTTGTAAATGATGCCTCAAGATACATTCCAAAAAGACCTTTGACAACATTTTGATTTACTTTTTCAATGTTTCCACCGTTTTCAAATACAAAATTAGTAAATGCTGCAACTATTCCCTCTCTATCTTTGCCAACTACTGTAATGCCAATTACTGTCTTTTTCATAACTTTTTTTGATCACTATTTTCTCATTATTAATCATTCACAGAAAAATACAACCGATGCGGGAGGTGGGATTTGAACCCACGAACTCCTAAGAGATAGGGTCCTAAGCCCTACGCCTTTGACCAGGCTGGGCGACTCCCGCATCGGACTTGCCATTAAACACAAATTTATCTATTATTGAAGTTAAGTATGGCAAAATTTTTTGGAACAAATGGCGTTCGCGGTGTTTTTTCTGAAGATTTTAGCTTAGAATTTGTACATGATATGACATTAGCAGTTGCAACTTATTTCAAATCAGGACCAATATTGGTTGGATATGATGGAAGAGAATCAAGTCAAATAATTGCAAAAGTTGTATGTTCTGCAATAAATTATACCGGACTTGACTGCAATAACGCGGGACTTGTACCAACTCCATGTCTTGAATATGCTGTAAAGAAACTTGGATATTCTGGTGGAATTATGATTACTGCATCTCATAACCCTCCACAATATAATGGAATTAAACCCGCTGCAAAAGACGGTGTAGAAATACCACGAGATGATGAATTAGTAATCGAAGATATTTTTTTGAATAAAAATTGGATAAAAAATCCAACTAAATTTGGAATTACAGGTAAAGACAACAGAGCAATTGATGTTTATATTAATGGAATAATTTCTCATATAGATTCCCAGAAGATAAAATCGAAACATCTGAAAGTTGTTTTAGATTTAGGAAATGGAACCCAAGCAGTTACTGCCCCTATATTTTGTAAATCAGTAGGATGTGAAATGTTTTTAATTAATGATAAAATTGATGGACAATTTCCTGGACGTGGTTCTGAACCTACTCCTCAAAATCTTTCTGAACTTTCCAAATCAGTTAAAAAAAATAATGCAGATTTTGGAATTGCGTTTGATGGTGATGGTGATCGAAGTATATTTTGTGATAATAACGGTGATATTCTTACTGGTGATAAATCTGCTCTAGTTCTTACAAAATTTATTTTACAAAAAAATCCTAATTCTCTAGTTATCACTTGTTTGAATTCTGGTTCAAATATAGAACTTGTTGCAAATGAATTTAATTCAAAAGTAATTCGAACTAAAGTTGGAAGTGTAGAAGTATCACGAAAGATGGTGTCTACAAACGCATTAATTGGTTTTGAAGAAAATGGGGGATTTATGTTTGGCAAACATAATGAGGTAAGAGATGGTTGTATGGCTTTAGCTTTAATGATGGATCTTTTAGCAAAATCAGAAACAACACTATCTGAATTAATTTCTGAACTTCCTCCCTCTTTTACAACAAAAGATAAAGTTGCATGTTCTCATGATGATTCTAAAAAACTAATAAAATCACTAAAAGAAGAGTTTCCTAATTCTGATATGACCGATGGAATCAAAATTACAATAGATTCTAAAAACTGGGTTATGATAAGACCAAGTGGTACGGAACCTATCATTAGAATATACGGAGAATCTGAAAGTCAGCAAAAACTAGACACTTTGATGTCAAAATACATTCAAAAAGTCAAGTCTGTCATTTCCGATAACACTTTTAAAACCAATCCATAGCATGATGGGAATGGAGAATGATCCCTAAAGGGTGACATAGTATGGGTAAAGCTTATTATGTAAAATTTGAGACGCCAGAAGAACTGGTAAATCCAATCTTGGAAGCTGTTAGAGTTGCATCTACCAGTGGTAAAGTAAAGAAAGGAACCAATGAGGCAACAAAAGCCATTGAACGAGGTACAAGCAAACTTATCGTTATCGCTGAAGATGTTGAACCACCAGAAGTAGTAGCACATCTTCCTATTTTATGTGAAGAACAAGGTGCAGCATATGCATTTGTTCCAAGTAAACAGGAATTAGGAAAGTCTTTGGGCATTGACATTACTTCTGCCGCTGCAGCAATTTTAGATGCTGGTGATGCACAACACATAGTTGACCAAGTTGTCTCAGCAATTGCTAAAATTAAAGGTGGAAAGTCTAGCAAATGAGTACTACAACTGACGACGTAACTCAATCTGAAATTATTCAAATTGTTGGTAGGACTGGTATTGCAGGCGAAGTTATTCAAGTTAGAGTAAAAGTTCTTTCTGGTAAGGATAAAGGTAGAATTCTTACAAGAAATGTTAAAGGTTCTGTTAGAATAGGAGAAATTCTTATGTTAAGAGAAACCGAGAGAGAAGCAAAGAAAATTCATTAGGTGAAATAGATGAGTCTTTTAGTTAAACCATGCAGTTTTTGTGCTAGACCTGTTGCAAAAGGTTCAGGTACAATGCTTGCAAAAAATGATGGAACCGTTTTATGGTTCTGTTCAGCAAAATGCAAGAAAAATGCTCTAGAACTAAAACGTGATCCAAGAAAATTAAAGTGGACCAAAAAGTACGTTAAAGGCGGAATTCAACACAAGAAATAAAATTGACTGAACAAACTCTTTTCATTGTAAAACCAGATGCAGTAGCTAGAAAACTTACTGGTGAGGTTATTGCAAGATTTGAAAGAAAGGGATTCAAACTTTTAAAATTAAAGATGTTTACATTCACACAAAAACAAGCTGAAAATTTTTATGGTGTACATAAAGATAAACCATTTTTTGGCGAACTGACATCATTTATCACATCTGGACCCGTAGTTGCAGCAATAATCGAAGGAAACAATGCAATTGCAACCACGCGAATTATGATTGGTGCAACAAAATCCTTTGAAGCAGCACCTGGTTCTATTCGTGGAGATTTTGGATTAGGATTTAGTGACAATATCATTCATGCGTCTGATTCACAAGAAAGTTTTGATCACGAATCGAGGGTAGCATTTGAGTGATCTGATTGCAAATTCGTCAACCCATCGTGGTAGTTTTAGGTCACGTAGACTCTGGTAAAACATCTCTCTTAGATAGAATTAGAGG
>Ga0207952_1000912_pt1 | contig 16394 bp, 15 predicted proteins | sample SubbioR12Aug_8Ca_FD_184831 | JGI IMG/M metagenome (GOLD analysis project Ga0207952, IMG submission 184831) | Serpentinite rock and fluid subsurface biosphere microbial communities from McLaughlin Reserve, California, USA - CR12Aug_8Ca (SPAdes) | ecosystem: Environmental > Terrestrial > Deep...
GCCCGCCTGTCCTGGACATTGGCGAGGCGTGGATCGATTCCCAGTTCTGGTTTGCCGATCAGCCGGCACAGGATCGGCCAGTGGGTGTCGGCGTGGGCCGCGATAGTGATGAAGCCGTCCTTGGCCGGGAACATGCCGAACGGGCAGAGCAGGGGATGGTGATTGCCCTCGGGCGTCGGCACGCCGCCGGTATAGGCATGTTGGTGCACGATGCGCTCGCAGAGCGACAGGATCGCATCGACCATGCCGACGTCGACGAACTGGCCGCGGCCGGTCCTGTGGGCGCGGAAGATGGCGCTGACGATCCCGAAGGCGCACATGGTGGCGGGCATCAGGTCGCCGATTCCGGGGCCGACCTTCATCGGCGTCGTCTTGTCCGGGCCGGTGATGGCCATGACACCGCCGAAGGCCTGGGCCACGACGTCGTAGGCCGGCCAGTCGGTGTAGGGGCTGCGGCCGGTGCGCCAGTCGCCGAAGCCGCGGATGGTGGCATAGACCAGCTTCGGGTAGCGCTCGTGCAGCGCCTCGTAGCCGAGGCCAAGGCGGTCCATGACGCCGCCGCGATAGTTCTCGACGACGGCGTCGGCGCCGTCGCAGAGGCCCATCACCAGGTCGCGGCCTTCCGGCCGCTTGAGATCGATGGCGATCGATCGCTTGTTGCGGTTCACCGAGGCGAAGTAGCCACCGAACGCCCGGAGCTTGTCGTCGTCGTGATAGGGACCGACGATCCGGGTGTGATCGCCGTCGAGCGGCTCGACCTTGATGATCTCCGCCCCCTGGTCGGCCAGAAGCTGGGTGCAGAAGGGGCCCGCCAGCATCTGCGTGAGATCGACGATGCGGACACCGTCGAGGGCTCCAAGAGGAGCTGCGTCACTCACTTGTCCGACCAGTGACTGCGCCGCTTGATCAGGACAGTGCGCTCGCCCTCGAAGATGTGCTTGTCGTCCTGGTTCACGCCGTAATGCTTGAAGCGCACGATGCCGGCGTCGGGCTGCTTGGCATCCGTCTTCTCCAGTACCTCGGTGTAGCAATAGAGCGTGTCGCCGTGATGGAGTGGGCCTTTCAGGCGGATCTTGTCCATGCCGAGTTCCATCAGCGCATTTTCCGCCGTGTCTTCGGCGGCGAGGCCGATGCACATCGAGATGGTAACGCCGCCAAAGCCCAGCCGCTGCCCGTAGGGCGTCGACTTGGTGAGGTGCTCGTTGAAGTGCGCTTCGGCCGTGTTCATGGTCACGTTGGTGATCCAGACCTGTTCCATCGGCTCCACGGTCTTGCCGCGGGCGTGCTTCATCACATCGCCGACCTTGAAATCCTCGAAGTAGTTGGTCGTGCCGGTAAGCGCGGAGACCTTCATCAGTTCCTCCCGCGGCCGAGCAGGCGATCCGAGATGATGCGCTTCTGGATCTCCGAGGTGCCCTCGAAGATCTTGGTGAGGCGGGCGTCGCGCCAGTGGCGCTCGACGGCGTGCAGCGTCGTATAGCCCGCGCCGCCATGGATCTGCAGGCCCTCGCTGCAGACACGTTCTGCCATCTCCGAGGCGAAGAGCTTGGCCATGGAAGCTTCCTTGTCGCAGCGCTGGCCGGTGTCGATCTGCTCGCAAACGAAGTAGTTCAGCTGGCGCGCCGCCTCGATCTGTGTGGCCATGTCGGCGATCTTGAAGCGGATCGCCTGGAAGTCCGAGATCGACTGGCCGAACTGGCGACGTTCGCCGGCGTAGCGGATCGAATCGTCGAGCGCGCCCTGCGCGAGGCCGATGGCGCGGGCCGCGGTGTGGGCACGCGCCGTCTCGAGGCCAGAGGTGGCGTAGTAGAAGGCCTGGCCTTCCTCGCCGATCATGTCGGCGGCCTCGACGCGGAAATTGTCGAAGGCCAGTTCCCAGGTCTTCCAGCCGAAATAGCCGATCTTGGGAATGGGCGCGCCATTGACGCCCTTGGGCAGTTCGCCGCGCTTCTTCTCGACGAAGAACATGGAGAGGCCGAGATGGCGTTTGCCCGTGGGCGCGTCGGAGGTGCGGGCGATGATGATCAGGAAGTCGGCGCCGTCGGCGAAGGTGCACCAGTACTTGTTGCCGCTGATCAGGTAGCCGGAGCCGTCCTTCCTGGCACGGCAGGAGATATTGGAGATGTCCGAGCCGGCGTTGGGCTCCGACATCGAGAAGGCGCCGAGGAATTCGCCCTTGGCCATGCGCGGCAGGTACCGCTCGCGTTGCTCCTCGCTCATCATCTGCGAGCCGATCAGAAGGTTGCCACGCGCAATGATCGAGGCGACGCTCATCCACCCGCGCGACAGCTCTTCCGTCACGATGCAGTACTCCGAGCAGCCGAGGCCGAGGCCGCCATACTGCTCGGGAATGAGGATGCCGAAGTATCCAAGCGCGGCCATCTTGTCGCGCAGATCCATCGGGATGTCGCCCTTCTCGGGATCGAGCTTGTTGGCGACGGGCAGGACCTCGTTCAGCGTGAACTCGCGCGCCTGCTCCTGGATCATGCGGCGTTCTTCGGTGAGGAAAGTCATGTTTACGGATTCCTGAGACGGACGAGATTGGTACGCTTGAAGTCGATGGCGAGTTCTTCGCGCTGGTTGAGGCCTTTGGTGTGCCAGGTGACGATGCCGAAGCCCTTGTGGGAGTCCGAGGTGCGCCGGTCGAGCACTTGTGATTCAGCACGCAGAGAATCGCCGGGATAGACGGGCTGATGATAGGTGAGTTCGTTGACGCCGAGGAACGGGCCACCACCCTCGCTCAGGTCCTCGACCGTGAGGCCGAAGACGGTCGTGAAGACCAGCAGCGGGTTGGCGACGATGCCGGGATGGCCGTGCGCGCGGGCATAGGCGCCGTTGAAGTAGTGTGGATTGAAATGCAGTGTCAGCGTCGAGAAGAGGGTGCTCTCCGACTCGGTGATGGTGCGGCCCCAGTGGTGCTTGAAGATACGCCCGACCTCGAAATCCTCGTAGCGGTTACCCTTCGGCACTGGCCGGGCACGCGCCCTGAAATCCTCCGACATTCTGTCTCCGTCAGGCTTTGGCCGATGCGCGGGCGAGTTCACCCACGTCGGCGAGGCTGTCGATGCGCTCGATCGCATCGTGCAGGCGCTTGGCGCCGGTGGCCCCCAGGATCGGCGTGACCAGGCTTTCGTACTTGGCCTCGATCGCCTGGCGCTGTTTGCCAACGTCGGCCCAGGGAATGCCCGAGTCGTGCGAGGCCTCGATGGTCGTGCCGTCATCGAGCTGGATTGCCATCTCGGCCAGTGAGTGCGCCCAATCGGGTTTGAAGTCGATGTCTACTTTCTCGCGCAGGGTCCGGATGCGTGGATCCTGTGTGACCGCGTCGTTGTAGGAGTCGAGGTTCGCGGTATCGACGCCGGTCAGCGCCATGGCAATGGTCTGGCGCAGCGAGAACTTGGCTTCGAGGCCGGTCGTCGGATGCGGGATGTTGCAGACCTTGTCCGAGCCGGAATCGATGCGCAGCATGATCCTGCGTACCCGCTCGGGCGGAAAGTTATTCTTCAGCCGGATTTCCTTGGCGCATTCAATCGGGGCGTGCGTCAGGTAACAGGCGGCGTGGTACTTGAAGAGGTTGTTGCGCAGATGCCAGCCCTGCGGCGGCTCGCCCAGAGCGGCATCGGCGTTCATGCGGTCGCTCTGCGAGAAGGCGAAGCCTTGATCGCATTCGAGCGAATCACCACGCGCGGTAAAGCCCTTGGCAGCGAGGCGTGCGGCGCGCAGGCCGTGCTCCGAGGCGGTACCGGCGTGCAGCGGCTTGCACATGGTGCCGAAGTTCGACTTCAAGCCGGCGGCCTGGGTGGCGGCGATACCGAAAGCCACGGCGAGCTGCTTGTCGCTGAGACCCAGCATGCGGCCGGCAGCGGCGGTGGCCGAGAAGGAGCCGACCGTTCCGGTGACGTGAAAACCCTTCTGATAGTGGCTGGGCGCCACAAGGCGGCCGACGCGGCCCGAGGTCTCATAGCCGGCCACGAAGCTCTCGATGAATAACCGCCCGGAGGCCTTAGTCTGCTCGCCGAGCGCCAGCAGGGCGGGCACCACCGTTACGGTCGGATGACCGCCCATGGCGAAATTGACGTCGTCGTAGTCGAGCGCGTGACTGGCGGCACCGTTGATCAGGGTCGCCGCCGACGGCAGCAGCCGTTCGGCGCGACCGACCAGGGTGGCCGGTCCCTTGGCGCCGTCGTCCAGCGCCTCGGCCACCAGGATGTCGGTGAGTTCCTCCTGGGCGCCGGCAACGGTCACGGCGAACCAGTCGAGCAGGCACTGTTTGGTGCGCTCGATCAGATCCTCCGGCAGGTCGTTCCAGGCGAGGTGGGCGGCCCGCTTGGCGATCTCGGCAGTGACGGGAACGGCGGTCATGGAGCCTCCTTCGATCAGACGCCGGAGTGTCGGACACCGGCCGCTGCCTTGTCCACTTCGGCAGGCGTCACGGCTTCCGCGCAACGATATGGAAGATGTGCCAGTGCTTGGCCGTGCCGCGCGGCGTCACGCCATCGGCTTCCTCTTCCTCGAACATTTCGAGGTCGAAGCCTTCGAGCATGGAGAGGGCATTCTCACGATTGAGGAAGGTGATGCCCGGCCGGCCGAACCAGCTATCTCGCGGCCCGTACCATTGACCGCTGAAGCGGCCGCCGGGTGGCAATCCTTCCCGAGTGCGTTCCCACAGATCGTGAAAGGCCTGCGGTGCGCAGAGGGGCATCGCGAAGCTGGAGTTGACCAGCAAGGTGCCAAGAGGAACAGGGACCTCCTCGAAGCGGGCAACGACTGCGGTCACATCGCTGCCGGGCGGCAAGGAGCGATCCTGCAAGTGACGCAGGGCCTCCGGCTCGGCGTCGACGGCGATCACGCGCCAGCCGCGACGCAACATCTCGACGGCGTCGCGGCCGTCGCCGCAGCCGAGATCCAGGGCGAGCGCACCTGGAGGTGTGGCTCCGAAGCGGTCGAGCGCGGTGAGCAGCGTGCGACGCGGCGGACGGTCGCGCAGCTTGTCGTAATAGGCGGCCCAACCGGCGGATCGCTCGCTTTCCGTCATGCGCTTCCTTCTGGCGTCGCGTGCTTGTCGCGTGACGCTTCGTGTGATCGTATCTCACCCAATAAAAATAAAGTCACCGTTTGGGGAGGAAACCATGAAGATTCTGGCACGTCTCGCCATCATCACCACTCTTGCCCTCGCGCCGGCAGCAGCGCTGGCCGACCTCAAGGCAATCGAGGCAGCCGCCAAAAAGGAGGGCGAGCTGACGTGGTACGTCGCCCACTATACCTCCGAGGGCGCCGAGGATCTCGGTCGCGGTTTCACCGAAATGACCGGGATCAAGGTCAATGTCGTACGCACGACGGCGCAGGTCGCCTATCAGCGGCTGCTGCAGGACATCAAGAACAACCAGACGGTCTGCGACGTGTTTTCGTCGACCGACGTCGGACACTATGTCCGCCTGAAGGCGGATGGCCGGTTCGAGAAGTATGTCCCGGAAGCGGAATCGAAGATCAGCGAGACCTTCCGGAAGATCGATCCCGATGGCTTCTACAATACGACGTCGGCCGGGTTGGTGCTGCTGACCTACAATTCCTCGAAGGTGAAGCTCGAGGATGCGCCCAAGAAGTGGGCTGACCTTCTCGACATCAAGTGGAAGGGCAAGGTCTCGGTCGGACATCCCGGTTTCTCGGGTTACGTCGGCACGTGGGTCCTGACCATGAAGAAACTCTACGGCTGGTCGTACTTCGAGAAGCTCGAAAAAAACAAGCCGCAGATCGGCCGTTCGATCAACGATACGGTCACTGCACTCGTTGCCGGCGAGCGCCTGGTTGCTGCCGGTGCCGACGGCTCGACCCTGTTCAGTGCATCGCGTGGCAATCCGCTGGCGACGTCGTACCCGACGGACGGCTCCGTCCTGATCATCGCGCCTTCGGCGATCCTGAAGGGCAGCAAGCACCCCAACGCCGCCAAGCTCTTCATGGAGTTCCTTTATTCGATCGAGGCCTCGAAGATCAACGCCAAGCATTTCGCCGTCCCGCTGCGACCGGAGGTGCCCGCACCGCCGGGCGCCAAGCCGATCGGCGAGGTCAAGACGATCCGGCCCACGATCTCTGAGATCGACAAGGGCATCCCGGAAGTGATCGAACAGTGGCGCGACACCTTCGGTAACTGACGGTGACGATGGCGGCGTCTTCGCTGGAATCTTCCCAGGCGCCGGTGCCGCGTGCCGGCCGGTGGGACGCGACGTGGCTGCTGTGGATCGCGATCATCGCGATCCTGCTGATCCTGGTGGTGAGCCCGTTCGTCTATCTGGTGCTCACAAGCTTCCAGGCCGAACGCACCGGCGACTTCACCCTGTCCAACTATGCCGCCGCCTATGGCCGGGCACGCTACATCGAAGCCCTGTTCAATTCCCTAAAGCTGGGTGCGGGCGCGGCGCTGCTGGCCGGAGCCTTCGCCATCCCGCTTGCCTGGGGCGTCGCGCGGACCGATATGCCGGGTCGCGGCTTGACCCGCATGCTGGTGCTCGCGACCTTCATCACGCCGCCCTACACCGGGGCGGTGGCATGGATCCTGCTCGCCGGCCCCAACGCCGGCTGGCTGAACCGCTTCTACATGTACGTGACCGGTGCCGAGGCCGGACCACTCAACATCTACAGCTTCACCGGCCTCATCGTCGTCATTGCGCTCTATTCCTTCCCCTACATCTTCATCTTCACCACGGCGGCGCTCGAGCTGGTGTCGTCGGAGATGGAAGATGCGGCCAACATCCTGGGGGCGGGCACGTGGCGCACGATGCGGCGCGTCACCCTGCCGCTCGCCCTGCCGGCGATCCTGGGCGGCCTCATCATCTGCTTCCTCGAGGCGATCGCGCTCTTCGCGTCGCCGGCGATGATCGCGATTCCGGCGCGCTTCAACGTCGTGACGACGCAGCTCTACCAGTTCTTCGGCAATCCCGTGCGCGTCGAGGTGGCGGCGGCCTACGCCATGCCGCTGCTCGGGGTCACCGTCCTGCTGATCCTGGTGCAGCGGCTGATAACCGCACGCAAGGGCTTCGCGACCCTCACCGGCAAGGGCGGCGAGCGGCGGCCGATCCGGCTGGGACCGTGGCGCTGGGTGGTGTTCGGCTATGCCATGCTGGTGGCGAGCCTGTCGGTGTTCCTGCCCTACATTTTCCTGGTGCAGTCGTCGCTCGCCAAGGCGTGGGGACGGGGCTTCTCGCTGGACAACATCACCTTGCGCAACTTCGACTTCGTGCTGTTCGAGCATGCGACGGCGGCGAAGTCGGTGATCAACAGCTTCCTCTACGCCGGCGCCGCCGCGACGGCCGCGGTGCTGATCACGCTCGGTATCGCCTACATCGTGACGCGGCGGCTGGTGCCGTTTGCCGAGGTGTTGGGCTTCCTTTGCGTCGCGCCCTTCGTCATCCCGGGCGTCGTGCTGGCGATCGGCTTTTATGCCGCCTACGCGCCGCCGCCGCTGTCGCTCTACGGCACGGCCCTGATCCTGATCCTGGCTTTCACCACGCGCTTTCTGCCGATCGGCTATGTCAATGCGAGCGCCGCCTTGCGCAGCCTCAATCCGGAGATGGAGGAGGCTGTCCGGGTGCTGGGCGGCAGCCGCCTGATGGCATTGCGGCGGGTCGTGGCGCCCCTGCTCAAGCGCAGCCTGCTCGGCGCCTGGTTGCTGATCTTCATTCCGGCGACACGCGAGCTATCGTCTGCCATCTTCTTATATGGTCCCAACACCAAGGTGGCGTCCGTCATGATCTTCGACATGAGCGAGGAGGGGAACTTCGAGTACCTCTCGGCGCTGGCCCTGATATTGCAAGTTTTGACGCTGCCGCTGCTTTGGCTCGGCCAACGCGCCTTGGGGCGTGATTTCATGCTGAGGCGGACGGCGACATGAGCAAGCTGGTATTGAAGAACGTCTCGCGCCGCTTTGGAGCGTTCGAGGCGGTCACCGATTTCTCCCTAGAACTGGTGAAGGGCGAGTTCGTCTCTCTTCTGGGCCCGTCGGGCTGCGGCAAGACCACCACGCTCCGCATGATCGCCGGCTTTGCGGCGCCCAGTGCCGGCACGATCGAGATGGATGGCCAGCAGATCTCCTCGCCATCCGGCGTGGTGCCGCCCGAGCGGCGGCGTATGTCAATGATCTTTCAGAGCTACGCCATCTGGCCGAACATGACGGTGGGCGAGAACGTCGGCTTCGGCCTGCAGGTACGCAAGATGTCCCGCGCCGAGATCGATCGCCGGGTCGATGCCATCCTCGATGTCGTGCAGATGCGGAGCCTCAAGAGCCGCTACCCAGCGGAGCTGTCGGGCGGCCAGCAGCAGCGCGTGGCACTGGCGCGCGCCATCGTCGTCGAACCCGACGTGTTGCTGCTAGACGAGCCGTTGAGCAACCTCGATGCCAACTTGCGCGAGGAAATGCGGTTCGAGATCCGCCGGCTGCACGATGAATTTAAGATCACGACCGTCTACGTCACGCACGACCAGTCCGAGGCCATGGTGACGTCCGATCGCATCGTGGTCATGAACAAGGGCCGCATCGAGCAGATCGATGCGCCGCATGTCCTGTACGGCCGGCCGCGCAGCCGCTTCGTGGCGGGCTTCATCGGCCGCACCAATTTCCTTGAAGGAACACGCAACGGCAGTGATGTCCGCTTCGACGGTTTCACCGCGCCGGCCGCGGCGGTCGAGGGCGCGAACGGCTCGGGGGAATTGCTCTATTCCCTGCGGCCCCAGGCTGTCGGCCTGACGGGCCAGAAGTCAGGCGGCCCGGGACTTGCCGTCGAGGCCGAGATCACCGGCCGGGCCTATCTTGGCGAGTATTGGGACTACCAGGTGCGGCCGCTGGGCGGTACCAAGCCGATACGCGTCTCGACGGCACCGATCTCTGTTTTCGAGGTCGGCAGCCATGTCTGGTTGGAGATCGATCCCGCCGCCATGGTACGCGTAGAATAGTCTTTTAACCCAGAGTGAGAGCATGACCGCTGGACCGCTTGCCCGTTTTACCGTCCTCGACCTCACGCGCGTGCGGGCCGGCCCGACCGCCGTGCGCTACTTCGCCGACTGGGGCGCCAATGTCATCAAGATCGAGATGCCGCCGGGGGCGGGCGATGCCGACATGGGCGGACCGCGCCATGGGCCCGACTTCCAGAACCTCCACCGCAACAAGCGCTCGATCACGCTCAACCTCAAGGAGCCGGACGGCAAGGCCGTCTTCCTGAAGATGGTCGAGAAGGCCGACGTGGTAATCGAAAACTACCGCGCTGACGTGAAATTCCGGCTCGGCATCGATTATGAAAGCCTGAAGAAGGTGAATCCCAGGATCATCCTGGGCTCGATCTCGGGCTTCGGCCAGGACGGCCCCTACGCCGAGCGCGCCGGTTTCGACCAGATCGCCCAGGGCATGGGCGGCATCATGTGGGTCACCGGACAACCGGGCGGCGGCCCGGTCCGTGCCGGCATCGCCGTCGCCGACGTGGGGGCGGGCTTGCATTGCGCTATCGGCTGCCTGACCGCCCTGCTCGAGCGCGAGGTTTCGGGGCAGGGGCAGTGGGTGTCGAGCTCGCTGCTGCAGGCGATGATCTCGATGTGCGACTTCCAGGCCGCGCGCTGGACCATCGCCAAGGACGTGCCGGGCCAGGCCGGCAACAACCATCCGACCGGAATCCCGACCGGGGTATTCAAGACCAGCGATGGCTACATCAATATCGCCGCGTCGGGCGACCACATTTACAAACGCTTCTGCGAGAGCATCAAGGCGCCGGAGTTGCTGACCGACGAGCGTTTCTCGACAGCCAAGGCGCGGGTGAAGCACCGCGACGTGCTGAACGAGGAGATCGACAAACGGATGGCCGCCTTCACCAGCGCCGAGGCGGTCGAGAAACTGAACAAGGCCGGCGTTCCGGCCGGTCCGATCTACAAGATGGACGAGATGTTCGCCGATCCGCAGGTCAAGCATCTGAAGATGGCGCATCCCGTGCACTCGCCCAAGCTGGGCGATATCGAGCTGATCGGCCAGGCGATCAACATGAGTCGCACGCCGTTCGAGATGAAGTCGGCGACGCCGGAACAGGGCGAGCATACCGAGGCGGTGCTGAAGGAATTCGGCTTCGATGCCGCATCCGTCGCCGACTTCCGCAAGCGCGGGGTGATCTGATGAACTTCAGTCCCACCCCAAACATGATCGCCGAGAAGGCGGGACCGGTCGGCCGGCTCGTCTTCAACAAGCCGCAGAAGCACAACGCCACCTCGACCGACATGTGGGAGGCGATCCCGGTCATCCTCGACGAGTTCGAGAAGGATCCGGCGATCCGCGTCGTCGTCGTCACCGGCGCCGGCGACAAGGCCTTCGTCTCGGGCGCCGACATCTCGGAATTCGAGAAGGCGCGCAACACGCCTGAGCAGGTCGCCTACTACGACAAGATCGGCGAGGCCGCGAACACGCGGCTCGTTAAATGCTCCAAGCCGACGATCGCCCGCATCCGCGGCTACTGCATCGGCGGCGGGCTGGCGACGGCGTTGAACTGCGACATCCGCATCGCCTCCGACATCAGCAAGTTCGGCGTGCCGGCGGCGCGTCTCGGCCTCGGCTACCGCGCCAGCGGCTTGAAGATCCTGACGGATCTGGTCGGACCGTCACATGCCAAGGAGATCTTCTTCACGGCACGGCACTTCTCCGCTCAGGAGGCGTTCGGCATGGGCTTGATGACCCGTGTCGTGCCCGATGCCGAACTCGACTCTTATGTCGACAACTACTGCAAGCTGATCGGCGAAAATGCACCGCTTACGATGCATGCTGCCAAGCGCACCATCGAGGAGCTGACTCGGCTCGACGGCAAGCCCGACTTCGCCCGTCTCAGTGGATTGGTGAAGGAGTGCTTCGACTCCGACGACTACAAGGAAGGCCGCACCGCGTTCATGGAAAAGCGCCGGCCGGTGTTCAAAGGACGCTAGAGGAGGCGGCCATGGCGGTTTTGACCCAGGAACAGCGCGACACATTCTGGCGTGATGGCTATCTCGTTGCAGAGGAGGCCGTTACCCCGACCCAGCTTGCCGCCCTCAAGGCGGAGATTTCTTCCTGGGTCGAGCAGAGTAGGGCTCATTCGGCCCCCTTCGGGCCGCCGACGATCGACGGTCGACCGCGTTACGACATGGGCGTCGAGCACACCGCGGAAAAACCGGCACTGCGGCGGATCAACAACCCGTCCGACATCTCCGATGCCTATCGCGACGTCATGCTCGACACGCGGATGGTGGACATGGTGGCTGAGCTGGTCGGCCCAAACCTCAAATTTCACCACTGCAAGATCAACCTCAAGCTGCCTGGGGCCAAGACCGAGGTGTCGTACCACCAGGACTTCTCCTACACGCCGCATACCAACGACGACATCGTGACCGCTCTGCTTTTCCTCGACGATATCGACGAGAGCAACGGCGCACTCACGGTCGTGCCGGGCTCACACAAGGGGCCGGTGCTGTCGCTGTTCGATGGCGATCGTTTCACCGGTGCCGTCGCGGCCGACGAGGAGAAGAAGGCGCTGGCGCAGTCAGTGCCTTGTTTCGGCAAGGCCGGCAGCGTCTGCCTGATGCACACGCGACTGCTGCACGGCTCGGCAGCCAACGGGTCGGACAAGTCGCGCGGCCTCTACATCTGCGTCTACACGGCGGCCGACGCGGTGCCGATCGCGCGCAATCCGATGCCGAACCTCAACGAGGGCCGCATCGTTCGCGGCAAGGAAGCGAAGTTTGCGCGCCTGAAGGAAGGGCTGGTCGAACTGCCCAAGCAGCCCAAGACGGCGTCCTTTTTCACCGTGATCGGACAAGACTCCAAGCAGGCGGCTGAGTGAGCGACCCGTTTCCGGCCATCGCCGAAGCCTCGGCGGTCGGAGAAATTGCCGATATTTTCGCCGACATCCGCGCCACGGTGGGCGTGCGCGTGGTCAATCTGGTGTGGCGCCATCTGGCGACGCTCGAGGGCGCGCTGCCATGGGCATGGGGCGCGGTGAAGCCGCTTTACGTCGACGGCTTGGTCGATGCCGCGGCAACGGCGTTTCGCGCCGATATGGAGGTGCCGCGACTTGGTCCGCTGAGTGGGCCGGAGCCCGCCAGCGTCGATGCCGTTCTGGCGAGTTACGACCACTCGAACACCATCAACCTCCTCGCGCTCGGTGCCCTCGTCGCCTGGTTACGCGGGGAAGCCGGGGGCGGGGCCGTCCCTCCACGCGGGCCGCGCCTGAAGGCGCCTGACGTCGTTCTCCCGGCGCTGCTATCGGAAGCCGACGTGGCGCCCGAAACCTGGGCTTTGGTGCGGCGGCTCAACCGGTTCGGCGACATGGCGCAGCCGTTGATTTTGGCCAGCATGTACCGGCACCTCGCCCATGTGCCGGCGTTCCTGCAGCGGATGGAAGCTGTCCTGATCACGGTGCAGGCTGATGGTTCCCTCGACCGCGCCATCGCCGCCAATCGTACGACTGCTCAGGAGGCGGCAAAGCGTCTGGCGCAGGCTATCTCGGTCGAACGGCCGCCGTCGGCAGCCGAGATAGAAGCCAGCGTGGCGGCCTTCATCGATCATGCAATTGGCAAGATGGCGACGATCGGCCGGGCGATCCGCGTCGCCCGGGGCGCCCCACTCTAAGTCTATTCGGCGGCTTTGCGGGCCGGCTGGCGGCGCGCCAGCCATTCACCCATCGCGTCTTCCATGGTGGCGAACACCGCACCGCCCTCGATCAGGCGCTGGATCAGGCGTTCCAGCATCATCATGCGATGGCCGCGCCCGATCACGTGCGGATGGAAGGTATAGGTCAGGATCCCGAAGTCGCAGACCCGCGTCATGTAAGTGTAGTCGTCGACGAAGTTTTCGAGCACCGCCGAGGCATTCATCAGGCCTTGCTGGACCGAGCCGTTCGGCAGCCTCATGTATTCGAAGTGCGGGTAGTCGTCGAGCGACCAGCTGATCGGCATCTCGACCAGCTCGGTCTCGCGGCCGCGCACGAAGGGTTTCTTCAGCTCGGCCACGTCGCCCTGGCGGGCGTAGTAGCAGTCGTAGTCGTGGCCCATCATCGAGCTGTCGTACCGGATGCCGTGCTTCAGCAGCAGTTCGATCGAGTGGGGCGAGAGATCCCAGGCCGGCGAGCGGTAGCCCCGGGCCGTCTGGCCGCTGATGTGCTTGATCGACTCGTTGCCGCGGACGATTTCCTCTTCCTCCTCCTCGCGCGAGAGCGTGACGGGCAGGCGGTGGGTCCAGCCATGATGGGCGAGCTCGTGGCCCGCTTCGACATAGGGCATCACGGCCTCCGGCGTGCTGTCGATCGTGTGCCCGGGCGTGAAGAACGTCGCCTTGACCCCGTAGCGTGCCAGCAGCGTCATCAGGCGCGGAATGACCACGATATCGTACTCGCCGCGCGAGATTGCCGTGGGCGACGTCAGGCCCCGGGCGATGAAGCCCGAGAGGTGGTCATGATCGAAAGTCAGGCAGACGACATGGCGGGACATGACGGGGTCTCCCGGTTGGCCTCTCCGAGCTTAGGCAGATTTGTTGCCTTCGCCCGCGGGAGCCTGCATGATGATCCCAATTATAAGCAAACACGAGTTTGCGGTCTTAGGGAGGATTCATGATGGGGGCGTCCGCCCAACGCGCAACTGCGCGAGGGGGCGACAACCAACTCGTGGCCGAAGGGGTGTCCAAGAAGTTCGGCGGAGTCACCGCCGTCCAGGACGTTTCCCTTGAAGTCCCGCGTGGTGGAATCCTCTCCATCATCGGCCCTAATGGCGCGGGCAAGACCTCGCTGCTCAACATGATTTCCGGTTTCTACAAGCCGGACAGCGGGCGGATCCTCCTCGAAGGCACCGACATTACGCACCGCAAGCCAAGCGCCATCGCGGCCCTTGGCATCGCCCGAACCTTCCAGAACATCGCCCTGTTCAGCGGCCTCACCGTCCTCGACAATCTGATGCTCGGCCGCCACGTACGGATGAAGGCGGGCGTCTTCGCCAGCGTCGTCTACTGGGGCAGGGCGCAGAGGGAGGAGATCGCCCACCGCGAGGCCTGCGAGGAAATCATCGAGTTCCTGAAGCTGCAGGATCTGCGCAAGCAGCAGACGGCGGCACTGGCCTACGGCCTGCGCAAGCGCGTCGAGCTCGGCCGCGCCCTGGCGCTCGAACCCAAGGTCCTGCTGCTCGACGAGCCGATGGGCGGCATGAACCAGGACGAAAAAGAAGACATGGCGCGCTACATCCTGGACGTGAACCAGGAGCGCGGCGTGACGGTCGTGCTGATCGAGCATGACATGGGCGTGGTCATGGACATCTCCGACCGCGTCGTCGTGCTCGACCGTGGTGGCCGCATCGCGGCCGGAACGCCGGAGGAGGTGCAGCGCGATCCCAGGGTCGTCGAAGCCTATCTCGGGGTGGCCAAGAGCGGAGCCCGGACATGAGCTTGGTCGATTCCGCGGAATTCTCGACGCTGCCCAAGCTGTTGCAGCGCAACGCCAACGAGGACCCGGGCGGCGCCGGCATCCGCGAGAAGACGCGCGGCGTCTGGCAGACCTACAGCTGGGCGAAGTACCGCGACACCGTGCGCGATTTCGCCCACGGGTTGGCGTCGCTGGGCTTCCAGCGCGGCGACAAGCTCTCTGCCGTCGGCGACAACCGCCCGCAGCTCTATTTCTGCCAGCTCTCGGCCCAGGCGCTGGGCGGGGTAGCGGTACCGGTGTACCAGGACTCGATTGCCTCCGAACTCGTCTATGTGCTGAACCACTCCGAGACGTCGGTGATCGTCGCCGAGGACCAGGAACAGGTCGACAAGGCGTTGTCGCTCAAGGACAAGCTGCCGCGCCTGCGCTGGATCATCTTCGACGATCCGCGCGGGCTGTGGGCCTACAACGATCCGCTCCTGCGCTCCTACGAAAGCGTCGTGGAGGCCGGCCGTGCCTTCGGCCAGGCGAATCCCGGTTTCTACGAAGCCGAGCTGGCCAAGGGCAGCGCAGGCGACATGGCAATGATCGCCTACACCTCGGGCACCACCGGCAATCCCAAGGGCGTCATGTTGAGTCACGCCAACATGATCACCGCGGTCGAGGCCTTCATAGAGGTGAACGAAGTCAGGCGGGGCGACAACTGGCTGTCCTACCTGCCCATGGCCTGGGTCGGCGACACGGTATTCAGTCTTGCCATGGCGCTGGTCGGCCGCCTCACGGCCAACTGCCCGGAGAGTCCGGAAACCGTCCAGCGCGACCTGCGTGAACTGGGACCGGACGCCATGCTCGCGCCGCCGCGCATCTGGGAGAACATGCTGACCCAGACGCAGGTGAAGAGCGGCGATGCTTCCCCCTTCAAGCGCTGGACCTTCGAATTCTTCCGCGGCGTCGCGGAGCGTTGTGAGGTCAAGCGTTCCGATGGTCAATCCCCGTCGCTGCTCGAGCGGCTCGGCCTCGCGGTCGGCGAGGTGCTGGTCTACGGCCCGGTCCGCGACCAACTCGGCCTGCGCAAGGCGCGCTGGTGCTACACCGGTGGCGCGCCGCTCGGCCCCGACACCTACCGCTTCTTCCGCTCCTTCGGCATCAACCTGAAACAGGTCTACGGCGCCACCGAGGCATCGGCGCTGATCGCCTGCCAGCCCGACTCGGAGGCCAATCCCAACACCGTGGGCCGGCCGATCCCGCGCGTCGAGATCAAGATCGACGATCGCGGCGAAGTCCTGCTGCGGGGGCCCAACGTGTTCGTCGGCTACTTCAAGCATGAAGAGGCGACGCGCGACACGGTGACGGCGGACGGCTGGCTGAAGACCGGCGATGCCGGCTTCTTCGACAAGCAGGGCCATCTCGTCATCATCGATCGCGCCAAGGATGTCGGAAAGCTCTCTGACGGTTCGGCGTTCGCCCCGCAGTTCGTCGAGAACAAGCTGAAGTTCAGCCCCTTCATCCGCGAGGCGGTGGCGTTCGGTGACCAGAGGCCGTTCGTGGTGACGATGATCGCTGTCGACATGCAGACGGTGGGGACGTGGGCGGAGAAACGCGGCCTTGCCTACACGAGCTTCATGGACCTCAGCGGCAAGCCCGAGGTGGCAGCCCTGATCGGGGCGGAGATCGCCAAGTCCAATGTCACGCTACCCGACGTCCAGCAGGTCAGGCGCTACCTGCTTCTGAACAAGGAGCTCGACGCCGACGACGCGGAGATGACCCGTACCCGCAAGGTCCGGCGCCGTTTCGTGGCCGAGAAGTACGACAGCGTCATCACCGCTTTCTATGGCGGCAAGCAAGAGGCCGACGTGGCCGTGGAAATCACCTTCGAGGACGGCCGCAAGTCGACGTTGAACTCGACGATCTCCATCCACGATGTGGCGGCCGCGCCTGCGGCACGCCGGGCAGCGTAGGGGCGGGCCATGGAATTCGACTTTGCGCTCCTGTTAA
>Ga0207952_1000913_pt1 | contig 16375 bp, 24 predicted proteins | sample SubbioR12Aug_8Ca_FD_184831 | JGI IMG/M metagenome (GOLD analysis project Ga0207952, IMG submission 184831) | Serpentinite rock and fluid subsurface biosphere microbial communities from McLaughlin Reserve, California, USA - CR12Aug_8Ca (SPAdes) | ecosystem: Environmental > Terrestrial > Deep...
CCCGGCTATGACCCGATTATCGGCGACTATTTGCTACCCGGCCGACCGATTAAAGTGAACGCTGGTTTTAATGACGAAGTGCTTCCCCAGTTCGTAGGTTATACAGGCCGTCCAAAAATCAGCTTAGGCAAGCGAAAGTTCAACGTCCACGCCTTCGACGCTATGGAATTCTTGAATAACTTCGAGAGTAACTTACCTATGCAAACTAATATCAGTACCAAGAACCTTATCGCCTTGCTACTAACTGAAGCTGGCTTTTCCTCTTCTAGTTATATTCTCGAGGACAGCGTTCAAAGTACTATTGGTTTCATTTCCCCGACTGGTAAAAAAACTGGTGCTTTAATATCTACTTTGGCCGAAGCCGAAGGTGGAATGTTCTTTTTCGACGAACAGGGTCTCGGCCGTTTCTGGAACAGAATTCATTTCGACCTAAACCCGACCGCTGTCGGTACTCTAAATTACTCGAATATTATGGACTTACAGTTCAAAGACACGCCTGTAATTAACCATGTACGAGTAATATCTAAGCCACGAGCTGTTACTGCTATCCAGCTTATTTACCGACTTGCTCAAAGTATTCAGGTGAACCCCGGCCAAACTGTTCGTTTTCCGTTCAGCATAAAAGACGACGACGGCGATCTTCCATGTACTTCAATCGACACGCCTGTTTATGTAGATAGTCAGATAACCAGCTTCTATAGGACTAACATAAAAAGCGACGGCTCTGGAGAGCCTTCAGCTTTCAATATCTCTATGACAGACTTCGATACTTGGGGTACTGGTGGCGTTATTGAGTTCGTCAATAGTTCGACGGCTGACGTTATGTATATTACCGATCTTCAGCTCTACGGCACTCCAGCCAAGGTTCTCACAACTTACGTCGGAGAATATCTTAATCAAACCAGCATTAACAACTTCGGCTTAAACCCTGATAACAGTGGTGTCGTTATGGAAGTTATGAACGATTATATCCAGGACCAGGGAACGGCCGACGCTTACGCTTTCATGATCGTCGATAAGTTCGCTATACCCGGTAAACAATTTACAAGTGTTCCCTTCGGAAACCCAGCTTGGCAATTCGGCGACGTATTCAACGTGAATATCGAAGACACTGGCGATACTTACAAAATGGTAATGCTCGGGAATAAACTTAATATGGATAGAACGACAGCTATCAGCCAGTCTATGACCCTTGAGGAACGAACATTCCGAAGCTATTTCCAAATAGGCGTTAGTCAAATCGGGGGTCTCGACGCTATCCACGCTTAAAATGCTATAATAAAGCCATAACCGAGACCTAACTGAAAGGAAAAAAACCATGAGTTTAAGTAAAAGAGACAGCCACCTAAAAGAATATTTGCCAGCCGATGTTATTAAAGTACTCGACGAAGCTGAAAAAACTGTTCTTTTTGAGGAATTCGCTAACTCTGAACTTAAAGTCTTGGCTGGCCAACCTATCGAAACTATAAAGGCTCGCCTTTCGGTTCACCTTCAGAGTGAATTCAATCGTCGGCTAACCCAAATTCAGGCTGACGAATACGAAAGCCTGAAGCCTTGGTATATGGAAATTTGTCATACGGTGGACGAAATTTACTGTATGAAGTGTGGAGCTTTACTCGCTATCGAGATCGACACAATAGACGACAATATGAACCCAGCTCACCACGAAGGGAAATATATTGTTCCTATTGGCGATAAGCTTATGGCCTATCGACCACGCCTCGACGGTGTTATGGGTTATCAGTGTGGAAACATTTATCAAACTCCAACTGCTAAAAAAGCTTGGGACAAATATGATAAAGACTTCGCTCAGAACGAGGAAGAGTTCGCCAAAATACTAAGTCAGCACAATAAAGAAGCTGAAGCTTGGGCGTCTTTACCAGATAAAAAACGTGAAAAGACCCCAGTCCCAGAAGCTCCTACTAAGCCTCATATCGAGCCACCAGAAGAGCCTCGTACTATCGAATGTGATAACTATACGCTATGGTCTGAAGTTGAAACGAATAATATTCCTGAAGATCATGTAATGACTTCTATTACAAAAGAAGATAGAATTAAGGTTAAGCAGGATATGAACGCCACTAACTACGAACCTGACGTTAAAGAAACCAAGCGTGGTAAAACAATCGAGACGTTCGAACTGAGAAAGGTAAAATAAAATGGCAGTATATTCACCAGATAGCTTTACAGCGTTAGAAATTCCAACACTTGCTAAGATGAACAAGCTTTGGACTAATGACGCCTCTATGAATGACGGTAACGGTATCGGTACTGGCGTTATCGGCAACCGTCAAGTCGCCGCTGGCGTCGTCGTTCAGGTGGTCGGTACTGTCTATAATGGTATGTCTAGTGGGTCTGGTGTTATTCCTCAAGACGATACTATTCCTCAAATTAGCGAGGGTACTGAGGTTATGACCCAGACAATCACCCCGAAGGCTTCGACTAACCAGCTCGTTATCCATAGTGAAATATATATGGGTTCAAGCGGTAACTTCGCTAAGCTTGGAGCAATATTCCAAGACGCCAACGCCAACGCTCTAGCCGCGAAATATATTTATCAAGGCAACTGGACAGACCCGACGACTATGACTTTGGTTCATATTATGACTGCTGGAACGACGTCTCCGACTACTTTCAGGGTTCGAGTAGGAAGTTCTGGCGGTCCGAGTACCTTTACCTTCAACGGTGCTTTAGGAAATAGAACTATGGGTACAGCCAGCAAGTCTTCTATTATGATTACGGAAGTCAAGGTTTAAGCCTATAATGGGCTTATGAGCGATCTTGATTACCGTAAAAATTCCATTCCATACCTAGCCCAGATATTCGGGTATAACCGTAATGAAATGAGCGATCAGGATATTACCAACGCTCGAGCACTAGGCGACCTTACCAACCTAGCTAACGGTATGTTCCTTCCACTCAAAGACAACTATATTCGTATTTTGCGACCTTCTCGTAGCGAGATAGTTTCAGCCTACTTATCGCTCTCGCTAAAAATGTCGGCCAGCGAACCGAACTCTTCCTTCAAAGTCTCGATTACTAAAGTTACGAGTAACACCGATCTTTCAGTCGTAGCTCTGACAGCCGCCGAGATTGCCAGCAAACATAGAACAATCAGGGGTAACGATCAGCCTTTCAGTAATACCGCTGGTCAGCTTATTTCAGCTTTTAAGCTAGACCTCGCTCCGTTAATTCCTAAATATGGCAACCCCGACTTCCGTAAAGACTGCTATGTTGTCGGAATTCATTTCCCTACCCAGCCAGTCAGCTCGGGTTTTAAGCTTTATAAATTTGAAATAAATGGCTCAGCCTTGATAGTGAGATAAATATGGACGACGGAAAACGTACAATCGGTAGGGCTCGGAACACTTTCAAGCAAGACTACGAAGTTTATCTTGGTGGCGGTTCTGGTGCTGGCCTACCTGTTGTTCCGACTGTCGTCCAGCGTTACACGTTCTGGGTCGATCATAACCCTTTCGCTACTTTAATTCGACGGCTTATTACTCGCAATAATGACTTCACTATATGGAAATCAGCCTATGACGCTGGCGGTTTCTACTTACCTAATTATGGTTCAGAGGCCGACCTATACGTTAGCTTCGATCAGAGTAACGATCGCCCGGACGAAATGTTCACGAGAGCCGACCAAATCTCCACTGGTAAGGTCGTTAAAGTCCCCGGCTCTTTATTGCCACCTTATTACTTCAATACCACCACTATCAAACAGCCAGTAGACCCAGCCTTCGTTACGGACCAGGGTAACTTTAACTATTACGCTTTTCAATCTAACGGCCAAGGTGTAGCTCGAACAGGCGGTCCCGACTTCCTCGCTCAGTCTTTCGTTCCAACTAGCCCAGTACTAACGAGTATGTTCCTTCGAGATATTTTCCACGTTGGAGCTAGTACCGACCCGACTACTTACCGAGATATTATTATCGAACTCTGGGACAGCAACCGAAACTTCTATGCCAACCTTGGAATTATTCCGAAAAATTACGTTGCTGGTTCGAAGCCGAATAATCATATTGACGCCAACGGAAATAGAATTACTACCGCTACCGATACTTGGATAACCGCCACCGACAGCCTTAACTACTGGATAGAGATAGCCGAAGCTCGCTGTATTCCTAAGCAACCGATTAAGCTTGTTCCCGGCCAAACTTACTATATTGTTATTCGTCATACTTCCCCGGCCGCGAGCTTCCTCTACGGTGTCGGGGCTAATACTGATAATTCTGGTAACTACAACGGACAAGGACGCTATATTTTCGGCGGTGCTTTTTCTGGTACTGGTGTCGCTGGTGCTAATTCAATAACGGCCGCTCCAGCAAATATTAGCCTATGCTTTACTACCCAGCGTAATATCGGCCGAACAGCTATTACTTTTTGGTGGGAAAGTCCTTCCTACTGGTGGACTAGTCCCGATACTTTTAAGGGTCAGTTCGAATTCGTCAAAGAAGACTTCGATCAGGCGGAGATTTAATTATGGATAATGGAAAGCCTCAAAAATTCCCCTATAGCTACAAGACGATCGCAATTCCAGCAAACAGCCAGTTTACTTATTGGATACCTCGCCTTGAGATTATTAACCCTGTAAATATTATCGAAACTGAGTTCCTGTTCACTCATATCAGAATACTTTTTGACAACGCTCTCCCGACCAACATGAAGGGTATCAAAAGCGTAATGGTAACTGGCCTCGACGCCGACGGTTTTGTAGTTCGACAGCCGCGAGGTATGACGATAAATAAAGCGGCCGTCGGTAATATTGTAGATGTCGAGCTTGATCTGACGCCTTTCGTTTATAAGCAAGGCCGAAACCTTATTGAGTTCGAAACAATGGGTGGCGATTTCTGGTTTCCAGTGAGCTATACGAATATACTTCAGGTATGGAAAGCTGACATGGCTTATACCGTGAGAGGAGTTTACTAATGAAGCCCGATAAAATTCCCGAAATAGTTAATATGGTCGATCTTACTGACGAAGGTACTCCCAAGATAAAGGGCGATAAGCCTCTCACTTTTAATAAGTCTCAGCTTCGAGAGCGGTTTAGAATGACACCGGGCGAAGTTAAGTTTTATCGCGGCGATCAGCGACCCGAATTCAAGAAGAGCGTTATCCGAAAAAGAGAATGTCCTCTATGTGGCTTTACTCGAAATAGGCTTATGGCAATTTGCCCTCACTGTAATAATTGTATGGCTTGTGGTTCATATACTGGCAATCAAAAGGATAGAAACTGTAAAACTTGTGGTAATTACGATAGCGGAAAAACCGAAACTGTGCCTACAATTATAGTGAACTAATAATACTAAAGCTTGGGGTTTCATAACTTAAGCATAAAAGGCTACAATATGGGTAACAGTAAACAAAATTCTAGAGGAAATGATAGCGTGGGAGAGTTAGATAAAATTAAAGATCGAGCCGAAGATAAAGACGTAGCCCTGTTAGCTCAGGAGATGAGTTTTTTTATTCGTTCATTCGAAGATTATAAAAAAAGTAACGATACCAAACTCGACGAAATTAAAACTAATACTAGCGGTAACTATACCCCGAAGAGTACAGGCGACGATCATGAAAAGCGAATAGCTCGCTTAGAGAAGGCCGCTCTCTGGGTACTAGGAACTACTTTCGCCTTAGTGTTTACGGCTGTCGTCGGTTTAGTTATAGTAAATGGAGGAAAATAATATGTCTATGTTCGGACCCAAACAAAATAAAGGACTGTTCCTCGCTCTGTTTTTTGCGGTTGGAACTTTCGCTATGGTAGCTTTTGTAATATATCAAAGCTTAATTCCTGTAAATGTCGGTACTTTTGGCGATATTAAAGTAGCAACCAACCCTATTGAGGCTGGCTCACTCCAGCAATATAAGGCCGCTGATTGCGACGACGGTGTTTATCAAAGCGTAGATATTCGACAAACTTTAGTATCGTACTCTAACCCTCCAGAAGTAACGTTACCTGTAGCTGGTCGATATGTTACCCAACGGCTTCTATGTGAAAATATCATAGTCGTACCTTCAGAAACTCCCCAAGGTGAATACCGCCTTCAGATTAGCGTAAGCTATAAGGTAAATGCTTTCCGAACTGAAGATCGAGTATATTTCTCTAAGCCTTTCGTTATCACCAACGAAGATAAGAAGTTCAATATCTTAAAAGCCCCAGAACAACAGCAGTTTCAGAGTACCCCGAGCGGTGTCATAAATGAAGGGGACAGTACCCAAAATTTAGCCCCGGCCGATAATAGCTCGGCCACTCCGACAACTCCAGCAACACCAACTACACCAGTGAACCCAACAACTCCAAGCGTTACTACTCCTCCTGGACCAGTTCAGCAAACAGTTAATCAAGCCGTAGAAGACGTATTCAATATTACCCAGCCTGTTCGCTGTGGAATTCCACTAAAGCTTTTGTGTTAAAATACAAAGCATAAGGAGACCAACAAAATGTCATACAGATTAGAATGGAAGCCAAGTCCAAACTTTACGCCGGGTAGCCAAACTCAGGCTTTTTACGGACGTCCTCGAACTATACAAATGGGAGCTGGCCACTGGTGGGACGACCCTTCACGCGGTCCAAGCCACGACGGAGTAGTTAATACTTTCCTCAACCCAGCTCGCCAAGCGTCGGCTCACGCTGTAGTATCAGCTGGCCGAGTAACGGAAATGGTCGATCAAAATAATACTGCTTGGTGTACTAACAACGCCAACCCTTATACTTTTGCTATCGAAACCGACCCTCGAATTACTCAAGGTGGTCAAGTGGCCGAAGATATTATGAAGACCCTAACCGAATATATCGCTGATAAAGGCTTTCATAACCTCGACTGGAAACCTCACAAGTATTTCTTTTCAACAGCTTGTAACCCGATTGACTGGAATGAAGTCATGCGTCGGGCTAAATTAGAATACGCCGCTAAACACGCTCCAGCTCCTCCTTCTGTACCAGAGTGGAAGCGAAACCGATCGAGCATTTCTGAACAAAATCTATTAGTTCACCACGACGGAGTACCACTTCGAAACCTTGATAATCTTTGGGGCGACGTCATTAAGACATTCCCGAAGGGTACGCCTATGCAAATTACAGGTAAGTCTCGTATCGGCGACTTCGATATTCTCCTTACCAAGAGTGCTATGGACCAGGACCGGGCGGCTGGTTTTATTGCTACTGACTTAGTAGCTCCAGAACCACCAAAGCCAGAATGGTTATTGAACCTCGTAGACGTCGAAGATGTGAAGCTTATGGTACTACCAGCCGAAGGTACTCAGATTTACCACCTCCAAACAGGAGCGTCGATCTCTACACTTCCAAAGGGTACTTGGGTAGATATTGCTAAGAAGACTACTGTCGGTGGTAAAGTTTACTTGATTAGTAAATATTCAGTCGATAACGTCCTTCCTAACGGTATACTTCAGGAAGCTCTCGGCGTTCCAGTTGTACCTCCAGTAGTTACGAAACCTGAATGGCTAGAAAACTGGCAAGACATCGAAGACGTTACAATGTATACCCGATCGAAAGCTCCACTCGTGAACCTGATCGACGGTACTACCGTTAAGGAAATTGAGATCAACACTCCTATCGAAGTAGCCTCGACTACCGAATGGCATGGCCAGAAGTACGCTATAACGAAGTACAGTACCGATAAGCAAGAAGCCCGGGGTATCTTGCTCGTTCAGCTCGATAAAGACCCGATCAAAGAGCCAGAAGCTCCAGTTGAACCAGACCCTTCGACACCGACCGAGGACTTAATCAAAGAGAATAACGGTCTCTTGAAGCAACTCCTCGCCTTGGTAAATTGGATAGTTAATTTCTTGAAAGGAAATAAGTAATGGAATTAGTAGCCCTCCACGCTATTCTCGAACCTTATATCGCCGTCTTCGGTGCTATATTGCTGTCGGGTGTAGCCGTAACAATCGCAACCGAACTATCAAAAAAGAAAGCTTTGTTCTTTTTGCCAGCCGAAAAGTACCCTCGCCTGACGGCCGTAGTGTACTCACTCGTGGCCGCTGGAGCTTCGCTATATAACTCAAGCGTAAACTTCGTAGTTGATAGCTGGATAGGCTGGCTGGCTATGGCAATCGGAACGCTTCTCGTGGCGTCTCTGACCTTTAACCAGCTCGTTAAGGGCTCAGCTCTTGAAGTTACCTCGACAAAGCCAGTCGAAGGAACTAAACTGTAGTAGTGAGTTTGAGTTTCAAGCCCGAAAAGCCACTGGTAAACGGTGGCTTTTTTGGTACTATAGCTCTATGGCCTTGAGCCGTTTCCCAGATGTTCGAATAACGCGGCTGTATATTCGAACAGCAAGTATGGAAAAACAATACCCCTCGTACTTGGCGAGGGGGTTTTTCTATGTTATAGCTATTGACTTTTGTTCGGTCTTGTGCTAATATATAAGTATGAACAACAAAACAAAAATCATTTTCAAAGTTACTTACTACAACCAAGGCAAATTAAACATTAAAAAAACGATAGTATCTCACGCTGGCTTCTATGCTCAGACTAAGTTACTACCGTTTCTTGAGAAGATCGACTACTTTATCGTAAACAATAAGTGGCCTACCACCAGTGGTTATTAAGCCAGAAGTTATACGCTCCACCCCAACCGCCGTAACGATTGTTGGCGTACTTCGTGAAGTGAGCGATCTGACAAGGAACGTCGTTCCTCCAGTTAGGACAATCATTCGCTAAGCCACTTCCACCGGGGCAACTTTGGCCGAGACCGATACAGCCTCCAGCGTTCACCGCCCCCGGGTTATTACTACTTTCCTTCATGAATATATAATTCATAGCTTCATTGTCGCCCGGACTATAGCTAGAAACGGCTTTTGGGGCTACTCTCACGGCCTCGGCTTGCTGTCGGGCAATCTCGGCTTGTCGAGCCTCTTCAGCCACTCTAGCGGCTTCCTGAGCGGCCTTCTCAGCCACGACACGTTCAGCTTCAATACGAGCCGCTTCAGCCTTGGCCTTTTCGTCGGCGATACGTTTCGCTTCAGCTTTCGCTTTAGCGATCGCTTCGTCTTTATTTATTTGATCTACGAGCTTCTGAGCTTGCTTAGAAGAGTTACCGAGATTACGTCCAGCGATTGCTTCCATTAAGGACTTGTCAATTCGGCCAGATTGAAGAGAGCTATTTGAATTAGCGGCTAATACTACAGGGGTCGTTATTGCTATCAGCGTTAGGACAATAAGGGAGACTGATCGCAATACGTTTATCTTTCGTAAAATATGCGTATTCTCATTTACCAAACTATTATACCACGAGCGGTTTACTAGAGGTCGGAGTGCCACTTTCTCATATATTGAACGTCGCCTGTTTGGTAATACTCTTGGCACTTGTCTTGTAGACCTTGCCATTTGCCGGGGACTGATAGGGCTTTCACGCCTTCGCAATCTCGAATATTGGACTGGTCGATTTGTCCGTCGATCGTATAGATCAGAATATGATAACAGGCGATTAGGGCGATCACTGACGCCACGCCGAGGACTAAAAAAGTCTTTACCGTTGTTTTGATAACTTTCCAAGCGATTGCTCGCTCTCTTGCCAGCTGGCGTTTTTGAATTGCTTGAGTTGAATAATATCCGTATTGCATTTTGTTAGGTCTCCAGCCCGACCTCCGAAGAGGCCGGGTCTCTATGTTTATGTTTTTATTTGTTCATTTCTTGCTGATAGATACGGCCGAGCTTAGCGTAACAGCTCGTACTATGACGGTAGCCTCGCTTCTCATGAGTGTAGTACCAGCCAGTAGTACTAACGAGATCACGCTGGATAACGTAGTACAGGCCGTCTTCTGGGTTACGCCAGACAACTCGCCGAAGTACGTTATTTTTGAGCGACTGCTTGGCCAGCTCCTCCAGCTTCGGGCTATTAGGGTAAATACTTGTTGCGTCAGACATATGCGTCCTTTCGTTTAGTTGATTACTTTTTAAGTTTACCGCTTCCGCTTACTTAAGTCAAGAGTTTTTTGTTCGGATAAACTTCTCGGCTTTGATCTTATAATCTTCGTCTGAGAGTGAACCCTTGAAACCGTTACAGAAGTCATGAGCTGGCCGTAAATTATTCAGGACGTATTTCAATAAAGGGAACTTCCCCTTTGGTTTGATATGGTCCAGGCGTGTCTCATTCTTGAACATCGGAACACCCGGACATAAGCAAGGTTTTAGCTGGCAATAATAATAACCCGAGTGATCGGGAGGGTTCAAACTGAACCATAATTTCTTAGTCGCTTCCCATTCCTCATCAACCTTTATTCTAATCGGAGACCGTTTAATAGATTTAGATGGCTTCTTATTATGGAAACTAGACTTAGCGATCGGCTTCCGATTTGGGTTCTGATAACACTGAAAGCTAAAGTGGCGTGTATCACCACACCACTTACAGGGCTTTGATTTAATAACCATATTGTTTTTGGTAAGCTACGAGTTCGTTTAGCTCGAGGTATAGCCGCTTACTACCAGTTCGATTATGACCGAGGTGATACTGGCCACAAAATTCGATACAGTGATAGGCCTTCATTCTCATTTTGAATTGTTTTCGTAATCGTTTCTGTTCAGCGTGAGCCTCGGCTTCGGTCGGCCAAGAGCGTTTCCCCTTGCATGATCGACCAAATCTCTCAGCTGTCCGTTCCTCCGTCGTGTATAGTTTCATTTGGCAAAATCTCCTCGAGTTCACTTACTGGTACTAGGTAGACTTTGACACCGCCCCCGACGATCTTGGTTTTATGTTCAGGCTTCACGATGTCAGCTCCACTCATATAATAGCAGTTCGGGTAACTCCGCTCATTGTCCTTTTTGCGAACATAAAGTATCTCGATTTTGTTGTGAGTTTTAACACGGAAGTCGGCGATACCGACGAACCGCTGGCCATTATTCCAGATCGGAAATTTGATTGGAATATAGCTCATTGGTGTAGTTCTTAAGTTGGGTATCATTCAATAGCCTCACAATCTTCGTCCGAAAGTTTATCAGCCAAATCAGTTATTTCGATTATGCTTTTCTTACTAAGTAACATCATCGAAACCCATTCGCCCTCTACTTGGACTTCGACTTTATAGAGACCGTTATGGCCTGTCGGTTTCAGTTGGTCGAGCTTGCTCACTTCCAGCCTCCTTAATTTTACGAAGAGCTTCTACCATAGCGTCATAAGAGCCGTAGATTATTAGCTGTTCGACTACGTTAGCAAGTTGTTCAGGTGCTCCCTGACGTCGGAGGTTCGCCCCGGCTTCTTTCGAAGCGTCTTCCAGTTCGACGATTGCCTGGTCCTGGGTGATCTGACCTTCCTCGACGGCCGTCATTACGACTTTGTGATATTTCATAGCGTCTCGCTCCCAGCGATTGTAAGTTCGCTTAGGAGCTTTCGACGCTTTAGAAGCTCGCTTAGCCCGACGGAGTTTTTTCTCGTTAGTCGGTCGGCTCATTATTCGGCCTTCTGTTCTGGAGCTGAAGCTCGCTTGGCGTCGATTAGTTTATGCTCCATGAAGTCGAGATCGACAACAGCCCGAGGGAACTGATCGACGCTTACAGTGAAGCCAAAGGTGAAACCGAGTAGTCCGATTTCGCCGTTCTCTACTCCGTCAGCCAGTCGCCTCATAATATCGGCTACCTTCTTAGGGTCTTGCTCTTGGCCGAGTAAACCGTAGTCCTGATAAATTCCGTCCAGTATAGATTTCTCTTCAACGTTTTTAGCTTTTCCCATTTGATACCTTCTTTCTACGGCTCTTACTACCGCCAGCCTTACCAGCTTTTGAAGCCAGCTCGGGGTTATTCTTAAAGTTACTTGGACTGACAGTACCGCCAGCCTTACCGCCCTTAGACGCGGCCTCTTTTGTCCGAGGGTCGCCCTTCTGGAAGCGACCCTTATTCACCGTTGTTTTAACCATTCACTCCCCTATCTAGCCGAAAGGCTGTCTACTAACTCGACTTTTACGCCGGGTATCATTTCCATATTATGACCAGCTTCGATTAACTCGAATAGAGAAATCGCGGCCTTCTGAATTGCTGGCCAAGGCTTGAAGTCCTTAAACTCTTCCGCTGTTTTTGGCCGTAAATACTGAACTGGAATAGCTTCGAGATCAGTAATAGTAACTTGCTTCACCTTCTTAAAAGTAGTTGAACCGACTGAAGTATGAGTAGTCTTCTGAACCCTGTCGATCTCGCTAACTTTGTTGATAGCCGTCTCTTCGTGGAGGCTACCCTTGCCAGTCTTTTCGGCTCGAGCCATAATCTTAGCTTCTTTTTCCTGATCTTCTTTATCGAACTTCGACTTAGCCGCGATCATAACCTGTTTGATTATTTTAGTAGCGTCTTCGAGTTGGGCGATCGTTGGTTTGAATAACTGATCGACACGACGGCCAGCTTCAAGGCTTGGCTCTTTCATATCCTTTCGCTCTTTTTCGAGAGCCTTGGCCTGTTTACTGACGGCCAGCAACGCTTCGGCGGCTGGACCCTCAAGATCAGCCCGAGTTTTAATTACGAGCGTCTTGGCCTGTTCTACTACCTTCTCGGACGCTGAAAGTATAGCGTCGCTGAGTTTTGGCGGCTGTATTACGATAGCTTCTTGCTTAGCAGTTGCTACCTCTGAATTAGTATTGTCTTTAACCATTTGTTAGGTCTCCTTTTTAACGTTATGGTACTTACTATTCTACCGCTTCCGCTTAAATAAATCAACGGCGATTTGCGACATTATCGTTTCGGTTTTGCATATAGTGAGATTGTTTTTCCCAGCTAAGGTTTGACCGAGCCGCGTCGTGATAACGGCCGATAGATTTTTGCCAAGCGGTAACGACGTCGAGCTGGTGCTTACATTTGTCGATACCGACTAGTAGAGTATTCGTTTCGATCTTCGCTTCCATTCGAGCGGTCTCGTTAGTTTCACCCTTCTTACGCTTCCATTTAAGGTACACCTGAGCGAACTTTAGATCGAACTGGGTCTTAAGGTCGGAGTGCCAAAGCTTTTGATTAGCGAGCCACTGAGTAAGGCGATCGTAATATCCCGAAAGGTGATCGAGAACTTCCATAGTTTGTTCTGGTGTCAGTTTAGCGAAAGCGTTCGGGTCGTCTGGGTTTCGTAGAATTTGCCTAACGTAACGTTGCTGGCGAACCAACTCTGAGCCGAAGCCAAGGTGTTCATCGCTCCTGTAAGGCTTATCGTCCTGAACTTCCCCGGTCGCCTCACTAGTGATAGTAATTCCCTGACCACGATCGTCTCGTTCGCCAGCTATCCAGATACACTTTTTACAGGTAACTTCCTTTGGGTCGTCGGTGAGCTTTGGCTTCTTTGATTTCTGGCCGCATAACTGACCGCCGAACTTTCCCTTTTTATGAATTGCTGGCATTGAGTAACCTCCCTATAACCGCTTCAGCTACGTTCGTAGTGATAGCATTACCGCACATTTTATAACGCTGGCTGTCGCTTATCGGTTTATCAGTTGCTTCGGCCGTCCAGTTATCAGGGAAGGCTTGAAGTCTTTCACATTCCATAGGTGTCAGCCGTCGAATACGTCCGTCGATTTCGTAGCTGTCCCAGTTCTGTTTCGAACCATGAGGCGAGCCACCACCGCCGACACGAATAGTTTTAGCTATCAGATTTTCGTCATTCCGAGAGCTAGTCAAAGCTCCGACGCCGTTATCAGTTCGAGGCCTCAGTACTTTTCCACGCCGAGGGCTAAAGTCTTTACCAGTTTCGGCTTTCATTTTTCGCCTGAGTTCTTTGGCTTCCTCGCTACGCTCTTCGGCCAAAGCTACAACTTCGAATTGTCCGGCCGATTGTGAGGTCTGGAGAGAGCCGACATCATCTTTTAATCGAACCTCCCGACGTTGGTTCTGGGCTATGATCTTCGGCTGTTTGTTACCACCTTGCATAGTGCTAAGTGTCGGGCTCAAACCATTCTTATCGTAAACTCGCTGGTCCTGGCTACCGCCTACGATTTGCGTGAGCTTGCTATCTTGGCCAGAATTGCGTCGCTTCGTTCCTTCGATAAAAAATATTTCTGGTCGGGGTTTTCCTCCAAGACGTCCTGTAATATAGACCCGCTCTCGATTTTGGGGAACGCCGAAGCCTTTGCTGTTAAATAGCCTCCATTCAACGACATACCCCAGCTCGGTAAGAACCCTAAGTATTGTCTGGAAAGTTTCTCCGCCTTTGTGAGTAAGTAAACCTTTAACGTTTTCGAGTACCAAATATCGGGGTCTTTTGTTGGCGATAATCCGAGCGACATCAAAGAAGAGTGTCCCTCTGGTTTCGTCAAATCCTCGCCGCTTTCCAGCAACGCTAAAAGCTTGGCATGGAAAACCACCAACGAGTAAGTCGAAGTCTGGGAGTTCTCCAGCGTTAATTTTTGTTGCGTCTCCATAGTTTTTAACCCCCTTGAAGTGTTTTTCGTATACTGATATGGCGAACTTGTCGATCTCTGAATAGCCGACACATAATGAGGCCTCTGGTCGATCGTGAACATTTCCTCCACTTTCGTTAGCCGTCCTGTTCCTCCCTTGCCGCTCTTCGACGATCGGGGTAAGCGACTGATCGCTAAGTACTTTTTCGATTGCAACTTCGAACCCTCCTATTCCGCTGAACATACTGAAATATTTCATTGTCCGTTACTCGCTTTGATATTGCGAACCCATTGGCTCACCTGTTCGACAGTCATACCGATATTATAGAAGCCATGAACGGACTGTAGGAAGCCTTGGTCGTCTTCTAGTAACATCATATCGAGGAGAATTTCAGCGACGAATTTCTTAAACTCGGGGTCTTGGTCAATCATTTTTTTGAAGTCGATTTTGTTGAACATCTTTTGCTTCCCCTTCCCATATTATTTTCTCTTGCTCAGACTTGGTACTTCCGTTTCGTCTGATCTTGCTTTTTTGCTCAGTGATTATTACCTTACCGTTTTTACTGTAGAGCCTTTTGGCTATGCTACCGTAACAATAAGTATAATCGTCTGGGTCGTCTGGGTCGCTCCAGTGAACCAGAAATCTCACCCGACACTGGTGGCGTTTCGCTCCCTTCAATTTTTTTAGCATTATTTAATCTCACTATATCCAGCTTCCCTATAGACTTGAATACCGGCCATGAGGCGTTCGATACGAGGTATAGCCCAAGCTCGAGCTTTACCCTTATCAACGATCGTTACAGGCTTCCTTACGAAATCGTGGTGCAAAATCTCAGTACGATCTCTGTTCCAGTACTCGCCCATATAGAGCTTTTCTTTAATAGGTATCTTCTTGAATGTCAGTAACCAAGCGTAGAAGTCGAGCTGAATACTATCCTTATAGATTGACCAAAGGCTAGGGAATTTTCCGTCCCAGCCGTCCTTCGGCTCTCGAACCATTTTATAGTCGGCGATCAGAAACTCGCTCGCGGCCAAAAGGTCGGGCGTGAAGTGAATGATTACGCCGGGGAACGCTTCGATAGCGAACCCTTGCTCGGCGTGGCTAATTGGTATCTCACCGACGCCAAAATATTCAGGGACTTTATTATCGACTTTACCTTCCTCTTCGAGCATTTCGTGGCGTGTACGGCCGAAGTCGAAAGCTTCAAGCTCGAGCTTTTTCCGCTGGCCGAACCGCTCTTCGAGAACTCGCTCCATACCAGCCTCAGTACAATTCATTAGTTCCGAGTATCTAGTATGGAGTTTACCGTCCTCTTTATATTCGTAGAGGTTAGGCATTGTTAAGCGTCTTGAGCTTTGGCTTTAGTGTCGAGTTTTTGAGTGGCCGCTTTGATCTTATCTTTCACGCTAAGCGGTTGGACTGTTTCGCCCTCGATAATATTAACGTCCTGTAAGACCTCAGCAGTACCAGCAGTACCGCCGAATACTTCGGGAACGTATGTCTTACAAAGTACGTCGAGAACGTCGTAACGAAGCTTCAGTTTACGATTTAAGCCGGGTAGCCAGCCAGCTTTCAACTGACCGCCGTTAGTCTTGGTATAACCGCTGTCTTCAGCGTCGCCGAAGGTGATCGTGTCGGAATACATTTCGTCGCCCTTAATGATCGTAGCTTTACAGAATTGTTCGCGGCCTTCGCCACCCTCTTCGAAGTCCAAGCTCCAGCCGTGAACACGGAGGCGTCGAGGAACGGCCTTACCCCAAACTGAGGCGTTACCATTTACGAAGGTGATTGACTGAAGAGCTTCGACAGGTTGCATACCCATTTCGTAGCCAGCCTGAATTCCGAAGAGTACCTGTAGTACGTTCTGATAGGCTGACGGAACGACCTTACTATCAAAGAAGTCTTTCGATAGAGCTTTCATTTGAATATAAGTGTTCGGGTCCAGGATAGAACTAACTTCAGTATCTCGAATAGTCATAGCTTTAGGAGCTTCGGCTATTGGTACAGCTGGAACGATCGGAGCGGCTGGTTCTGGCTCGTCGCTTGGCTCGT
>Ga0207952_1000914_pt1 | contig 16373 bp, 17 predicted proteins | sample SubbioR12Aug_8Ca_FD_184831 | JGI IMG/M metagenome (GOLD analysis project Ga0207952, IMG submission 184831) | Serpentinite rock and fluid subsurface biosphere microbial communities from McLaughlin Reserve, California, USA - CR12Aug_8Ca (SPAdes) | ecosystem: Environmental > Terrestrial > Deep...
CGCTAGCGCTACAACTTCGTCAAAACGCCCGGCCGCTACGGCTATGCGGGGGGCGTCGTACACCGCTCCACTAGCGTTACGCTTCCTGTACTCCTTCAACGAATCCACACAGTTTTCACTGGCCTTTTTTTACATCTAACCATGTATCGTAAGCAAGATACGCGAGAAAACCCACAAAACCGATCATCATCACAGCAAGTAAAATACTATTCATTTTCCAAATCCTCCAATAATCGTTTTATTTGTTTGTAACTCCATAACGCAAATGCCAAGCTACAAAAAAAGCCTGATGCACATAACAGCAATATCCAGAAACTAATCGTTAAATAATGCTCTGCCGCCCATCCCACTAACGCCATAACCATGGCTAACGCAGCAAAAAAACATTTTTTCATGAAATGAAATTTCGGCTTTAATTCGTTCTATTTTGGGCATTTCAATTACTTCATTCATAAAACCAGCTTGATTATACCAAGCCTCCTCCCCGGAAGCCGAGGCAAGATTCGTTTTTTACCTGCTTACGTTAACTTATCTTTAAGCATTTTATTCACTTCGCCGGGGTTGGCCTTACCCTGCATTTCTTTCATCACCTGCCCGACAAAAAAACCGAAAACTTTGTCTTTACCGCTACGGTATTGTTCAACCTGATCCTGATTGTCGGCAATGATTTTATCGATAATGGCTTCTATCGCGCCGGTATCGGTGATCTGTTTCAGGCCTTTGGCTTCGATGATCTCGTCGGCTGTAGTTGTGCTCTGCCAGAGTTCCTCAAACACCTGCTTGGCGATCTTGCCGGAAATGGTGTCGTCGCTGATGCGTTTTAACAAGCCCGCAAGACGTTCGTGACTGACCGGCGAGCCGGTAATGTCCAGGTCGGCTTTGTTAAGCGCGGCTAACAGGTCGCCAGTCATCCAGTTGGCGCACATTTTTGCTTCGCAGCCCGATTCCTTGACCACGGTTTCGAAATAATCAGCCATCTGCCGGGAGGATGTCAGCAGGGTGGCACTCTCTTCATCCAGACTGTAATCGATTTTAAAGCGCAGCTTTTTTGCTTGCGGCAATTCCGGTAACCGGGCTTTTATTTGCTCCTTAAAATCTTCATCAATCAGCACCGGCAATAGGTCGGGATCGGGAAAATATCGGTAATCGTTGGCTTCTTCCTTGCTGCGCATGGAACGGGTTTCATCCTTGTCGGAATCATACAAGCGGGTTTCCTGCACCACAGTGCCGCCGCTTTCTATCAGCTCTATTTGCCGCTCAATTTCATGATTGATGGCTTTTTCGACAAACTTGAACGAGTTGATGTTTTTGATTTCAGCCCGAGTACCGAATTCTTGCCGGCCTTTGGGGCGCACAGAGACATTGGCGTCACAGCGGAACGAGCCTTCCTGCATATTGCCGTCGCAAATGCCCAGATAGCGCACCAGTTCGTGCATTTTCCGCATGTAGGCCACAGCCTCTTTGGCCGAACTCATTTCCGGCTCGGACACAATTTCCAGCAGCGGCGTACCCGCACGGTTTAAATCGATGCCGGTCAAGCCGTGAAAATCCTCATGCAGCGATTTGCCCGCGTCTTCTTCCAGATGGGCGCGGGTGATGCCGATGCGTTTCGTTACGCCGTCAACATCAATATCCAAATGCCCGATGCCGACGATAGGCAGATCCATTTGACTGATCTGGTAGCCTTTGGGCAAATCCGGGTAAAAATAATTTTTCCTGGCAAATACTGAATACGGCGCGATATGGGCTTCGATGGCCATGCCGAAGATGACCGCCATGCGCACGGCTTCTTCATTCAATACCGGCAACACGCCCGGCAAGCCTAAATCGACCGCGCAGGCCTGGGTGTTGGGTTCCGCGCCGTAAGCAGTGGATGCTCCGGAAAATATTTTTGATTTTGTGGACAGTTGGGCATGGATTTCCAAGCCGATGACCGTTTCCCATTGTGAGTTCATTTAGATGTTCCTTGTTATTCGGCAAAAACGTCTGCCAGATCGATGTCCAGCTCAGGAAAAAGATAGGGTTTCGCGATGTCGTCACCGGCATGCATGGCGAATAATTGATATTTTTCGGTATCTTGATTTAGCACAAACTGGTAGACCGCTTGTTCGTAGGGATAAACCATCCAATACTCGGTAACGCCATTTTCTTGATAAAGATCGTATTTAAGGCGCATTTCTTTTTTGGTGTTACCGGTAGATAACACTTCAATCACCCAATCCGGTGCGCCGCTACAACCTTGTACGGTCAGTTTTTCAGGATCGCAAATCACGCATAGATCGGGTTGCACGACGCTGAAAATTTCCCGGTCGGCTAACGTTGATTTTCGCCTGTTGTATAAGCTCACATCAAACGGCGCATGAAAAACCTGACAAGGTTTTTTATGTAAATAGTTACTGATAACACGCAATAGATTGCGCGAAAGACGTTGATGCTTCACGTTCGGAGCAGGAGCCATCAACATGATTTTGCCGCGTATCAGTTCAACGGTCTCCTCCAGTTGCCAGGTCATATAATCGGCATAACTGTAGGTGGCATTTAAATCCAACTGTGAAAGCTGCGTAATAGTGGTCATGACAGTTTCTCCTTATTCAAAACCTTTTGGTACTTGTTGATGCCAATCGGTGACTTGCTGATACCGATGGGCAATATTCAACAACCGGTCTTCGGCAAAATAATTGCCGATGATCTGCAAGCCTACAGGCTTGCCAGAAACAAACCCTGCGGGAACCGACATGGCCGGAACACCGGCAAGGTTAATCGCAATCGTGTAAATATCGGATAAATACATTTCAATCGGGTTGCCGATTTTCTCGCCGATACCGAACGCAGTGGACGGCGTGACCGGCCCCATCATCACATCGACTTCCGACAGCGCTTTTTTAAAATCTTCGCTGATCAATCGGCGGATTTTTTGCGCCTTAATATAATAAGCATCGTAATAACCGGCCGACAAAGCATACGTCCCCATCAGGATACGACGCTTAACTTCCTTACCGAAACCTTCACCGCGCGAACGGGTATATAGATCGGTTAAATCCGCCGGATTTTCACAGCGGTAGCCGAACCGTACGCCGTCAAAACGCGACAGGTTGGCGGAGCACTCGGCAGGGGCGATCACATAATAAGCGGGAATGGCCAGCTTAAGACTGGGCATGGAAATTTCCGTTATCTTAGCGCCCAATTTCCGGTATTCGTTGATAGCTGCTTCAAGCGTTGCCGCCACATCACTGTTTAAGCCTTCTCCGAAAAACTCTTTAGGTAAACCGATTTTTAAACCTTCGAGGCCGTTGTTTAACCCGGACATATAATCGGGAACAGGCAAATCGACGCTGGTTGAATCTTTGTCATCGAAACCGGCCATGACTTGCAGCATGATCGCCGCGTCTTCGGCACTGCGGGTCATCGGCCCGCCTTGATCGAGGCTGGAGGCATAAGCGATCATGCCGTAACGGGATACCCGGCCATAAGTCGGCTTTAATCCGGTAATGCCGCAAAGTGCGGCAGGTTGTCGGATAGAGCCGCCTGTATCGGTGCCTGTCGCACAGACCGCAAGACGCGCCGCAACTGCCGCCGCCGAACCGCCGGAAGATCCGCCGGGAACGGTGCCAATATCCCAGGGATTTTTGACTGCGCCGTAATAACTGGTTTCATTAGATGAACCCATCGCAAACTCGTCCATATTGAGTTTGCCCAGCGTCACCGCACCGGCGTTATTGAATTTATCCACTACCGTTGCATTGTAGGGTGCAATAAAATTATCCAACATTTTCGAACCGCAGCTGGTTTTAACGCCCTCGGTGCAAAAAATGTCTTTTTGCGCAATCGGGATGCCGGTTAACAGTTCCGCATCGCCCGTTGCCAGCCTTGCGTCGGCCGCTTTGGCTTCCTGTAAGGCCAGATCTTCGGTCACAGTAATGTAGGAATTAAGAGATCCATGTTGTTTGATCCTGTCTAAAAAAGCCGAGGTCAATTCGATGCTTGAAAACTCGCCGGAACGCAGGCCCTTGGCTAGTTCTGCAATTGTTTTGTTATGCATAGTTGTTACTTTTCCCTTTACTCAATCACTTTGGGTACTAGATAAAGCCCCGCTTCTACTTGTGGCGCGATAGCCTGGAATTTTTCGCGATTGTCCTGTTCGGTGACTACATCCGCCCGCAACCTTTGTACTTGATCCATCGGGTGAGCCATAGGCTCCACACCATCGGTGTCAAGATCGCTCATCTGCGTCATCAAATCCAGCATCCCGGACAAGTCTTTTGCATAAGAGACAACATCTTGCTCCTCAATGCCCAGCCGCGCTAAATGCGCTATTTTCTTTACATCATCCGCCGTTAACGACACGATTAACTCCCAATAAAAATTTCAGCGATTCTAATATTATTGTGTTTATAATACTTTATATCTTGCTCAAACACCCGCTTGATTGATAAAGTAATACCCAACTATTCCCCAAAGGATACAACTAAAAATGTTCAAAAGAATTCGCGGCCTTTTCTCCAACGATCTCGCTATTGACTTAGGAACCGCCAATACATTGATCTATATTCCCGGACAGGGAATCGTGCTTAATGAACCCTCGGTTGTCGCTATCAAAGAAGACCGAATCCGTGGCGCTAAAACGATTGCCGCTGTCGGTCTTGATGCAAAACGCATGTTGGGACGCACCCCTGGCAATATTACCGCAATCCGCCCGCTAAAGGACGGGGTAATCGCCGACTTTGCCGTCACCGAACGGATGCTTAGATTTTTTATCGAAAAAGTCCATCAAAGCAAGTTGCTGCGTCCCAGTCCGCGCATTTTAATCTGCGTGCCTTGCGGTTCAACACAGGTTGAACGTCGCGCCATTCGTGAGTCTGCGGCAATGGCTGGCGCGCGCGAGGTTTATTTGATTGAAGAACCCATGTCGGCGGCTATCGGTGCAGGCTTGCCTGTCGATGAAGCCTGCGGCTCTATGGTTTTGGATATAGGAGGCGGCACCTCTGAAGTGGCAGTCATCTCAATCAACGGCATTGTCTATTCCTCGTCTGTGCGTATCGGCGGCGATCGCTTTGATGAAGCCATTATTAATTATGTACGCAGAAACTACGGCACCTTGATTGGTGAGGCCACCGCAGAAAGAATAAAGCATGAAATCGGTACGGCTTACCCCGGCAGCGAAGTCAGGGAAATAGAAGTTAAAGGCCGCAATCTGGCAGAAGGTGTGCCACGCAGCTTTTCCTTGAACAGCAATGAAATTCTGGAAGCCCTGCAAGAACCGCTATCCGGCATTGTCGGCGCGGTAAAACTGGCCTTAGAACAAACTCCACCTGAACTCGGTTCGGATGTGGCAACCCGCGGCATATTCTTAACCGGCGGCGGTGCATTATTGAAAGACATAGACCGACTGATAGCCGAGGAAACAGGCTTGCCGGTCTATATCGCTGACGACCCGCTAACCTGCGTCGCCAGAGGCGGCGGCATGGTTCTGGAGATGCTGGATAAAAAAGGAGTCTCGACTTTTTCATTGGAATAATCACGCGTAATTCCGCTCTTCCGTTCAAAGCGCTTTCCGAGGCGACAACAAAGACCGTAGGTTGGGGCTCGCACCTCACCCCAACCTTACGGGCATTTCCATCATTTTTTTAACCGGATAAAGAGGCATCCCGCTATAAAACTTTTATTTGCTACCGGTCCTTCCATCAACACCCGTCTGCTTGTGGCAATAATCGCTTCAGTTGCCTTACTGATAACTGAACACACCAGCCATAAATTGGACTCCCTACGAGCCGCATTATCCGTTATTGTCGACCCGTTAAAATATCTGGTCGATTTACCGACAGTGCTGATTGAGCAAACCGCCGACGCTGTCAGCTCTTATTCGACCTTGAAAAAAGAAAACACTCAATTACGCGAAGAACAATTCATCGACAAAACCCGATTGCTCAAATTCGACTCTTTGGAAAAAGAAAATATTCGTCTGCGTGCGTTATTGGAAAATTCGTTTAAACTCGGCGAACAACTGCTGATTGCAGAATTGCTGTCGATCAATACCGCGCCCTATGAAAATATAGTGGTAGTCAACAAAGGCACGCGGTTCGGCGTCCACCCCCAACAACCGGTATTGGATGCCAACGGCGTGGTCGGGCAGGTTTTTCGCGCGTTGCCGTTCAGCTCCGAAATCATGTTAATTACCGACCCGAATCATGCCATCCCCGTACAGGTCAACCGTAACGGCCTGTTGACCATTGCGGTAGGCAGCGGCCAGCTGAACCGGCTGAACTTGCCTTTTTTACCTAATAATGCGGATATTCGCCCCGGCGACCTGCTGATTACATCGGGTTTAGGCGGCACTTTTCCCTCGGGTTACCCGGTCGGCGTTGTCGATGATTTCACCCCGATTACCAACAAACCTTTCGTCAACATTACCGCCACCCCCAAAGCCATGCTGGATCGGAACAGGGAACTGCTGATCGTCTGGAGCGACTCATCCCCCGTTTCGCTAAGCACACAGCCCGCGCCGAACGAAAAAACACCGGAAGGGGAACGGACAGGTACAGCCCCATGATGGACAGCTACCCCGGCGTTGGCCGTATTATTTTGACCGTTATCATGGCGATGGGCTTAAGAATTGCGCCCTGGCCGGGTTTTCTGACCAACATGAACCCAGACTGGGTGCTGCTGGTACTTATCTACTGGGCGCTTGCCGTACCGGAACGCGCCGGGATCTTCAATGCCTGGACAGTCGGGTTGCTGACCGATGTATTGACCGGCAGAGTATTCGGTCAGTATGCGCTGACCTATACGCTGATTATCTATTGCTGCCTGATACTGCACAAGCGGTTGCGCCAATTTCCTCTGCCCCAACAGGGCTTGTTTATTTTCTTTTGCCTGCTGTTTTCCCAAGTGCTGCTGTTCTGGCTGAAAAACATTCAACACCCCGCTCAACTGCATACGTCTTTCTGGCTGCCTGTTTTTACCGGCACACTCTGCTGGCCCCTGATCTATACAGCACTGCGCCGTGTTCGTTTGTCACGGCGCAGTAAATAAAACACACCGTAGCTGTTATGTCTCGCATCTATACCATTAAAAATAAGCTGGAAGAGAGCCGTCTTTTTCTCAACCGCATTATTGCCGCCTTTATTGTCATACTGCTGTTAACTTCCGGTCTGGTTGTGCGTCTGGTTTACCTGCAAATTGTCGGACACGAACATTACGCAACTCTGGCAAAAGACAACAGCATCAAAATCGAACCGCTGGTGCCGACCCGAGGCATTATTTATGACAGACATGGCAAAGTGCTGGCCGACAACACGCAATCTTTCAGCCTTGAACTGATTCCAGAGCAAATCAAGGATCTTGACGGCACCCTGCTGCGCTTACAAAAACTGCTCAACATCTCCGACGAGAAAATCGACCAATACCAGAAGCAACGCAAACGACAAAAACGCTTCGTCAGCACGCCTTTGTTAATCAGCATGACCGACGAGGAGCTTGCAAAATTCGCGGTAGTCAGACCTTATTTCCCCGGCGTCGACATTGAGGCCCGTCTGGTTCGACATTACCCCTACGCCGACTTGGCCTCTCATGTTGTCGGATACGTGGGCCGCATCAACGAAGCGGAAATGAAGACTCTGCCCATCGCCGAATACCGCGGCTCGACTCATGTCGGCAAGATAGGCATAGAAAATACCTATGAAACCGAGCTGCACGGCAAAACCGGCTATGCGGAAATAGAGACCAATGTACAGGCGCGCGCGATCAATACGGTGAACTCGGTTCCCCCCGTGCCGGGTGAAAATCTTTATCTGACACTGGACATCGATTTACAAAAAACCGCTTATGATGCACTAGGCGACTTCAATGGCGCGGTGGTCGCCATCGACATCAAAACCGGCGGCGTGCTGGTTTTTGCCAGTCGCCCCGGTTTTGATCCCAATCCTTTTGTGATCGGCATCGCCAATGACGCGTATCAGGCGCTGCAATCCTCCGAGAACCAACCGCTTTACAATCGCGCATTGCGCGGCTTATATCCGCCGGGATCAACCGTTAAGCCGTTTATTGCACTGGCCGGACTGGAATACAATGCCATCAGCGCCGAGCATAAGCTCTTTTGTCCCGGCTATTATCAACTGCCCAATGTCAGCCACCATTATCGGGATTGGAAAAAAGGCGGCCATGGCTCGGTTGCTATGAGCGATGCCATTACCCAATCCTGCGACGTGTATTTTTACAGCTTGGCGTCAACCTTGGGCATAGACCGGATGCATAATTTCTTGCAGCATTTTGGTTTCGGCGAAAAATCCGGCATTGACCTGGCCGGGGAAAAGCCGGGATTATTGCCGTCGCGCGAGTGGAAGCGCAGCCAGCACAATCAGTCCTGGTATCCGGGGGAAACGCTGATCACCGGCATAGGCCAGGGATTTCTACAGGTTACGCCGATACAGCTGGCCAGAGCCGTTGCTACTCTGGCGAATAAAGGCAAAATTGTCACACCCTTTCTGGTGAAAAATTCCGTAAACCCGTATTCTGTCGACCCTGAGACGGAAAACCATTTGGACAACATTGAGCTTAATCCTGAAAATATCAATAATATCATTTCGGCCATGGTCAATGTTATTCATGACCCACACGGCACTGCCAAGAGCATCGGCAAAGACATTAACTACCAAATCGCCGGAAAAACCGGGACTGCCCAGGTTTTTAACATCAAGCAGGATGCCAAATACAACGAAAACGACATCGACTTCAAACTGCGCGATCACGCCCTGTTTATTTCTTTCGCCCCGGCTGACGACCCCAAAATTGCAGTTGCGGTCGTTGTTGAGAACGGCGGTCACGGCGGCTCAGTCGCAGCGCCCATAGCGGGACAGGTTATCAAGCAATATTTAGGAGAGGCCAATGAAAACCGAAACCCGTAGCGAGCAATTTCACCCGCCGTCATTGATCGGTAATATCCTCAGAAAACTGCACATAGACATCCCGTTATTTGTCGGCTTGTTGCTTATCTCCCTGTTGAGCTTTGTCATTCTTTACAGCGCGGGCAGCCAGGACATGGATGTACTGATGCGTCAAGCGGCGCGCGTCGGTTTGGCTTTCCTTTTAATGACGGCACTGGCTCATGTTGACCCTTACCAGTTTAAGCGCTATTCGGCACTGCTGTTCGGCTTAGGCATCATGCTGCTCGTTGCGGTGCTGGTTATGGGACAATTCGGCAAAGGCGCGCAGCGCTGGCTGGATCTTGGCGTTTTTCGTTTCCAGCCCTCGGAAATGATCAAGATCACCACGCCGATGATGATCGCCTGGTATCTGGCGGAACACGCCTTGCCGCCAAGACCGAAACAACTGCTGATCGCCAGCATACTAATCATCATTCCGACCCTGTTGATCGCCAAGCAACCTGATTTGGGCACCGCGTTGCTGGTTGCCAGCTCCGGCGCCGGCGTGCTGTTTTTTGCCGGCCTGTCCTGGCGGTTCATACTGGCCATCAGCACCATACTGGCCGGACTGACGCCGATACTCTGGCATTTTATGCGCCCCTACCAACGCGACCGGGTACTCACCTTCTTAAATCCGGAGGCAGATCCTCTGGGCCGAGGCTACCATATTATCCAATCGAAAATCGCCATCGGCTCCGGCGGCATTTATGGCAAAGGCTGGCTGGGCAGCACCCAGTCGGAACTGGATTTTTTACCGGAAAGCTCCACCGACTTTATTTTTGCGGTGTTTGCCGAAGAGTTCGGACTGTTCGGCTGCGTGGGCCTGCTGGCTTTGTACCTGCTTATCATCAGCCGCTGCCTGTATATCGCCTCGCAGGCTCAGGACACCTACAGCCGCTTATTAGCCAGCAGTTTGGCTTTTACTTTTTTTGTTTATGTTTTTGTCAACATCGGCATGGTCATCGGCGTACTACCCGTGGTCGGCGTCCCTTTGCCTTTAATCAGTTACGGCGGCACCTCGATAGTCACGTTGCTGGCCGGTTTCGGCATTCTTATGTCGATTCACACACACAAAAAATTTATACCGCATTAGATAAAAACAGGCAAAAGGCGAAAGGCACAGGACTAACGATGCGAAATACAACCTTGTATTCTACTTTCGCCCTGTACATTTAATTCATACCTATCATCGCGCCCATGAATCCAAAACAATCTCAAAACACCAAACTAAAACTATTGATGCCCTGGCTCAGAAGCATAGTGAACCCCCTTCGCCTTTCGCCCTTCGCCTTTTGTCTGTTACTGATCTCCTGCACCAGCGCCATCAACATCAAGGACACCGAATCAGTTGATGCCTTTATCGAGCAAATGGCAACCCAGCACCAGTTCGACGAATCCGAACTCAATGATTTGTTTGAAACCGTCGAAATTAAGCAGGATATACTCAAACGCATCGCCTCACCCTCGGAAGGCTTGCCCTGGTATAAATACCGCAAAATATTCCTGACCGATGCGCGCATCGATGCCGGCGTGCAATTCTGGCGGGACAATGCGCCCGCGCTGGCCGCTGCGGAAAAACAATACGGCGTTCCACCCGAAATTATTATTGCGATTATCGGCGTTGAAACACAGTTCGGGAAAAACACCGGCAACCACCGCGTCATCGACGCCCTGTCTACACTGGGCTTTGCCTACCCGCCGCGCAGCAAGTTTTTTCTCAGTGAACTTGAAAACTTTCTGCTGCTGTGCCGCGATGAACACATCAACCCTGCCGATCCATTAGGCTCTTATGCAGGAGCCATGGGTATGCCGCAATTTATGCCCAGTAGTTTCAGGACTTATGCCGTCGACTTCGACAACGATAACCGCCGCGACATCTGGAACAACAGCAGCGATGTGATAGCCAGCGTAGCCAACTACTTTGCCAAACATCATTGGCAAGCCGGCAAAGCTGTTGCGGTGCCGGTTACCGCCAACGGCGCGAACTACAAATCGGCACTGAATAAAGACCTTAAGCCGAATTTAAGTGTTACCGAGTTAGAATCGCTCAACTTAATTACATCGAGGCAATTACCTTTAGACAGTAAAGTGAAACTGCTTAGCTTTGAACAGCAACAACAAGGCGAAGAACTCTGGGCGGCGTTGGACAATTTTTATGTCATTACCCGTTACAACCACAGTCCTTTATATGCCATGGCCGTTTATCAGTTAAGCCTATCTATTTTAAATAAAAAAGGCTCATTCCCATGAATAAGATCATACCCCTACTTTTAATTTTTGTTTTATGCAGTTGTACCGCCGAACAAGTAAAAATTACCGACATCTCAAGCCAAACATCGGTTACAACTGCCTCCACCAGACACCATTCAATATTACACCTTGGCGGCCCTGATACCGCCGACACCGACGAAGAAAACCTGTTACCCCGCATTGCCCGCTACCTGAAACAAGGCATAGCCTCATGGTACGGCTCCGAGTTCCACGGCAAAAAAACCGCCTCCGGGGAAATATACGATATGTACGCCATGACGGCCGCACACAAAACACTGCCGATTCCCTCATATGCTCGCGTCACCAACCTGGAAAATCAACGTAGCGTTATAGTCCGCATCAATGACCGGGGGCCTTTCCATGGCAACCGGGTTATGGATCTGTCTTACGCTGCCGCCAAGAAACTGGATCTTCAACAGGCAGGGACAGGAGCAGTTGAAATCAAGGCGATAGCACCTGAGCAGGCTTTAGCTCAACTGCAAAACACGGCAGAACAACAACAGAAGGACGTCTATTTGCAAGTCGGCACTTTCGGCAACAAAAAGAAGGCGCAAAAACTGCAAAATAAAATTGCTGCACACCATTTACCTCAGCCTGAAATCCTGCCCTCAACACACAAGGGTTCTACGCTGTACAAGGTTCAAATGGGGCCTATCGAATCACCGGCGAGCGTCCACCAGCTAAATAATCAGTTGGCAAAACTGGGTATAACAGCGACCCAATTTGTTACTGAACCTGATCAAAAACAAATCTCCATGATACAATAAAGCCATAGAATGGGCTGACCAAGAATGCCCATCGTTCGCGATTGATGGGCTTCGTGCCTCAGCCCATCCTATGTCTACTGTTAGAGAGCTAATGATCCCTTTTAAAAATTTCTCCGCTTTTTTATTTTTTAGCTTATTAATTGCCGCGGCGCCTGTAAACGCCGAAGACGCCGAAATCACCACCCCTCCGGCGCCCACCATTGCTGCCAGCGCCTACATACTCATGGACTTTGACAGCGGCAAAGTGCTGGCGGAAAACAACGCCGATGTTAAGCTCGCCCCCGCCAGTCTCACCAAGATCATGTCTGTTTATGTGGTGTTTCGGGAAATCAGCAATGGTCACTTACATTTGGACGATCTGGTCACTATCAGCCAAAAAGCTTGGCAAACAGCCGGTTCCCGTATGTTTATTGAAGTCGGCAATCAGGTAAAGGTTGAAGACCTGTTGCTGGGCGTCATCATTCAATCCGGCAACGATGCCAGCGTTGCCTTGGCCGAACATATCGCCGGCGATGAAACCACTTTTGCCGACATGATGAATCAGCATGCCGAACGCTTGGGCATGAAAAACAGCCATTTTGAGGACAGCAACGGGCTACCTATCGAAAACCATTACACCACCGCACGCGATTTGGCTATCCTCACCCGGGCTTTAATCAAAGAATTTCCTGACTACTACCGCTGGTTTTCGCAAAAAGAATTCACCTACAACAACATCGTTCAGCATAACCGCAACCAGCTGCTATCACGCGATGAAACAGTGGACGGCGTTAAAACCGGATTTACCGATGCCGCCGGCTATTGTTTGGTCGCCTCTGCGCTAAGAAATAACATGCGCCTGATTTCCGTAGTGATGGGCGCAAGCAGCCCCAACGCCAGGGCCAACGAAAACCAGAATCTGCTCAACTACGGCTTCCGCTTTTTTGAAGCGCACAAGCTGTATTCAGGAAAAACGGCCCTGTCCGAGGCTCGCGTCTGGAAAGGCGACGCCAAAAATCTGCAAATCGGCTTGGACGAAGATCTTTACGTGACAATTCCGCGTCGCCGTTACGCCGACCTGAAAGCCGTCATTACCATCGATAAAAAAATCACCGCTCCCGTCAAGGAAGGCGCAAAACTGGGTACGGTCAGCGTCACCCTTAAAGATGAACCGGTCGTCAACAAAGACCTGATAGCGCTAAAATCGGTAGAGCAAGGCAACATTTTTCAGCGACTCTACGACAGCGCGATGATGATGCTGGAGAAGCCGGATGGACAATAATATCGTCTATCTGAATGGCGATTACCTGCCGCTGGATGAAGCCAAAATATCGGTTATGGATCGCGGCTTTTTGTTCGGCGACGGGATTTATGAAGTCATCCCGTCCTACTCGGGTTTGTTGTTCCACTTCGCTGAACACATGGAGCGGCTGGAAAACAGCCTGTCCTCGATCCGTTTGGCTAACCCGCATGACCGGGCGCAATGGCTGGACATCCTGACGCCGCTGCTGGACTCAAGCCTGGATCAGTATATTTACCTGCAGATCACCCGTGGCGTTGGCCCCAAAAGAGATCACGCTTTCCCGGAAAACATTGCCCCCACGGTGTTCGCGATGAGCTCAACCATTGTGCCTTTTGCCGATTTGGATTCCGGCGCGAAAGCCATCAGCATAGATGACAGCCGCTGGGAGCTGTGCAATGTCAAAGCCACCACGCTGCTGGCCAATATTTTGCTCAGACAGCAAGCCGTAGAAAAAGGTTGTGCCGAAGCCGTCCTGGTCAAAGAGGGTTATGTGACTGAAGGGGCCGCCAGCAATATATTTGCTGTTATCGACGGCATTTTGATTACACCGCCCAAAAGCCAAGCGATATTGCCCGGTATTACCCGCGATGTGATCCTGGAGCTTGCGGAGAAAAACAACATCCCCTACAGCGAAGACATCATTTCATTGGATGCCTTAAAAACAGCCAGCGAAATCTGGCTAACCAGCTCGACGCGGGAAATCATCCCCGTTGTCCAGCTTGATAATGACATGATTTCAAACGGCAAACCCGGCCCGGTATGGCAAACTATGAATCAATTGTTCCAAGCATACAAAAAATCCCGACCATTGCATAGCCATGAGTGAAGAGACCCTTTTAGAATTCCCCTGCCAATTCCCGATCAAGGCCATGGGAAAATCCGGCCTTGAACTTGACCTGCTGGTTATAGAAATCGTGCGCCGCCATGTTGTCGATATTAGCGAAGGCGCGGTAACCTCGCGCCCCAGCAAAGACGGCAATTACATCGCCGTGACGGTCATTGTAGAAGCCTCCAGCAAACAACAGCTGGATGCCATTTACCAGGATTTAACCGACCATCCGCATGTTTTGATGGCTTTGTAGGAACGATTCATAGCTAACTATTCAGCCACAGATTAACGCAGATGTACGCTGAGAGACTGTACGACTCCTTGCTGACGTTCGCTCTTACACAAACAAACGTGCTATATGTTCAAAGCTTCCGCTCCTGCTCACGCCCCTTACCTACATCCTTGTAGGCAAAGCTAGCTTTGAACTCCGGCATCCACATTTTCTGGAGTCCAAAGCTAGCTTTGGACTCCTCAAACTGAGATGGGATTGCCCATGAATTGTGGAAAGGAGTCAATATTTCAGCGACTCATTTATAATTAACAGCAAATAAATCTGTTTGATCTGTGTCGCCTGGAGGCGCCTACTTTTGGCAATCTGTGGCTAAATAATTACTATAAATCATCTTAATGGCAGTGATACGTAACTTAGGATTGCAAGATTATGAATCCACCTGGCTGGACATGCGGCGATACACCGAAAACCGCGATGCCCAAACCGCCGATGAAATCTGGATCACCGAACATCCACCCGTTTATACGCTGGGCTTGAACGGCAAGCGTGAACATCTGCTGGCTACCGGCGACACTCCGGTCGTCAACTCCGACCGGGGCGGACAGGTGACCTATCACGGCCCCGGCCAGCTGATTATTTACACCCTGCTGGACATCAAACGGCTGAATCTGGGCATCCGCTCGCTGGTCACAACACTGGAACAAGCCATGATCTTCGCCTTGGCGCAATACGGCATTATCGCAGTCGCCAGAACCGATGCCCCCGGCGTTTATGTCACCGGCAAAAAAATCGGCTCCATCGGCCTGCGCATCAAAAAAAATTGCAGCTATCACGGCCTGAGCATCAACAACCACATGGACTTAGCTCCTTTCGACCATATCAACACCTGCGGCTATTCGGGCCTTGAAGTGACCCAACTGGCCGACCTGGGCGTGACCGTCAGCAATGCCGAACTCGCCATCCCCGTTACTCAAGCTATCATCACGGCATTAGCAAAATGACTTATCAAGCGCCCTCCCGATCCACGCCCGACTCCCACCAGCGCAACACCGAAAAGCTGGCAAAAATCCCGATCAAAGTGGAGCCAGCCGAAACCACCTTGCGCAAACCCGAGTGGATACGCATAAAAATATCGGCCAGCGACGAAGTCACCCGCATCAAGCAACTGCTGCGCGAAAACAACCTGCATACCGTATGCGAAGAAGCCGCCTGCCCCAATCTGGGCGAGTGTTTCCAGCACGGCACCGCCACCTTCATGATCATGGGCGATTTGTGCACCCGCCGCTGCCCTTTTTGCGATGTCGCACACGGCAAACCGCTGGCGCTGGACAAGGACGAACCCCGGCATCTGGCCGATGCGATACAGGCCATGGCCTTGAAATACGTGGTCATCACCTCGGTAGACCGCGATGATTTAAGAGACGGCGGCGCCGGACATTTTGCCGAGTGCATCGAAAAAATCCGTCTGCAAACCCCCACCACCAAAATAGAAATCCTGGTACCCGACTTTCGGGGACGCATCGAAAAAGCCGTAGCCATATTAGCCGGGCAACCCTGCGACGTATTCAATCACAACCTGGAAACCGTGCCCCGGCTGTACAAACAAGTGCGCCCCGGCTCCGACTACCAAGGTTCTCTGGATTTACTGCGCCAATACCACCAAATTCTGCCGCAAGTACCCACCAAATCAGGCCTGATGCTCGGCGTAGGCGAACAGCCGGACGAAGTCCATCAGGTTATGAAGGATTTATTAGCCCACGGCTGCTCAATGCTGACCATAGGCCAATACCTGCAACCCAGCAAAGCCCATTTGCCGGTTCAAAGCTATATCACCCCCGAACAATTCGACGAATACGGCGCAATTGCCAGAGCCCTGGGATTTAAGCAAGTCGCCAGCGCGCCGATGGTTCGGTCGTCCTACCATGCAGATCTTCTGGCTAAGGGTCTAATGCCGGCGTAAATAACATCGCCATACTTACCCACTTCAAAATTCGGAACCTCTGTTAACAAAGACCATTAAACAGCATGTCATCCCGGCATTCCCTGCCGGGATGACGTGCTATGTGAGTACCTA